>Ga0272441_10001191_pt1 | contig 55659 bp, 70 predicted proteins | sample SSMProp6N_FD_193582 | JGI IMG/M metagenome (GOLD analysis project Ga0272441, IMG submission 193582) | Marine sediment archaeal communities from Little Sippewissett salt marsh, Falmouth, MA, United States - SSM-Prop-6N | ecosystem: Environmental > Aquatic > Marine > Wetlands > Sediment ...
AAGCTAATCTCAGTCCCTCGCGGGAAAGCCTTAGCTTCAATACACTTTGGAACTTCTTTCTCTGGATTGTCATAAGCCCACTGCCACGCTAGTCTATCAGGGAGACTATCAAGATTGAGTTCCCAATCAGGAAAGTCATGCTGGATTTCGTGAATCTCATCCGGCCACGGACAGTCATCACGCATGGTAAGTTCACGTTCTTTATCTGTGAACCCGGATAGTTCTAGCCGCTTACCATTAGGAAGCTCAAGTATCATAGCTCCCATGAGGCCACGCAGCTTAGAGCCTAAGTCTGTAGCCCTACCAGTTATGTATCCTCTCACGATTCCTTCCATATCATTACGCTGCTTGACCTTAAGCAGATTGTAAGATCGTTCAGGATACCATACGCCAGTTGTATGCCGCAGTATCAGACCCTCACCACCGGCTCTAACAATTCTATTAAGACGATCCTCCATGACATCAACAGCGTCTTTTGTACCAAAAGGTAGTTGCTCTTGATGGTGGTCTATAACAATTGATTTTGACATCCCGATGTTATGTTTGGGCAAGATATCTCGCATCAGATATAGAGTTGTCTCGAACCGTCTAAGAGGCTTGGGCCTATGAACAAGTTCGTGATAACCTGTAGTATGTTTTATCCACTGCATTATACCCTTGAAAGTCTTTTTGTAATTTGTGTTATTGATTTTACCATCTGCAAAGACCGTTTCATATGCAGGCATGTCGAACACAAAGTAGTTGACATCTTCCCATCCATCACCCGGAATGGTATCTTTAACAGTGGACATGAGTTTTTGACGGGCATCTTCAATCCATAGCTCCCCGTCTAGGGGTATACGTGGGAGACTATCAAGCCACCAGTCAGGTGCATGTATAACATTGCCGTAACGTGACCACAAACCTGTAGCTACAGGTGGCTGAATATATCTCTCGTCCTTATCTGTGTTAGCCCAAGGCACATCTGATTTCAACATCCCCCGACTAACTCCACCATCCCAATACGCGCGCATACCATCTAATTTCTCACTGAGAAAATAGCCACCTATCCCATGCTTCTTGGGATTATAGGTATGCGCTAACATTAGGAACTCACGCTTTGCCATCGTATTCCTCCATGTACTCGCGTGTATGCCCGACCATGTAAAGGAAAGGCATTACGTATACCTCGTTAAAAGCTATATCCAACTTCTTTTTCATCATAATAGCTGCTGGAGTATTGCAGCTATGTATGTATATCCTAGCTGTAGCTGGATCTCCCATGAACTTAACGCCTTCAACAAGATACTCAGCCACATCCATACCACTACCTGCGTTGATTCCGAGATCATGGTCAAGCCATATCTCGTCGAAAGCATGTAGATCCATTTGTAAAGCATCTGCCACAGTCTTAACTATATGAAGATCATGCTTCCGCATAATTTCACGGAACCATTCATGCCTGAACTTATCGTCCTCGACTACAAGTATCTTCATACCTTGGCCCCTATCCTTCTGCACTTGGCTTCTATCCTATCTAGGATCTTGACGATCCATACGTGAGATTTCTCAAATCTCCAACCTATCTCACGTACTGTGTAGCCCTCAGCTTTGAGCATTGCCACTTGCTTTTCAAACTCTGAAAGATCCAAAGCATCAAGAAGTTCTTCAAGAGGCACTTCGTTATCTATATGCTTATCGTGACTGAGGAAAGCATCTTCAAGATAGTTTTCTTCATCATCAGGATGGCTTACCTGTGACACACTCATAGTTATTGGTAAGAACTCCGGTATCGTCATCTTTTCTATGAACTCTTTGAAGGCGTGACGTGGTATTGGTATCAGGTGATCGGTTTCTAAGAAGTCTTTAATGAATCTTTTCACAGTAGCCACAATGTAGGGTGTGATTTGCAGATCAACTAGCCTACCCTGTGATGCCCACACAACCGCTTGCGTAAGCCCGACCATGCCGCTTGATATAATATCCTCGCGCTTGTGCGGATATTTATAAATGTATCGCGCGCATACGCGATGCACTAACTTTATATGTGCAGTTATGACATGGCCTATAGCCTCTTTATCTCCGGCCTTGACTTTTACTACATATTGCGATAGTTCTGATTCTGGTATCTCTACCAGATATTCATAGTCTTTGCTCATGCTTCCTCCTCCAGATTCTCGATACCCTTTGCGAAGTTCGGCAACTGCTTCTTGACCTTCTCGAAGATACCCCGCACATCCAAGTCATAGGTGCCATAGTCAGCTTTGGAAGCATTCTCCAACTCTTTGTAAGGTATAAGGCCCAACTGTGCAGCCCGCGTAAGCGCGATAAGATGCGCGAGACTTCTTTTGCAATAGTCGTTGTAGAGTATGTAGATATGAGATTCGTAAATCTCCAACGTGTCCAACATAAGGAGTGCGGACACAGGCGCAAGTGCTTTTGCGTCCGGGTCTATCTTGGGGCCTTCGTGCATAAGTTCGACGCATACACTAAGAGCGCCGGGATTACCCCCGCCCATTTTGATGATGACATCACTGGCAGTATCAGTTAGCTTAATCTTAGCCACGTTCTGGTTCTCCTATATCAAGAGCCACCTTCAACGTCCCCTTTTTATAACCGGGACACATACCCTTCTGCCCCGGACAACCACTCCTGATGTGATAATCACAGTTCTCACAACTCTTGGTGCTGTGAAACCGGATTTTAAGATCATACCACTTTCTAACTGCCTCTGCAAACGGGCCACTTCCCTTGACAAACTTACGCGCGATCTTATATTTCTCCGCCATACTACCCGCGCGCTTAATAAGGGATTTTATAATCCGATCCCGTGTTTGTGATTTGATTTCCATAACGGGCCAATCCTCCGATATTCCGCCGCTTTCCATACTGTAGTATATCATACTATGGTGGCCGAGTCAATTACAAAATTAAATAAAATTTATAACCGACATTGGCCCCTTATTAAAATCAAATCAGTTTTACTTTAATCCATGCCTCCTTAATTACGAACTGATCGATTTTGTAAATCACTCCCATTGGATCATATATTTTCTCACCATCCCACGCTACAGCATGAGGGACTAGACTACCTTCGCGTTGTCCTGTCACTATACCTTCTTGACCTTCTATCAGATTTAGAAATCGTGCATCGCATTTATGGGCATCCCATATTATCTTCGGTTGTGCCATACCCACTGGTGGCACGTTGCAAGGATATAAATGTATAGGCATGAGTCCAAGTCCACGACGTATGAAGCAGTCTATAATCTCCTGAATATTGAAGCTACGTATCTGAAAACTCTTGCTAAGTTCGGGCCACCATATCTCTTGCCCATCGTGACCGATCTCACGAATCAATATCTCAGGAGGCTCATCAAGTACCATAGCTGCTGAGTAGAGGAGACAGCTATCATTCGGCTGTTTTAAGAGCTTCATCATTTTCTCCTCTAATTATAAGTTTTGATAAAATTTGCTGTGTAAAAGGTACACCAGCTTCGTCTTTACATTCAACACTCTCTAAAACTCTCTCCACTGAAAATTCGGGTGCCACGCACTTAGGGTCCGAAGCCGGGAACCCATCATATAATGTAAGATACTCTATACTTTGCGTATCAAACCGAAACCTCGCCTCTATCACTACCATCCCGCTCAGGAGTCTCGCTACTAGTTCCGGGTAGTTCTGTATCGTCTCCATCCGTATGAAGAAGTGGCCTAGGTTCCTTTGTTCCACTAACGCCATCGTCTGGACCCTCCAGTAAGGATTCAGGAATCTCAATAAATTGTCTAGCTATATTTTTGAGATCCCTAGATATACCGCAAGCAAAGATTACCACATCTACACCACGCTGCTGCGCCCAATCAACAGCCGGAACCAAGTCACCGTCGGCTGTACCTAAGATTATCATATCGAATCTATCAATCATATTTACGATGTCAATAGCAATCCCAACATCCCAATCAGCTTTACGCTTGAAGTTAGGTTGATGGCTATAGCTCTTAGGAGTTTTGTATTTAGTATGGAAACCTACTTGCTTAAGACAGTATATAAAGTTAGCTGCCTCATTATTAATCTGAGCCCCATAAGCTATAGCTTGTTGAATGTCACCAAGCTCTTTAATAAATGCTATGTATTTGGCATAGTCAAGCTTGCGGTCTTGATACTTCTTTGAAATGCAATAGTAAAGATTTGAGACATCTACAAAAACACCAATGCGCTTTGCCATCTTATAGCCCCCTAGCTTTCCATGTATCAAGGTACTGGTACCAGTTGGGTGCTTCAAATAGCTTGGCATACTCATCATCGGTTGCCGCTATTAATATCCAAACACCCGAACCATTGGCACAAATCTTTGGGAAATGTTCCAATTGCGCTGGAGTAAATTTATAACTCTTAGGATTCTTAACCTCTACCCAACGCTGGCCGTACCTATAATGACATGCAAATAGATCTGGAAATCCGCTTTGGTACATATTACCATGCGTTTCCATCACATGCCAGCCCAAGTTACGAAGATACATTATTATAGCAGCCTGTATCTTCGCCTCAGGCCCGGATTTCCCATATGTTTTTAAGTGTTTACGTTTCAATCATCACCGCCAGTGTCGCTAGACGTATCGCCTGTATCAGCTTCGCTTGATATGCTTCCTTCCTCCCGTGTATCCTCAGGGCTCTTGCCTCCTCCAGAGCTATCTGAATCGCTCTCTCCAGATAATTCGCGTCCTCCATCTGAGCTATCACCTTCATTGTTCCCGGTTCCTTCGGGTTGAAGGTCGCTTCCCTCAGGATTTTCCGAATCTTCGTTAGACTTGGCTGCCCGCAAGGCAGCGTCTTTGGCTCCGATTTCTTCGTCATTGAGTATCCCCTTATCTTTAAGAACCATAATACAAACCGTAAAGTTCCTCATAATTGCGGATAATTGTCCAAGCTTCTTGGACATTATTTTCAACCGTATATCATGCTCCTCTAATATCCTAATCAGCGGTCCCCACTTCTGCTTTTTTCTTGCTTCCTCCCTTCTTTGCCTTCGACTTTTTTGATCTTCTCTTGATTTCGGCATTATACTTACCCTTCTTAAAGAAGTCTGGTCTAGACCTACTAACGATGGCCTTTCTAAATATTACCAACCGCTCTTTAAGCATCTTCACTTCACGGTGCTCATCAAAATCTTCACCCCACGCTTTATATCGTGTCCATAGCGTTTCGGGTAGAAGCTTACGAACAGCCATAACATCTTTATACTCGGATTCATGAATCCTTTCTAACCACTTATGAGCCTCAATAACCATTTCTGATCTGCAAATCTCAGCATTCTCAGGAACCTGTAAATATCCCTCCTTAATATTAGCCTCCTGCAACATCAGCCCCATTTCCACCAACATTATCCTCATCTTCTCTAGTCTCTCTACTTTGCTGTAAGCCATACTGCTTCTCCTTTTCTTGAATGGCCTTAATAAGCTCGGCTTTTGTTATCCGAGAATAATTCTTTACCCCTAATCGACCGCCGATATCTCGTAACTGTCTTAGAGATTTCTCGCCTAAATCTATCGAAGGATGATTGCGTATCCATGCGTTCAACCTTCCTTTCGACTCGGCTCGTATAATCTCAAACACTTCATCTTTTTGTCTCTTACTTGAATCCGCCCAAAGCCTTTCAAACTTCGGTTGTAAAATAGTTGTCTCAAGGCTCCGTAATAGAAGAACCTTGTTGTGAACCTCCTCCCGCAATTTGATCAAACGTTCCATCTTCCATGTCCTTTTCTAGTTGTTTGCGTTGTCGTTCCATTAAAAGAACAGCAACCCGCAAATCCTCAGTAAAACAATTTAAGGCTGTCTCTTTGAACAGTGCCTCCTCAGCCGATAGTTTTTTAGATGTTGATTTAACAATCAGGTTGTTAGTCATGGCTCGGTAACTAATCATTTTTATCTCATGTTCATTCATTATTTATCCGCCCAAGATTTAAGCTTATCACTCCAATCAATAGCGATAAGGGGGACTTTCGCTTTTAATCTTTCTACAAGTGCATCAACTTTTTCTTTTATCAGTGGCACTACCTCCTTTAATGCTGGACACTCTATTTCATCATGGACATTAAGAGGAATAACTCGCCAACGATTTATTCCTTCTGGTTGCAATTCCCAAATATCATTTTGCAGCATCTTTGTTATCTCTGCACCCGATGATTGTATCTCATGATTAGCTGCTGCCCTCATGTTAGCAGCTTGCATAGCAAAGGCCGCAGCAAATAATGCAGACCTACACGCTCCCGAAGCAGACTGTACTCTATCTCGTCGTACCACATTGATCTTGATTTGCTGCCAGTGCTTTGGAGGATCTTCTGCAAGTGTAAATAAAGTTTTACAAATTTGATTTTCAAGTGTAAAGTAACGTTTGAATCCAAATATTGATTCAACGTAATCTGCTGGCTCATGCCATTCTACTTTTGTTCCTATACCACCGGGCTGACGCATTGAGCAAAACTTATCAAACGTTTCTTTACGACGCATACCCCAAACTTTATATTTATTAATCCAAGCTTGATAAGCTACATTAGCAGCTTCTTCTGTGATTCCTACTCTAGTCTGTAGGGTATAGGCTTCACCGCCATACAACATGGCGAATACACCATTCTTAGATCTAATATATTTGTCAGCTTCATCAGGTAATCCTGATGTAGCAAGTATCTCATCATAAGCCATACCGGGGAATAAGAACATTCCAAATAGACCATGTATCTTTTTACCACTTAATAGATCGATTCTAAGATCAGGATCACCATATACCGCATCAGCTAAAACAACTTCAAAACCTGCAAAATCGCCACCACACAAAATATAATCAGGGTCAGCGAGTAGAAAACAAGCCCGGACTTCTTTTGTCCTTTTGATACCTTGTGCATTAAGGTCGTCCCCTCCAGACATCCTTGAAGAACGAGTGCCAATAACATTGAAACTAGCATGAAAACGACCTGCCCTAATAAGCTTGTCATAAAGTTCTATTTCTTTCTGCGCGTGTCTTGCCGCTAAAATATCCTGTGCCCTAAGTGCAGCAGGATGAGGTTCACCTGATTCTAGTAATCCTTCACGACAATTATTACAACCCATACCCTCACACTTAGGGCAGATATCTTCTTTATTCCATCTGGATACCTCCTCCAATATTGGGGCTTTAGTAGTTATCTTCCCACCCACGCGCATCGTGAGTTTTTCTGTTTCACTCATCACTTCTTCAAGATACTTACGACAAACGGCAGGTGAATTAAAATTAAACTCGAATTGATGTAACTTCTCCTCAGACTTAACTCTAAGATTTTTTAATCCTTCTACATCTATTCTGAAACCATGCCATCTAACTGCACCAACCATACAAGCTAGTATACTATCAATATCATCTGGTTCAGGCTTCTTGAAATATTCATAAAGCATCCGAGTATACTTCACATCATCACTTGCATACGCTCGCGCCAACGAATTGTATGTCCAATGTGATGCGTGCATATGCACAACGTCTGGCCATGCCCCGCGCCAATTGCCGGGTTCACCAATAGCTAATGCAAAAGGTGCGTAACCCAATTCAACAGGCATAGCCTTGGGCGGTGGCTCAACATCTGCGAACAATTTTATAGACTCGGTTTCGATACCAAGTGCATCTTGAGCTAGAGCTTTAAGCGCACTTGATGGCGCAAACTTAAGAACAACATCCTTGAATTCAGGCTCAACATCCCCGAAGTCATCATGGCGATCTTGAACCTGCCATCTTACTGACTTATCCTTGCGACGGGCAAAATAGACATCATTAAGAGGGATTCTAGAATCAAGCTCACGGGCTAGTTCCCAAGCTAAAGCTGTTGGAACCTTTTTAATACGGATGTCGTTACGGTCCATTGTAGACTGGTATGGACCTTTACGAGCATGAAGCATTAAGTCAAGTGCATGAGCCGGTTTCAGGCATGGTCCCCATCTAGCTTTATCCTCAGCCAGTGCATATTCTTCAATACAATCTATAGGATGCCTACGTGGGTCTGGTAGACTAATAAGTGTAGTATAAGTTTGACAAAGATGGAACCAATCAAAAGCTAAATTAAAACCACAAATGCCTTCTTCGACAAATGCCTCAATCAACTCAATTGTTTCAGAGATTGGAGAATGCCACACAGAATGCAGAATGATTTCGCCATCATCCTGCGCGTACTGTATTAGTACGGTAGGGCCGTGCAAGCCACAAGTTTCTGTGTCTACAAAATACACTAACTTAAACTCCACAATAAGAGCCAAATTAAAACTATTGACCCAAAAACCGCAAAAAGGATTTTGAGATCACTTTTGTCCATCTTTCTCCTTAGCATCACGTCGTTCAAAATACCAAGCATACAAAGCAGCACACCCTAACCATGCTATAGGTATTGCTGCTAATAGTATAACCTCAAGCATAATCACTCCGCCATTAATTGTTGTATATCATAAGCAATATCACAAGCACATTCGTAACAAACTTTTTGAGGCCAGTAATTAGTTTCTACTAACCCACTTACCCACTCTCTACAGTGTGGGCACCTTATCTTCATCCTTAATAGGATTAGTATAACTAAGCCCATTTTCCGCAGCATATTCTTCAAGCGTCTGATGAAGTTCCACATTACTAATCTCCCCGGCACACCAAGCTAAACAGCGTGTACCTATATGATTGCCCATTTGAGTTTGAATATAATCCATCATCTCAAAGATTTCACTGCGCTTTCTGTGGTGCTTAGAGCTAGGCTTAGTAGCATTTGGATTAACTGTCATGGCTTTACGGCCAGAGATTTTAGCATCCTTCAACTTACGTGCTGCCTCAAAACAAGACTCTTTACCAGCCGTATTATTGATAGCGAATAGCTCACGGATATTAGCCTGCGTGATAAAACCTGCTGCACACTCGTCCTGAATCTCTTGAGGCAGAGCCAAAAGCATATACCGAATTTGTACCCAACCTCTTGACATCCCGAGACGTTCGGCTGTAGCCCCCTCAGAGACACCTAAATCCTTGAGTCTTTTAATAGCCTTAGCTTCCTGAACAATATTCAAATCCTTACGCTTGATATTTTCAGACAGATTAAAGAATCTGGCTACTGTCTCATCCATCATATCAGGACGTATGATCGCTGGAATATGTGTACGCTTAAGCACTTTATGAGACATGAACCTACGATAACCCGCCACCAGTCGATACTTGTAACCAGTTTCTTTTGCTTGTTCTTCGTCGTAAGGTGCTATTGTTACAGGTTGTATAAGGCCGTTAGCCTCAATATCTTTAGCCAAATCAACAACATCGATTGGTGCAATCTTTCCTCGACAATTGAATTCCTCATCCATATGGATGAGTTCAAGTGCCACACTTTGATACTCCCCCATTTCTTGCTTACTCATTTTAATATACCCTTTCTTCTGCGTTATCCATTTGCTCCAAAATATCTCCCAACTCTCCCATACTAATACTTTGTAACTTCTTTTTCTTTTTGAGATTATCCAGCACTAACTTATCGGTAGCTAGATGTATGATGTCCTTAATCGTCGCTCCGCGATTCTCATCCATACCCATACGGTGGATACGATCCTCAGCCTGCATACGTGCTTCACCATTGAAACAATTAGAATAAAACAAGGCAGTGGGTGAAGCTGTCAAATTTAAAGCCATACCACCAGCCTGTGGGTGTCCTACGACGCAGAGTTTGGGATACGTCTCAAGCAACTCGTTATATCTCGGATGGGTTCTATCCATCGCAATAAGGAGTTCTTCGTCACTAATAGACTCTCCTGTTGCAGCTTGTCCAATAAATCCGCGTCCATCAATACGCAGAGTCGCCCATCCATATTTATGGCAAACGTCAACAAGTCTATCAATTGTTCCTGTGAATCCTCCCCAAACGACGTAACGACCGCAATCTTCATGCATGTCAAGTTCGTCGATAAGGACTTGATCTTTAGGAGACTCAACTGCATCAGTTGCACGTCTGTATCGCTTAACTTTGCCAACCCCGCCACAGGTATCACAATGTATTTCACGGATTTCGAAATCTTGCTCTCCAACATTTTGAGGAGCCATGATGTCAATATCTCGTGTAGAAACTCGGACTTTCGATTTTCCGGTTCCATTACACTGCGGGCAGATATCTTCTCCGATAACTTCGTCGGTATATTGAAAACCGTCTGACAACTCTCTAAGCAAAGTGAGAGCTTCAATGGCTCTCGCGGACTTTTTCTTAATAATTCTAGCTGCACGAAGCATGTCGGGGGTAGGCTTGACTCGGATAAGTTCATATTGCTTATCGGGGAGGTCGAGACAATTTTTCTTAAATTTAACCAGTACAAGGCCCTTCATCCTCCTATAAAGACGGGCAACCTCATTCTCAGATTTTTCAAATCTGTGGCCTTCATTCATCACCACAGACATTTCTTCATGGTTTAAATGTTCTTTTGGTTGACCACAAATTCTACATTTATTCTCATCATCAAGCCATGTAACAACATGTGGATAGACACCCCCGGTAATACTTTGACGTTCTTCAATAAGACAGAGACGCGATTTAAACTTGTTAACTTGACCTTCGCGGAGGAACCCCGGACAGGCAACTTCACATTGATGCCACCAATCAGTAGGAGCCTTTGGAGCCGGGGTTCCACTCATCTCTAAGATTATACCATCATAACCATATTCCTCACGGAGAGCATCAGCAACATGCATAGCTGCTTGTGACCGCTGTGCTGTCGGTGTTTTTATTTTACTTGACTCATCTAATATAATGATTTTAGGAGCAGGATCACCATCGGCCCATGCCTTGACACGGGTAACTAGACCCTCATAAGTGAACATCACAGGTCGTACTTTAGAGTTCCATTTATCTAATTCTAGAGACACGGCACGGATACCAGAACGCGGACCAACATACCATGCCTCATGATCTTCTAATCCTAAACGCTCCATAGCTTCAATAGCTACAAGCGTCTTACCAGTGCCCATTTCACCTGCTATGATACCGTGTCGTATAGTCATAATAAACGATAACATCTCTCCTTGATGTATACGTAAAGGACGCTCAAATTGAATATCAGGAATTTCTTGATCGTACCAAGCATAAGGATTATTACCTTGGAGATATTCAAGCTGAAAATGATTACGTGAACTGTTTGCTATTGACCATATCTTACGAGGCGGATCATCGAATCCATGCCACTTAGCACCCTGCATTGACTTGATTTCATCAATCAATGTTTTATTGTATTTGAACTTAACAAAGATTCTGCTACCCTTATAAATAAGGGTAACAGGCTTTAGATACTTACCTGCGCGTACCTTTATATGCTGTTCACCTTCTTTCACTTTCCACCCCACAATATGAATGTACCATCTTCTAATTCACGCTCGGAGAATGATGTCCACAATTCTCGATAGCCTGTTTGTCTAAAAAAGTTATAACACTTATTCATTACTTTACGCGCCGCTTTAGGAGCTACTTCTCTACACCCACGTAAAATAGCTTGATACCATTGTGCCATGTTACCAGATACAATTGCAAGACATTCATCATGGTCATAAAAACGATCATAGATTTCTAAATCAAAATTATAGTAAAGAGAGTCAAGACCGCGTTTATCTAATACCACAAGAAAGGAGAACGTGACATGCCGGAATGTAAAGTTTCTAGTGAACCCATGCCGAAGATTTAGAAGTGGTTCGTTATCCATAGGCAGACACCCAAGGAATGAAGCCGGATCTTTCGGCTGCATACCTTGATTGTCTAATCCGCGAGTAGGACTATATCCAAGATGTTCTTGACATACCTTGATAAAGGTAGCCCAATCAGGGTGAGTGTATGCAAGTGGTACGATTTTATAATCCACAACTCTATCTCCAAATATAGGGAGAGTGGGAACCACTGTGGCGAATCAGTGGCCCCACTCCCCCACTTGGCTGCTATACCTTACCGCTCGCGCCCGTTGTCAGAGGAATCATCATCCTCAGGAATACGTTCAACTTCGCTCTTAGGCGGGTTATTGAACTTATCAACCTGAGTCTGAATATCCTCAACAGGAGGAATATCCATCGGTGTCGAACAAGGAACAATCGTAGGCGCATACCATGAATACTTCTTCGTCTCGATGAGATGCGATTTCAGTGTAGCAGCCTTACCAACTCGCGCTCTCAGATTCGGAGCTTCCCGTCTGGAAGACTTACTACCCATGAAGAAGGTAGCGAACTGCTCCTTAGACGGAATATACAGCAAGAACTCTGGCCCAAACATGCAGCCAGAATCCTGTTCGTTAGACTTCTCCTGAATACGCTTGAACTCCTCGTCCTCAGGATCATAGACTGTGATGATTTCATCATCAATCTCAAGAGCCTTCGGACGCCAAGTAACAACCGCAACATCCAGTGCCTCACCAAGATCGATAAGATTCTGACCTTGGACTAGGGCATAATGATTAATCGGGAACAATCCCTTTTTGCACTGATCGGAGTTAGCCGTCATAAGCTGGAGCCTCGGAAGGAAATCTCCAGCCTTTGTGGCAGCAGCAAACGCATCGTCATCAAACTTCTCGATTGTGCCACCAGAAACCTCTGCGGGGATAATATTTGCTTCTGACTCATCCCCGTATACAAGCCTGAACTTCATTTGCGTACCGCGCATGTTAAATCTCCTATGATCTTAGAATCCGAAATTGTGGCACGAACTCCCACCCCGTTTGTGCCGAACGCGCCATATAACCGCGTCTCCCTAGTCATGTTAGTTACCAGACAGATCGGCCGCAGCCTTCGCGGCTTCCTCGGCCTCCTTCTTCTTCTTCTCAGCGATCTTCTGAGCCCTCTCTGCATCACGCTGCTTCTTCTTCTCCTCCTTGAGACGCTTCCGCTCCTCGTCCTTCGCCTTCTGAGCTTCCACGCTCTTGGGGTCAAGATGAAGCACCCACTTGATTGCAAGATCAAAGCCCTCAGCCGCAGTCTTGACGCCGGTTTCCTTGATCAGCGCCTTAGCAATCTTACCAGCCTCCATCTCATCCTTGATGTCCTTAAGCTTCTGCATGAAAGCAACAGGCTGGAAAACAGCGGCCTCAGCATCCTTGCCCTTACGCTTGGCGTCCCGAATCTCCTTCACGCGCGCGTTCACAGCGGGAACGAACTCGTCAGGAGCCTGAGTCATGGCACGATCTACGAAATCAGCCATCTCCTCCGGCGGGAGCTTCGCCATAGCATAAGCATTGGCGAGCTTGATCTTACCCTCGTTAACGAGTGCCGCAATGTCGGCGTTTGTGATCTTGGTCAGACCCAAACGCTCCTTGATCCATTGCGTAGACTTGCCAAGCTTCGTGGCAAGCTCCGCCTCAGTCATCAGCGGATTACGTGACAGAATACGGAGTAGCTGCTTAGAATACTCCACAGGCTTTGTCTCAATCTTGTGGATGTTCGCCATGATTTGTGCTTCCATCACAGCGTCGTCGTCAAGCGTGACAACATCCACGTTGATTTGCTCAATCCCTGCGTCCTTAGCAGCCGAGAATCGGTGAAGTCCATCCACCAGCTCATAGAACTCATCGCCCGTCTCATCGTCCTTCTTGGAACGAACCGTAATAGCTCCAAGGAATCCCTTGTTGCGAATCGAATCAACAAGACCGAGATATTCCTCGGACTCTCGATTCACGCTGCGAAGCGCAACAGGATTCTCCCTGATTGCAGCAATCGCAATAACAGCCAGCTTACCCATTGTAATGATTCCCCAAAATCAGACCTGAATGATTTCCCAAATCAAATCCCGTTGCATGATTTGATTTCACATGGGGCACCCCCTTTCGCATGGTAACGTCTCCACGGCAGGACTATACATTACTTATTACGGGATTTTTTCGCTTTTGGTAACTAAAAAGTTTTTATACTACTGACTAATTACTGACTTACTCTTTTTCAAGAGTATATAAGGAAAGCAATTAACATGCCAATAATTATACAATAAAATAAAAAAAGTTAGTTACCAAATTCCAGTAATTGCCGTAATAGATAATGGAGTAGTATATAATAACCGCAGTGATTTGATTTCAATATTTCCACCCGGTTTACAGAATCAAATCAGGAAAGTCTGCCATTATGCCCACAAGGACAGAAGCAATTGGACGATTTTTAAATCATATAGCTGAACACGACCTTGCAGAACTCTATACTCCAGATATGGAAGTCCAAGTTAATGTAGCACAAGATGGCGGGGAGCGTATTGACGGGGATTTCAAAGGTAAGAAGTGGCATGGCTGGACAGATGGATTGACAACATGGAAGTCCTTCCGTATACCCCACCATGCAAATACAGAGCCAGAGTATACTGATTCTGAAATCAGATTCGACCTTGAGGCTCATGCCGAAGGTATAGGCATGACAGGTTGGGATTGGAAGTCCCGATGCAGCAAGTGGGTGGCCTTTGATTTTGATGCCATAATGGGACATTCCGATAAGCATACTCACAAACTTACAAACGAGCAGCTTGAAGAAGTTAAGCAAACAGCAATTGCTATTGAGTGGGTAACGATTCGAAAATCTTCTTCTGGCAAGGGTCTACATTTATATGTATTCCTTGATGATGTATCTACCCAAAACCATAATGAGCATTCAGCTTTAGCTAGAGCTATTATCGGTAAGATGTCTGCCATCACTGGCTTTGATTTTCAAAGTCATGTAGATATCTGCGGCGGTAATATGTGGGTTTGGCATCGTAAGACCGCTGGTACAGATGGTTTTAAATTAATTAAAAAAGGTATGATACTTCGTGATATTCCTCTTAACTGGCGTGACCATATTCAAGTTGTTAGTGGTCGGCGTCGAAAGAATATGCCTCAAGATATTACTGGTGCAGATAATTTAGACCTATTTGAAGAACTTGCAGGTCAAAGGCCAAAGGTTAGTTTAGAAGAATCTCATAAAAAGCTTATACAATATCTTACAGATATTGATGCTGTTTGGTGGTGGGATCAGGATCATCACATGTTAGTTACTCATACTATTTATCTGAAAGAAGCCCACAAAGATTTGCAAATGCGGGGTTTCTTTAATACCGAAGCTGTCGGTACTGAACGTGGTGCTGACCATAATTGCTTCCTCTTTCCGATGCGGCGTGGTGCTTGGGCTGTTAGACGATTTTCACCGGGTACTCAAGAACATGAATCATGGGATCAAGACGGTGCTGGCTGGACTCGTACTTACTTGAATCGAGAACCTGATCTTAAAGCAGCTTGTAGAGCTTATGGCGGATTAGAAGATCCGTCTGGTGGATTCGTATTTCGTGAAGCTGAAATGGCTATGAAGGCAGCAGCACTTCTTGGTGTTACACTTAATATAGGTGCCCCGCTACTGTCGCGGGAGACGAAACTCAAACAACATAAAGACGGGCGGCTTGTTGCAATAGTCGAACGTAAAGAAGCAGATCGTGCTGACGAGATGGAAGGTTGGCTGCCGAAGAAAGGTGATTGGACAAAGATTCATAATACTCAAGTTACTGCACCGACAGAACCAGACATGGGTAATTATGACGATATGGTTAGACATCTAGTTACAGAGTCCGGTGAAGATTATGGTTGGATGATTAAGAGTGATGGGTATTGGCGTAATGAACCACTTGCCCATGTTAGAATAGCATTAGGTTCACTTGGCCTCAAGTCAGGTGAAGTCTCTACGATTTTGGGATCATCCATTTTTAAATGTTGGAAAGTTGTTAACAAACCTTTCCAGCCTGAATATCCCGGTGATCGAGAATGGAACCGTAATGCTGCACAGTTCCGATTCTTGCCATCAAAAGATCGTGATCTCCATGTATATCCTACGTGGTTTAAAATCTTGCAGCATTGTGGCTCGGGTCTTGATGAAACAATCAAGAATAATGGTTGGTGTAAAGCTAATGGTATTTTGACGGGTGCTGATTATCTTAAGTGTTGGATAGCTTCACTCTTTAGAGAGCCACTTGAACCCTTACCATATCTCTTTATGTATGGACCACAGAATAGTGGTAAATCTATTTTCCATGAAGCACTTAGTCTACTATTAACTAAAGGCTACAAGCGAGCCGATGCGGCTCTTATAAGTCAGGCAGGTTTCAATGCCGAACTTGAGGGAGCTATAATTTGTGTCGTTGAAGAAACAGATCTTAAAAAGAATCGTACTGCTTACAATAGGATTAAGGATTGGGTAACTTCGCGTGATTTATTAATCCATTGTAAAGGTAAAACACCTTATCATATACCAAATGCTACACACTGGATACAGTGCGCTAATGAACATCAAGCTTGTCCTATATTCACAGGTGATACTCGTATTACCATGTGCTTTGTAGAGCATCTTGATCCTACTATTATGATCCCTAAAAAGAAACTGATACCGATGTTGGAGCGTGAGGCTCCTGATTTCTTGGCAGAGATTATAGGATTAGAATTACCTCCTTCTTCTGATCGTCTTAATGTCCCGGTTATTGAAACTGAGGATAAAAATATTGCACAAAAACTCAATCAAACTCAGCTTGAATTATTTGTTGATGAAAAGACTCAACATGCTAACGGTCACATGATTAAATTTAGTGAGTTCTACGATAAGTTTTTAGAGTGGATGGACCCGAATGAAGTCCACTTATGGAGTAAAATTAGGGTTGGGCGGGAGTTACCGCCTCAACTGCCTAAGGGTAGACGCCGATATGATGGACAATTTTATATCGGTAATATTTGTTGGGCAGGTATCGAATCTACTGAGGAAACAGAAAGCAAGAAACTTGTTTCCAGAAATGATTATTTAGTTGAAATCGAAAATGATTAAAGACATTTTGGATAAGCTACCTGAGGAACAGCGTAAGCAACTCATGCACGCTTTTGAGCATGAGTTTGCTCAATACGTTGAATTACCTGATGGTAAATTCATCGGTGTTAATGTAACACCGGTTAAGCATTTAAAGATTCGAGAATCAGCAGGTAATTGGCATTATGGTGATGTTATGAAAGGTACAAAGGATGAGTGAACAATTTAGAGAACATTTATCAGCAGCCATTAACCTAGCGATTGAGCGGACTCTTGCAGAGTATGATGATATAACTTACTCAGAAGTGATAGGTGTTTTAGAGACAATCAAGATGGAAACATTCTTTGAGTATTTGGAGGCTAAGAGAGATGGCGAAGAAGAAATCGGAACTTAAGGATTCTGGGAAGCGTCGGAAATTCCAGACAGGAGCAGTCAGGGATGTGACGACTCTCAAGGGAGCATACCACCTTCTGAGCCCGATAGCGAAACGCCGACTAGCTATACATAGCCAGCGTGGAGCTATAAAATATAGCGATCGGAATTGGGAAAAAGGTATTCCTCTTTCTTCGTTCTTTGATTCTGCTTGTCGGCATCTAGATGATTACCTTGAAGGTAAAGATGATGAAGATCATCTTGCGGCAGCATTTTGGAATATACAAGGACTCATCCATACTGAGGAGATGATTAAAAGAGGCTTACTGCCAGAGCATCTTAACGATTTACCCGTCTATATAAAGGGTAAAAAACGTGACTGACCTACTAAGTATGTTTGAAGATTTAGATCGTAACGCGGAACAATCTACCCGTGAGACAATCTTAAGAGCACCATTCAAATATCCGGGCGGAAAGTCTCGGTCTATAAAATTCATTATACCACGACTGCCTTATCGTGGTATGTATATTGAGCCTTTCGGTGGATCGGCTGCTGTTTTACTTGCTAGACACCCTAGTAAAATGGAGGTTTTCAATGATAGATATGCTGGTGTCGTTGCCTTTTATCGTTGCCTACGTGATCCGAAACGTATGGCAAGACTATGTGAAGCTATCGAACTATCTGTCCATAGTCGAGAAGATTTTATAATCAATCGGGATTGGCAAAATCCGGATGATGATATCGAGCGAGCCTTTAGATGGTATTATATGACTGAGTATTCTTTTGCAGGTCTTGGCCGAAACTTCGGACGCTCAACATCTGCAAAAGCGTCGTTAGCTAGTATAAGAGATAAGCTTCCATTATTCCCATTAATACATGACCGGTTCAAAAAGGTACAGGTCGAGAATCAAGATTGGTATGACTGCATACAAGATTATGATAATCCTGATGCTGTATTCTATATTGATCCTCCATATATTGATGCTGACACAGGTATCTATAAAAGTAAAATGACGCATGATGATCATCGACGGCTTCTCGATGTTATCATGCATCTACAAGGTTTTGCAGCAGTATCCGGTTATTCCAATCCTTTGTACGAGAATCAAGAGTGGGATGCCCGCTACGAGTGGGAATCTTTTGTGTCAATACAGTCTCAAGCCTATACTGAGACAAATCGTAAGGCTCATTTAAAAGGTGTGGATAAAAGATCCACAGCTAAGGAGGTACTGTGGGTGAAAGAATAAAGCAGCATTGGTGGGATGAAGAAGATAATATTTATTCGTGGCTTTACGGTGAGAAAGGATATGGTAGTGGCCCTATTGATGAGTTACTCAAACATACATATAACCGCATGGTAACTTGTCAAAAGATTCTAGATGCAGGTTGCGGTAAATGTGATTTCACTCGTAAGATGCGGAGTCGTGGTTACACTAATATGACTTATGGTGTTGATGTTAGTAAGCATGTTATTGACCATGCTCCAACTAGTTGCTGTGCTATACATCGTTCACTAGACGATATGCCATTTGATACAGACTTCTTCGACGGTATATGGTGCTGTGATGTTATGGAACATATACCACCGGAAAAAGTGGACAAGGTTCTCGCTGAACTGCGACGAGTCCTGCAACCTGATGGTAAAATCGCCTTCTCAATTAGCGGACTGCCTGCAAGGTGGAAAGGCCCGAAAGGTCAGGAACTACATTTGACAATCCGAGATCTTGATTGGTGGGTATCGGTGCTTGCAAGTCATGGATTACCGATAGGTTTCCAGTATATCATTCCGAGGCGTCAAGCTTATATTATTTGGGGTTAGCATGTCTGAGGATAGATGCGTCCGTTGCGGAGTAACTGCCAATGTGGTCCCGCATCTTGAACGTAGACGCGATGGATTAATTTGTAAATCTTGTGCTAATAATGAGATGATATATATTGCTACCCCGTATTCGCATAAGAATCCTGAGATTCGGGAAATCCGTTTCAAACAGGCTTGCATAATAGCCGGGACACTTATACAAGAAAGCCATAGAGTTTTCTCTCCAATCATTGCTTGTCACCCAATTGCGCGATATTTTAATTTACCTTATGATCATGTCTGGTGGCAACGTGTTGATGAAATTTTTATGAGTATGTGTACTATTATATACGTAATCAAGTATAGTGGATGGGAGGATAGTGATGGTATAGCTTTTGAAATATACCTTGCTAACCAGCTTAACCTGCCCGTCTTTTACGTAGAGATTCCCAATGCCTTAATCGAGGAGACTACCAATGGCTAATTCGATGCAGCACTGGAATGGCAACCAGTTATGTGTTATAGATACCGAGACAACGGGTCTTGATGCATACTGGCATGAGATGATTCAGATTGCTATTGTAGCTTTGGATTCTGACATCAAACCACGCCAAGATGTTCTGCCATTTTATATTGAAATTATTCCTGAGCATCCAGAACGTGCAGATAAGAAAGCTATGGAAGTTAATCGTAAAACTTTCACCGAGATAGCACAACGCGGGCATGATCGTGAGAAAGCTAAGGATCTCCTTGAGGAATGGATTAAAACCTTGGGGCTCCCTACAACGAAGTATGGGAACCCCAAGAAGATTATCCCATTAGGCCAGAATTACGCCTTCGACATGGGATTCATTAAACAGTGGTTAGGTGTCGATCTATATAATGACCTCTTTGATTACCATTATGTCGATACAATGATTACTGCTCACTTTCTGAATGATCGGGCTGCTGCTCATGCTGAGAAGGTTCCGTTTTCAAAGACGAATCTCCAGTGGCTGGCTCGGACTCTTGGGGTTCAACGGGATCGGGCTCACGATGCTCTACAGGACTGTCTATCAACGGCTGATGTGTATCGGTTGATGCTTTTACAGGGGCTTTTACTTTGACAAATTCGTGAGGATGTCCATCAAGAGCAAGCTTAATACGCTGACAGTGCTCTAAGAATCGCCGAGGATCGCCGCCTCGGGCGGGAGTATGGCCTATGCAATCCGCATAGTCTAAGCTGCCATCAATACAGGCATCAAAACACAGGAAAGTGATTTTAAGACATCCAAACTTTTTAGCAAGTTTTAATCCTAAAATCGAAGTAAGACATGCCCGAGGTTCACCAACGAAAGGCGGGGCTAATACATACTTATTCTTTATATCGTGATACCAATGAATTAATCCCGGATTAATAATTATTGCAGCACGCTTTGGGAGACATTCACGCTGTAGTCTAACATCGTGCTGCATTGCTAATGTTACATGCGGCAAATTTAAAGTTTCAATCTTATGGATAGATTCATTAACACACATGATAACAGCGTCTTGATTCGGGAAATCCACCGCAGAAATACGATCAAGACTTGAACCCTTACCAACCATATAAATCTGCTTACCCTTTAAGATTGGTCTAAGCTTATTAATATCGTGACCGGCTTCACCCTTAGCATACCACTTAAGTTCACCCGGTACACGTACAAAATTAGCATCAAGCTCGGCCATAGCTTGTCGATGCTTACGTGGAATACCGAATGTTCCATCTCCAAATCGGCGAACACGCTGTTTACAAACTTCCGAAGGTACTCCGACAAAAGCTTCATCACTAAGATCCATCTTTAGTCTCCTAAGTCAATAGCCCAAGCGTCTGTTTTAACATAATTGCCCTTAGCACTACTTCTGTGTTTAGCAGACAATAATGTATAATCCGTCTCAGGACACTGCTTCCAAACTTCTAGATTATCAAAGTCACCAGTTTCAAGACATTTCAGGTACTGACCATTTTTGTCTATGTGAATTTGACTAAAACAATTAACAGTAACATCCTCTAGTATGGGAGCTACTAGAGTTTCAATGCAATCAACAAGTTGATATATTCTGGAATAAGTTGTTACCCAAATTTGACCAGTCGGTTCACCATTATACCGAGCTTCATATTTCTCACATAGATTTTGAACATCCCCACCATGAATGATAATTTCCATATTATCAAGTTGCTGCCTATATAAAGATTGTAGAAGTTTTTCAAGATGCCTCGATGGAGGATCATTTTGTATAATAATACTTATCTTTACAGCCTTATCTTCACAGGCTAGGCAGTCGGATTTTAAAATCACTTTATTATTTTTAGCAGCACATTTCATAATTCTAATTTTCCCGCAACATCCTGATTGCTCACTTATGATAGTACGATGTTCGCAATCATCTAATATCGGTACAAACCGATATGGGTCCATTGGATCTTGTTCGTACCCATCGGGGCAAGCAGGTGGCTTACCCCGATGGGGAGCGAACAAACTACCGTCCGTTGATCTTCTTAATCGCATTTATGAACGCCTTTAAATCCCTAGCACTAACCGCGTAGTATCCACCTAAATCCATCTTTGTTACTATATCCTTTTCACCTTCAACTGTGACCAGAATCGGTTTATTCGTCGCAATCTTAATCGCGCCTTTTGCCTCTTCCGGTGCTGCTGCAAAGGATGCATATACAAGAGTCTGTTTCTCCTTAACCCCTATTGAGCATCCTGTCATAACGATTAACAAGATCATCAGCAGGAGTAGAGACAGTATCAAGCGATCCCTCCACATTGGAGACATCAGTTTCAACTGCTGGTGTTGACAAAACATTTGTAAAAACCTCCGCTATGATCTTGCTTAAAAATCCTAGCAAGATTTCTATCATCACAGTTTCCTCAACGTCTTGGCCAAAGCTATTTGACGCTTGGTTGTAGGATCATCACCAGCCTTCTTAGACATACATGCTAAATCAATTGTTCCATCTTTATTCATACAGCCTAATTTTTTAGCCTTTTTCCCTAATGCTCCGGGTCTTTTAATCGCACCCTGTATCCATTTCTTAGCCATTACCACTTGCTCCTGATACATCCTCAACCTTAGGCTTCTTGAACTTGGCGAGAAGTTGCTTGATTAAGGAATCAAGTCGGTCCTCACCCCAAGATAACAGAAGCTCCTTAGCTGGCCCCGTAGCAACTTCTCTAGCATGGCTGATAGCGGTAAGTCGAGCCGTCTTAATTTCCTCCTTCGTAAGCTTACCATCGGCAGCAGCCTTCTTAGCTTCACGCACAACCTCATCTTGTGCCTTAGCCATACCAGCAAGAAGCGCCTGCACTGCTTCACGCTCCGCATCATCCATGTCCATTTTCTTAACAATACGATTAATGAGTTTCCTAATAAAATATCCTATCAGCCCCACAACGGCTGTTGCCACGGTGCCAATCAGCGGTACCCACCAAGCCTCGGCAACAATTTCCTCACCCATAACTCCTCCTAAACTAGCCCTAGTTTTCTAAGACTTTGAACATGTCGAAGGCCATTCTTACGAATAACCTCCTCATAACATTCACGAAGATTCCCACTTAACGCCATCTTATTATCATCATCAGGATCAGCTTTAATATATTTAAGCCCTTTAAAATAATCATCATCCTCAGGAGCTTTACCATATTTATACTCTATTAATAATCTCATTATTCTAACTGTCTTATGTCTATCTGATTGAGCAAATCTTCTTAAAGATGTCCTCCCTCCTGTATGATGGAAAACTGCACCAAAACACTGATACAATTTTAATCCTGCTCGTACCAATTGTTTTTGATATTCAACTTCTTCAAAATCACCCCCTAACCAACCATTCCGTAATCCTATATATTGATCCCATTTTACGGATTCTGGAATCCGATCTAAATCTAACATCATACAAGCAGCCGGCCCCTTGGGTGTTTCAAATTCTTGATACTCAGATGTATCAATAATAACTTCTGGTTCAGTACCCCACCACTCACCAGCAAAAACTGCTCCTGCATCTTGTTGCCTCTGTAGTGTCTCATACATAGCATCAAGCCACTCAGGATGTACCATCTCTGAATCATAGTCAAGAAAACAGATAACCCGATTTTTAGCCATTTCATCCATAGCTTTTTGTCGAGCTTCTGATACATTTAAATCGGGCTCATTGACAAGTATCAAATTAAAGTTTTTTGTATACTGTTCAATTAACCCGAGGGTCTTATCTAGCTGTGCGCTAGTCTTTTCTACAGGGATTATTAAATCTATTTCTGGCCTACTCATTTGTATATCTCCAAATTTTGAACAATAAAGTTTGCTTCCCACTGCCTATGACTGATACCTGATCCACCACTCCACAGGAAGGTATCATAATTTAAAATAGGACATAAGATATGCGCCCATAGATATAGGTAATTTGTTGATGGACTAATATAATTAAGGAGGCTCAAAGGTACTTGAATCTTAAAAGTACCCGGTACCGTTGGTGTACCACCCACCTCAGCACTTTTTTGATTAGCCCATGTCATAACGTATTGTGAGAAAGCTGTAGCATAGGCAAGGCTATAACCACTAGCAATATCTAATGCAGACCTAGCAATAATACGACCAAAAACAGCCCCGGCTTTTGACGACCATGCCCAATTCGGCCAAGATAAATTACCTTTATCCCGACAATTCATAGCTACATTTAGAAGTAATGCAACTGCTCCAGATTTTTGTGCTGGAGTTATTGTATAGCGTTTATAACCACCTGCCTCATTACAAAGCATATCAGCATATGGATGGATATCCCATTTAGATATTTTTGCTTCACCATTACCACTCAAAGCTGTATCATTAAAGAAATTTACTCTTGCGTCATTTTGAGTATCCCACCACGCATCCTCACCTTCAACTGTACCATCGACAGCATCTTCGTCATAAGTAGTATCAAGACCAAAATAATCACCACCATTTACAGGTGTAATAATCGTAGGAGCAGGAACAGTTGTATAAACTGTAAGATCAGTTTCACCATTATGAGCAGTATCAGCATCAACACATTCAATAATAGCCGGATCACTACCTGATCCACCTGTTATTGAACAAGATACAACTTTTGCACCATTACTCCATCCAGTATTATCTGTGTATAAGGGAGCAATAGCATCACTAGGATCACCACTTGTCAAATTAATATCAACTTGTGTAGGTGGTACATAAGTAGTTAAAAGATTACCTTCGGCATCCTTGGCCTGAATTGTTAGATTAAAACTCACACCGCGTGTAACAGGATTTGTATCTACACTAACATCGAATTCAAGTGTACCAATTTGAGAAACAGCATTTCCAATAAGGTCACTATCTAAATCTTCTCCGACAAATGTAATTGGATTAACGGCTGATTCAGGAATCAATAGTCTGCAATCATCTGATTCCCACTGCCCACTTACAACATCAACAACTATAAATGAGCCATAATTCTGTGCATCCGGTCCTGCACCAAGCCATGTTAATTTATTACCGACATCATCATAGGCTGTAATCATTACATTACCTACCCATGATGTATCTATTTCTCCAGTAGATTTTCGAATCGCTATGCCATTATGAAATAACACAGAACTTGTAACAATACCATCAGGATCAACCTGTAATTGTAAACCATTTGCTTCCATTATTTGAGTAAAACTTAATGACTGTGTTAGTTGTTGTGGTGATAATTCAGCGATACTAAATTGTGGACAAGCTTCATCTTCATATTCTCTAGCTGGATCATGAAGATTAAGATGTCCGTTATCATCACCATTACCACCAAGTATATACCAATCACTTGCTGAGTAATTACCTGAGCCATCTAATGTAATTTGCGTTAAGAGGCCAGAGCCATTATACAAACGATCAAGACCGTCAGTAGAATTAAGCTGAACGTCAAGTGTACCTCCATTCTTACCTCCACTTATCTGAACACTAAAAGTAACATTACGATTAACAGAACTTGGTGATACATCCCAAGATAGTGTTGTTGCCATTGCATCTATAATATCAAAAGACTCAGTTGAAGCTGTTTCAAAACGAGTTGTCAATCCACCTTCTATAATATTTGGGGCACTAACTTGTATGATGCCAGAATCATCGCCAGAACCACCAGTAATTTGAACACTATTCGACGACCAAATTCCATTTACAAAATTAATATTACTAACATTAAGAACATCACTACCATCAGAACTACCAAGTACAAGTGTACCTGAAACATTTTTACTAGCAAGATTACCAAAAGAATCTCGTATACTCACCTGTATACTAAAGTTTGTGCCACGTTCAACTTCAACAGGGGCTACATCAAAACTTAAATAAAGAGTAGGATTTTCTCCTTCTTCCTCTTCATCCTCATCAGGACCGGGATCATCCGGATTTGTTTGATTATCTCCCGGAATATCATAATCTACTTCTTCTCGACCTGCCCCCGGATCTTCGGGATCAGTTGGATTATTTATTGGATCAATAGGATTAGTAGGATCACCAAGATAATACCCTTCATCCTCAACTGGCTCATCAAAAGCATCAACATCACCAGCTTTTGACCATAACTCCGCTTCAATAGTTACAGCCGATTCTTCACTATCATAAGATATATGTTCCACAAGTGCCCTAATATTATTAGCACTAAATTTAGCTACAGCTATTTCCAGAATATCATATGTATCTAAGACGACCCCTTCAAGGAAAGTATTAAAAGCACATCGCCGCCAGATATTAGACTTTTTATAACCCCAATAATCAACAAATAGTTGTAAAATAGATGATGTATTATAGATGAAGAAATCTATTTCTTTCTCTTTAAGACCATAGATATCTTCATTATTACGATAGATATATTCTTTTTCTGAATCTTCATCACCAGAATAATCAGTTTTCCATGTAGCAATTAGCTTTGTCCAAATTTCCTCAGTTTCAGTGAAACCTAATTGTAGTGTTTTGAGTTCAACATGAGTCTCAGTGATTCCAAAATCTGCGTCATGCTGAACAGCAAGAAAACGTATAAACGCTTGGTTATCACGTATAACTAAAGATAGGGCAGCTTGCCACGCAATTTTATCCACCAGACTGAGCACATTAGGTCTATCAAAGACAGCAAAACTAGACAGATAAGGTGCCACATCTGTAATTGCTTGATTAAAAGTAGTAGCGTCAGGAATAATATTTGAATAATTCTCAAGTAAGTAACGAACCGTCGAAGCCGAGTTAGAGCCTTGACTCGACCGTAAAGAGACATAGACATCACCATTCCATCCTTCGTCTAAATAATCTTCTAAAGCAATCTCAAATTCAAAAGTAGTGGGTGATTGCCCATCAAGACTATCGCTAAGATTTACAGTATAGTAGCTACTTGGTATCGGTTCAAAACGTCTATCACCTTGAACATTACGATATCCGAATACATCTAAAATCTCAACACTTGGAATCAAATTTGCAACATATAAATCATTATAGTCTTTACGGAGACGAACTTTAGCACCACTTGGAAGTCTCCAAACACCAGCAAGAACTATAAGTTGATATCCAGCTAAGTAACCTTCCTGTGTTTCAGCACCAAAAATTCCTCTGTAAATAACTTCAACAACAAAATTAGCACCCCATGATGCCCGAGGTACTGATGAAGTTTCATTAATTGTACTGTAGTGATCAAGTATTAAATCTTGGAATGGGTTTGTTACTGACCTAAACGGCTTACGGAAGAAACACTTTTTGCCAACTTGAGATACACAATAATTAATACATGTACCATAAGTAGGATGTGTAACCTTAACATATAATCCTGCTATATGATCATCAGAATCAATCCAAATTACACTAGAATCTTGAACATGAGTATCACTAAGCTTACGATCTTGTAAAGCTATACTAGTATGCCATGCATCATTACGTGTAGTAGCTGTAAACACATTGCCATCAAAACTACCAGTATAAAGTACACCACCAACATTAATTTGTATAGATGTATCCTGTGGAAAATCTTCGCCACCTTCAACTACAAAACTACCAAAATTCTGATTAATACCATATCGTAATCTTCCACTAGGAGCATGACGAATACGTACACACGGTACATGGATTACTGTACCAAAACATAGAGGCCAAGGAACATCTATTGCATCAGGATGAAGATTAGCTATATCACCTTCTTCTGGCGCATAACCAACTTCATTATCTTCCACGTAGGTTTCAACATCAAAGCTAAGTTCTCGATCACCCTCATGCCAGTTAATTGGACTTATGATTCGACCAACAAGTAATGGAGCTAAATCAGTTTGAGCATTACCATCAAAATGTTGGTAGATTATACAATCAAGACCCTCAATAATTTCAGTATTAAGTCTAGCTTTTAATGAACCATCATTATCAAATAAAGTCACCCCGACACTTGAAACTTCACTAAGACTATCAAGCTTTTCTTGAGCATTAACAGGCTCACACTCAGTTAATTTACCTTGAATAGTTATAGCATCAAGTGGAAAAGACTTATCTCCATAGTATTCTGTACCAGCATTCCAGTCAACACGGACAATTATAATTGGCTCAGTACCAAGATTCTGGTCTACTTTAGCCTGAGCATGAGCCGATAATACTCTCATTATACTTTGTCTCCTACCATAGTCTCGGAGAATATAATAGACTGTTGCATACGCTCAACTGCTGGTCTACATCTAAATTCTATAGTTACTGTACTAACTTCCATACGATTTAAAGATCCGGCACTAGGTTCATCAGCAGGACCAACTGATATAGCTTCAAAAGGTTGATTTATTATAAAACCTCTCCATGTAATTCCACGGTGGTCAACTAATTTTATCTCATTACCACCAGAATTACTAAAGAAAGTAAGAAGCTCATCAATCTTAGCTTTATCTAAGTCTACAAACGTCATTAATAACGTATGTAATTCTGGTGTAGACTTATAACTTCGTAATGTATCATCCATCGATTTACGAAATCTTGTTTTAATATCAAACTGATCGGAATTCCCCAATACAGGATTCCTTAACGTGATGCTATCAACAGGATTCCGTGCTGGATATGACATAGTTATCATGTTAAGATGTCTCCCATAAATTCAAAACTTACATCATAACTACACGTTTCACGTACTTCTATAATTTCATTAACAGGAGTAACTATAACTCCAGTCCAGAGTTGATCGAAATGATCTATAAGATTAATCTCAAGACCAGCAGTCTTTATAAGAAAAGCTTTAAGCTCCTCAATAACGGATTCTTGAATCCGTTCAAACTGGTATACATTAGTTTTACTAATAGGCCAATTAGCGTCCTTAACTGACATCAAGTCGCCACCACGCGACTCCACAACAAGAGCTTCATTATTAACACGTTGGATATCACCAATACGTGGCCCACGTAAGGTCACAAGATCAGTAGCACCAGAAAGTGTTCCAACTGGATAATATAGTCTCAACATATTTAGCCACTCGCATTTAATGTATACTTAAGTCTCACGGTATCACCATTAGTGACCGCTAAGTCACCACCGGAGAATAAAGCTGTTGACCATAAGGTTCCAGAAGAACCACCCTTCGTATTGTCACTAGCCAAGAAGGCACCCTTAAGTGTTCCCGCACCAGTAATACTAAAATTAGCTAAGGTTGTATTTGTTATAGACTGTCCACTCGCGGCATCCTCAGGCCATGCTTGCCGATTAGCTTCCGAATAAGTTGTAAATTCAGTCCAACCTGCATGACTACCCATCGTATCACTAGGGCTTAAACCTGTGTATCCTGAGGCATTAATAAGACCAAAATACCATGCTGTTATCTGTGAAGATCCATGAAACATTATATCTAAAAGTGCATCAAGACCACCATTAGTAATTCCGTTAAGAAATTCCCTAACTTCAATCACTTTACCATCACGTACAAGCTCAAGATAATATTTACCTTTTAACTTTAACTTATTCATAATGCAATCGTTCCTCTCCTGATACCACGCCTCAGAATCTTACCAAGCCTGACGGCATCATAATCAGGCGATGTTGTACTTGGAAGATTAACATTTACATCTCCCACATTTACATTAGTCACTTGACCACCACGGTCAAATGTTTGTACACCAGAGTTCATACGTACAAGTTGACTATAGAATCTTCGCGTAGCCGCTGCATTAACAACAAATTCACCCGGACTCAAAAGAGCCGGAACAGTGTCTCGACCATGTAATGATCCACCCTTTGCAAATCCAACCTCCTCGGCTACTGCTGGAACCTGAATATTTTGGAACATCATAGCTTCACGAACCTTATCAAGTTGTATTTCTAAATTACGTAGTGATTGTGTTAAATCTTTAACCTTTGTATCATAACTTTCTATTGTACCAGCAGCAGTTTCCTCAACCTCGGCACCTTCTTTAAGTGACTCATTAGCAGCTATTCTACTTTTGAGCAACTCAATAGTAAGATTCCTAAGTTGTTGTTCTTGATCAGCAAGCCGTTCAGATTTTTGAATCAAGTCCTCTTGAGCATCCTTTTGGTCTAATAATTCAATAACAACGGCTGTAATATTTTCTCTTAATTTCTCAGTTTGAATATTGAGTTCCTGAGACAGTCGTGAATAATTTCCAATAGGGACTACTCGAATTGAGCTTCGTAATTTACTTAATGCTGACACAACTTCGTCTATATTTTCAACAGCCGGCACTTCTGCAAATTCTGCTAATACTTGTTCAATAGGTAATAAAGTTTGCCTTAACTTCTCGATTTGAGCGGCTTCAAATGTACCGGCTGATCCAAGAGAGGGAGCAGTACCTTTGAATAATTCACGCTCACCAGCAAGACCCTTCTGGATCGCACGACGTATAGCTTCAAATCGATTATCTAGTTGTACTAATTCGACTTGTTCTGCTTCAATACCCTGTCGAATAGCTTCAAACCGAGTTTTAATAACCTCACTTTCAGCTTTCAGATTCTCAAGAGCAGCACGCTTTTCTAACTCAAAAATACGTTCACGTAATACTCGCTCCTCATTAATATTACGTATACGTAATCTAGCTTGAGCTTCCTCAGAAACACCAATTTCTTGTAGAGCATTAAACAATTCTCGCGTAGTTTGACGCCTTGCCTCAAGAGCTTCCTTTGCAGCAGCCGCATCAGTAAGTTTAAGAACTTCCTTAAGATTAAAGTCTTGAAATTTTCTATAGGCTTCTTCAAGTTGAATCTTTTGTAAAACAAGATCAATCTCTCGTTGATGTGCTTCTGCTGCTAATTTCTCAGCAGATTCCGCCCAAGCTGTGCGCTGTTGCGCTTCCTCTGCTATAAGTTCTAAATATCGTTCTTGGAAATTAATTTGAGTAACACTGTTATCAACTAACTTTTTCTCTGCTTCTTGTATACGCTTTATCTTAGCTTCATGGTCCTCAACAAGACGATTCATCTGGAGGCGGATTTTATGAATCGCGTCTTGATTCTTACGTTCATTATTAAGCTGATCTATTAACTTTAAATGTAAATCTAGCCTACGCCTTGCATACTGCTGATTCTCTTTTGCAACCTGTTCTTCGAGTTTAATTCGTTCAGCTGCATTATCACGATTTTCATCTTGCGCTTCACGACGGATTTCACGATCCTGTTTTGCAAGATCAAGAATCTCTTGACGCAATTCATCAAAAGCTTCTTTATCTTCAAGAGCCAGAGCAAAGACACTTGCTTCTCTAAGCTGTTCAATACGATTTTGGATTTCTCGAATCTTACCTTCGAAACCCTGATCCTCAATTTGCACTTCAAAGAGGAAACGACCAGCCTCACGAAACACATCAGTAGTTTCTTCTCGTAATTGTTCAGCTAACCTACTAAATTCTTTGAATTCTTTACGAGCTTGTCGAATACCCTCTGTTAAAGTTTTAGTTACATCTTTATTTATATTTGTTAAATCTCTACCAAAATCTTTTGTATCCTTAACTGTATCACGCCGTAGCCTTGCAAACTCACCAAATACGGTAGCAGCAAACCGCTCAACTCTTAATATTCTAGCTGTAAGTTCCTCTTCAAAGTCTGTTGTAATTTGTTGTGAAGCACGCTTTTCATCTTCTACACGCTGTTTAGCTGCATTCTCAAATGCTTTACGCTCTGCTTCCGCAGCTTCCTCTGCACTAATTTGGATTGTTCGAATCAATCCAATAAGTGCAGTCGCACCTACAATTGCAGCACTAAATGGATTAGTCACTGCTAAAACAGCTAATTTAACTGTTAAAGCAGTTAATGCCGGAATCAACACTAAGAGTATAGCTTGCGTAAATCCCTTTACAACATCGGTTAATCCTTCAAAACCATTAGTTGATTCTGCAATAAATTGCAGTATTGTATCACCAAGTTCAACTAAGAAGAAATTTTTAATTTTTGTTAATTCAATTTCGAGCTTTTTGCCCGAAGCTTCAAGAACAAGAGCTTGAGCTTGAACATACGATGCTGTGGAATTTTTAATTTGTTCTTGATTTCGAACAAAGAGTTCTGCATCTTTATTGACAATAGCAAGAATACCAGATAGTCCTCTAATTCGACTAATATATTTAGCAATCTTTGTTGAACTACCTTCTGTAACCTCATTAAGCTTCCGTAAAAATCCTAAAAGACCATAAATACGGATTGCATCTTCACCAGAGGCAACGCCTAATTCCTCAAAGAGTTCCTTCATATCTTGAGTAGGCTTCAAGAGCTTAACAAAAATACCACGTAGCTGTGTATTAGATTTATTGTATGCAATACCCTGAATAGTTAGAGTATCAATAAGTGCTTGCAGATCTGTAAGTGGTATATTAAGTTGTCTTGCTAAAACTGCCACATCACCAAAAGATGTAGCCATATCTGCAATACGTACACGACCTAATTCAACTGTTTTAAAGAAACTTGCTGCAACTCTTTCAGCATCAGATACATCAAGTTGATATGCATTAATAGCTGCTGTTAAAAGATTAACAGCCTCAGATGTCGAAGAAACAGATGCAAGTGCAAGCTTATTTGCTTCCTCTAAGAAAGCAAATGTTTCTGCACCCTCAGCAACCTGATTTGATAAAGTCTGATAAGTAGCTTCAACTTGATCTAAAACAGGAATACCAAAAGCATTGGAAAGAGCAACTAGCTCATCTCGCCATCTTTGGAACGGTAATTGAGATTCTTGTGATATTGTTCTAACTTCTGCAATACGTTTCTCAAGCTCAATAGCCTGTCTAACCCCATCGGCTATGGCTCTGGTCAAAGCACTTACGGCTTGACGAGCAAGCTGTAATCCCACAAGTCGGATCATACTCTGCCATGAAATATTCATGGTCCGTATTTGCTTATTAGCATCCTGTAATGGCGCTTTTAATTGTTCCTCAGCACGCCTAACTGCAGCCACTTGATTACGTATACGACGCATATTACCTGAATATGCATCGGTAACACCATTTAATCCTGTCCATGCAGTTTTTACATTCTTAAGACTACCAACCTGTTGTTGAATAAGTTCCTTAAGCTTACCAACTTCATTTTTATAACGAAGAATAGCAGCAGGATCAGCACCAATAAACGATACTCCACGCTGAACATATTTACCAACAGCTTGAGCTTGTCTATTAAAATCAGCTTGAACAGCAGCTAGTTGCCGTAAAGACTGTTGATATGCTACTGACTTAACTGTAGCCTCTGTTAAACTAGCTGAAACTGTTTTATAATCTGTGCCAGCTTGCTGCATAACAATATTAAGCTTACGTTGTTCATCAGCCTGTTTCGCTGTAACACGAATCTGTTGCTCACCAGCTTTATTAAATGTAAGAGTAGCAGTAACAGCAGCATCTTCAAGCCGTATGTAATCTTTCCACGCTTGAATAGCTTTATTAACTGCTGCTACTAGCGTATCTGAATTAGCATTGATTCTAATATCATCACCCATCTTATACCCTCTCAGTTACGAATACAGATGCCGGAACAACAAACCCTCGTAACTCCATCAACAGCGCAACAATATAGTCACCACGTAAGTATTCATTATTTTGTATGCCAGTATTAAAAGTTTCTAAAAACGCTGTACGTGCTTGTGACATACTCTGCCAATTTCCACTATACTGATATCTAGGCTCATCATGTAAGAAATGTTGAAACACTACAATATGAAATTGAAAACTTAAATTTGGAGACTTATCAGTACCAAACTTAATATCAAAAGCTTCACGACCAAGTTGTTCACCAAAAGTCTTAGACTTGAACCTAGCATTATTGGAAGCAAATTGGCCCGTAAGATTTTTAAATCCAGCTTTAGCCGGGTTTGTAAGTGCTAATGCACTTCCCACTTCCTCCCGCAGTCTAACTTGTGCAGCTAGTGGCATCAAAGAAGCATATGACATTCCTGTATCAATATGTATATGCTTAACTGCTTCACGAACAAAAGCACGTATGCTTTCTTTCCATAATTTTATAAGAGCATTATGAACATAGCGAAATACCGCTTGCTCATTCACTCTACGAACTGGTCTATCAAATTTTACTTCCATTTTATATCTTGGGTGGCCCCACTAGGAGGCCACCCAAGCCTCCTATAGTTTAACACCTAATGCTTTGTACATATTTATCTTATCTTCTTCTTCCTCGTAACCTCTTATTTGGTCGTAAGCTATCAATTGTGCTTGTCTCCACACGTCATTATCATCCCACGTACCCTGTACTCCCGGCGGCATTATTCCGAACCGTTCGCAGCTTCGCCAGATGGCGTACTGCTCAGTTCTGAACCGAGGGAGACTACGCTGCCTTGCTCCTCGGCCAGACCAGCTAAAAAAGCTGCTGTAGCCTCATCAATCTTCTTTTGATCAAGCCCGCAAGCTATCGTAACTGCATTAACGATTCGCGCAATCTCCGGTGGAGATAACGATGCCGCCCTCAACTCCTCCTGATAGTTGGCCCAAGTATCAGAATCATCCATATTGACTGTTTCCCATTCCAGACCTTCTGTGGCCTGTAGGGACTTAAGAACCATCCAGTCAGTTTTACTAGATGCCCACTTCTGCAAGGCATCCTGATACGATTTCTCGTTAACAGCTAAGGTCCGCTCACCACCGGCCTTAATAATTTCCCGTGGTAGCGGTGCCGGATAAATTGACTCAAACTCCTCATAATCCAACACCGCCTGAGCCTTAAACACAAGGTTTCCTGTAGATCGCGGAATCACCACGATCTCAGTATTCGGACCTTCGATTTTCTTACCGTGCATCTTCATTTTAATATCTCCTTACTTTAGCCCCGTAAGTTAGGGTGTCGTGGGATACCTAACGCTACTGGCTTCCTTCACATTGCACCTACCGGAACAAGCAACCGTGCCCGCACGGGCATCATGGTCAAGCTGCTCCCACCGGAAATCTGCCAAGGTGATTACCTCCGTATCACCGGGCTGGCAGTCAGGCACGTAGGTAATGATGATGTCAACTGCATACGGACGACATATATCAGAGTCCGTTGACACCCACGCTGACGCATTACCCCGCTTCTTGAGTGCATCCTCAATAGTCGGAGCAGCACCAGTCGCAGAGGAGCCAAGCAGATACTCCCATACGAAGTCCATACGGACATCCATCGGAACTTCATCACCCTCGCGAACCTCATCGAGTACGCCTCGGTCTAAGGTGTACTCCATGTTACGACGTTCCGAGAAGGTAAGATTACCCTCTCCAATCTTGACCTCGATACTGTTGGGACTAGTAGACCCATCCTGTATCGTGATCGTAGCGTTCTTGAGATCAATCTGAGCACAGACCGTTGCCCAAACTGATACAAGACCCTTCAATCGCATTCCTTAACTCCTAACTTAAGGTTGCAAAAACATCTCGTAATGAGCTTCCACAGTTGCCTGCATAACCCTAGTTTTGGGCTCAATTTGGCCGAAGTGAGAAATCTGAATCCTCTCTTTACCCCGAGCATCTGTCACCAATTGGAGACAGCCAAGATAGGAATCATCATCATCAACTCCGTTACCGTACTTGAACACCTTTATACCATTCCAAAATGCTGCTGCTGCAATACCCACGTTCGCGTGTATTCTGTGATAACTACTTTGATCCTTTGTAGACTGTACCAATACATTAACTTCTATGTAAAGACGGAAGTAATTATGACTAACCTCCGTAATATATGGTCCATCCATGCGAAGTTCAAGAAAATCTTTCAAGTCCCGTGTAGCACGGTGTTGGCCTTCAATATACATATCAAGACCTTGCCGCTGGTCCATGAAATGCTGTGAGATGGATGCAAAAATCCATCTAGGCCAGTTTTTATTAACAGCCATTATACAGTCTCCGTACTAGCAACATGCTTACAAATCAGAATATAACCACGATCCATCTCAAACCTGTGTACTTCTAGTATATCATATTGTTCGGTATCAAATATAATAATCATATCTTGTGTAGGACGGACACCTACTGGTAAATCTTTGGTATCAATAATTATCGCGCGCTTATCAGCATCAAAAAGTCCACCATAGGTGAAGTTTTTATTAGCTGCAATGAATGAAAGATCGTAGACGAAATCTCTCAAACTACGACGCGGCAATAATATAACTCTCCTTATCGCATAGTCAGTGTTAGATGGTGTAACAACACCAGTCTGCACATTGTAAGCATCACTTACAACACGCAATCTAGCAGGAAGCCCAAAATTCCGCTTCATGCGATAGAGTATAGTGCTAATTTGTCTTAATACATTAGCCATTATCATTTTCCTCTGCCATACACGGACGCTTTAATAAGGCTTTAGAAAAACCTTTCATCGTTTCCGTTTGCTGCTCAATTGCCATAGTATTCTTAACTACAACTTCCTTATTCTCAACAGCTAATGCTGTTAATTGATTCTTTTGAAAATCTTCTGTAGCCTGTAATTTACTAGCTAAGTCAATACGGATCTTTTCATCACTTTTAGAACGCATATAATCACGCCATATAAAGAATACTAATAAAGCTACAGGTAGCCCAAATACTTTTGCTATCTCTATGAACTGTTGCATATTTGGCTCCTGTTAGGTGGGGAGCAGATTTTGAAATCTACTCCCCACCCACCCATACTCCTAACCGAACATCACAGCGCCAAGATCCGTATTCAGAACCTTGACACCGCACAGAATATCGACAGTCACCAGATGGCCCTGCTTCGTGCCATCATAAGTGATCGTCACGCGCAGCGACAGGCCGTTGTAATTGGCCGTGTACGACAGCGCGCCAGTACCCGCAGCAGGAGCCGCCAGCGGACGCATAACCAGCGCAAGCGCATTGCGATGGAAAGCGAAGCCATAAGCACCTGCCGGCCCAATACCAACCACATCATTATCTGCAATCGCAGCCACAAGCGGCCGATCAAGCAGAAGTCCAGTGGTAGTCGGAGCCGTGAGAGCACCGTACCTGTTAGCACCAGCAGCCTTGAACGTAACAAGCTGACCTGTGCGCGGGGCGACCGTGAAGCCGTCCACAACTATCGACTTGGCGTAACCAGCCGCATAGCCTGCAAGCAGATCAACAGCACCCGGCTCGTACACAGTGACAACAGCGTTATCAGCAACCGCATAACGAAGGCCCGGCGACTCAAGCGTAATCTGAGTCGCAGGATCAGCGTCACGGGCAACAATCAGATGAGGCGTATCATCACCCGCAATCGTACACCACGAACCGGCTATGATAGTAGTACCACCATCAACCGTCAGAACAGTGTCACCGGCTGCATAGCCAGCAAGATTGTTAATCAGTGTCGTAATAGTAATCGTGTTACCCACAGCGATATCAGGCGCATTCTGACACATGAAGGTATTCAGACCAAACTTCCGGCCAAGAGAACCCTCACGTAACGCCGTACCATCATCGCCCACCTTCTCAGCGTTCACGAAATCTGCAACGTTAAGAAGGGCACCCTCCATCGACGGAGGAATAATGAGGTTGCGGCCCATCGACGGAACCTTATTGGCATTCATAACCTCACGAATACCAATAACGGTCCCCTTCGTCGGGTCCGTGCCGAGCTTACCAGCCGTATTAGCCATGAACTGATAAAGCTGCGCCAGCACGATCTCATCAACACCCTGAGCCAGCGACAGAAGTGCAGGCTCAAGATACTCATCACGAAGCTGCTTGAAACTCTTAGACTCCTCCCCATCCCTAATCATGAAGGAGGTATGAGGATGCTGATCGAGCGGCACAGGCACATTCACCGCCGTCGCATCTTGGATTGTGACATCATCAGTATCAACCTTCCGCTGCATCACGAACTCAGCAGGCTGGCGGGTATTGACAATATCACCGAAGTTGGCAATCTCATTCTCGAAATCTCGATGAACAAGATTTGCCGCCACCATATTAGCCTCAAGAATCATCAGTGACTCTTGAGCCCACAACTCAGGAATAAAAGCGTCAAGGTCATTCGCACCATGCGAAACCCAAACGCTAAGTAACCTTCTCGGGTGCATTACTTCTCTCCTAACTTAATCCGGGTACTTGACCCTTCTTACGAGCCTCACGATACTTAGCTGGATCTTTTGCAAGCTCAGATACATCCGGTGCTTTACCACCGGGGCGGGTAGATGAACCGATACCACCAGTACCATCACCCTTGAAAAGATTCAGATATTGATCCATTTCAGACATCCTCTTGACCGCATCCTGCGGAGACAACTCAAGAGTAACTGGCTTACCATCCTTATCCTTGTCCATAAAGCTAACCTTTGGGACAAGATTTCCGGTTGGCTTACCTTCGGCATCAAGCTCCTCAGCAAGCTGAGTGTTTGACCGTAAAATAGCAACGACCTGCTCAGGGTTGAAGGCGTTGTTGATTACGGCTGCATCAGTTATTGATCTCATAATAGTTGCATCAGTGTAACGACCCTTCCACTGATCTCTTTCACCCGTCAGACCTTCAATTTGATTTTGAAAATCCTTCTGTAACTTTGTCTTTTCTTGAGCAGCAAGTTCCTCCTTTGTTAAAAGTTGCTTGTTTAACTCTGTTATCCTACCCTCTAATTCCTCACGTTCCTTAGCTGTTAAATTTGCTCTTGACTTTATAGCCTCAAGTTCATCTATTGCTTTTTGTGTTTGTTGCTTATGCTTTCGGCGGTCCTCAGCAAGCAATTTATTCACCTGCTCCTGAGTAAACGTTCTTTCTCCGCCACCAGTGCCACCACCGTCTCCGCCACCGGTGCCTCCACCATCTCCAGCACCGCCGCCATCTCCGGCACCATCACCAGCACCAGCGCCGTCGCCACCGCCTTCACCTTCATACAGCACTGACCAGATTGTATAAAGCTTTTGAGAAATCATTTTGTCTCTCCTAAGACGCCCTCTCAAGATCCACCGTATGCACATCCCGAATATACGGTTTCAGATATCTCCAAGCTGTTACACTTGGAATACCTGCAAGGATATGCTCTGCCGGTCGTGATCTATCGTAGGTAGACCTGACATTAGAATAACCCTGAGCTACCATGCTCAGGTTCTCAAACTCCATTTCCGGGTCTACGCCATCAAGAAGTGCGCTTGCACATTCAATACAAGCATTCTTGATGTCGTCAGGGACATCCGTATCAGCGTCCCTTGGGAACTGCAATTCTTGATCTTCGTCAGTTTTTTCTCCTAAAAAGTTAAGACGATCAATTAACTTGGTTGCCCATTGCAACCCCTTATTCTTGTCAGCATCAGCGGCAGCATCCCATGCGGCGGTATTTAGCCGTTCACCCATATAGGTGTTGCCTTCGGCTAGAGTTGCATATTGCGCCATTTCAGATTCTCCTAATCATCTGCATACATTAACCGTCGCCGGGCATTTCTTCTCATCACACTACTGACAAGAGCCACACTTGCATCGTCACCTTCACCACCATTTTCGGAATACTCAAGAGCACCTATATCCCACGGAACAACACGGGTACGCCCTGACAAATCAGTATTAAATGCTAAATCAGCATCAGCACTTAAGTCTGCACCCTTATCTCTTGCCGGATCTGTAGTAATAAGATTATAATTATCAGCAGCCTTATTCTTAAAGGTAAGCGTTTTGTTAATCTCAGGATTACTCCCCGGAGCCGTTGCGTCACCAGAGAGATTATCTGTCGATGCAACATTAAAGCTATTAACATAATCAATCGGCGTTGTACCAGCAGCTTGACTAATATTATTCTTAGCAATTATGTCAGAACCATTACCATCATCATAAATACCATAGCGTGATTTGGCTAATGTATTATTGTAGAGGAAGGCTATAGCCTTACGGATTTTAATAGCACATTCCTTATAACCAGTAGCACCAAAGTCATATATAACATTGTTCCAAGCTTTGACAATTTGATTATACCCATAATTCCATGATACGTCAATACCAGCATGATTACCAGCCGCCCCAACACCACCACCCTTAATTATACAACCCTCAACTTGACAAATCGAAGGTGAAGGTGTCCCGCTTACATTTACATTAAACTGTACAGCCGAATTAGCAGCAGTATTATTCTTATGAATTTGTAGATGTTTTAACCAAATATGCTTGAGTGGTCCATCTGTAAGATTAACACAGACACCATTAACAACTAGTCTATATGCAGTAGAGGTCCAGATACCTCCAGAATGCTTACCTGCTCCTGTAGCTTCAACCTTAATATAATTAGCAGAAGTAGTTACCCATCCTGTACCAGTACAATCAGCTTGAGTAGTATCATCAGCAGACCATGCTCCACTGATTGTGGCAACAAGATAGACTGCATCATGGACAAGATCAGCTTCCTCACCAACAAGGAAAGCATTAAAGCTAGAGTAATCTCCACCTGATTCTCTAATCGTCTTAGAACGCATAGCAGGAGTAACAACTTCACTTGCACCTATATCCCACGTTGCGCCTCGCGTATGCCCATCAATATCAGTGTTAAACGCGATTGCTGAATCAGCACTAAGGTCTACACCATTATCAATTGCGTCTGTATCTTGAGGTATGATTCGATAATCATCAAACTCGAAGCCCACGAATTGTAGGGACTTATTATTCTGAGGATTACTACCGGGTGCTGTAGCATCACTCGCAAGGTTACTATCAGAAGCTGCATCAAATGTGCCACTATAATCTGTACCAGCACCTTGAACAATATTATTCTTAAGGACTGCCTCTGCTAAAGCAGCACCAGATAATATACCTGTAATACCTCCGTAACAAGTATTATTATAGACCCACATATAATGAAGATTATTTGTGCCACCAATCTGCATAGGTCCACCTGATCCAGCACCAGTGAACCCATAAATAATATTATTCCAAAGTCTATATTCAGCCCCTGCACGGGCGGAAGCAAGATAATAACCGTACTGACCACCACCTGCGGTATCATTACCCTTAATAATACAATTTGAAATTTTAATATTATGCCTTAAAGAATTAGTTATCCAGATACCATTATCACCAGAATTACTACCATCTAAATGAATTTGTAAACCATCAAGCCAGAACTCTTTGACCATTGAAGTAACAACACCATTAGAAGCACCTACTACACGATAAGCAGAAGTTGTCCACTTACCATGATGACGCGCACCATCGTCAAGAGTAGTAATCTTGATGCCATTACCTTTACCTGTATACCAACCATCAGCCTGTCTGAACCAATACTGATTCTCAGAAACACCAGTACCACTTATCTCTGCTACAACCTGCGTACCAGCATACACAAGATCATCAGCTTCACCAGCTTCAAAAGCATCGACATCACTGTAATCACCACCAGATGTTGCTATTGTCCTAGTAATCACTGAACCAATATATTCACGGGCTCCAGCATCCCAAGTACCACTACGTGTATTACCAAGGATATCAGTATTGAATGCATACTTAGCATCAGCACTCAAATCAGTACCCTGATCTATTGAAGAAGTATCTTCACCATTGATTCTATAATCATAACCCGTTGTATATTCGCCGGGGTCAATATAATCAGGTGTCTGATTCTTACGTTCAGGTGACGAGCCATCACCACTTACATTTGTTGCACTTGCTGTATAAGCCATTAAGTAATCAGCAGTAACATTCTGATCACAAAGATTATTCTTAACATATAGAGGCATCGAGGTAGCAATAGCTCTATGAATACCATACCTACCATTCTTGTAGCAAGTATTATTGTAAGCAATTACTTCCATATTTGCTTGCCACTGGCAGGCATGTATACCATCGTGTTCATTACCATAAATGATGTTATTAACAAGTACATATTGACCAACTGCACCACTTATGCCACTAACTGCACAAGCTATACCATGTGAGCCTGTATTACCTGCACCACCAAGAGCATTGTGGATTAAGCATTCCGTAGCTCTAAGATCTATGAATTTACCATTAGCTAATCCACTTGTGCCAAGTGATATACAGGAACCAATTTGAGCGGCAGTTGTAGTTGTATTCTGAACTTCAAGACCCTCAAAACGTATACAATGTGTCCAAGCTCGGATAGCATCATAATACGTGCCAACAGTAATAAGACGATAATGCTGGAGGTAACTGATTGATGGTCTACCTCGGTGACGGGCTGTAGGAGTAGTGTATACACGTATGTAATTACCCTTAGCCGTACACCAACCATCAGAATCTTGGAAAAGTACCTTAGTTGTATCATTAACCGTCCATGCACCATCTATCTTACCTTCTAATATTATACCAGTATGCACAAGATCTTGACGTTCACCAGCTTCAAAAGCTGCTAGGCTGGTGTAGTCTCCACCTGATTGCATAATCGTTTTTTCAACAACAGTTTGTTCAAATTGATCAGCACCAATATCCCAAGCCATTGAATCATCACGAACCTTACCATTTATATCTTCTTGCCAAGGTAGTTGTAAGTCCCAACTAAGCCACGCACCTGCACCCTTAGCATCAGTATCATCAACACTGATTCGATAATCATCATTAGCTTCATCAATAAAGTCTACAGCTTTACTGCGGTATGCTGAATCAGGGCTTGAAGTATCTTCACTAAGATTATTACTATGCACATAAGTAGTGAAAGATGTTATTGCATAATCAGTAGGATTACCATTACAAATATTATTCTTAAGGTATAATGCAACATCACCCGCACTATCTTCAATCTGAATACCTCTATTAACATTATCTACAAGCGTATTATTATAGATAACAAATGTATTACCTGTTCCACCATAATCATAATATATGCCTACATACCAGTCATAAATTATATTATTCCACATACGATGGACACCATCAGCGCAACCATCTTGCTGGATACCTGCATCACTAACACTGTCAGGAGTACCACCACCTGTCCAACGTATAATATTATTAAAAATCTCATCGCCCATAGCATTATTACGGATGCCCATAACATTGCCAGTTGTCGCATCAGTCCAGTCATTAGCAATTTGTAGACCTTCAACAGTTACATAATCAGTATCAATAAAGAGGGCACCATTCCACTGACTAGCTACCTCAAGAATATATTTATCAGTATTCCATTTACCAGTATGTGCAGCCGTCGCCTCATTACAACATATCCAAATTCTACGCTGTGCATCTGTTACCCAAGCTGCATCATCAATAGCACAATAAGTAGTATCAGGGCCACCACTCCAATCACCTTCAATACTTGCCATAGCAAGATGATCAGCCGTCACAAGATCAGCAGCTTCACCAGCTTCCCATGCACTAAGACTTGTATAATCACCACCCGAGGGCTTAACAGTTCTTTTAGACCTTGCAGGTGCTTCACTAGCACCTATATCCCAAGTACCAGCAACTGGTCGTGTTCTGCCAGATATGTCTGTATTAAATGCAAGATAAGGATCAGCACTAAGGTCTGCACCATGATTACGTGCATGTGTAGTTTTATCAATACGTGATAAGCGGAAGTCCTTTGTCTGATACTGTGCAAACATCGGCACCTTCTGCCTATAGTCCTGACCATCCGGTGAAGTCTGATCCATAGAAATATTAGCAACAGTTTGTAATGTACTCACACCACTAAGACTGTAATTAGCTTGGCTACCATTGCCAATAATATTATTCTTAAGGCGGACAGTAGAAACTGTTGCAGAATCATTGAAAAGTATGCCGTAATTGACAAGATCATAAAGTGTATTGTTATAGGCTATAAGCGTTATATTGCCACCAGCACTAAAGCGTATGCCATGATAGAAGTTATGTGCTATACAATTCCACATCTTAATTGTAGTATTATCACCCACAGTACCAAGATCAAGGAAACAATCAAGGTTACTAGAAGGATTTGCACCAGTACCCTTAGCAAGTATTGCTTCAAACTCATATTCAGGATTAAGCACTGGATTACCATCGGGGCGGAAACACTTTGTTGCAACAGTAGTACGGTTACATTCTATCTGGATATAACGAATCTTAACATGGCTGGCCTGTAACCGTATTACTCCATGAACACTTTCACCCTTTAAAATATACTTATTAGAATCCCAAACACCAGAAGTATGATTTGCTGAATCTGCTTTAATCTCGATATATCGAGTAGAATCAGTAGTCCAATCAGTGCCAAGTTCAACAGCAGCAGTATCAGGACCACCGCTCCAGTCACCTTCAATAGAAGCGATCGCTATCTCATCAGCCGTAACAAGATTACGTGCCTCACCTGCATCAAAAGCAGCAAGTGAAGAATAATCGCCGCCTGACGGCTTTACTGTTTTGGTTACTGGAGTTGCCATATTACTTAGCCCTCGTTATCAGTAATATCTTTAACCGCAATAGCCTTCTTGCCACCAGCAGCAAGAATGTCATCAACCTGTGCATTTGTAAAACTATACTTCTTTGCAGTTTCCTTCATCACAGTTGGCACACCAGTCGCAGGATCAGGTTCGCCAAGAGACTGCTCACCTGTCTCATATCGAGCAAGGAAATCAGTTTTATCATCATCAACTTCAATAATCACAAACTTCTCAGTATTAAGTTCCTCAGTACCCCACTGCTTGCCGGAAGGTCCAACAGAGATAATCTCTCCACGCCTATTACCTTCTCTTGCAAGTACCAATAACTCCCTAGCCATTATCCCTTCCTCCCACGGCCTTTACCCCGGCCACCGCCTTTACCATAGCCGGGGCCTCCACGGCTACAGCCACCTTTATTTCGATTAGCTCCGACACCCTTGCCAGAACCATTACGCCTCGGTCTGCCTGCCATTTTCCTTTTCCTTTTCTCCTGCCTTATCATCGGCAGATAAATCACTAACGCCCCTTGCGCCAGCTTCACTCTGAGCGAGCGCAATACGCGCCGCCCGTTCAGCATGATCCTTCTTAGCTTGTTCAACTTGTCCAGCAGGATAACCACGGATTTTAGAAGCAAGCTCTGTAGAAACAAAGCCTGCTTCATGGTCCGTATTAATTGTCTCAGCATCACTAACTATAACTTCTGCTTGCTCAATTTCTCCATAAATAAGTTCAAGAGTATCATTAGATATTTTATGACCAACAATCACATTTGCAATGTTCTTAGCAAGTTCTTTCTGATAAGTTTTCGATGGGATAGATTCCATTAATTCTTTGAGTTCATCAGCTTCCTTACGGCGTTCAGCGTCACTACGTAGATTATAACGAGTCGGATACTTGACAGTAGGAACATCACTACCGCCTTCATATGCTGTCCATATAATACCAACTTCACGCTCGCCGTGTTCAAGCTCAAGACCAATACAAGATAAGCCAGCCTCAAGACCATGCTCGTCAATACTCTTACTCTCGGCACTTGCCCTCTGTGGAGCAATATTAGTTATAGCAAGATTAACAAGCTGACGTATCTCTTGTTTAATCTTCTCTTGCTTCTCCATACTAGCGATAAGCGGTTCTGCGGACGGATGTATAAATCCGGGCCTCTCAACATCCTTCGGATATCTACGACCTTGTGTAGCTCCAACCTTAATAGACTTACCAGAAGCTTTCTGAGTAGGAGCAGATTCGCCCGCCTTCTCATCACTAGTCTTAGGTACTGCTGTTCTAGTGAACACCATCTCTGAGTTAGGATTATATTGCTCAGTATAGAATGGGAAGTTAGCTTTGAGAGCATAGTTAATATCTGAGGAAGCCAAATTAAGTAAAGCGATTTGATAATCAGCCACATCAGTAAGTAGAGACTGGCCGATATCAAAGACCACAAACGGTATTACTGGAATCTCTATAGTAGTAGCTTTGTCATTAAGTTCATTACCAACATCATCATAGAATTTGACTTCAACTTTACCCTCAATAAGTCTTAGTAACCTGTACTCCTCAACTTGATCACATACTAATCCATAATCATCACAAGTAACATCCTTATGGTCACGTAATAAGACAGATGTGAAATTACCAGCCTTATCAGTAGCCCAAGACCGGATATCTTCGACCTGATACATATATAGATACGGGTGTATCGTGCGCGTGTCCGCGCGTGAGGCACCTTCCTTCACTTCTGGCTTATCTATAAAGACGCCTACCTTACCCATCGCAAGAAGCTCAGGTAAGATACCTGTACCTACAAAACTAGTCATAGTATTGGCTTGAAGATCAACACCACCAAGCTCACCTACTACTGCTTTGCGATAAGAGTCAGGACCACTAGTCCTTGTAATATCTACCATACGCTGATAGATAGCATTCTTGATATCAATTATTGCAGCCTTAGCATGACTAGGTGAATAAGAAATCTTCTTTCTAGATGTAAAATCTCCACTATCTTCACGCGCGCTGAACCGCTCAAGGTATTCATCTACGAAATCATGCCCACCCTCATAGGTGTATCTATACTTCTCCCAATCCGATACCATAGCATCGTAATCAGGATGCGTAATCGAATTTGGCTTAGAAACGGCCTCACCCTGATAGCAGAGTTGCCATATCTTATACAACACCACGGATATCCTCCGATCTTGCAAGACCAACAGCTAATTGTATGGCTAACTCCGCGTATGTTCGGGCATGAGCGAAGTGATCCTCCTCATTCCCTGTTACATACTTACCCACCGGATTGCCCAATATATCCTTAGAGTAGATACGAACAAGAGCCTTAAGATGTTCTTTGTACTCATGGGATAAGTCTTTTGGAAGGATCATCTTCTCACGTCTAAATCTACTTAAGGCTAGGTCAATCCAAGATGTTCGATCCACAGACATCGTATGCTCTTCTTCGGCATGTATATGTATAGCCTTACTATTAATCCCGGTGCCATAGAAACAAAGCTTAACATGGCCCCAAAAGCGTTGTGCAAATTCCAGAGCTTTACGCCGCTCCGGGTTAGCGTCGATAACCGCGAAGGCTACACCGTATTGCTGGATCAGATAATCAAGTTCCTCGAAGTGTTGTACTTTACCCTCAGTCAACAACCGAGTAGTTGTTGCTAAATTAATATCGTTAGTCGAAGTTTCACGGTCAATAAAGACCTGATCAATCTCATAATGCAGCCATTTGCCAACGTCAATACCCATAACAACCATACCTTGGCCTGTACTAGTCTTAACATGAGTACCAGTACATTTCTCAATATCTGCATCTGTAATACGTGCGCCTTCTACTATATGTGTTAAGCCAAGCTTAGAGTTATAAAACTCTTGCTCATCAGTAGGGTTACTCTGAGCCTTCAAATAGAGTGTTGCAATTTCATAAGGCTTCACGGTCATGGAGTAAAGTTGATTAATATGATAACCTTCTATTAGTCTGTCAGTATGACCACGTACCCATCGTGCATTACGGAGCCAATCGATTTTAGAATCATGCTCCAACTTATGGTCACATTCTTTACACTTAAGATGAGTATCAAGAATAGCGATATCATCAGGATCATCACCGATTATGACAAGACACTCAGGGAATACTAGCTCAGTCAGCCTGTTACAGTGTGGACACCGGAAGAAGAAATGACTTTGAGAGGATTTCTTGAAATACTGATTGATGCCAAAATTATCAATAGTAGGTGTTGACAACGCAAGAGCTTGCTTCTCAAGCTGACCACTAGTTCTCTCAAGAGCCAAGCTTATATTGTCCTGCATCATCTCGTCAAGCTCATCAAAAACTATGAGCCCGACTGGTACAGACTTAAGCTGACTCCGTGACCTACTCCCGCGTATATATAGATTCGCGTGACCCGCGCGCTTATGGTGAATATTCTTGACATCCGTGAACAGTGTTTCTAGATGTGGAGAACCTTCAAGAGCAGGATCGAAACGTGCTGTAGAGAAGTCTGTAGCGTCAGGATTATTAGCTGGTAGCACATAGAGGACGCTGATACCATCTATGTCGATAGCCTTAAACGTCTTATTAAGTGCCCACTCAGTGAAGCCCATCTGAGCAGCCTTTTGACCGACCACCATTTCAGCATCTGCATCATGCATCTCGCGCGTCCACGGGTGATGATCAAAAGTCCATGGACCGGGGAACGGCGCACCCATGACACGATACATCTCTGCCCATCGTGAGCAGGATGTCGCAGTCTTACGGCGTAAGCCGTCAGAGACTCGTTGGGTGAGCATCTCTATCAAACCCGTTCCCATAACTACTATCCTTTGGACCTAGACCACTGTAACTACAATCACGTCTGACCCGTCGCCCTTGAGCCAAAGATTCTTGGTACTAAACGCAGGCAGGGCAACATTCTTACCCGGAGACACGTAACCGCCCATATCACTATTACCGCCGTGCTCAAAATTAATGTCATTAGTATTGGTTTCTGGACCTTGTAATAGGATTCCAGAATCCACATGTCTTTTCTGACTACCTAACAACTCATAAAGAGTTGTAGGCGTCGTTGTTGGTGTAATCGTTCTAGTCATCTTTACCTATCCTCCCTACAATCTCCAGTATCCCTGTACTGATTTGGTCAATCTTCTCTGGCTCATCCAGATGCTCGGTTATCACAGTGATAACCTCATTAGCAAACTGGAGTATTGCTTGCTTATCAAGAAGCTGACCAAGAGAACCCTCAAGCTTGTGACAAGAATTAACAACCTTATCAATCTTCATCACAAGGTCAGAGATAGGACCGGATTGTAAAATCAGGTCAAGCTCTGTGGAGCAATGCTCAAGACGCTCCTGCATCAGCATTCTTAAAATCGCTATCTCATCCCGGAGGCTTTTCACGTCCGGGGCATCTCTATGCTGGTCAAGTTTTGCTTGCCACTTTGTCAACACATAGTTTCTCATGGCTTCTCGATTCCGCCTTTTTATGGCGTGCGCGCCGCCGTGGCAAATACAATAATCCGAGCCATCGACAGCTTTATTCATACACTGCCCATATTGCGTGTTGGTAGCCTGACACCTTCTAGGGTCATCCTCAGCTACCTTAATGATTTTGCGATCCTCTTCACCCACTGTGTTCACGTTTCCTTGTCAAAATCATTCCCAATACAGCCACAGTATCCACTAGGTATTACGGCAAATTCTGCAATATGGTAACTAAAAATTTTAGAAATTTTTTGACGCCCTACCGTGTACAGTGCCATGATTTTACAATCATGAGTTGTGATTTTACCCACCCTGTAGGGTGTATAGCATATAGCGTCTTGTGTCAAGCGTCGGGATTCTGTGATTTTGCAGATCTGATACAATGGGGAGGGGGTAGCAAATTTTATGCCATATACCATCTTATTATAGATTTTAAACCCACCCGGTATTTTTATACTCCTTTATACTATTCTCATAGATTTATTGACATTATTAACAGTTTGGCATAGGTCATTATGACACGGTTGTTTTGTCATTCTGACACGTAGGATTACACCACGTCTAGATTGGTAGTATTTGGCTTATACTATCATTTTAGAGTCGTTGTGGGGTATTCCGCCACAATCGATGTAGGAATTCAAGACTCTCGGCGCTACCATATAGGTAACTATCACAGATTGGCTTGAAAAGGCCATTTCAAAGCATTATAATGCTACCGATTTTTGTATCGTTTGGCATGGCCTTTGCTCTATATACAATCGATTGGAGTCAAGAGGATGCCAAACGGGCCGAAAACCTCGAAGATACGCCGAAAGTATGATATACTTCAGGATAATTGGGAGTCTATTCTAGATCAGGATATCCCAAGTAAGCCTATTAAACCTAACAAGCATATCCCTCTAGAGTCTCAACCGCATATACATAGACGGGATATACGTGACTGGCAAGACGGTGGTAGTATATGCGAGGATACTAAACAGGAAAACGAGTCACGTTCAAAACTACATCAGCATAACTACGGAAGTATAAAAGTACGTCTACAGTATCATCCCAAACAGGGACGGGATGGCGCGAATTTCCACAGAAGTATACAGCTTATGTCAAACAGGGATAGACGCCGGATGACGGCGTATAATGCCAAAAAGGCAAGGGAGGTGCAAGGGACTAGCTTAGTATAATACCGCGAGCGTATAGTGCCGAGAAATCGAGAAACATCTGGAATTCCAGACGAGTATCGAGAGCGGACGGCATACCAAATAGGAAAATCACGGCCTAGCATTTGGCCCCCGGTAGGTTAAACGCGGGGCCAGCTACGGGCGGCGGCGGGAGGATTCTATGCTCTTGACCGTCGATCCATCGGCTGATTTGCTAGTCGAGTCCGAACGGATAGTCAACTACTACTATCAAGTAGAGTCGGACATCAAGAGACTGTGCGATCCGTACTTTCGTGAGGTCACGCACGATGACATCACGATGGCACAGCAAAGAGCGGCACTTGCCGTCGAGCAGTTTTTGCCAGTATGCAGCCTAACGGCGCATCTGCTGGCAAACATGTATTTCGAGAATACCTACACAGGATGATGTACAGAATCAGCCGCCGTCTGTAACTGGCCCCGCAAACCGAAAGGGGTCCATGCATGGACGCAGTGATCAGTCTCATCGCCATGGTGGCGATCAAGATGGCTCAGAACGTCAGGCTTGAGAGTCGATACAACGTCCCGCCGCTGATGGAGGATATCAGGGTCAACGGACTCAAGACGCCGATATCCGTCTGGAAGGACGGGGATGCGTATTCGATCCTTCAGGGCCATCGGCGTTTCCGGGCCATCACACTGCTGAAAGAGACAGATCCTAAGCGATTCGAGGAACTCTTCGGGCAGGGAATACCCTGTATCGTAAGGGAAATCTCGGACCCAAGGGACATTGCTCGGTTCAAGGTTGACCACGGCAATGAGCTGTCTCTGACAGATCCGTTCGAGTTGCAGCTTTGCGCCTCAATGCTTTTCAATGCCGGCTTCTCGGAGAAGGAAGTTGTCGTGGAGCTGGCGGGGCTGATGGACAGAATCAGCCCGATGAAGGCTGAAAGGCGCAAAGAGATCGACGCGCTCAAGACTGCATCTGAGCGCGATCAGAAGGTCTTCGAGTACAGAAGGGGCCTTGTCCAGAATCTTCACAATGCCCACAGATGTCCGGGCATCGTGATGGCTGCTCTGGAGCGTAAGGCCACGGGCCTGCCCATCGAAGGCTTCGAGAAGGAGTATCTTCCGAAGCTGACCACGGCTCAGGTAACTGAGCTGTGGAAGGCCCACTCGAAGGATCTCGAAATCACCGACGACAAAGGTCGTCAGGTGTTCAGCCAGCGAAAGACCGGCCCGAAGTTCAGGGAGAAGTGGTCGAAGCTGTGCGAGTCGGCGCAGAAGGCCGAGCAGGACAAGGCCGAAGGCGTCGTGAGAGAGAAGGCGATGTCCGGCAAGGAGATGAAGGCCGAGGTCAAGGATGGCAAGTGGCTGTCCAGCTTCGGCCAGCTCATCACAAAGCACCATGCCGGGGACAAGTCAATCGGCGACTTGTCCGAATACGATCTCACCTGCTACTTCGCCGAGTTGGTGAAGGAAGCCGATCCGAAGCTGTGGAAGCAGGTCGAGAAGGCTGCAAAGGCTGTCGAAGCCAAGCTCCAAGCCGAGGTCGAAGCCGCGGTCGGAGCATAGCTTGATCTTGTGATCAAGCTTATCCCGCTTGCCGGGGGCCAAATACTGGGCCGTGATTGCTGCAAGCCTTAGACACTAAAATGCCGAGACGGGCGTTAATGTCCAATTTGGCGAGTCTAAGGCCCCGGGCGGTTGACACCATAAGAACCAGCCGCCCATGATTCGGGAATCCTGCAGCCTCAGAGTAGGTGGTGGTTGCCGGAATGCCGGCCATGAATGGATCACCAGCAGGATTCCCGAATCAATGCTAGGCCAAAGGGAGATCCCTATATTATATTATATCTAGTTACTTGTATGATATTAAAACCCAATGGGACACAGCACCGGTCTGCCTGCACACAATGCAGGATTTTAGAATCCGCTGCCAGAGTCTTGCTGCCTGCTGCTTGACAAATGCCGCTAGATGCTTGCAGTTTTTGCATGAAAATCTAGGCATGATAAACGATTTTGAGTGATTTTAACATCAAATCTCTCAGTGTCTGCAGCCCGCTTGAAAATGCCTTTTGTTACTTGATTCTAAAATCCGTTGCAGGCTGCAACATGCTTTACACCCAATGCTTGATCACGTTTAGGCGTCAACTTTATTCCCAATGCCAATGCCGAATATTATACCTTTAACTGCTTACTAACTTACTATTTATATATTCTATAATCTAAATAAAATATAGAGTATATAAATATATATAATGAATATTTTTCCTGCATTTCAGTAAGCTGCAAGGCTCCCAACTACAACTAAATCCGCCCAAATACCGCGATCATTCCCCTCTAGTATCAATGCCCTTCTTCTGCCAAGCTCCCTCGGATTTCAGAATCTCCTCAACATGCTTCAATGCCTCCCACCACTTGCCAAAATAATGCCCGCGGGCCATCATATAACTGATTCTCAACATCCGAGTCTTGTTCACGGGGTGTATATACCCCGGTAATTCCTCATACGTCACAATCAATGTATATTCTACTAGATGCGGTTTAACCTGAAAGGCATGTTGCTCCGTACTACCATTGAAGAATGGTATTATCAATGCTTGTTTCCCGATTCTGTATCTTATGTTCTTACTACTAAGCTCTGCTGCAAATGACTTAAGCTCTCTGTGCAAGCTCTTCAATGATTTAGACATCTCTAAAAAGCCTCCCGTCCACCCAAGCGTTCTGCTTCTTCAAGATCAACACAATAGCTATCAGTGCATTGGTAGCTTGATCCCACCATTCTGCATCTGCAATCCTGATACCGCCATCCTCCACATAAGCTACAATCAATCCCGGTATATCTAACCCCTTCACTTGATGTATATAATCAACCCTAATACCATAATCACAAAGCTCCGTATACTTGATATCTTGATCCTTAAGCATAGTCTTGAGTAGCTTAAGCTTACTCATGGTCTTTTTCATCCTTAATAGCATACCACCACGCATAACTAGCAAATCCCGCCACTAGCCACATGGATATATAGATAGACCACATGCCTACCCTATCCCCGGTATCCCAATTGGTATCAGTATAAATCTCCATAGCTATAATGCCTTGCGTCAATACCACAAGACTCCAGAAGATAGCTGCCAGATTCTTGAATCCCTTTTTATTCATTATAGCTCTCCCAAATCGAACGCTTCATGACCACCACAGTCCCGACGATACGCTGCCCGGCTATCTTACTAGCTACCTCATTATGCATAAGATTCTTAATTAGTCCCTCCTCATTCACAATCAGGATATGACTGCCACAAGACACCACTTCGATATACCCGCCAACCGCTTCTTGTAGCACTTGCAATAGCTCCGCACTCGACCATCCTTCCGCTAAATGCAGAGAACACTTGGAACCATCCGGCGCAACAATCGTGGCCTCAAACATTTTTTAGCTCCAATATTTGATTCCAGATTTGACTTGCTCTGGATTCTGAGAATCCCATTACAATACCTACTTCTCTAAGTGTATATCCTTCATATATATAAAGCTCCACTATACGACGTTCTTGCCTAGTGAGCCCTCTTAAGACTTTTTCCACTTGTTCTGCATCTTCAATCTGCTGGAACCTTGAGTCAATAAAACTAAGCTGCTGATATATATCTATACCCTCCTCTGGTTTCAAGTGTACTTGCTCATGGATTTCAAAATCCGGGTTATCTCTATGCTTCTTTCTATCAATACGGGCAACCCAATCCTCATGTCTCATATAATCACGCATACATCCATCAATACGTATTGACGCATACTTCCAGAAGCCTTGATACAGTGGTACATAATGCTTGGCTGCATCTATCAAGCCCATGATACATATACTCTCAGCATCATCACCAAGTAAAGGCATCTTTTGTACCCATCTTCTACCCTTAGCCTTAGCCCTCTCCAAAAACTCCATTACTAACTCGTTGCGCCATGCCGTGAGCTTTGTTTGTCCTCTCCATCCTCTTCTGTCCATTCCCTCAGTGGGCCTTTGCACTCTGTCTGCCGACACTTGTATTGATGTTCTCCTGCCGGCTGATTTAAGCCGCATTTTTCGCAGGTTTTCCAAACGCGACCGGGTGCCAGCATAGAGCCGGGCATCTTCCTGCGACCAGATGGCTTGGCGCGTGACTTTGGATGGCCGTCTGCAAGGGCCAGCATACTTGCGTAAAGCCTCCTCTCGCGTTGGCATTCCTGAATATGCTTGTCGAGCAATTCTATCTCTTCCGTTAATGCCACATGCCATAGCTCAACCCTGTCCTTCGCCATCACAAGCCTCGCCTTCCGGTCGGACTATCTCAATCGGTATAGCCTTATCCCAATCATAGAACTTACCAGATCCATCATAGATATCATGCAGGAGTTGACAGATAACCCCAAGCGTGTAAGGATTAAGCTTCATATTAAGCTTATCCTCAATATAACCCGGAGTCACGGTTATCGGCTCACAGTCTACAATCAGTGACCATCCAACTTGTGGCATAGCAATTGCTAAACTGCCACCACATTGTATCAGCAAGAACTCGTAATGCGTAGCGTCACCCGGCTCTAACACCACTAACACATTACCCTCGGATTCCATAATCCGCTTGAGACATTCCACAAAATTACTGATACTCTCATAGAAAACATCAAGACAGAATCGTGGTCTACGCCGGTAGTATGAGATCGTCCTAATCATAATACACACACTCCTTATCTGGCCTCTCGTCAAAGACGCCCTTGTGATCCATCACCAATTCAGCCGGTGGTACACGCAGCTTTACCCATACGTTATAGGAGTCCTTGAACTTTTTCCCGAAGATCCTACCTCCGCATGGCCTCAGGTTGCCCGCCGGCTCTATCGGGCATCCCCGTTTCCTGAAATGTGATTCAACAATCCTGTATTTTACCCTTGCTGATCCGATGCTTTTAGCTGCTATCACAAGCTCTATAGGATCATCATCGTCATAGCATATGAACCATGTCATGTCCATGCCTAAAGTTGGATGGCTATACCATTTGCCATCACTACACTTGACGTAGACTCCTACTTTAGACATCACTCCTCCCTACCATAAGGCGTCTCCATCGTAGCCAGCCTCATACAAATCCCCGTATATATCGTCATACTCCCCTTCGTAATCCTCCTCATTCAACCAATCGAACCACTCGATGTGGTGCCGGGGATGGGAGTCGAACCCACATAGCCTCTTGAGGCCACCGGATTTTAAGTCCGGTGCGTATGCCTTTCCGCCACCCCGGCCCTGTGTCATTCCTCAACCTCCGGCTCAGGATTCACACCTTCCGGTGTCACCTTAAATAGCTTATAGCCATCAGATGTGAAATACTGGAACCTCTCCTTAACCTTCTCCTGTACACGTGCCCTGAATACTGCGTCATTACTCTTGCAAGCATCATCAAGAGTATCAATATCATCAATAATCTGCCATAGCCTATGTTCAGTTTTAGTCATCCTACCTCCCCGAACTCTATAGCCTTAACAATACTATGCATGTTGAGTCTAAAGTCCTTATCAGATTCCTCTTTATCTTCGGAGTGCTTCTTCATATCAGACACAAGATTCTGGTAATCATGTGCCTGTCTCTCGATTATCCGAATCGCTGCATCACAAGCATGTTCACCCTTTTCTACAGAGGCACAAGATGTAAGAAAGTTAACTAGCCTTTCAACTTTGCGTCCATCATTTAGTAAATCACAAAGTCTTTGTGCATCCTTTTCAGTGCGACATTTAGCAACATCACTAAGACCTTGGCCAGCGCCATAGCTTTTGACGTAAGACTCAGGAAAATCATATCTTTCAACTATCTTGTTACCTACAACCTCAAAGCCTACCTCACCTTGTGGCTTCTCCAGTAGCCTCTGAGTAGTAGGCATGGAGTCAGGCACCGGCTCGCCTTCCTCGGGCAACCCTAGTTCAGCATATGTAGCATCAGCAATTTCACCTGTCTTATACTCAGGTTCATAAGTCTCAGCAAAGATGTCAGGCTTACAAGAATACAACTCACCTTTGACGCCACGGATTACGTAATCACCCGGCATAACCTCCATCACACCTTCAAGAGTCTCTATACACCAAGCCCATTTCTTTAAGTTCCCTGCACCTGTTGGTATTTCCTTAAAAATTATACCTTCAGGTGGCTGCCAGTCACCATCCTCAGGTGGATTAAACTGCACAGCCTCAATCACAACAGGTTTCTTCCTGTATTTAGGCATTATCTATCTCCTCCTGTGGCCACTCGAAACAGCGTACTCCGTCTATCTTAAGACAGATGAAGAAGCATGGGCCACTCGACCACGGGACATCTTGCACAACTTCCTTAGCCACGCGCCCATCCTTGAGATTATACTCAAGCAGTG
>Ga0272441_10001192_pt1 | contig 55658 bp, 49 predicted proteins | sample SSMProp6N_FD_193582 | JGI IMG/M metagenome (GOLD analysis project Ga0272441, IMG submission 193582) | Marine sediment archaeal communities from Little Sippewissett salt marsh, Falmouth, MA, United States - SSM-Prop-6N | ecosystem: Environmental > Aquatic > Marine > Wetlands > Sediment ...
CCTGGAGGGATATTCTCCAGACACTATTCTTTTTCACAAAATCAACAATTTCCGGAATTATTTTCTCAAAACTGTTCCATTCAGGCTGAAGAAACAGTTTGCATTTTTTATTTACCTGTCTGCGGATTTTTTCAGCCCATTCAAAATCGGTCCTTTCACGAATAACAACTTTAAGTTCGTCTGCCATTTTACATATTTCATGAACCGGTTCCCTGTTTCTTTTCGGAGAGAGGCAAATCCAGTGCCATTTTCCTGTTAGCGGATGCACTCCGGATGTTTCCAGATAATTATAAATTTTATTTTTTACAAGCAGAGAGCAGAGATAGTCAAGGTTCCACATCAGTGGTTCGCCACCGGTAATAACAACAGAATCTGATCCGGAGCTGATTATTCTTCCGACAATATCATCCGTTTTTATAAGCGGAAATTTTTCAGCGTCCCATGTTTCAGGTGAATCGCACCAGCTGCATCCCACATCACAACCGCCAAGCCTCACAAAATATGCAGCTTTTCCCGTGTGATATCCTTCGCCCTGGATTGAATAAAAATCTTCTGCAAGCGGCAGTTTCTTCCCCTCTATCGTCTGAACTGATTTTTTCATCATGTTTTTACAGAGACATAAAAATCTCCATCAACATAACGAGACTTTGTCTACATATATTTTATTTCCTGATTTTCAGTAATTCTAAAAACATATCGAGGAAAAATGTGTTCTCATTTATTCCCGAGAACTTATCTGCACCAGGACCATAGGAAAACACAGGTACCATGACTGCTGAGTGATTGGGTGTTGAAAACTTTATGGTAATCGTTCCTTCATTTGCATCTCCGGCAGGAATTGTCAGTCCTCCGGTTTCATGATCAGAAGTAACAATTACCAGTGTTCTTCCGTCCATTCTGGCAAATTCGAGGGCAGCACCTACAGCCTGATCAAAATCAAGTGTCTCTGTTATAGTATATTCTGCATCGTTAGCATGGGCTCCCCAGTCGATCTGTGAACCTTCAACCATAAGAAAGAATCCGTCTTTGTCTTTGCTTAATGTTTCAATGGCTTTCCATGTCATAGCCTCCAGGGCCCCAGTTCTTCCCTCCAGAACTGTAGGCATATGGCCTTCGGCCAGTAAACCAGCAATCTTCGTTGAGTTCGATGCCTTCATTTCATCAAGATTATAAACAACATCGAAACCCTGGGATTCCAGATCTGCAGTAAGATCCTTCCCGTCCTGTCTTTTACGGAAATTATTTTGCCCTCCTCCGATAAATACATCTATTGTGCCTTTTAGATAATCAGTGGCAATAGCCTCATAATTATTACGGCTCACATTATGTGCCACAAAAGATGCCGGGGTTGCATGTGTGACCGAACTTGTGCTAACTACACCGGTTGCCAATCCCCGTTTGTGTACGATATCGATGATCGATGGTACTATAGTTGAATCAGGAGTCATGCCTATCATCCCATTGTTTGTCTTGACACCACATGCTATTGCAGTTCCTCCGGCACCCGAATCAGTAACATAGTTATTGGCCGAATTTGTAATGCTGAATCCGGTAAAGGGAAATTGTTCCATATAAAGTTGTCGCTGACTTACTGACATTGCAGCATAAACATGGGCATCACCCATTCCATCACCAATAAGTAGGATGATATTCTTTGGACTTTTCGGCGGACCTGCATAGCTTTCATTAATTGAAACAATACTGCCAGCCGAGACGAATATTAAAATAAAAAACAGATTTATAAATTTTGTCTTCATATCAGATAGTTTAATCTTAAATACTCTTAATAATAATAACAACAAATATACTCATTTAGTTGTGCCAAACAGAAGGATTTTTTCTTCAGGAACCCTTTTATTCACCCATTTTTCAGGTATAATCTTCCAGTTATTCTCTGGTTCAGGGCTTATTGATTTCTTTTCTTCGATAGTCTTTAACATGTAATATCTCAGATCTCTATCAGTTGATTTAATCAACCTGGCACGCAATTTCTCCTGTTCAATTCCGGCACCTGATGTGAGATGCCCACCACCACCACTGCCACGGTATGAATTTATTGCTACTTTATATTCTTTTTGTAATTCAAAGGGTCTTCCATCGGTAAAAGAGCCTATGTTGATCCTGTTTCCTTCAGTTTTACTTACGTCGACAGTATATTCTATTCCGGCTGCTGAATCGAAATTATATGATGGACTACTGAGCCATGCCCTGCCATTAGTCAATACAGGGTTACCATTGTTGTCAGTCCTGTATTTCAAGAGATAATCATCAGGACCAGCCATAGTGTTAAACCACCTTGAATAGGAATACTCCAGATAACTAAGGATTTCTTCACCTGTCAGACTCATGGTATAAAGCATATTTTCGTACCTGTAAAGTTTGAACATATCACCAACGGTAACAGGTCCCTTGGGAATATTAACATCAAATGACAGCGGGGCTGCAAAAGAGATATCTGCTCCGGTGATATCGAGTTGGATTGAATGTATCATATCAGTGAATGCCGATGATCCGAAATATGAATCACGTGATGTTATAGTCTCAGCCATATATCCTATTTCCCGGGAGACATACTCTTTTACTGTTTTTTTATGTTCTTCGAAATTTGCCGTAAAGTCAGGATCGGGTTCAAATTGATCAACCCTGATAAGTTCACCTGACATTGTTTTAACGGTTCTTTCAAATAATCCTTTTGAAGTAACAGTTATATCGGCCCGGGCTATAAATTCCGATCTGCTTCCTCCGTTTAATATCAGCAGTGTGTCGCCTTTTGAATTAACAAATTTCTCATTTGTAGGATTGTGATCGTGACCACAAAAGATAATATCGAAGCCCTCGACTTTCCAGGCAACAGCAGAAGTACCGTCGTCATAAAATGAATCCTCCGACTTATAATTCTCATTTTCGGTATTCCAACCGGAATGAAACAGGCCTACGATAATATCCGGTTTTTGTTTTTTTATCTCCGGCATCCATAGCTCTGCTGTTTCAACCATATCCCTGAATTCGATACCGGAATATAGTTCTTCAGGTAGCCAGGTCGGAACAGAGGGTGTTACCATCCCCAGGACAGCCACCTTTATATTTTCTTTTTCAATTATTACGTAAGGTTCGAAATAGGGTGAACCGGTTTCAATATCAACGGCATTAGCTGCCAGAAGGGGACATTCCAACTCACCGACAAGTCTGTCATATACTGAATGGCCGGCCTCAATGTCATGATTCCCTGCTGTACAGGCATCATACTCCATCCAGTTCATGGCTTCGGACAGAATATGAGGAGATATTGTGTCAATAAAATTATAATAATACACTATCGGTTGTCCCTGCAGATTATCTCCGTTGTCGAGCAGGAATACGGCGTCTTTTGATCTCCTGAGTTCCCTGACATATCCTGCTGTTACTGCAAGGCTGGCATCGAGTTCCCTGTTTTCGATAAAATCCCATGGTAATATCACACCATGCAGATCTGTAGTCTCTAGAATAGATATTTCTTTTGTTTCAGGGGCTTCACACGAAGCCAGGAATACAATAATTCCAAGAAATAACCAGATCAATTTGTGTCTCATATCTTATGTTTTTAGATCATAAACATAACAAGAATCTTTATTAAAGAGTATGATGTAACTATATTTTCATTCTTCGTTACATAGACAGTAAGTTGGGATAATGAATGATTTAACAACAGATACATATATATTGTTTTATTTTGTTATTTTTAAAATGAGTATCGGTTATCATATATAATGAGGTTCTCTATGCTTGAAAATCAATTTTTTGCCCCGACCCTAAAGGGAGTAATTGATTTTCTTCGCACCCTTTAGGGTAAGGGGCTAACGAAGAAAATCAATAGACCTTTATGCATGATTCATGATACTCATAATTTTTAATTATAAAAGACACTCATTAGATCCATATGGTTCAAACCGGTCTTGAAATAATCCGAAACAAATTCCCTGCACAGTTAAAAGGGAAAAAGATTGGTGTGTTATGTCATGCACCGAGCATCACAAGTGACTTCTTGCATATAACAGATTTTCTTTTCAATCATGAAGAGTGTTCATTATCAGCGATTTTTGGTCCGCAGCACGGACTATGCGGACAAACCCAGGATAATATGATTGAATGGGAAGGATCCATTCATCCGCTATTTGATATTCCAGTATATAGTCTTTACGGGAAAAACCGTAAACCCGAATTATGGATGCTTGAGGATATTGATATCTTGCTTGTAGATTTACAGGATGTCGGGGCCAGGCTTTACACATATATCTGGACTGTAAAACTTTGCATGGAAGCATGCTGTGAGGCAGGTATACCTGTCTGGATACTCGACAGACCCAATCCTGTTGGCAAGCTACCATTTGACGGACCTGTTCTTAAAGAAGAATTTTTCACATTTGTCGGCGGAGCTTCCATTCCGTTATGTCACAGGATGACAATAGGCGAAATGGCAATATGGCTGAAAGAAAGATACTATCCGCGCTGCAAGCTTAAAGTTGTATGGATGAAGGGCTGGAAAAGATATTCCATGTATGATGATTCAGGACTTCCGTGGGTATTACCATCGCCCAATATGCCGACACTTAAAACAGCAACGGTATATCCCGGCATGGTACTTTTTGAGTCTGTAAACATTTCCGAAGGAAGAGGCACAACAATACCGTTCGAGCTATTTGGAGCCCCTTTTATTGATGGTGAAAAACTTAAAAAAAATCTTGATCAACGTTCTATTCGGGGGTGTACTTTCAGGATACACAATTTCATTCCCACATTCAACAAATACAGCGGTGAATTTTGTAACGGACTGCAGATACATGTGACCGATATATCATCTTATCGTCCTGTTGCCGTTGCATTGGAAATATTTGATGCAATAATGGAATTGTTCCCTGACAAGCTTGTTTTCAATATGCCACCCTATGAATATGAATATAATCTTATGCCGTTTGATATCCTGTCGGGTGATTCGGGAATGAGGACAGCACTCGTCAATCGGGTACCGGTAAAAGATGAATTGGAACGGTGGGAATCTGAGATCAGTGAATTCATGAAGGAATTCAGTGATATTGCGGTGTATAGGGAGTAAGACGGAAGTCGGAAGACGGAAGTTGGAAGTATTATTGCGATGGAGAAGGTGTCTCAAAAGCCCCCTGCATTCCTATTGCCCCTAAATCCCGAAAGCTTTCGGGACTTACTGATTACCAGATATTTATATAGCCCCCTTCAGGGGGTAGGGGGCAAGCTTTAGGCTTTTGTGACACCCTCAACAAAGTTACGGGTGGGTTATTTTATTCTTTACGTAAAAGATGCCAGTTTATCTACAAGCTGGTCGGCATATATTGGTTTGAGAATATAATCGTCAAATCCTGATTCCAGTATGTTTTCCATATCATCTGACATTCCATAGGCTGTCTGGGCAATGATCTTAATATCTTTTCTGAATTCCCTGATTTTTTTTGCAGAAGTATATCCATCCATTACCGGAAGCTGAATATCCATCAGAACAATATCTATATCTGTGTCATTTTCAATCATACTGATAGCTTCAACACCATCTCCGGCATTCAGCAGATCTGCTCCTGCCCTTTCAAGTATCTTATTCAGATAAAGACGGCTGGACAGATCATCTTCCACTACAAGTATCTTTTTCCCTTTCAGAGCATCGCTTACCATAACAGACTATTTATTCAAAGAGTCCTTCATCCCTTAGCAGAAGCAGGATTGCAGACTGTGGCACAACAATATATTTTTCTTTATTGAATTCGATTTCTATAGCACTGTTCTGCAGATATACAGCCTGATCGCCCTCTTTTGGCTGCAAAGGCACATATTTCGGCTCATCGGCACTGTTTTTCCATGGTTCATCACTATCGTTTACAGTGGGGATCGGATAGCCGGGACCCACTTTCAGAACATAGCCGATCTGTACTTTTTCGTTCTCGTTTACGCCTGGCGGAAGGTAAAGACCACTTTTTGTCTTTGACTGCGGAGTCTTTGGTTTTATAAGAATCCTGTCGCCGACGACAATTAATTTCTGCAGGTCTTTCTCGTCAAGTAGTACATTCATAGCAAGCAAAAATACCAATTTTTATATTATCTATCGGTTTGACGGGTAGATTTAGTTAATATTGTACTATCGTTTTAAAAATAGCCTGTATAAATGGCAACTCCGGATACATACAAGACTATTAAATCTGTTTCAGAAGGAATTTATAAGGAAAAAGGAAGTAAGTTCATTGCATCTGCCTGTCCGGTAAAGAATGAAGAAGAAATTAAGGTATTACTGGATAAAACCAGGAAAGCACATCACAGTGCAAGGCATCATTGCTATGCTTATATACTTGGAAACGAGAGTGAAACATGGAGAGCCAATGATGACGGGGAGCCTTCAGGAACCGGAGGGCGTCCGATTCTCCGGCAAATAAGATCACATAATCTTACAAACATACTGGTTATCGTATCACGGTATTTCGGTGGGACACTACTTGGAGTAAGCGGACTTGCAAATGCCTATAAATCAGCTGCCATATCTGCCCTTGAAAATGCTGAGATAATTGATCGTATAATACAGGACTATTATGAGATAGTATTTCCATATTCAGTGATGAATGATGTTATGACGATCATCAAGGAAGAAAACATATCTCAATCCGGACAATCCTTTGATCTGGAATGCAGGATAACCATAAATTTCAGATCATCAGCAAGCAAAAAAATACTTAACAGATTGTCGAATGTTGAAGGGCTTAAGTACAATCGTATATCTGGGAGAAAAGATCCTATTTAACCACAGAGAACACAAAGCCAGCTTACGCTAAAGCTTCAGCTGACAAAGCAGGCGCAAAGTACGCAAAGTTATACTCTTATCATAGTTCTTTGCGGTCTTAGCGTTAAATACTTAGCGGCCTTTGCGGTTAATTCCTTTAAATTATTCTACATCCACACCTCCCATTACCTATAAATTTTTTATAGATATTTTTCAATTACTTTTCAACATGTACCGCTGATGTGCTTAATCTTGAGTAATTTTGAAAATATACTATTAATAGCTACAAAATAGTAACAGTCTGATGAAAAACAGAAGTTTAGTTTCGATAGATGATTTCTCGACCGATGAAATTATCAGAGTCCTCGATCTTGCCGAAGAATTTGAAAAGCAACCTGTACAGAAGTTATTGGAAGGCAAAGTTATAGCTACTCTTTTTTTTGAACCTTCAACAAGAACCCGCTTAAGTTTTGAGAGTGCCATCAACAGGCTTGGCGGGAAAATAGTAGGTTTCTCAGATGTATCGAGCTCAAGTGTGACAAAAGGTGAAACACTGCATGATACAATCAGGATGGTAAGCAGTTACAGTGATCTGATAGTTATGCGTCATCCTGTTGAGGGAAGTGCCAGGTATGCCAGTGAAATCGCTTCAGTCCCGGTGATTAATGCCGGAGATGGTGCTAATCAGCATCCCACACAGACAATGCTTGACCTGTTCTCAATACGTAAAACACAGGGAACCCTCGAGAACCTTAATATATTTATGGTGGGCGACCTGAAATACGGAAGAACGGTTCATTCCCTGGCAATGGCAATGTCGAAATGGAATGCTACATTCAATTTTATCTCACCCGAAGAACTCAAGATGCCTGATGAATTCAAACTCTATCTGGAGAATATGGGTTTGAAATATTATGAGCATAACGATTTTTCCGACATAATTTCAAGGGCAGATATAATATACATGACACGTGTACAGAAAGAGCGATTCTCTGATCCAATTGACTATGAGAAAGTTAAGAATGTATACGTTTTAAAGAATAAGATGCTGAAAAATACAAAACCCAATATGAGGATATTACATCCTTTGCCCAGGGTAAACGAGATAGATACTGACGTGGATACCAATCCACAGGCATACTATTTTGAACAGGCCCTTAACGGGGTTTTTACGCGTCAGGCTATATTATGCAGATTATTAGGAATTAAATAGGAGAAGCAGCTATCATGAAAGAACCTAAACAATTGGTAGTAAGTGCCATTCAGAACGGAACAGTTATTGATCATGTCCCGGCAAAACACCTTTTCAAGGTAATACAGATACTTGGACTCGATCATATTGACAACCAGATCACCTTCGGGACAAACCTGGAAAGCAAAAAACTGGGAAGGAAAGCAATTATCAAGATTGCCGATATGTTCTTCAAGGATGATGATATAAACAGGATTGCGCTTGTTGCTCCTGATGCCAAGCTTAATATAATAAGAGATTATGAGGTTGTGGAAAAAAAGGTGGTTGAAGTCCCGGATACTATTGTCGGTATTGCCAAATGTATGAATCCACAATGCATTACAAACTTTGAACATGTCACCACACGTTTCAAAGTTGTATCAAAGAAAAATGTTGCCCTTAAGTGCCACTATTGTGAGAAGATAACGAAGCAGGAAAATCTGGAAATCATATAAATGTATGGGTGTATCAAAAGTGGTTATAATACATCCTTTTCCTTTGTGTTCTTTGTGCATTCCTTTGTGATACTTTGTGGTTAATGATTTTATATTTTTACCACAAAGAGCACAAAGTGCATCACTAAGGTACACAAAGGACTTTTTATATACCCATACATTATCTTAATCTATCGTATGATTTAACCAATTCATCATCTTTTTTTATTCCTCTGTATGCCAGGAATGCACAGATAAGCATTAATAGAGGGAAGAACATAATAATACCAGGAGAAAAAGTAACATTATAATTCTGTAAGATAGTCACAGAATAGTATATAAGGGTAATTATCAATAGTATTATCAGGGCAATCAATCCTGAGGTAAATGTTTTTTGTCTCTTTCTGTTTTTATATAAAAAGATTGTTGTTATCGACACAATTGGTATTACTATTAACAAAACGGTTAGAGGTAAAAGCTTCTCAATATGTTCGATTAATGTATTACCGGTAATTCTGACCAGACCTATGGGTCTGACAGCTAATATATTTCCCGAATTATCACTGAATTTTACTATGTTACCGGTAAAGCACAAACCGGAAAAGATGGCTGCCAGCAGCAGATATACAGACTGAATACGTTGTATCATTTTGATGCATTTTTGTATTCCGTAAAAATAACAGGTTTTATTGAAATAAATCTCTTGATAATGTTAATATGGAACCCCTCCGGGATTCTAAACAGGTGGAAAGGGATTATTCATTTAGCATCAGTGGAACCGCTCCGCGGTTATTTCATTGATTCTAATGTATCATAATTATTAGAAAGAAATTCCGGAAGAATTTCAATAATGATGGAATGTTCGATGTAATTTTAATTGTTTGAGGGTGTATCAAAAGTAGTTATCATATATCTTTTCCCCTTTGTGTTCTTTGTGTATTCCTTTGTGATACTTTGTGGTTAAGGATTTTATATTTTTACCACTAAGAACTTTTGATACACCCTCTACATGAAGCTATTTAGAATAATTGGAAGACTATATCGCAGTTTATTGTAAATTTGTTGCTCATTTTTTATTATGCAAAAGAAAACAGAGCTTATAACAAACCGTGACGGAAGCATATTTCATCTGAATCTGCTTCCCGGTGATATTTCCAATAAAATTGTTATTGTTGGTGACCCCGGCAGAGTCGACATGCTGTCGACTCTTTTAAGCAACATTAGAATAAAGAAGGAAAACAGGGAATTCAGGACCGTAACAGGAACCTTTGACAACGAAGAAATCACAATAATATCCTCCGGTATAGGCACTGATAATATTGATATACTCATTAATGAGCTTGATGCCCTGGTAAACATTGATCTTAAAACAGGTATTGCAAAAAAGGAACCCGAGTCGCTTACTTTTATCAGGCTGGGTACTTCAGGCGGAATAAGAAATGATGTTCCCGCAGGATCAACAGTACTGACGGAAACGGCTGTTGGTTTTGACGGGTTAATACACTTTTACGGGGAGCACGACTGGATACTTGATACCATGCTTTCGTCGGTACTGGTTGAATACCTGGAGTGGCCTGATACCATATCGTTTCCTTACGCGGTAAATGCTTCAAAAGAGTTAATTGAAGCATTCAGAAGTGAAGATTTTATAAGGGGAATTACAATTTCGGCACCGGGATTTTATGCACCCCAGGGAAGAAAATTAAGGCTTGATACCTTTGATGATGAAATTAATAACAAGCTTGCCAATTTCGATTTTCTGGGAAGGAAGATATGTAATTATGAGATGGAGAGTTCGGCTATTTATGGATTGGCGCAGCTGCTTGGCCATAAGGCTCTTACTATCTGTGCCGTACTTGGCAACAGGGCAAGCGGTGAATTTATTAATGATTATAAGGCGATAATAGAAGATCTTGCTATAAAGATATTCAGACAAATTTGATTTGTCTGAACACTGTTTGTTAAAATCGAATTTTAGGTATATTTGCTTTACAAATTAAAACACACATAAGATGTCTGAGAACACAAATACAAGGAATGACGAGATAGATCTTCTTGATCTTTTTCGCAGGTTTGGAAGATGGATTGCTAATATTAGCCGGGCAATCGGAAGAGGAATTCTGATTTCGATAGTTTTTATGTTACGCAACTGGCTGCCATTAGGTATAAGCCTTGTTGCAGGTGTAGGTCTCTCCTATCTCCTGAAATTCACTTCAGAACCGTTCTATACATCAAGTATGGTATTAAGGAACAATGCAGCCCCTATAGCTGATGTGATGACGTATGTGAATCGTCTGCACACCTATTGTGAAGAAGGGAATAGCGATGCACTTTCGGAGGCATTATCATTGGAACCGGCTTTAATTGACAGTATTATTGATATCAGTGCACACTGGATAATAGACCGTAACAGAGATGGAATACCTGATTATACCGACTTACGAGACAGACATGATGTATATGATACAATAAATGTGATGATGAGGGATCGTTTTGATGTAAGGATTATAATTAAATCATCACAGGAATTATTTACTCTTAGGGAAGGACTACTTAATTATATAAACTCTGATTCTCTGTTTCAGCGAAGAAACAGAGTGAGGCTAAGGCAGGACAGGGAATTACTTGCCAGGTATGATTACGATATTGAGCAACTCGACAGCTTACAGAAAGTAAAATATTTCGAAGAAACCAGGAGCAGGCAGCCCCGGGAAGGCGGACAGATGATCTTCCTGCAGGAACAAAGGACTCAGCTGGTATATCCTGATATACATTCACTGACACACAGCAGACAGAGTGTTGAATCTGAAATAGAATTATACGATGATATAGTAACCATCCTGAGTGATTTTTCTATTCCTGCAAGGAGGGAAAATGGAGGGTTGTATTATGGTAAAAAGTATATACCAATATTCTTTTTTGGTACTCTGCTCATATTGATATTAATTCACAATAGAAAGAAGATTAAGGAGATTTTTGAGAAGTATTAAAAAGAAAGAGGCTGTCTCTTAAGCCTCTTTCTTTCTTATTGCCCCTAAATCCCTGCCTGTCCTGCTGAAGCAGTCAGTCAGGCAGGCCCTAAAGGGGACTTGCTGATTGTCTGGTATTTAGATAGCCCCCTTTAGGCGGCAGGGGGCAAGAGAAAGGCTTAAGTGACACCCTCTTTCTTATAAATAATATTTTACTCTTTTTGTCTTTGTGGTTTATAGTATAATAACAGGAAAGAAAATAGGGAAAAGAATGAAACGCCGGCGAGACGGTATAGGGTAGTTTCAAACATAAAAAAGACAATCATCATTAAAATAAATAATCCGTAAATAAGATTTGCTTCAGATATCGCCAGATATATCATAAAACTTATAAGACTCAGGAAAATTACGAATCCGATTAATCCATTTTCAATGAATACCTCCAAAAACTGATTATGAGCATTTAAACGATTCTCACTTAATCTTATTTCGTCCTGACGATTATATTCTTTTACCAATTCATCTCGTACATCACCAATCCCAACGCCAACTATTAAATTGTCTGAAATAATATTAATTGCTGATTTCCATATTTTAAGTCTGTCGTCTTGTATTTTTATTTCAGTTTTTTGTTCTTCAGCTTTAGCTTTGAATATGTTTTGAATTCGTAAATTTTTGTTAATAACAAAAATTGAAACCGGTATCAGTAAGAACATAAAAACCAACCACAATAATCTATACCTATTTGTTTTTATAAATTTTTGTATTCCCAAATATGGTATTGATATAAATGCAGCCAATATACCTGCCCTGGATGAGATAAAATACAAAGAGATCAATAAGAATAAAGAATTAATGATCCATAAAACTCTATGCTTCATTTTCAAATACTGGTCACCGCTGGCCTCTATTGCAATAAAAAAGGATAATAGAACATACATAGCCAGGTAAGAAGGATGTATTGATAATGTAAAATCCATCCCATAGAAATAATTCAGCCAATAATAATCCTGAGGGTGAGGATTAAATACCCATGTACTATTAATTATACTCAAAGATCTTATAAATGCATATAATATACATACAATGATATATATAGTTGTGCTGACGGCAAAGGTCTTCAATAGAAAGTAAATTTTAGTTTTCACTTTCTCAGTGGGACTAAAAATAATTATGGGAAACACTATAAGGGATAATCTCCCGAAAATATTCGCCCATCCCATTTTAACATCACTGGTATACAAAATGCCAAGCAACTGCCAAAAAAAATAAATGAGAAAAAAATATAATAACACTCTATATTTAATTGGAGTTTTCAAAGGATTTAACACATCCACCACAATTTCTAAAATCCAAATAATACCCAATACAATCATAAGAGGCGGCAGATACCTGTTTTGTATTGGCAATATTATCATTATAAGCAATATAATATAAAAGGATAGATTTCCTTTTTTAAGTTGATCTATAAAGCCATTTTTGATTGCCGTTAAATTCATATGTTCGTAAAAATTCTCAAATAATTTTATGACAACTCACTAATAAGAGATATATACTGTCCTGCGATAATTTTTGTTGTGTATTTTTGTTCAAAGGCCTTACGGCTGTTCAGTCCCATTCGATTTCGAAGTTTCGCGTTACTTTTAAGTAGCTTTATTTTCTGAACCAGACCGTTTATATCATCCGGTTTTATTACAAAACCACAATCTTCTTCCTTTACAATATATGCAATCTCGGAGTTATCAGGGACTAGCGCAATAACAGGTTTTCCTGCAGCCAGTATTCCGTATATCTTGCAAGGCACAGCCATTCCTTCAAGTCCTTTTTTCATAGTAACAATCTGCACATGTGACGCATTGATCATATTATTGAAGTTTTCTGATGGTTGGAATGGTAATAGAATAACATTATCCTGTTCCTGAATTGAAAACTCTTCGAGTAATTCCGCTTTTCTTATACCATCTCCTATGAACATAAATACTACATCCGTTATATTTTTTTTTACAGTTTTTCCTAATATTCTCATTTCATTCCATAATCCCATATTTCCGGAATACTGAACAACAAATTTATTTCCCAGATGATTTTCTAAAACAAAATTATTTTCGTTATAATCGGAAGGAAACAATAAGTTTTCGTCCTGCCAGTGAGGAATATATATAGCCTTCTTTATTAATTCAGGATTAACACATTTAAGATATTCAATCATATCCCTTCCAAGTACTATTATCTTGTCACTGCCTTTTAAAGACCTTATAAACAGCATACTCCAGATTTTAGCAAGAGGGTTTTTTCGTGATATTTTGCCTATCCGGATTAGTCCCTCCGGGAATATATCGAGTATAATATAAATGAATTTTCGTTTCTTGATTTTACAAATGAAAGAAATGATAATCCCCATAAAAGGTGGTGTAGTATGAGTAAATACGGGTGTTTTCTCCTTTGAAAATAAAAGTTTTAAAGAAGCACTTATAATATAGGTCAGTATATTGATTGATCTGCCGACCATTCTTCTTTTACTGAAATTTGAAGAAAAGATGTATTTAATGTTTATCCCTTTAAAAATTGTATCCTTTATCCATTTTTTTGCATGTGTATAACTGGGTTGACCCGCCCAAACTTCAACATCAATGCCTTTAATTACAAGTTGCCTGCACAAAACCGTGAAGAGGCTGGCAGTTGATACCTCATCAGGATAAAATACCTGTGATACCAGGAAGAATTTTTTCAAATTATCTGACTTGATTTTTAATCTGCTCTTCAATCCATTTGTAAGTAACAGCAAGCCCCTTTTCAAGTGGATAATCAGGTGCCCAGCCCAGGACATCTTTTATTAGCTTGTTATCAGAATTTCTTCCCATTACGCCGAGAGGACCCGGGATGTGATTTATTTTCAGTTTCTTACCTGCTATTTTCATTACCATCTCTGCAAGCTGATTAATTGTAACCATCTCTTCGGATCCTATATTAACAGGTCCTGTAAAACCATCCTGATCCATTAATTTTCTTATTGCAACAAGACATTCGTCTATATATAAAAATGATCTTGTCTGCTTGCCATCCCCCCACATTTCAATTGTTCCACCATCTTTTGCTTGAGCAACCTTGCGACATATTGCTGCCGGAGCTTTTTCTCTTCCATTGTTCCAACAACCTAATGGTCCGAATACATTATGAAATCTTGCTATTCTTATATCCAAATCATAATTTCTGTGAAAGGCCAGGTATAGTCTCTCGCTAAAAAGTTTTTCTCATCCATACTCGCTGTCAGGATTAGCCGGATAAGCAGAATCCTCGGAAGTTTTGGGATTATTTGGATCTATCTGGTTGAATTCAGGGTATATACAAGCTGATGAAGAATAAAATATCTTTTTTATATTTCGTTTCCATCCGGCTTCAAGGATATTAAGGTTGATTAATGCTGAATTATGCATTATATCGGCATCGTTATCTCCTGTAAAGACAAAACCTGCACCGCCCATATCGGCAGCAAGCTGGTATACTTCATCAAAACCCATATCGACTACTGCTTTGCAAACTAATGGATCGCGAAGATCTCCGATCATGAAATCATCCGCTTCGGTTTCGTCAAATTCCGGATATTTAAGATCAACTCCACGAACCCAATATCCATGTTTTTTTAAATCTTTAACTAAATGGCTGCCAATAAATCCACCAGCTCCACAGACAAGTGCATATTTATTTTTCATATTATTATAATTAAAATCCATTCAGAACATTTATCACTTTTTGAATATCACTTTCATTATGTGCATATGAAACAGGCAGGCTCAATGTTGTATCGTGTATTGTATCAGATATAGGAAAATCAAACTCAGCCATAAATTTCAGAGCTTCCTGCCTGTGAGGTGGAACAGGATAATGAATATCCGTCAATATACCATTATTCATTAAATAATCTCTTAGCTTATCTCTTTCAGTATGTCTAATGTTGAATATATGGTATACGTCCAGATTATCATCATTCTTTGATGGAAGTATGAAATCGCTTTTTAAACCCTCAAAGTATTTGTCTGCCAGCATTCTTTTATGTTTATTTATCCTGTCCAGTGATTTTAATTTTATTCTTAGAAATGCTGCCTGTATTTCATCAAGCCTTGAGTTAAAACCGATAAATTTATTTTGATATTTTTTATCAGAGCCATAATTTCTCAACATCCTCAATCTGTACATATAGTTATCATTATTTGTTAAAACAGCACCTGCATCCCCAAGTGCTCCCAGATTCTTAGTCGGATAGAAACTAAAAGCTGCCATATCTCCAAATGTTCCTGCTTTTTTACCTTTATATTCTGCACCATGGGCCTGAGCGCAATCTTCCAATAAGTAAAGATTATTAGTCCTGCATATTTCAATTATTGGATTCATATCACACATCTTGCCATAGAGATGCACAACCATCAATGCCCTTGTTTTTGCTGTTAATGCTTTCGTTATTTGATGAGGATCAATATTATAAGTTTTAATATCAGGTTCAACCAGAACAGGATTGCATCCAGCATGCAATATTGATAATATTGTTGCTATATATGTATTTGAAGGGACAATAATCTCGGATCCTTTCTCCAGTTCAAGTGCTAGTAATGAAAGTGTAAGAGCATCAAGTCCTGACGCAACACCAATACAATGGCGCATATTATGGTATACAGCAAATTCATTTTCAAAAGCTTCCACTTCTTTACCGAGAATAAACCAGCCTGAGTCCAGTACATCACTAAACCTGTTCCTGAATGATTGCAGAAATTCTTTGTTTGCCTTATATAGATTTTCGTATTCGACTTTAATATGGTTCATAGATATAATCTTCCTCTTCAAAATATTCAGATGCGAATACCATCAGGATTGCATCTTTGGTAAAATTATACATTTTATGCCAGTCTTCCGGAAACAGAACTACACATTTTGAAGGACTATCCAAAACATATTCCTGTTCTGTTGATCCGTCACAATTATATATTATACAGGCACCCTGAATACATACAGCAGCCTGAATTGTTTTATGGTGCCTGTGACCCCCTCTCACCGAGTCATCCACCCCATAAATGTAAAAGACCCTCTTTATTTCAAATGGAAATACTTTTTCAATAACTGTAAGATTTCCTCTTTTGTCTGTGAATGTTTTTATGTCAATCATGCAAGCCATTAGACAGGTTTATAGTTTATAAGTATTATATCCGGTAAATCCTTTGAAGGAATTTTTTATCAAATCTTTAATTGAGTTATTTACGGGATAAAAATATGATGTGGAATAATTCTTATTTTTTGATGTAAGCATTTTTTCAACATTAGAAATTCTACTGATATAATCCTTATAAATGAGATTTCTTATTTTTTTATTAATATAATGCCATCCGAGATCAAATACATAATTATGTTTTATTTTCAGGTTTTGAAAATGAAAGAATATAAGTTTATAACTTTTTCTTGTTTTCCTTCTTATTATTATTATTTCATTTTTATGTCCTGTGAAAATATAGTTTTTGATATTCCAGGGGGCCACACCCCCACCTTCATTCTCCAAAATATGTACATTATTATAAATGAAAGGCCATTCGTCAAGGTATTTCTGATCACCGAATTTGCCATCCTCATATTTATTATAACACCATTCCAGACATTGATTTGCCCAGGTATCAAGGATTAACTGACTTTCTTGTAAATCATTGAATGTAATAAACTGAACACAGAATTTGCCGGCTCTTTTTTCTTCATATATTCTTTCAAGAAAAGAATATCTATGTTCAGTAATAAGTACTGTGGTATTAGATTTTAATTCGGATAGTAACACAGACGGATCATCATAAAACATCAAATCAGCATCAACATATGTACAATTTGTTACTCTATATTTACTGAATACATATTTTATTACTGCCGGAGTACTTGTCCAGTAATATTCTGCCTTTGATCTTTCTTCCTTTACGGCAAGCAGTTCAGGAGTTTCAAAATCTCTAATAGATATTACAGTTATGTTTTCAAGTTTCAGATCAATTAATATATCATATGCAATGTTATCAAAAGCAAATACATATAAATGAAAATTACTGGCATGTTTCTGTAGTGAATTTATCATAACCAGTCCCCTACTGAGGTAAAAAGAATCAAAAAGAGTGCAGTAGTAACTCATTCCTTTTCCTTATGTCTAAATAAAAATCCTTTGAATTCTGAGTTTATATTTGCCTTATCTAAAGCACTAAATTCATATATGGAATTATAATTCTTAGACATTATATCCCTGAACTTTTCTTCATTGAAAAGCCAGCACGGGTATGTTGCCTTATATATTTTAGGATTAACTTTCTGTAAAGTCAGTCTGTCTTTACCTTTTATGAAAGGTGTACGGTCAATAATAATAAAATCGATACCTGTTGATATTAATATATCAAGAATATCATACGGTTTTTCAAGATACTGTAGAACGCTTGACAATAAAATCACATCAATTTCAAAAGAATTTAAACATTCTTCTATTGAGTAAAAGAAATGAAGTCTTTCATCAGTAAAATGATCAAGGCCTGTTTTGACAAATTCCGGTTGCTCAACTATACACCAATTAACTTCCTTAAGCTGATCAAGGAATACCTTATTCTGATAATATGTACTCCCAAGAGATCCACCGAAATCAAGTACACATAACTTATCCTCTTTTTGAGATGCTAACCACAATAGTGCTGACAATAATGGATAGTTATATTCTGTTTTATCAAAAAGTACTGAATCCCGTTCATATACAGCGTTCCCTTCTTTTACACAAAGACTGGAGGTCTTGACCTTTTCAATAATCTCAGAGGAATTGTAACCAGTACATTTCTGTTCCGCTTCCTGCCATGAATTATAATCTCCGTGCCAACCATAAAAAAATGATGTTAAAAAACTCTTAATGTATGTTGGAATCATTTTCTTCAAAGAATTTCCCATCACTTCATTCTTTCGCAAGTGCCAGGTTATATTCTTCCAACCTTATCCCGGCTATTTTTATCCAGCTGAATTCATTTATCATTCTTTCTGCTCCTTTTTTTCCAAGTTTTTGTCTAATCTCTGAATCCTTGAGTTTTAGCAGTGTGGTACTCAGATCGTCTACATTATTTTCGTTGTATGTTAAACCAATACCTAAAATCCTTTCTGTAGCTTGTACAGTATCACTAATAACCAGAGGCAATCCACATGAAGCGGCATCCAGCATGCTGGTCGATTCCTCTCTTGGCCATACACCAATATCTGCCATCATATAATAATCAGCCAGCAAATTAAATTTAACAAATGGGATAGTGATACATCCTTTAATATTCCTAATCTCCTCCGACTGAGATCCATCTCCAATAAAAATTGCTTTATATTTCTCACCTGCATTCCTTAACACATTAATTGCCTTAGCAAGACATAAAGGGTTTTTCCCCTTTGAAAAACGACCAGTATAGATACAAAGTATCTCATCTTCGTCAATACTGTACTTTTCCCTTTTTTTAATTCTTTTTACTTTTAACTCATCCGACCATGGGGGTGTGAAGAGTTGCGTATCAACTCCAAGCGGAATTATACGCATTTTGTGTCGAGGGATTGAATAATATTTCTCCGATATATTCTGTGCATCTACAGTAATCGGAAAAGACTTTTCAATATACCTGTTTATCAACATCCCAGGGAGTGTACGCGTTAAATAAAAAAGTGCTTTGCGTAAAATCATGCTATTCCCCCCAGCCTTAGCAAGTGGAAAAACTGACTGCATTATATGATTTGCTGTAAAAACCCTATAGTGCATGAAAGGTCTTCTGAGTAAAACCTGTATGTTCAAAAACGAAAAAGGATCAAAAGTCTGTACAATATCTGGCTTAATCTCTATAAGGACTTTTCCCAGGCCTTTAAGAATAACTTTCCCCAATATCAATCTGAATGGAAGTCTTTGCAGAATATAACCATCGATTTCCTTTCTGACTGGATCAACAACAGGTGCACCAAGGAATTTTTCATATGAAGATTTATAAAAAGACTGATTGAAGTACACCTGTCCTGTAGATGTAATCACAAAAACCTCATGTTTCAATGACGCCAGGGCTTTAGGCAGACAATTTTCCAGATACCCCATTCCTTCTGAATAATATGGATTTATCAGCACTATTCGCATAATTAGCCGGGATTTATTAATTAATCCTAGCTTTCATTTTTATCAAAAGGTGGATGGTAAAGATTTCGACAGCTCTAAGAGGTAGAAACAATAGTAAAAGGAGTGTATCAATTGTACCCCAAAACCGTGTATTACAATTTTTATTGTAATAAAGATGAGATTTAGTACTATAACTTAAATGTTTCACTTCCTGGATAATGTTCTTTTTTGATGTTTGATGGTTGTGAACATAATAACTGCTGAATAATAAACCAAGTTTGAGATTTTCTTTTTTTATTTTATTCGCAATTACAATCTCTTCACCATATAAAAATATCTTTTCATTAAAAAGCCCAATCTGAAAAAAAATATCCTTTTTCATTATGAAAAAACTTCCTGGAAGAACATCAACATATGCAACCAGATTATCAGGATTTATTTCATACGTTTTGTACAATAAAGGATTTAGTGACTTCAGGCAGACAAATGACGAAAGAAAATTATTTATATAACGAGGCATCCTAATTGCCCATCTCTCAGGCTTGAGATAACCATTTATGATCATAAGGGGTGCTATCCCTGCAAGAGAGTCATCATTGTCAAGTGAGGAAATAAGATCCTGAAATATATAACCATCAATAATCGTAGTATCCGGATTTATTATTGCCAGATATTTAATTTCCGGAAAATTTTTAACCAGGTAATTAATTCCAATATTATTGCCATAAGAATAACCTCCATTATAATATGAACTTATTACTTCAATATTATGATCTGTCTTATAATGGTCGCTTAATATACTCAGACTTTCATTGGATGATTTATTATCCACTACAATGATTTTTATATTCTGTCCATAATATTTCAGGATACTTCTAATACACTGAATAACTACAATATAAGTGTTATAATTTAATATTACGATTCCAAGTTTGGACAGGTTCATTTATTATTCTTCTTTTTAATTGCCAACAAGCTTAGTTTTGAAATCAGCTCTTTCAACTCATCTGTATAAAGGCATGATAATAAAAAAACAAGTGGCAAAAAAATGATTATTCCAAGGAAAGGGTTAGGCAGAAGCATTGTTCCGGTAAAAATCACCAGATATAGTATTATAAATATTACCTCACGCAGTGATGGTTTTAGTCCTTCAAAATCTTTTGCAGAGTAATATAACCAGAAATAATATGAAATAGTTGTGGCTATCGAAATTGTTATAATATTTTTATTTATGACAATTGCCATAGCTGTTATAATGCATGAAATAAACAAGTTAGTTAGAATAACCTTTATATATTTCTTCCCGTCCTTAAGTACCTTATATAAATTTATATATAGTGCATTAATAACAGCATAGGCAGGAAATGATGCAAAAAGTATTCCTAATATCTTCAACGAAGTTTCATATTTAGGAATAAACTGTTTTACTGCAATACTGAAAATGAAATAACATGAGCTGAGCAAAGCCCCGATAATAATAAGCTGTCTCTTAAGACTAACAGCATTTTTTTTATCTGCCATTCGTGAAAGATACGGGTAAAAAGTCATTGCAACAGAGCTGAGCACGATTGTGATAACCTGCATCATTGATGAGGCAAATGAGAAATATGCAAAATCGGCATCTGTCATAAATACTTTCACAGCCCACCTGCCCAAAGTAAAAAACAGTATCATTGCAAGATTTCCACACATTATAAAAAAGCCCACCCTGAAATTTTCGAATAGTATTTTAAGATTACTCGTTATTCTTAAGCGTTTTGTATTTGAATAACTGTATAGTTCGATATAAGCGACAATTATTATATATGCAATAATTTCACCGGCTATATAGTATAAATAGTCTGTAACTTTAAAAACATATATCAACAACAAATTGAAAACCAATATTATAAAAGGAACTGTAAGCCTTATTCCGGAATAAATGTTAAATTGTCCGACAGCCTGGTAGAAAAATTGATAGTATGATATAATATTATATGGTAAAACTGCGGCTGAAACAGCTATAATTATAGGTTCTTTCAATACAATGCCCACAACAAGGATCAGTATGGCAACACATAACTGAAATAAAACGAAAAAGGTCTTTTCTGTTTTAAACATACTTAAATCCAGATCTTTTAGATATTTTCCGCCATATTTTATATATATTCCGTCTGTATATCCCAGATGCAGAATCCCCACGAATGACAGAACAAGTGTAAATGTCTTCAAATATGCATATTGCTCAATACTGAGAAAACCGGGAACAATGAACCCGGTTATTATTACTGCAGCAAGGCTTATGATATTTGCGACTGATACTTTAGTTATGTCTCTGATCAGACTCATTAGGATCTCTTATTATTTCTCAAATTCTTTATTGATTCAATGAGGAGATGGACTAGAAAGTGTCATAATATAATGTAAATGGTATACGTTATTATAACTTGTTATTAAACACTAGGAGGAAATGGTACTTTTTTATCTATAAGTCTGATAAAAAGATATAAAAGGACTAATATGAATGCAAAAAGTGGAATTAATAAGTAGTTATAATAGTAGATTGCAAGGATGACTAAAAAGAGTAAAATATTCAAAGCTATTAGGATTAAATCAACCTGAAGATGGCTGAAACCTGCCTGTACCAGTCTCTGATAAGCATGTTTCTTATGAGCTTGGCTCAGTTTTTCTTTATTTCTCCATCTCCTGTACAGAGTAAGTGTGGCATCGAACCAGAAAGGGGAGGTAAAAATCAACCAGTATAAAAAGTTAAACTTACCTTCATTATTGAAATAAATTCCAAAGACAATCAATATAAATCCCAGTTGAGTGCTGCCTACATCACCCATAAATATTTTTGCCCGAGGCCAGTTCCAGATCAGGAAACCCAATGTACAGGCTGAAATAATAAGAGTTACACTGATGGAGGTAAAAGCAAACAGGATCAGCGAAATTGATATTGTTTCAATTGAAGCATAGGCATCGATACCGTCGAGGAAGTTATATAGATTAATGAACCATGTTATTGCAAGCAAGGCAAAAGGAACAAGTATCCAGGCAGAGGAAACACTCCATTTATAAATCTGAATCTCATTTAATCCGTCGAGGAAGAAGAGGGCAAGACCGGCAGTAATAAACTGTGCTGTTAATCTTATCAGGGGTTTAATAGATACAATATCATCGATAAGGCTTATAAAAGCCAATATTGCTCCCGAAATAAGTGCATAAAACAGTTGAGACGGGATAAGGTCATTAAAGTATAATACGGATATACCCAGGTACCAAGTTATAACTATTGCAAGTCCGCCACCCCTTGGTGTGGGTTTTGAATGTGAACTTCTTATATTTGGTATATCAATAATCTTATGTTTAAGAGCCCAGCTTCTGATTATCCAGGTTAGTGAGAAGGAAAGTATTAATAGTGATGAGATGAGTATTATCCAGAAACTCATTCAGGTTTATTCTTTTTGTTTTCCACATAAGCCCCGACCATATCTCTTATTCCTTCTTCGGTTGAAAATTGAGGTTTGAATTCCAGTTTTTCAAGTGTAATACTGTTTTCCATTTCAAAGGACCCATACAGTCTTTCGAATATTTTAGGTAGAAATATTTTGCCGAGGTATGTTACAAATCGCGGAACCGGAATAAGATATCTTTTTTTATCGAGGTATTTGGCAATTAATCTGACAAGATCTGTTGTAGATAAAGGTCTGGCATCCATAGCCAGGAATATGCCTGACGCACGTTTTTCTATTATCCTGTCGATAAAACCGACAAGGTTTTTTACATAGGTAAAACTCCTCTTATTATTTACTTTGCCAAAGGGTAGGACTTTCATTCTGTCAACCAGTTTCATGATGCTGAGCATATTTGCCCTTACGCCTTTCCCGTAAACCAGGGGTGTTCTGATTATTGAGACTTTAAATTTCTCATCTTCAAGTTTCATCAGTTCCTTTTCAGCTTCATACTTACTTTTACCATAAGGATCTTCGGGATTGCATTCAGAATTTTCAGTCCAGGGACCTGCTTCAGGGTTAAATTCCCCATAAACCTTTACAGTACTTAGAAAAACAAATTGTTTTACGCCGGCTTCTTTTGCTCTTTTAGCTACCTCTATTGTAAGATCACGGTTAACAGTATAATATTCTTCTTCAGGTATCTTTTTAGATTGATGTACAATTGCAGCTACATGTAAGACAGTATCAAAAGTTTTAAATTCAATATTATAAACCTTATTGCCAATGAGCGATACTTCATTACTGTTATAGTCTTTTGAAAAACTCATGTAGTTGTTACCAACAAAACTCTTTGAACCGGTTATTAATATTTCCGCCATTAGATATTATACTCTATCTTTTTCTCTTGGTTTTTTCATCCATCTTGTATACATAATCAATAAGAAAAGGCAGCATAATAAAAAAACCCATAACTGGCGGATCCAATGGATTACTAGCACTAAAAAATGAAAAGTAAAATATTATACAGAAAAGAATGAACAGTATATAATATTCTTTTATATATCTTATATAAATAGCAATAACCTTATACAATAAATATAAATTAAGTATCAATCCAAAAATTCCTGAATATAATAAAATTGATAAGAATGGATTATGTGGATAATCACTCTTGGTTTTGTCATTATAAAAATAATAACCAAACCAATTAAGATGTGCAAACCCCCCTCCGAATAATTTTCGCGGCCAATTATATTCCTTTGTGAAAATCTTCAAGGCAAATTGCCACCGATCTGTTCTAGAAGAAAGAAAATTGTCTGATATTGGATTAATTATAATATCAGAAGTATAGGCAAGATAAGTTGTGTCTTCTGACACCATTTTTGCTACAAAATCTCTAATCGGATCAGGATCATTAGATTGAGAATATGTGGACAATAATTTGGGTAATGAAATATGAAACATACTACTATTATATTGTTTCATTTTTTCGGAAGTCTGTTGGAAATTGTATTGAGTCAATTTGCTTTTAACCTTATTCAATATCGTTAGTTTAAACTGGTTCAATCGTGTCTCAATGCAAATAGCTTCTGTATGATCGAAATATAAAAGACTATGTGAGCTATCTCTGTTTATTGTTCTGTACTGAGGATAAGCAAAGATTATATGTCCGGTTAATGAAGAGAAGTCAGAAACACCATATTTGAAGATATATAAATATACAGGCCCCCTACCTTCATTGCATTTCACATTGAGTGTGAGTTTTTGCCATGTACCTATATTTTCTAGATTATAATAAGTTTTTCTGGGTCCTAAAGTTGCTCCCTCCGAAGATAATCGAACCCAATCCACGTTACAATCTTCAGAAACATAACAGAACACTGATGCATTCACAATATCCCCTACAGAAACACTGTCATTTCCAATTAATGTATATGCATACGCATTATTTTCCTTTGTGCTAGCATTGCAAGTATTATCTAACAGATAGCCTTTTGCATCAAATGGAACAATCTCTACATTTTCACCAATTAATGGATATATGGTTTTGTGGTTTCTTGTCCCCCATGTATCAGGATCTGTCGGATTAAAAACTGAAGCCCAGATCATATCATTGAATTCAGAATAAGAAAAATTACTATTTAGTATCTTATAATAATTATATGCGATTCGGGTTATTTTTCCTTTTGCAAGAAATATATCTTTCGTATTAAAAAATTGAAGTGTCTTAATTTTGAAACTGCTAGTAGTATTAAAAGTGAATAAATATGATAATGAAACAATAACAATTATAGGTATAAGGTACCAGGTCAAATTGAATCTAGATGTTTTAATTAGATTTTTATAGAGAAAATATATTTGTAGCAATATCAAAACAATTATTATAAATCCAAATATGATAATCCCTCTTTTGGAACCAGAAAGTAGGATATTAATTGAAAAAATTATGAGCAGGAAACTATAGACTATTTTATTAGAAAATGAATTTGATCTAATCAGATAAAAAAGGCAAATAACCAATCCAAAGAATACAGGAAGAAGAGCGAAGTTATAATCAATGGAAGATGATTCGCCAATCGGTTTACCTGCTATTCTATTGAAAAGGAGAAGTTCATAACTATACAAATCCGTTATGCCATAGATGGAGATTATTATGGCAAAAAGAATAATTAACTTATAAAATGTATGAATAAAGAAATTGAAGTTAGATTTTGAGGATAATAGTAGGTTTAGGAGAAATGTCAATGAAAGTATTACTAGAATATTAGCCAGATCTTTGAAGACAATTAAATAGACCTTGTTTGAGAAAAGAAAAGAAAGTAGCAGAATTGCAACGAGAGCAAAAATTAATAAATAATGACGAATAAACTCTTTTATGAATGAGAGTAGGTTAGACCGGTACTTTATTATCGCATATGAAACATGAGCGAAATAAAGTATGATGAATGGGTACTTAAAGATTGGAATAGCAGTACGAAAAATAAAAAGAAGAATTATAAAGGTGAGAGAATAATACTCTTTTTTATTGTTAATTAGTGCATCACTCATCATAAGATATTTGAATATGTATCGATTATTATCTCTGCAAATTTTGACATTAGTTTGGTCCTGGCATATTTTTCGCAAAATATAATCTTTGATTCTATAACAGGTTCAAATTCTTTGAACTTAGTGATTAAGTCCGAGAGTTCTGAAGGGGCAAACACTAGCCAGCCAGAATTAAGATTTGTTTTGATAAAAGTCTCGGCATATCCTGAAACACCTGCAATTACTGGTTTACCTGCAGCGGCATATTCAAATATTTTTGAGGGTAGTACTTTGTTAAATGCTTTGTAGTTATTCAAATGTAGAAAAAGATAATCAGATTCTTTATAGTACAGAAGTAATTTATCTCGTTTAACAGGGTCAATTATTTGAACATTTTCGATTTGTAACTCGCGAAGTTTCTGTTCAAGAGCATAACGCATTCCTCCGTCACCAATTATTCTGAACAAATAGTTATCCCCCAAGGCTTGAGCAAACTCAGGAATGATCTTTTCAAGACCTTGTCCTTTACCGATATTTCCAGCGTATGTGATGATAATCTTGTCTGTTATCTCAGTTTTCGCGAAGTTATATTCTAAAAATTCACTATCGATACCATTTGTTATGAAAGAGTAGGGAACATCTGCCCTGATTCTTTTGAAATAATCTTTAAATCCAATTGATACAAGATTAATTCTTGTGGCCCTAGATACAGTCTTCTTTTCTATAATTCTGAATACTATTATCAGCAACTTGGCAAACCAATTATTTAATATTGAATTGAGAGTATCTGTAAAAATATCTCTTATATCAACAACAAAAGGGATAGCCTTCTTTTTAGCTATTATCGCTCCCAAATATGCTGTTAGTAACCTTGAGGATGTAGCAAAGACAATATCATAATCTTTTTTTCTTACATATCGTCTAGCATGTACATAATATGTCATATATGACAATGCCTGATCTAACATACCACTTTTATGTTCAGGAATATTAAATCTAATTATTGAGAGTTTTTCTGGTAAATCTGTCTCTACTACGGTTTCTTTAAATGATGCATACCTGTTAGGCAGTGTTGTAAGTACCTCTATTGTATCATTATCCCCCATTTTTTGTATTAATGCTTGGATCAAAGCCTTTGACCTGAACGAGCCTGCACTTAAATCTGGCTCATAATAAAATGTAAGGAAGAGTAGTTTCAATTATCTTAAAATATAGGATATATTTTCCATGATTAGCCAAATCTGAAATTGGCTGAAATGTCAACATGAAATAATGCCTTAGCTTTTCTTGCAGAAAATGTTCTGTTAAATTCAGGAGCAAACTCATACTCTTCTATTACTAAGGAATCAACATTCTCAAAATCAATTCTAAAATCCCGTCCAATAATAGTGTTATCATTTACTTTAAATTGTACTGAGGGGTGAAAGTGCAGATGGAATACACCTTCAATACATTGTTTTGAGATCAGTTTGTCAATAATTTTAAGTGCATCATCTGAAATCATAAAAGTCCTCTGATGCTCAACATTTATTCTCCGATACCCTGTATGGTAAGCAGATATTAATTCTTCTGAATCCTCTAAAACAATAACCTCTGCCCTATTGGCAACCCTAAAGGATGACCAAACCTGATGTGGATCAATATTGCCAATAGTTACAGTATTGTGTGCTATAGTCGATCTTTGAAGTTTTCTTTGGTTATTATTCTCATAAGTAGATGTTCCTGTATCTACAATGAGTGGTTTTTGATCAAGATATAACTCAAAATTGAATATGTCACTATGGGTATGAGCCGGTTGATAACCTGAACAAACGCTCCCAATGTCTAAGACAATTTCATAATGATTTGTTTTTCTTTTCCTAAAACCACTTTCATTTAAACTAAATATAGGGCTCCCCGCTGTTTTAATATTTAATTCATCAGCATACTGAAATAACTCTTTTGTACCAGGAGCAACACCATTAGCGGAATCATTAAATAAAGGTATTTGTCCATTTGAGAATGAAATATTCTTAAGCCATTTCAACATTTTAGAAGTCTTTGCATTAAGCTGATCAAACAGATTATCTTGAAAGATATTTACGTTATTATTATATAGATTTGTAATATCAAGGAGACGTGATAACAATATTTGATGATACATTGGACTCTGTTCGAAATGAGCTCCATCGTTTAATATCTGTTCGTTTATTTCAGAGACTAGAATTCTTTTTGCTTTGGAAAAGAAACCCATGTCGTTGAAATAATAAGCTCCAAAAAGTAGTGCCACACCATTTTCAAATAAATGATTTCCCATCAGGTGATATTCAATATTTCTCTTAAGGAATAATAATTGGATATATAGTGTCCTATTAAATAACGTAAGATTAAAATCTTTGTGAATTTCTAACTTCGTTCTGTTACGGATGATGAATTTTATCCAATTCACGATCCTTAATGAAATTGGATATGGTTGCCAGCCTATCTTATTAGTATCTAGTGTTCTAATAAAATCGTTGATAATGGAAACACAATCATCAATATCAACGACTTCCTGATTGAGGAAATCAAAGTAATTTAAATTATATGTCCATAAGAGACCATGTTCAGAATATGCCCAATCTATCTCTTTATCAAACCTCACTGATTTATTGAGGAAGGTAAAAGTGTTTGACTCAAATGTTTGTGGATATAAAATGTGGTTTTGAAAGTTCAGCAAAATGCTATCAGGTTGTAATAATGAAATATATCGGAATTTCTTAGCGGGATTTAGTAAGGACATAAAACTATTACGTCCCAAATAAAACAACTGTTTAAACTTCAGATATTTTATAGTATTCCAATATAGAATAACCTTGGATAGAAATTTATTCTTCAATGGAAATCCATTTATGATGTTTCATGCTGTCTATTGCTGCAAAGCTGGCTCTGGAACCATTAATTATTTCATTGAAGGGTATTAGAGGTGGGCCACCTACCTCTAGCCTATTAATCAATTCTTTAAATTGACTAATATGTCCTTTGTCCTGCTTGGTTTTGAGGTTTGAAAAATTCTTGACCCCGTAGGCTTTTGTAATCCTGAAATTGTCAATAATAAATACTCTTTCTTGTGAATATACTTCGATACGTTCTTTTGGGTATGATTTTGCACCATTTGCGAAGTAGTTAATAACAGCATTAGATCCGTTCTCAAATCTTAATAGGATAGAAGCATTATCAGTATTCTCTTTAAAGTCACTACCAAGAGAATTCATACATATAGATTTCACTCTACTTCCTGTTAAGTAAATAACCAGATCAATATAGTGACATGCTTCACCTATTATTCGCCCACCTCCAATTTTCATATCATGTACCCAAACTTCCTTTGGTATGTTACCAGCATTCATAGTTGCTGCAATATTTATTGGGAGCTTTGGATTCAAATATTGCTTAACCTTTATAATGTGAGGAGAGAATCGTCTGTTGTAGCCTACTGTTAATGTGAGGCAATTATCGCTTTTCAGGTTCTTTTCGTACGCATTTACAATCTTGTCAAGTTCATTGTTGTTTAGTGCCAGAGGTTTTTCAACAAAAACACTTTTTCCTGATTTTAATACCTGCTCTGTAATCCTGGCATGTGAATCATGCTGTGTTGCAATTATAACAAGCTTGATATCCTGATCCTCTATGATTTCATTATAGTCACTGGTTGAATATAGAATCCCATATTTCTTTGCAAGAGTAGTTCCTGATACCCCTGAAGCAGAAGCAATGCTTTTTATCTTAGCATTAGCTTTTTTTAAGGATGGTAAAATAATAACCTGAGTGAAATTACCTGCCCCGATAATGCCTAAGCTATTACTTTTTTCGATGAATTCAGAAGAAACAATCTTTATGCTCCTGTTTTTAATGTTTTCACTAGGATATTTTAATATTGAGGCAATAGATTCTGTTTTTGAAATATTACTATAAATAGAATCAAAATCTTCGAGATTGAAAATATTAGATATCAATGGTTTAACATCCAATCTGCCGGTAGCGATTGCAGCAAGTATTGCTTCAAAGTTTCTATTTTCTGTCCATCTTACAAAGGGAAGGGGATAATCGTTTCCCTTGGTTTCATAGTTGTTATCGTAACGACCTGGTCCATAAGAGCATGAAACCTGAAAAGTCAATTCCTTTTCATAAAAGTCGGCACGTGAAATATCTAATCCAACAACACCAACAAGCACAATTCTTCCTCTTTTTCTACACATTTGTGCAGATTGACTTATTATATCATTTGTACTGGCTGAAGCAGTAATGATTACACCATCGGCACCAATCTGATTCGTTAAAGCTAATATGGTCTTAAGTGTATCCTGACCAACTGCTGGATTTATTGTTTCAATCCCGTTGTTTCTAGCTATACTAAGCTTATTTTCATCCAAATCAATTCCAATAACATTACAACCATTAGATTTGAGTAGTAAAGTAGTAATCAAACCGATTAACCCCAACCCATAAACCACAATTGTTTCTCCGAATGTAGGTTTACATAAACGAATTCCCTGTAATGCTATTGCTCCAATAACTGTGAATACTGCCTCTTCGTCGGTGACATTATCAGGTACTCTGGCTACTAAATTCTTAGGGACACAAACAAACTCAGCATGCGGGCCGTTGGAAGCAACTCGATCTCCAACACTGAAGCCCTGAACCCCTTCGCCTACTTCAATTATATTACCAACGTTACAATAGCCCAGGGGAAGGGGTTGATCAAGTTTATTAAGAACAGTATTAATGGTTGGCATTAATCCATCTGACTTTATCTTTTCCAACACCATTTTTACCCGTTCGGGCTGTTTTTTTGTTTTTGCCAGATAGTTTGCTTTTCCAAATTCAACCAACATACGTTCTGTCCCGAGAGATACCAGTGATCTAGTGGTTTGAATTAGTACGAATCCTTTCTTAACGGTTGGCACAGGGACATCTGTTAAAATTGTCCTACCTTTTTTTAAATCCTGTAATATTTGTTTCACTTGTGAAATTATAATTTTAGTTTAATCTTACCTGAGCTTGATAATATAGGTTTATTGAGAAACTTAATTTGGAAATCAATATCAATATTGGTCAAATCAATGTTCTCAATAATTTTCTTTTTACTGAATCTTTCATTTAGCAGGGTTATAAAAAATACTACTTCACCCTTCTCTTCTTGTTTCACCTGTATAAAATCAACGTATTCAAAAATTCGGTGATGTCTTCCATAGATAAGTGCTGTAAGAGGGATACGGGTTCCTGAGTTGTCTAGAATGAAATCACCTATTCTACCTTCCTTTATTTTAAATGAACTAATTAACCCTCTCTTATCTTTTATTGTCTCAACCATATCTTCTGTATCATAACGAATTAATGGCATATCATAATTATTAAATGAAGTACCGATCAAATGTCCATTTACTTCTTCGGGAAATCCATATGTATACATTGGGACATAGTCCATTGTATTAATAGGATCATATGCCAAAATGCACATTTCACTGTGCCCATACCATGAAATATAATCAAATCCCCACACTTTCTTTAAATATTCAGTCATATATGAAGCGGGATATTCAGAACCTAATAAACATGAGATTATTACTTCAGTAATAATTGATTTCTCCTCCAACGTAATAATCTGTTCAAGTTCTTTAAAGAAATTATAAATAGCTGATGGATACCCGTGGATATATTCAACTCTGCATTTTTTCAGAAGATTAATAAAATCAAGATAAATTGTTTTTACGGGTTTATATGTATTAACTATAAATTCATTGTGAACAGGGTTATAAACTATATTTTCTGATATATTCTTCCCTCTAAAAGTAATTTTAATATTTCTGGGACTATAGTTCTTTATTTGCCATATATAATGCATATGTGCCCATTCCCTTGCAAATGCACCCTTATCAACATAGAAGCTAAATGGTTTTCCCGATGTTCCACCAGTATTAAGTTTTAAATAACCATCAACGTGTTTTGTAAATTCTCTGAATGTTTCTTTGTTTAGTACCGGCAGTTTTTCAAAATCTTTTAAATCTATTATTTTCAGGCTACTAAAACCATATTGACCATACAGCTCTCTATAAAAGGAAAAATGCTCAACAGAATAACTGTAGATATTTCTTAATCGATCAAGTAAGAAATCATATTTTTGCTCTTCTGAATAATTCAGATGCTGAAGAATGAGCTTCTTGTAAATTTTATATTGCTTGCCAAGTCTAAATTGGAATGGCACCCACACAAATTTTGACCCAATAGAATATGGAAGTTTTTCAGTTAAATTTTTCAGAAAGATATTCACTATAACTTATTGAAAAGTTTAAGTAATAGATATACAATGTCTTGTCGAAGAGAATTATAGCTGTCTTTAATAAAGGACTCTGTTTGATTGTTATAGTCATAATATACCGGTAGCATTGTTTTTTTGATCCTGTTAGTTTTAAACCATTTGGAATATTCTGAATGATTCTGGCCCTGAAAAGAAGATAGTTCAATTAACCTTTTTGAGTTCAACAATAGATCAGAGTCTACTAAACTAATAGTACCGTCAGTTTTATGTTGAGTCCAAAAGACTTTAATTTTTTCCAGATCAGGCACATATTTTATAGAAATACCCATTTTACTTGAAATAGGCCATTTATCTTTGCCAAAAAAATGTTTCTCTGGCAAGAAAAAATTTCCTAATCCATAAAAAATCGGTTTGTTCTTATAAATTTCAAAACCTTGGACTATATGAGAATGGTGTCCGAAAATCGCTTCAACCCCTTCGTCAATTAAATCAAAGGCTAGTTTTCGATGTGCAGGCTGGGGATATAATTCAAACTCATAATTCCAATGAAAAACCAGAATTATTTTATGGTCAGGATATAAGTTTGATAAAAGATGCAGCTGACTTAAAATATTTTTGTATTCTAAAGGATTAACACCACCTGATGTTGGGCCTGCATGTTTACATCCGATAACTTTCCAGCCAAATGATACTACCAAGAATTTAAGCCCATCTTCCTCATAAAAATAAGGTATTGACGCTTCGGTTATATTTTCTCCAGCTCCGAAAGCAGAAATACCTTTTTTTCTGTAAAGCTCCTTTTGGAATTCGATTGAGATATTAAAATCAGTAATATGGTTATTTGCAAGAGACCCGGCAACAATATTTAACTTTCTAAGAAACTCTATTATATCACTTGATGAATATAAGGCAATCCCTCTGGTTTCCTTTTTAGTTAAATTATCTCCCACATCAATAAGTGATTCAAAATTTGCAATTTTTCTTTCTTGTAAAAACTCCCTATCGTCAATATCAATAATGCTATCCTTATAACTAACTGGGAAAACGGTATCTCCTAAAAATATCATTCTACTAATAAAAAAATAAGTGTATTAAGTAAATAGTCAATCTAGTATTGTATAAGAATGAATCTTTCTTTCTAAAGACTGAATATGAAAATATTAACAGCTAAATAACTGTCTAAATTGCAGTCTTGTTTTACTATTTTTATAATAAGCCACTGCATATTCAAATGCACTTTTTCTCCATTCTAACCTTTTTTCCGGCGATAAGTAAATATAGTATTCTAATTTTTCCAAGAATAACTTTTCGATTAGACTTACGTCAAATCCTGCTTTGTTTTTTTCAAGATTATGCCATCCAGTTTTATCACTTATCAACACTGGTAAACCACATGCTAAACTTTCGAAAATTGCATGTCCAAAGTTCTCTGTCTCTGATGGTAATACAAATAAATCATACCCTTGATATATTGTGGATAACTGACTATTATGAACTGGTCCTTTATAATTACATGATATTTTATTTCTGTCTAACTTATTAATTTCCTGTTCACATAGGCTCCAATATTTCACATCATCAATTGGTCCATATATATCAAACTTCACTCTAATATCTATCTGCAGTTTGTGTAATAATTTAAGGAGAAAGAATAAATTTTTTATTGGTGCAATCCGAGAGAGATAAATCAAATTAAAGAATTTACTATTATTAGCGCTAAAGTTAATATTAAGGATTGGTTTCAATATAATATTTGGAACGACTTTTATTATGTTAGATGGAAAATGAGATGCAAGGTCATTCCTCTCGGTATCATTGGTTGCTTGAAATTTCACATTAGTATGCAAACGAAGGAGTTTAAAAAAAAATAGATATACGTATTTCTTTATTGATTTAATTTTTATAGCACCTTGATTAAGTTCACCTCTGGAAGCTAAGACTATTCTAGCTTTTAAAGTAAACTTGTTTACAATTAGGGTCAAAATTGTAGCGGGATCAAAAAAACTATTTAAATATATTAAATCAGGTTTTACTTCATTGATTATATTCTTAGTTAATAAGAATGATAGACGGTTTTTTGCCGCATAAAATACTTTGTATTTTTCAATGTCGTTCCATCCTCCTGATTTAATACCATGGTATGCATCAGTGTCTTGAAAATCTCTATCGCCAGATAATATATAGAAATCAAGTTCATTTTGAAGCTCATCACATAAATTCTTTAAAGATCTTATAGGCCCCCCAGCTTTATATCCAGGATAAAAGTATTTACTTATTATTAAAATTTTCGTTCTCATAACTCCATAGAGGATATAGCATTGAATTGAGACAAAAAGAACATCAATAGTTGGATTAGAGTTATAATAACTCAGTACAAAGAATTGACAAAGACTTTTTGGGAATAGGGTATAGTATTGTATAAGGACATCATAAATTATCTATCCCAGAAAATCATGATATTTGATGATATATAGTCCTATATCTGCTAGCTACTTCCTTGATAGAAAATAATTTCCTTCCTCTTTCAAATAGATATTCTCCATACCTTTTTCTTATTTCACAGTTTCTTGATAGATCTTCTATTTTATTAGCCATATCTACCGGGTCTAATGGTTTACAAAGAAACCTTGATGAAAAATCACCTACAATAAGTCGGGCAGCTCCTACATCTGTTGCTATTATAGGTAATCCAACAGAGACAGCTTCAAGTAATACATTTGACATTCCTTCACTCTTGGATGGTAATACTAATAGATCGGCATTTCTCATAAATTCAATAGTATTAGTCTGATAGCCCTTAAAAAACACTCGATCAGCAATATTTAGTTTTTTCGTTAATAATTCAAGATTAGATTGCATTGGACCATCGCCAATCAATAATAGTTTCCAATTAATTTTCATAGAATCTAATATACTGCACGATTTAATCAAATACTCACAACCTTTTATTGGAATAAGCCTGCCAACATATAGTAATATTATTTCATTTGCCCCAGATGAATAATTCTTTATCTTATTAATTTCGACTCCATTAACAGCATTAAATATTTTATTTTCTTTAATGCCAATTTTTATTAGTCTATTCTTTGTATTTTCTTCAAGTACAATTAATTGTTTAGATGTTCTTAAGACTATTCTTAACAATAGTGAATTTATTATTGACCTGTTATCAAGAATTGTTTGACCTGGAAATTTGAATAGAGCTTTATAGTTCAAAATATAACCAATAAGTGCTAGTGCTAATCCAATTCGGCTAGGTGTATGTATATGAAGAATATTGAAAGAAAATCTCAACCTGATTAGGTGCAATAAAAATATTGGAACCGATAGAACTCCTTTATGTACTCTTCGAATAAAAACCCCTTCATAATAGTCAGTTTTGTTTTTATTATGTAAATAAGATAAAGCCTGAACGTTTTCGCTTTGTCGAATAAGTTCTCTTGCAAGTAAATGGGCTTGTTTTTCTTTCCCGCCTAATATAGGTGGAGGATAAGCCGCGTCAAACATCAATATATTCACAAATTTGTTTCTTTTTTTAAAGACTATCCTTCTCTTTTCTTTAACTTAACAGCATTCACAACATTATCAACCATCCAGGTTTGAGGATTAAAATTACCTTCATGCCAATTCATTTCACTATCCCAATATCCAGGACATGGATCGTATGCTTCAACTGTAAATCCATAGCTGATTTCAGTTATTAATGGTTCATCGTTATAAAACACATAGTCAAAAGCTACACAGTCTGACTTTATTTTTTTTGAGATATTAAACGACAATTCAACGACTTTTAAATTAATCTCGGTCCTATCATATATAATATTGCCAGAACCAGAAGCCCTAAAATCATTCGGTCGCACCATCCTTTTTACCGCAAAAGCTTTATTATCAATTACAATTACCCGTATATCGAATTGATTATTTGGAATAAAATCCTGAAAATAAGTATACCCGCGTTCTTTTCCTTGAATTTTTGAATAATCACTTGGGAGAAAGATGCGATAAACTCCACCAATAACTTGTAAAAAAGACATTTTACCAATTCTGAATTTCCTAAATCTTTCCTTCAACATGCTTACAGAATTGCTCTGACTAAAACCTTTTTTGAATGCTTTTTTAACAATCTTTTTAGCCTTATTTTTATTTTGAACTAGTTTTACATTTGATGACCCTGCTCCTCTTCTAAGCTTAAAGACTTTCGGAAAAGCTGAATTAGAAATCCACTCCAGTGCGTCATGCTTGTTATAGAATATGTATGTAGGTACTAATGGCGCATTAATGGATTCTAACAGATATTTTTGACCAACCTTATCATCAAAATGCCATGCTGTATTAAAATCAGGAAATACTACTTTGCAAGTATTACTTAATGAATAGATCAGTTGCTTTGCAAATAAAGTATCTTTTGAGCTGGTATTACTAAAATGCCACATAAAAGCATCACAATCTGACACTTGTTTAATAATGTCATTATCATAACAATTAACAATTTTATAATCAATACCTGTTTCTTTGCAATACTCAATCCATCTATTACTGAATGAACCAGGTCTATGACTAATGGCTATTTTTATTCTTGTTGTCAAATCAATTATATTTATCTAATTCTTTAGCTATGGGTTTAATCTTAAAATGATTATAATAGAAAATATATGAACTTGCTATTATAAATATATATGGGAAGTTCATATAATTTACCATACCGACGTCCATTACCAATTTTACAAAAATTGATACCATAAAATATTTTCGTAAATTATTAGTAGTTAATTCAGTGCTTCGATTCTTTATAAATAATAACATTATTATATATATTATTGGGAAATAATACAGGATAAAAGCAGGTATCCCTCCATTTAGTAACATTTCTACATAATTATTGTGGGAAACCATTCCACTCTCAGGGTTTTGTCCTTTTGCTAGTCTTCTGTAATATGATTCAGGGAAAAGATGGTATTTGGAATTATTAACTCCGATACCTGTTAAGGGATTTTTCATCGCAACAGCGAATCCTTCATTCATCAAGAAATTTCGCTCTTTTCCGGATGCGGAAACGAATCCTGGTTCAGACGCTTGATTAATACCTATAAAGCCTGAAATATTTTCTTTAACACGCGATGTAATATCCAAATCTAGTATTAAAAACAAAATTAAAAATGATCCAAATATTGTTATTGAAACACGTATAAGTCTTTTTAGACCTTTTAAAAAAGCTAAATATACTACTGAAATAAAGATTATGCCTATCAGCCCTTTAGATGAAAGCGTTGATAAAATTAGAATTATTAAAGATAATAGGATAATACCAAAACAAAAATCAGCCTTTAGAAAAATCAATTCAGCCTTTAAGAATATAATGAATACAAGAAAGAGCAGTCCGGTAGTAGCTAAAGTATTTCTGTTAAAATATACACCGGAAAAGCTCCTTCCTTGATAATTTATTATGCCAATAAAATTTAAAAGCAATGCTATTAAATTTATTATTATCCACACCATTATGGCTACTTCTATGGATTTAATAAATCTATTATTAGTGCCTCCGATATAAATTGCGCAAATGATTGAAAATATTGTATATAAGAATGTAAGTAGTAATATTTTTAAATGTTCGTCAGGATTTGTAGCCCAAGGTGTTACTACTAATTCATAAATCATCCACATAGTTAGCATAAGGAACAGTTCAGCATAGTTCCGCTTTATCTTTCCTTGATTCATTATGCTTAATAGATATACAAAACTGATAAAAATTGTAACACCCCAAAAAAGATAGAAGTACTTATCACCACCTCCAAAAGTCAATAAAGCTATTATGAAACAGAAAATAATAGAATATAGTGTCAGTTTTTTGCCCGTTAATTTCATTTCAGCGTCGTAACTATTGTATTTTTTTAAAACTTTTAATATATAAGGTTAAAACGGTTTCCAGAACTTCTTGATGAGTTTCACATCTGATCATATTAAGAACTCTTAAAGCATGTTTTCTTGGCAATAACAGAAGTGATTTTAAAAATGGGAACATTTTAACCAACCTTCCCACTCCATTAAAAATGATCGGAGATCTTAATCCAATTATATATTTGTCAGTAAGTTTGGCACAAGTCTTTTCCCATTGATCTCTGTATGACTCAATGTCATGTAATAGAATTGATGCATTATAAATTTGCTCAATAATTCTATTATTTACATTGTTATTTAAAGCTTTTATACCAATATACCCATTACACTGCTCATATGGTTTAACCTGGAAAGAAAATACCCCGTTATTTGATATTGACAATTTAGTGTAATATCCATGATACCAATCAATGTCTTTTCCTTTCCTGTCAAATAAAAAATTTCCCATTCCATATATTATGGGTGATTCTTTATAGATTTCAATAGCTGAAGGTATATGAGTATGATTGCATATTACTGCGTTAACACCACAATCCACCAAGAATCGACAGTATTCTACCAAGCCAGGGCGAGGTACAGGATAATACTCAAGACCACCATGGATTAACACTATTGTTACATCACTCTTATCTATGCTGAATTTAACTTGTTTAAAGTTAGAGATTACATTTATGGGTGCGCTCCCTGCTGCATGTTGTTTTGCTATGGAGTACTCATTCTCGGCAACAGCAATTATTCCTACTCTTATATTCTTTATTTGTAGAAATAGTGGGGCACTTGCTTCATTAATGTTCTTGCCTGCTCCCACAGTCAATATACTGTTATTATTGCACGCTTCAATTGTATCCAATAACCCTTTCTCCCCCATATCCAGAATATGATTATTGGCTAAATTTATTACCTTAAATCCAATCTTTTTTATTCCAGAAATTGTGTCTGGTTTTCCTACCAAAACAGGACCTTCTTTTATTAGCTTTGTTCTACAATTGGTAAGTGGTGCTTCCAGGTTTATGACATTTAAATCTGAATTTTTTAAATCAGGATAGATTTCATTAATCAATTTTTGGGGCTCATTACTGCTGAGGGTATCTCCAACTTTACCAGTTGGAACCAGATCTCCAAAAAATAATAAATTGGCTGTTTGTGATTCTTGAGATTTCTTAATAACAATCTCATCGAAAAGATCTGCACTTGATAATTGAAATTTATTCTCAGGTATTTGGATCATGATAAAACTGTGTTCTGTTTAAATAATTTTGAGATAAAAATAGAAATACCCACAGGTCTTTATTAACGGACAGGTCATTTTATGGGTTTTTGAGTCTAATGCAAGACTCAGTTTCCTTCTGATTCTTCAAACTTACTATCATTTTTTTTATTGTATCTCTGTATTGTCTCATATAAATATACTCCAAAAAACGATGGTTTCTTCCATACCAAGAATGACACGATGATTCCAAGTACTATTGATGAGACTAAAAAAAAGAGAATACTAGTGGTGATATTGAGTATTTTGTTTGTCAATAACAGAATGATTATTAAAATAGTCGCCAGCTTTAATCCATCCAATATTGGTTTAAGGAATATCTCTAAGACGCTTTTATTAAACACTTTTCTTACAAGGAAAAGCATAGTTATGTAATTAAACAAAAAACTGAATGTTACACCTAGGGCAGCACCAATAAAGCCATATTTATACGCACCATATGCAGAACTTAATATGAGGACAATAACATACATAAATTTTCGCCATGCATTTTTATATACTAAACCTTTAGCTCTTAAAACGGAATCAGCCATACGGACTGATGAACTAAATGGTAATACAACAAACATAATTTGAAGTGGAACTACAGCTTCCAGCCAGTCTTTGCCCAGTAATATCAATACAATTTCTTCACTGAAGTAGATTAGATATAATGCAGTTGGTATTAAAACTGTATTAACAACACCTAAAGAATGTTGATAGATTTTGAACAATTTTTCATTATCAGTCTGAATTTCTGACATTGCAGGGAACATTATAGTGTCCAGGATGCTTCCTATATATGTACTGGGTAAGGTTTTAATCTTAAATGTACGCTCAAAAACACCGAGTAAGTCAGGATTAAAAATCTTTCCAAGTACTAAAATAATTCCATTACTACTAACGTAATTGTTAAGTTTTAAGAGAACAATTCCAAAACCGAAAGAAAAAAGTTCTTTCCATTCCTTTATATAAATACGGTTTAATAACTTAATTTTTGCGAAATAAAAAAACCCTATTGTTTTTAGGATAGAAAATAACAATGTAGCAACGACTAAGGACCATACACCATAACCATATAGTCCTAATAATATCCCGATAGTATAAGATATTAAGATTGAAAAAGTGGTAACTATAGACTTTTCCTTGAACTTAAACTCTTTTTGTAATTTCCCCAAAGAGACTGAACTTACTGATTGAATAATAAAATTTACGGAGATTACTTTAATTAGTATTTCAAGTACAGGTTGTAAAAAGAATTTTGCAATTATTGCGGATATGCTAAAAAAAATGAGGAAAAGAACTATACCAAACAAGAATCCTCCCTGTAAAGCTGCATTTATGTGTCTATTAGTTATTAGCTTTTTTTGAATAATAGCTGCACCCATTCCGCTTTCTGCAAAAATGTAGCCAAAAACAACAAAGCTGTTTGCAATTGCCATTAATCCGAAATCAGGTTTGCTCAGAACCCGTGCCATAATAGCAATATACACGAATTGAGCAATAACCATAACAACAACCTCTATTGTTTGCCATATCCCTGATGTTTTTAGTTTACTGAACAGAGACATTTAGGGTTTTATGTTTTTTACTATTTCTTTAATATCAGTATGCTTTAAACTTACGTCATCTTTAACAAATGACCAGTTCTTTTGTTGGATTTCCCAATTCCCATACCTGAACTCTAAATAATCTTCAACTTTTGCTGGAGTAGGGATATCAGTATAAGGGAGCATACTTAAAGCAGAAAAGAAGTCAGTAGGAATAGTCCAAGTGTACATATGAAAAAACCAATTATTTGGAAAACTTTCGAATCTTACCATCTTGAAAAATGACCTAAAAATCAGCAAATACGGTTTTAAGAATAACTTTATAAAAAATCCGTTCTTGTGAACTGGTTGAGGACACAACGACAACTCTTTGTTTCTTATAAAAATATTAACGTCAATTATTAGGGAATTCTTACTATGGCTTGGGATAAATTTGTATTTAAAGTTGTAATTATTATAATTGAGGATTCTAAGTTTATAACCCATATCTTTTAGAGTGATAATGATGTTTCTTAGTTTGTTTTCCTCTTCAGACCACATACTAATATCAATATCTTCATCATGATCCATAATCTTTCCATCACGATATAACCCAAGTAAGGTTCCGCTATCAACCCAAAAGTTTATATTATTGATTCTGAAGAGCTCAACAATATATTTCAATTCTTCTATCTTAATCATAATTCAAAAAATCATTACTATTTACCAGATGCTGTTTAATAGGAAGATAATTTCCTTTTCGTCCACAGCAACAGGATTATTAGATAGCCGTTCCTTATTCACACTGTAACCAATCTTGACCAAGTCTTCTTTTTTTATCCCATGGTTTCGAAGTTGAAGACTAAGACCTGAATTAGTAATTATGCTATTAAGATACTCATAAACATTATTGATGTGTTTCTTTTTAAAAACAGATTCTAATTCATCTATCCTTTTCCTGTATTCCTTATATGATAGGTTTTGGTTTAGTTTCTCTTTTGAAGCATTCGTATTTATATTATAGAATCTCGGTAATGTTAAAAAAACCGCATACCCGTGTGGTATATTGTAATTTGATGTTAGAGCATATGATAAAGCATGGGAGGAAGTTGTCTTTGAGATATTTATAGCTTTGCCTGCGAGGTGTGAGCCAAACATCATCTTTTTACGAAGAACAGGTGTGGGATCAAATACAACATCAGGAAAGGCGTATAAAATATTTTCCAAAGATTTTTTTGCATATTCAATACTTTCAGTTGTCGCATTTACAGCCCAAAAAGATTCTATTGCCTGACTAAGCGCATCCATTCCGACTATGGCAGTTAAATCAGATGGCATTGAAAAAGTCAACCGGTAATCAAGGATAACATAATCTGGAATGAATTTGTGATTTACTACTGAATACTTAATATTCTCAATATAAGCAACAGCAAAATGTGTACATTCGCTTCCACTCCCAGCCGTTGTCGGTATAGCTATAAATTTAATGCTTCTTGGTACTACAGGTATTTCGCAAGTAATTGCCTTTTTTGCTAATACAGGTTCAACAGGCAAAGCAGCAATGATTTTTGCAATATCCAAAGAGCTACCGCCACCGATAGCAATTATTAAATCAGGTTTAAAGCGTGCAATAAGTTCCCTTCCTTTTATAAGATCTTCATATTTTGGATTTGTGCTAAAATCAGAAAACCGATAGTGATCGATATTAACTAAATATTTTTCTATTGCTAGTTTTGCCCCGGAATTTTCAAATGACGATTTTCCCGTAACTAAAAAAACGCGCTTACTTTTTTCCTTATTTATGATTTCGGGAAGTGATTCTATAGTATCATATATTTGAAAAGAACACATTATTTATTATTTCTTAATTTTATTCATTAACAGAAGTTTATTTTCTATTGGAGTGGAGGTTGGCCGTCCTAAATCTTTTCTTGCTCCTTTACTGACTTTCACTTCAACTAATACTGGTCCCTTTGCTTTTAATACAGACTGCATTACTTTTTTTAAATCTTTCTCTCTGTTGACAGTAATAGCCTTTTTATAACCACATGCTCTGGCTATTGTTATAAAACTGATTTTAAAGCCGAGTGTTGGCTGCCCTCCAACAGAATCATGAGATCCATTATTTAACACAATATGGATTAAATTCGACGGAGCAGTTGTACCAATTATAGCCATTGATCCCATATGCATAATTGCCGCACCATCACCATCAAGACACAGAACTAGTTTTTTTGTATTCAACGCAATTCCAAGTGCAATTTGTGAACAATGTCCCATAGAACCCACAGTTAAAAAATCGCAGTTATGTCCTTCTTTTTTGTGTTCACGATACTCGAATACTTCCCTTGACGTCTTACCTGTTGTTGATATAACTATTGCATCTTTAGGCAAGCTCGAAAGTATCTGTTGAACAGCTTGCTCACGAGTTAAGCTTAAATTACGATCTTGGTTTCCTTCTAATTTATAAGGACTAAAAGCACCTTTTTTTACTACAATGGCTACAGGCGATTGAAGATTTTTAACCTGGGTAACTACCTCGGACAAGAAAGTATCAACATCGCATACGGAACTATCAAGAATTTTGTATGGTATTTCCAGAACTTCAAGTAGGTCTTTTTGTATTCTTCCCTGCTTAATGTGTTGTGGCTCATCCTTGACTCCCGGTTCACCCCTCCATCCTATCATCAATATCATTGGTATACTGTATACTTCTTTGTCAGCAAGCGAAAGCAATGGATTAATAGCATTTCCTAATCCTGAATTCTGCATATAGACTAAAGGAATATTACCTGTGGCAAGAAAATAACCTGCGGCTAATGCTATAGCTCCACCTTCATTTGCAGTGATTATATGATCTTGCTTTGAGGCATGATCCGAAACATACGCACAAAAATCCTTCAATAATGAATCAGGTACACCTGCGTAAAAACTTATGTAATGTGATTTTAAAGTATTAAAAAACTTACTGCAATCAATCATATTATTTTCCTCCTGGTATTAATGTTAATATTTCTTTTATTGACATCATGTTGCTTCTTGATTCAAAAGCACGTTGATGTGTCAAAATAGAATTGGCTGTTTTTACCATTGCTGGATATGCACTTCGGAGTAACTGATTTGCATAAATAATTATGTTGACACCGGCATCAGCCAGTTCTTTTTCATAAATAGTATCATAACTAGATGGCACAGCCACCAGTGGAACCTTACGTTCAAATTCATTATATCTTGCGCAAAATTCAAGTATTTCATCAGGAACCGTTTCTTTTGAATGAATCATAATAGCATCCGTTCCAGCATCAATGTAAGCTTGTGCCCGATTCAAAGCATCATTAATTCCCTGTTTGAGAATTAAACTCTCAATTCTCGATATAATCATAAATTCGTCAGTTACCTGGGCTCTTTTGCCGACCTTGATCTTTTCACAAAAACCCTCAATTAACTCTTGTTTTTGTTGAACCTCGGTCCCGAAAAGTGAATTCTTTTTTAAACCAACTTTATCTTCAATAATTATTGCAGAGACTCCCAGTCTTTCAAGGGTTCTGACTGTAAATGTAAAATGTTCTGGTTTTCCTCCTGTGTCTCCATCAAAAATAATTGGCTTTGTTGTTACTTCTAATAGATCATTGATATTTACAATTCTTGCAGTTATATCAACCGCCTCAATATCTGGTTTCCCCTTTGAAGTTGAGTCTGTAAGTGAACTTGCCCACATACAATCAAATTCACGTTCTTCACCATCAATTATAACTTTTGTATGTTCAACTATTAATCCAGACAGACCGGAATGTGCTTCTATCACTCGGACGTACTTCTTTGAGTTTATTAACCTTCGCAAACGTTTTAACCTTACATCTGGAGTAACGCCTACTTGTCGTAATACATTGTTCAACTGTGTGGAAGAGATGCCTTTTGTATATGGGATTTCGACTAGCTCTCCTCCCCATTTTTTTAATGTATCAATTACCTGTTCCCTAGTCTGTTTTTGTATTCCTTCCTTCCAATCATCTCCATGAACAACAAAATCTGGCTTGATTTTGTGAAGATTTGGCCTGTAATCCAAGGTATCTTGAGGAATTATTTTTGCAACACCCTTAATGCTTTCTAAAATAACTCTTCTTTGTTCATATTCCAGATATGGAAGTCTTTTATAGGTAGCAATTGCTTCATCGGTTAACAGACCAATAATAACTTCTCCCAATTTTGATGCTTCCTTAATTATGTTAAGGTGTCCAGGATGAATTAAATCAGCACTCATACCCACATAAACTTGTTTTTTCATATCAGAAGATTTTAATAAAATGTGTGAATACGTTAGATTTTTACCTTAAATATTATTATTCTATTTCAAATTGCGATAAGCTAATTTTACAATAATAAATGGCATCATTTTAAAAATTCCTATAAATGACGTCAGTATGTATGAATAAAATGGCAACATCAAGGTTTTATTTATACTGAACCTGGTTTTAATATAATTCCAACCATATTTAATTCCTGATCTTCTCTTGTAAAATTCTCTGTCTTTTCGATATAGTAACAAATATTCAGGTAAGTTTGCAAAGATCAGTTTAAATTTAAGTGCTTTACCCCATAGCACATGATCTTCCATCAATATTGTGTCAGTCGGATATAAACCAGCTAACTTTATTAGTCTCCTGTGATACATAACACAAGGGTGCACGAATGGCGTTCTTATCAAATACCTTTTCCGCAGCTCATCATGCTCAATCGGAAGTTTACGAAAAGAGAGATGTTTCCCATCATGATCAATTTCCTCATACCAGGAACCCACACATGAAATTTCTTTGTTTTCCAACAAAATATCTCTTTGTTTCTTAAATCTGTCAGGCATAGAAATATCATCGGCATCCATTCGCGCAATAAACTTAATTTCAGGTTGCTGAAGTACTATCTCAAGCAAATAATTCAACGCAAATGCAAGTCCTTTGTTTGCTTCTAGCCTATGTAGCTTTATTCTGGGGTCACGTAATGATGAAATATAACTATCGACATCATCTGCCACAGGTCCGTCAAAAACAATGTAGTAATCAAAATTGCTAAAGCTCTGGTTCAATATACTTTCAACTGATTCTTTTACAAATTGCAAATTGTCAGCATGATATACTGACATTATGACGGCAAGATCAATCATGGGAAAAGACAAAAGACAAGAGTAAAAAGATAAAAGTTAAATCAAGACAAAAGACAAAAGGCGCAAGACAAAAGTGTTTAAAAATTAATTACTCCCGGGATTTTTGGAAAATTGTCCTCGAATTACTTAACATTTACAGGAATGACATGTCATTTATTAAGGTAAAAGGGAAAAAGCGGCGATTCGCTTCTGACTTGCTAAAAAATGAAAAGAACTCTGGCGAATCGCCGCTTTTTCCCTTGCTCTCACCCCATGAACCTGTCATCCCGAACGAAGTGAGGAATCTCTTTTTAATAATTGGTATCATATCATAAGTTTATATTAATCTTTCCTGATAGTCATTTAATTCTATTCTCAGGAGTATATGGCAGAGCTATCAAAAATTCAATAACCCTTACAGCAAATTCAAGAAGCCTTTTACATAAATCAAATTTCTTTTCTTCCACTTTTGTCTTGCGCCTTTTGTCTTTTATTACGTTTATGAATTAATCAGTTCTGAAACATTAGAAGGTTTACGTGGAATCTCAATCTTTATCATCTTGTTTATCCTGAAAAGAAATAATAATCTTAAAATTAATACTTTAAATAAATTCTTTAAATAAAGAAATATAGTCAAGACTCCAATCTGGCTTTTTCGGAAAATGAAATATAAGATTTTCATTTTCTCCTTCAGAAATATATTACTTCTATAATGTGACTGATAACTTGATTCAGAATGAAGCCTGAAATTATTCAGTGGTACTGGAATATATCTTATGTACGATAAAAGAAATATTTTAATATATAACAGCCAATCTCCACAGAATCTCATTAAAATATCAGCTCCTCCAGCTTCAACGTATGCGCTTTTCCTGAATAACACACTACTTACATTCACAATTGGATTCTCAAAAAAAACAGATATGGATTTTCGGTTATCATTACTATTATTAAACATTTTTGTAAGTCTCTCATTTGAAAACATAGCTCTTCTTTCAGAAGCCAGGTACTCTTTTCCTTTTTCTTCATTTATGATTATAGAATCTGAAAAAACAAGTCCTGTATTCTGATGTTGGTTCAGTACATTCACAGTTTTTTCAAGGAAATCAGATTCTGCATAATCGTCTGACTCAGCGATCCATATATATTCACCTTTAGACTTACTCACACCATAATTCCATTGTTCAAACACATTTCCGGAGTTTGACTCATTATAATACGTCCTGATACCAGGTGACTTTGTTTTAAAATCATGAATTATATCCCTGCTGTTATCAGTTGAACAATCATCAAGAATTATCAATTCATAATCTGTGTATGTCTGGTTTAAGATACTTTCTATCCTTTGTTTTAAGTATTTTGAATGATTATAATTTGGTATTATTACAGAAACAGTCAAAATTTAATAAGGAGAATTTTTTATTATTACCATTCTCAGGTTATTCGCCGTAAATTTGTTAATTGAAAAGATTCGCTCAGAAAAAATCAGATTAATTTAACCTTTAAAGATTACCGTATTATTGATCCTGTAAACAGCTTCGAATCCTCTTTTCTTCATTTCGGATATTACCTGTTTCCATCCTTTCTCCAGAATATGAGAAGAATGATCTCCCTTCCAGTTTATATTTTCTTCCGAGTCAGGGATGGGTGCTTCAAATAATACAGTTTCTATGCTGGGAGGAATCCAATTGATAAGATCAACAAGTTCTCTCCACTTTATATGTTCTATCATATGAGTAGCTATAAGTGCATTATAATCATATTTCAAAGATTTATGCCAAAGGTAATCATCCAAGGAGAATAACCTATATCTTTCATCCTTGCAGATTTGAATATCGGGAAATTCCAATAAATCATAATTATGCCAAATATCTATGGTGCTAAAAGATAATAATGCCATCGATGCAAGCTCACCTTTCCAACCCCCAATCTCCAGTACTTTTGCCGGGATAATGACAAATTTTTGCAGCCATAGTTCAATATATTCAAAGCTGAAATGGGCTTGTTCAGGATACTTCTTTAACCAATGATTGGCTATCTTTTTCTTTTCTCTGAAACTTAATTGGTCATACCTCTTCCTGTATTTATCGAATTCAAAGTTCTCATACTCTAATTTAAACTCCCTGCATTTGTCCAACAAAAATTCGACGATCTGTTTCATTAGAAAGGTTTAAATAACGCTTTAACTAACGAAAAAACCTCATTCTGATTGCTTTCATGAGACTACTTAAATGAAACAACAATTTATTCAATTGATAGCGTATTTCATCACTGTGCAGAAGCTTTTCATTATATATATGATAATAGGGTGTAATTATCCCACCAAATCCCCGGACATATTCTTCAATGTTTCTAATATCGGAACCCCCAAAATTAAAACAATCTGTTTTTCCCCTGAAGTATTTTACTGCTTCCCATAAAGCCAGGGTTTGCCCTCCCATTTTACGATATTCCGGATCACTGCCACTTAGCAGGTAATAGGCCGATTTATTATTAAAAACGATATAGACTACAGCATGAGTTCTGCCTGTATCGTCAACGGTTTTCAGGATTAAACGATTACCCTTATTTCTGATAGCTTCATCAAGAAGCTTCAGATATTGATAAGGCAGTTTTAATTTCAGACCCTGGCGTCTATATGATAATTCCGTAAAATGATACAGAAGTTCAAAATCATCAGATTCTTCAACTTTAATTCCATTTCTTACTGCACTGTTTATGCAACTCTTCCTGCCATGGTTTACTTTTTTCCAGAGATCATCAATTGTCTTACCCTGGTAATCCAGAATATATGTATACCTTGTTGTCTGCTTAAGTCCTTTCCATCTGAACGGGAGCCAGTCCGTAAAAGTATGATGCGTACAAAACTGCAGAAATTCTTCAAGAGGAATGTTTTCCAGCAGTCTTGTCAACCATTTTCTTTCGTTTGAGGATCGTTTATGGTCAGACAAGTCAGGCTGAGGCTTATACAAAACACCGAGTGTACGGGTTAAAGGAGGTTCATTAATTCTATTCTGATCGTCATATGCAGCCGGAAATCCTGCCACTATTTCCCCTTTTTCTTCTACTATATATATTTTAAAGTTAGATCTGGTAATTACATCCAGCCACCACGAATAACAGAATACATCTCCCTGCGGTGATAAATCCACGAAACTATCCCATTCATTATAACGAATAGGATCCAAAGTTTTTGTTTGCAGGCTTCTTTCCGACAAATATTAGAATCCTCTTTATTTTGATAAAATCCATTTAACTGCTTTCCCGCAATATGTGTTCATGAAATTATTTAGGGTCAGTTCAAAAGCAACTAAATCAACGTATGTTAAAATTCTTGATGGATAATTCTTCATAATTGAAAAAATGGCATTTCTTGCTTTTTTTTTCAATCCTGATTTATAGCACAGATCAGCATATGCATTCCAGTGAACTGAAAACAGTTTTGGATAATCCTTCAACACTTCATTATATCGTTTAAGAATGATTTCTTTTCCAACAATGCGTTCCCTGAAATTTTCGTCCCGTGTAAGTTGTGTTATTCCGTGCTGGTGTATTTTAACTAAAATCTCAGGGATTGTCTGAAAATCATAATTTTGGGCAAGCCGGAATAAAAAATCTGTATCTTCGCTGACTTTTAAAGTCTCATCATATAACCCAACCTTGTCAAAACATTTTCTACGAACACAAACTCCGAATCCATTCCCGATTGAGGTTGCTGCTACTAATCCATCTTCTTTATTGCTAAAAGAAGAAGGCCATGAAAGTGTAAACAGTGTAACCTCACCTGATGATGTATCTTTAATTCTTGAAATCCCTGACCATGCGAATCCCGGGTTATTTTCAGATTTTGCAAAGAGCATATCCATTTTTTCAAGGAAATTCGGTTTATATTCGTCATCATCATCGAGAAACAGGATGAATTCACCTCTCGATTTTAAAATACCACTGTTATATGCTCCCGCAGCTCCTTTTGATCTGCTGTTACTGATAAAAATTAATCGTTGATCGCTGAACTCATCATTAAATGCCGATATATCAAGATTCCCGGCATCATCAACAATAATATGTTCGTAATCTTTGAAAGTCTGGCATAACACGCTACGGATATTCCTTTTCAGAAGTTCGGGACGTTTACAGGTAGGTGTAATTATTGAATAACGAGGCAGATATCCGGCAGTTGCTTTTATTTCCAATACCCCTGAGTAACTTTATCTTGTATGAAAAAACGAATCTTCTGCTTTAAAATGAAATTGATATTCTTTAACAGACGGACAGGGAATATTTCTTTTTCAATTCCTGTTGTTTTTTTTGAATGCTTTCTGTAAACATCCGGGAACCGTTCATATAATTCCCGGTGCCTGTCCAAAATAAGGGCGTTTGAAAATTCGGACATCATACGATCAGAATTCCTTCGGCCTGACCTTGATTCTGTAATATTTTTATATGTCCGGTAATAAACCAGAGAATCCGGAATTTTGATAACATCTCTTCCAAGTTCAATTATACTAAGCCATAAATCCCAATCCTCAAGCCCATATATAAATCTTTCGCAATATCCTCCTGTTATCTCCCAGTCTTTCTTTCTGAAAAAAGCTGCAGATATTATTTGATTTTCAGTAAGCATTCTTCGTAAATTAAAATTGCCTGTATTCATCCAGCCGGTTCTTGCACCAAAATACCTGCAGTCAGAATAGACAATTCCCGCATCGGGATTCTTGATCAATATATTCAAACCTTTTTCCAGCAGATCCGGAGCAATTTTATCATCAGCATCCAGATTTAGTATTAATGGGGCTTTTGCTGATTTTATTGCAATGTTCCGCGCATGTGAAGGTCCTTTATTATCAGTATGAAAAATCCTTACCTTTTCATCGGATATTTTGTCTAAAATCTCTTTGGTGTTATCCGTTGAACCATCGTTTACTATTATCATTTCAAAATCCGTGAAAGACTGTACTAATACGGAAAATATCATTTCCTCGATATATCTTCCATGATTATGACATGCCGTTATTACGGAGATTTCAGGATACACAGATGAGTTCAAAAACGCGAGTTGCCATTATAAAGGCACTCTCTATATTACTGAAGAGGAGATAGTCCTGTATCCAGGAACAAAATCCATCATGTCCCCGATCAGATCTTCTTCTGACTTATTGTATAATGATTTCAGGATCCTGTCAATATGCAGAAGAATTGAGTCAAAATCATTGTCCTCGACTTTAGCTATACTGATTTTCGGGTTATGAGTCGGAAGGGGCTGTTCTCCTTCAGAGAATAATTCTTCGTAAAGTTTTTCACCAGGCCGTAATCCGCTGAATATAATCTTTATATCTTTTCCGGGTTCAAGACCGGATAATTGTATAAGATTTTGTGCTATATCAAGTATTTTCACAGGCTCTCCCATATCAAATACATATATCTGGCCTCCATTACCCATGAATCCGGCTTCCAATACAAGCTGACAGGCCTCAGGTATAGTCATAAAAAACCGTGTTATTTCAGGATGTGTAATGGTAACCGGGCCTCCTGCCTCTATTTGTTTTTTAAACATTGGGATTACTGAACCATTTGAACCGAGAACATTGCCAAACCTTGTAGTAACAAACTGAGTCTTAATATCATTCCTTCTTGATTGTGCCTGTACCAGCAGTTCACATATCTTCTTGGTAGCCCCCATGACATTTGTGGGATTAACAGCCTTGTCAGAAGAAACCATTACATACTTCTCAACTCCATATTTGATTGCCAGTTCAGTAAGGATCTTTGTACCCCCAACATTAACCCTGAAAGCTTCATGAGGATGAGATTCCATTATCGGCACATGCTTATAGGCTGCAGCATGGAATATAATATCAGGACGATATTTCCGGAATAAATATTCCATATTCTCCTGCTGTGTTATATCCCCGATAATTATTTTTATTTTGTTCTCTGTAACCTTTTCTTTTAATTCTTCCCCTAGATAAAAAGAGGGTGTTTCTGCCTGGTCAACAAGAACTAGTTGTCTGGTTTGAAACCTTGTCAACTGCCTGGCAATTTCTGAACCTATAGACCCTGCCGCTCCCGTAACCATTATTGTTTTACCTGCTAATCCTTTTTCAATCCGTTCGAGGTCAAGCTTTATAGGTTCTCTTACCAGAAGGTCTTCCAGTTTTACTTTCTTAAGATTTTTTATTTGTAACTGTCCGTTCATCCAGGTATCAAAAGATGGCGTATCAAGTATCTCACAGCCAAACTGTATCATCGATTCAATTACCTTTTTCTTTCTTGTGGGATCAATATTATGAATGGCAATTATGAATACCTTAATGCTTTTTCCAGTGATGAATTTTTTGTTGAGTACCTTCTGTGAATAAACAGGGCTCCCATTCAAATTTTTTCCCTGTATTTTTTTTGAATCATCTATAAATCCCGATACTTTGTATTCACTTTTAGGATCTCCTTCAATAACCCGCTTCACAATCACACCAAGATGTCCTGATCCATAAATAAGAACATTCTTTTTATCCTTAACCGTAGATGTCGAAAACTCATAAAACATCTTTACAAATACTCTGAAAAATATCAGAAATACAGTTACTGCTGTATAATTAATCAGAAGTATTGCCAAAGAGATATTATATAATTGAGGCCATTCGTACCGTCTGCTCAAAAGAGTAATTAAAAAGAGTATTGATAATGCAGATGTATTCGCGAATATGAGTTTATATGTATCCTTAAGCGTAGAGTGTCTAAGCATCCCTGAATATGACTTGAAGACCAACATAAAAAATGTGTATATTCCGAGTACTATAAATGCCTGGTTAAAAGCAAGTGTTGTTTCAAAATTGTACACTTCAAAATTGAACCTCAACATATATGCTATGAGGAAGGCGAAATATACTGCAGCCATATCAATGAACAGAACCAGCCATCGGGGTAATGAATGGTTCTTAAAGATCTGAATAAGTCTGCTTTTTAGAGATTCGATCATAAGATGTTGAAAACTAACACAAAATTATATAAAATATAAGACAAAAGACAAAAGGATGAGGAGAAAAGTTGCTTTAATACATCCCCCTAACCCCCTTCAAAGGGGGAAAATATTGATTACTTTTGTCTTCTGTCAGGCATGCTTCCGCCACGTCAGTCCCATTACACATATTTCGTATATTGCTGACCATGACTTAATTATATAATAAAATGTGACAAATGTCACAAATTTTCCATAAACCATTCAACCGCTTCGTCAAGTCCTTCTTTTACATTATGAGAAGGAGAATAACCAAGCAGTTGCTTCGCTTTTTCTATTGATGCCTGTGAATGAGGTATATCCCCTGCCCTCTCAGGACCATAAACAGGCTCAATTGCCAATATCTCTTTATCAAATCTTCCAGCCGACACCCTGATAAGCTTAAAAAGCTCATTAAGCGTTGTTCTTTCTCCATGTGCTACATTATAAACCTGATTTACAGCATCCTGATCCTTTACAACAGCAGCCAGATGATTTGCCTGAATCACATTATCGACATATGTAAAATCACGTGAAAATGATCCGTCACCATTAATCACCGGTGATTTGTGTTCCTTAAGTAACATTACAAATTTCGGGATTACAGCTGCATAAGGACCATCAGGATTCTGACGGCGGCCGAAAACATTGAAATAACGCAGTCCAATAGTATCAATTCCATAGTTTCTGCTAAAGTTCTCAGCTATTAATTCATCAGTATATTTTGTTATTGCATATGGTGATAAAGGCTTACCGATCTTTTCCTCTACCTTTGGAAGATCAGGATGATCGCCATAGGTCGATGAACTGGCTGCATATATGAATCTCTTCACATTTGACTCTTTTGCAGCAAAAAGTATCTTGACAAAACCTCCGATATTTACATCAGTCGCAGATACAGGATCTTTAATTGAACGGGGAACAGACCCCAATGCCGCCTGATGAAATACCATGTCAATTCCATCAACAGCTTTTTTGCAGTCTTCATAATCTCGTATATCACCTTCAATAAGCTTAAAGGCTTGGTTATCTATAAATTCCTTTAGATTCTCTCTTCTCCCGGTGGAAAAATTATCAAGACATACGACATAATTCCCCGAATCCAGTAGTGACTCCACCAGATTTGAGCCGATAAATCCTGCTCCACCCGTAACCAGAACTCTGCTGTCCCTCAATACTCGATCCATTAACTAATGCTAAACATTAAGATTACAAATATAACAGAACTTAACATAAACGGGATTATACTTAAGCGAACAACATCATTATTTCTTCCAGAATAAATTCGGCTGTTTTTCCATTTCCATAGAATCCAGGGTATTCCAGATCGGAACCATTATTCAGCAATCGCTCGAATTCAACCTTTATCTTTTCAGGATCAGCATCCACAAGCACTGCGGTACCATTATTTACAAGTTCAACCCATTCCGTCTCTTTACGCAGTACCAGACATGGTTTCCTGAAAAAATGGGATTCCTTCTGTACTCCTCCCGAATCGGTTATTACCATCCTGCATGTCTTTTCCATAAGTATCATCTCTAAATAAGAAACAGGAGGAATGATTCTGATCTGCCTGCTCTTCATTAACTTCTGATAAAGGGACTTTAAGTTGGTTTTGAGTGAAATTGTTGTTCGTGGGTGAAGTGGCATAACGAATGTCACTGAATGTTCCTCGGATAACGATATGAATGTTCTCATTATATTATCCAGACGGCCAATATCGTCAGTATTTATGTCGCGATGAATTGTAACCAAAACATATTTATCCCGCTCAACTGACAGTTCATCCAGGAAGCTTGCTTTTTTCTTTTCCGCAAGCTTCGCATAAAAAAGTGCATTATCATACATTATATCTCCCGTGAAATATATCTTGGGATTATCGATAGTATATGGTGGTGTGTTTTCAGGTCTGAAACCCTCATTAATAAGGTTTTTAAACGCAGCATTCGTGGGAGCAAAAAGTAATGTCGAGGAATGGTCACTCATTATCCTGTTGATCTCTTCGGGCATAAGCTTATTGAAAGAGCGTAATCCCGCTTCAACATGAATAACCGGATAATGAAGCTTCGATGCAGCCAAAGCCCCTGCAAGTGATGAATTAGTATCGCCATATATTATCACACAGTCAGGCTTCTCTTTCAACAGGACTTTTTCAATCCCGGTAATCATCTTTGATGTCTGCCTGCCATGGCTGGCAGAACCAACACCAAGATTATAATCCGGTTTGTTTATTTCAAGTTCTTTAAAAAAGATATCCGATAAATCTTTGTCATAATGCTGGCCTGTATGAATAATAATTTCGGAAATCTTATCCTTAAACTGTTTTTCTATTGCCCTGCTTATTGCAGATGCCTTAATTATCTGGGGTCTGGCGCCTACAATATTTACCAGTTTAATATGCGACATTGCTCTCGGTTTGTTTGGGAGACCAAAGATAGTAAAATAATCAATTTGCGCAGCAATAGCCCCTAAATCCCCTTCTATGTGTAAAACAAAGTTTCAGAGGCTAAAATTTTATTATTATTAAAGAACAATATCTATAAAAACATCCTTCTATGAGCAGATCCAATTTTTGAACTGCATTGTCTTGT
>Ga0272441_10001193_pt1 | contig 55642 bp, 50 predicted proteins | sample SSMProp6N_FD_193582 | JGI IMG/M metagenome (GOLD analysis project Ga0272441, IMG submission 193582) | Marine sediment archaeal communities from Little Sippewissett salt marsh, Falmouth, MA, United States - SSM-Prop-6N | ecosystem: Environmental > Aquatic > Marine > Wetlands > Sediment ...
AAGCCGTCTTTTGTGTACCATCGGGTGTCGAAATGCAGGCGGCGGGAATAGGGACATTTTGCGTTGGGACAGAAGAAATATTGCCGGTTCATCCGGTCCTCCTTGTTCTTTGGTTTTCTTGAACAAAGAGGACTTTTGAACTACTTCTGCTTCAAATCCCTAAGCTTTGGGGGAGATAATTGGAAATAGTGGATCCGGAATAGTCACTGCCGGAATATCCCGCCGCGCCGTATGGAAGGTATCCATACCATCTCATACTGTTGACGACGGAAAAAACTTTTCAATCAAAATCCCGACGGTCTGAATTAAAGGGCAGCCAGGGCTTCGTCAGCCTTGCCGTGCTTGATGGTTGCATTGCACTGTTTGCACACCATGATCTTTTTTTCATTGATTTCATGCTCGTACATGAGTTTGATGGCAGTCCGTCTGCAGACGGGACAGGTCCCCCGACCGCTTTTCACAAGTTCGCGAATACCGCTGCCTCTATGTGCCTTGGACATAATATCTCCTTACTCTTTCAGAAAAAAATGTAGGTGCATAGTACTAACGGGAGAATAAAAAGTCAAGCAGAGCCATTTCCCTTGTATTCAGTCAGCACCGCCTCGAAGATATCCGCGATCTTCCCGCTGGCATCATCCATGAAAGTTCTGAAGTTTTTCGGTCGACCCTCTGCAGTATCACCGACAATCCGGAGAATTAAACACGGAATGGAATTATAATAGGCTGCCAGCGCCACGCCGATGCTCTCCATATCCACCATATCGCCGCTGAATCCTTTAAGGGCCGCACTTTCCGGAGGAACGAAGCTGTTCCCGCTGAGGAACCTGCCCTGTCTGACCGGGAAGGGACTCACTTTTTTCACCAGAGCAAGTAAAACCGGATCAGGTTCGAGTCCTCCGAGAGCCTTCCCCTCAGAAGTATACTCCCCGGGAAAGATCCCTGCATGGATGCCCAGGGCTTCGGCACTCAGATCCCATTGCAGCACTTCCTGCGCCGCGACCACCTCGCCGGTACGATATGCCGGATTGAGAGCACCACCTATTCCGGCGAAAAGAACAGCTTCAGGCCTCCATCTGCTGCAGATATACTGGCAGCTGATACCCGCCGGAGTTGTCCCCGTTCCGGTCCACCCGGTAACGACCGGTGTTCCTTTCAGACAGCCGATCCGAAAGGTCCGGCCTGCCCATTTTTCTGTTTGAAGCCCCGTATCGGCCGAACCATCCCCGGGCTCCGTTTTTCCGGAGTTTTTCCTTTCGCCGCAGAGCTTCAGCCTTTCCGCCGTACGATAATTCTCGGATTGGAGAGCTGACAATAGAGCGATCAAGAATGTGCACCTCCCCGAACTCCCTTAATCTTCACCATTTTCCCGCCATCTATAAGATCCCCGAACTTTCGAGCCGCTTTTTCCAGATTCCTACAGCCATGCTGAATCCCGCTTCTTCGCAGCCGGCTACAACTTGAAACTGCTGCTTCAGTTCTTCAGGGGCATTAGCCACCACAAAAGGGTGCGAACTCCACTGGAGCATATGAATATCGTTGAAATCATTTCCAACCACCATGACCGATTCGGCGGGAATACCGAGCCGATCTGACAGCCAGGCTACTCCGGTTCCCTTGTGAGCCCCTTCCGGGAAAAGCTCCACCCAGCGGGACGAATGGTCCAGGGGGGAAGTGCTCCATATCATGCTCACATCTCTGAATTCCGCTTCCAGCCGGTGATATGCACCAGATCCGGGTGGGGTAATGATTACAAACTGAGTTGCCTCCAGTTTTCCAAGCTGATCCCAATCGAAGGGAAATGCATAATTCTTGTATATAGAGAGACGGTGAAAAAAATCGGGGTTTCCGCCGCCGGTATGATAATAATGAAAGTAATGGTTGTCCGGGATAGGATGATGGACCATAAAATCCACCTTCATAGCACAGAGCCGCCGGCAGAGGTCAAGGGTTTCAACTGAAGAAAAGACCGTCCTCTTCAGGAGCTTTCGAGTCTTCAATTCGAAGACTCCCGCACCCGAGGAAAACACAATAAAATCGACCGGAAAGCTGGTATCGACGGCCCGGTACAGTGATTCCATAGACCTGCCTGTTGCAATAACCCTGGGCACCTCTTCTCTTCCGAGTTCTTTCAAAGTTTCCAGGTCCTGCGGATGAAAATGGTTTGCCTTCGAATATATTGTTCCGTCGAAATCTGTAACCACCATGCTGTTTTGCTGATTCATGCCTGACCTGCCGATCTTCAGCTAAGTATCTGGTAATTACTGCTCATCAGGGGCGCCGAAAGGCTGCCCAGCACCCTCTCAAAAAGCACTCCGTCACGATATTCGCCCCGGTGACCGAAGGTCGCCCTGATGGAGATAGAGACAAACTGCACCGCCCTTTCGATGGCAATGGGGAAATTATCACCCTGGAGAATGCTTCCGAGCAGCACACTTGCAAACAGATCACCGGTACCGGGATAAAAGGCCGGAACATAATCGCAATCGACTTTCCAGTATCGCCCGTCGTCACGATCATAGGCGACCACCGTGGAAACTTCAGGTTTTTCCTCAGTTTTCACACTGGTTATAACGACTCTTCGCGGGCCCATATGCGAGAGGTCCTGTAACCACTTTTCAGTTCTTCAATATGTATACACTCGGGACAATCCCGGCGCAGCAGGAAAGCAGCTTCGGTGATATTCGGTGTAATCAGGTCAGCCTTCTCCACCAGCCGCCTCATCTCCGCGACCATATCCTCCGTGAACGGCCCGTACAACTCGCAGTCATCACCCATGACCGGATCGACCAGCACGAGCTGCCTGTCCGTACTGCTCTGAAAATCATCAATAAACCGGCGGACGATCTCTACCTGGGAGGTAGAACCGAGAAAGCCGGAATAAACAGCATCGAAATCCACCTGGAGCTTTCTCCAGTGATCGGCTATCGGCTGCATGTGTTCGGTGAGATCAACGAAATAATAGTCATCGAAACCTCCGGTGTGCGTGGACAGCATGGCCGTGGGGAGAGGACAAACCTGTACTCCCATGGTGGAAAGCACAGGCAGAATTATGGTAAGGGAAGATCTGCCGAATCCCGATAAATCATGGATTGCGGCGATTCTCGGTACAGGTTTTTTCAAAGCAATCCTCCTTTCACTCCTCCACTATGCAGAAAAAGACGGGACCTTGCAAGTAATCCGGAAGCCCGAAAGAGGAGTGGTGACAGAAGTCCCCAGTTATGATAAAAAAAAATATGGAAGTATACGATCATTTATCACATTTATTCATTGCCGATCCGGAAAGAGACCCTTTTCCTGAAGGCCTTCCGAACAGGAAGGAACTGCAGTCGGCAATGGAAACCTTCATACTCTCGGCCTCCGGCTGGCGAACCATTTTTTCAGCAGATTCCGATCCGCAGAGCCGGTCCTCTGAGATAGACGGAGCCCATAAAATCATGGCAGCCGCGGCCGCCTTTGTTCTCACCGAACATCTGAAAGCCCTGTCGGGAACTTCAAGCCCGGTTATCTACACCGGCTGTGATGCGCGTCCCACGGGCTCTTCCATAATGGATATCATGCATCGGGTGTTTCTCGGCGAAAAAACAAGAATTCACCCGATTTTCATATGTGCGGCTCCGGAAATCATGGCCAGCGTAAAACTTGATGATCAGGCGGACGGGTTCGCATATATTTCGGCCAGCCACAATCCGATCGGCTATAACGGATTCAAATTCGGCGGTGCGGATGGCGCAGTCTACGGCGGCAGTGATTCGGCGAAACTGATCCATCGCTTCAGGGAACTGATCGCTGAACCGGACATCATCGAAAGAATGGCGAAACTCATCAGGAGAACGAATACAGCTGATTATTCTGAACTCCTCCAGAAGGTCCGTTCTAATAAACATCTCGCCCTTCAGCGCTACACCCTCTTCACCCAGCGGGTGGTTTCTGGAAAAGTACAGGTCCCGCATCAGCAGACTTTCTTTCAAAGACTGGAACAGTCTCTTTCCCGGGCTCCCGTCGGGATCATCGGAGAACTGAACGGCAGCGCACGAAGCACATCCATCGATCTTAATTTTCTCCGAAAGTGCGGATTTATGGTAGAAATGTTCAACAATATACCGGGTCAGGTTGTTCACAGGATCGTACCGGAAGGAGAAAGTCTGAACGATTGTCTTACTCTGCTCGAAAAACTCCACGGGGAAAACGGGGCTTACACTCTGGGATATGTGCCCGACAATGACGGAGACCGGGGCAATATCGTCTTTTTCAATAAAAATCGGAACCGGGCTGAAATTATCCAGGCCCAGGAGGTATTCGCCCTGGCGGTTCTTGCTGAACTCGCCTATGATGCCGCCGAGCGCCGGAAAGCCGGCTTTTCATCGAGCCATGAATCAGCCGGGGATGAAAAACAGGCGGTAGTGGTGAATGGTCCCACTTCAATGCGCATTGAGGAGATAGCACGAATTTTCTCGGCAGAAGTTTATCGGGCCGAGGTCGGAGAAGCCAACGTTGTCAACCTGGCCGAACATTTAAGGAGCCGGGGATACCGGGTGAGAATCCTCGGAGAAGGATCGAACGGCGGCAATATAACCCATCCGGCAACGGTGAGGGATCCCCTGAACACCCTGTTCTCCCTTATAAAACTCCTGTCGTTCCGTGAGGAAGACTCCCCATATAATCTCTTCAAACAATGGTGCTCCCTGGCCGAAGGCAGGTATCACTACGATCCTGAGTTCAACCTGCAGGATATCCTGGGCTCGCTGCCGGCCTTTATCACCACCAGCGCCTATGAAGATGAGGCAATCATGAAAATCAAAACAATCGATCATGGACTGCTCAAGCGAAGGTATGAGGAGATATTCCTTGAAGAATGGGAAAAACAGAAACTATACCTGCGGGAAACCTTCGGAATACACAGCTGGCGTGAGATAAATTATGAAGGCACCGAAATGAAAGCAGGCTTCGGCCCGGATTTCAGAAGCGGAGAGGAAAAGGGGGGTCTGAAAATTATCTTCACCGGTAAAAATGGTCAGGACAGTGATTTCATCTGGATGCGCGGGTCCGGAACGGAACCGGTGTTTCGTGTTATGGTTGACTGTGCAGGTACAGACAGGGGCCGTCATGACTGGCTGCTGCACTGGCAGCGCGATATGATTGAACGGGCTGATTCTGCTGGCAGCAAGAAAAGAATTTAGATAGAAGAAAAGGAGCACATGTATGAGCGTACATATTGAAGCGAAAAAGGGAGACATCGCAGAAGTGGTGCTGATGCCCGGAGATCCCCTCAGGGCTCGGCATATCGCGGAAAATTACCTGGATAATCCGGTCCAGTACAACCAGGTCAGGGGAATGTTCGGCTATACCGGTACCTATCAGGGACGTCCTGTTTCAGTTCAGGGCTCAGGTATGGGAATACCATCCATAGCAATTTACGCCCATGAGCTGATGAGCGAATACGGAGTCAAGCGCCTGATCCGGGTGGGCTCCTGCGGTTCTCTGCAGGAACATGTTAAGATTCGTGACATGGTTTTCGGTATGGCCGCCAGTCACGACTCCGGCATCAACGACCGGAGGTTCCCTCATATGACCTACGCCCCGACGGCCGATTATGCCCTTCTGGAAAAAGCGGTAGAGGTCGCTCGCAGCCGGCAATTCCGGTATCACGTGGGCAACATTCTCTCAACCGACACCTTTTACAATGACGATCCAAACCTATGGAAGCAGTGGTCCGCCTTTGGCGTTCTGGCAGTTGAGATGGAAGGGGCGGCGCTGTATACCCTGGCCGCAAAATTCGGTGTCCAGGCCCTCACCATTCTTACAGTCAGCGACCACCTGGTCACGGGAGAACTGACGAGCAGTGAAGAGCGTCAGAAAACCTTCACACAGATGATGGAAGTCGCCCTGGAAGTCGCAGCACAGCCGATATCATAGAGTACCTGGGAAGTAGAGGAATATCTTATCACCGTATCCTATATATCTCTTTCTCGGCAGAAAGAAATCCCTCGGATTCCAGTTGCTGAAGACATTCTTCTATTCTGTCCCTTTCGAAACGCTTCAGCGCCTTCATTATATCGGCTCCGGGCATCTTTTTTTCACGAAGGAGCAGAGACAGCAGCTGTCCCCGAATCTGACGGTTGCTATCCTCGAAAGGCGCCTGTTTCTGATAATGAGCGCTCCGTCGGTTCGGGTTGGGAATTGAAAACTTCAGATGTACTCCATAATCCATCAGAGCATAGTACCACTGCCGGGGGGCACTGCGGTCCAGTACCGCTTCGACATACCTGAGCACCTCATTATCTCTGACCTGCTCCGCCCCATGAAAGAAATGATGAATTATTACTCTTCTGATATTGGTCTCGATAAAGACCGAGGGAAGATTGTAAACGAAAGCCTGCAGAGATCCGGCGGTGGCCGGTCCGATCATAGGCAGACCCAGAAGCTGTTCCGTACTTGAAGGCAGGCAATCATGATACCGGGAATGAATAATTTCCGCTGATTGCTTCAGACCGAGGGCTCGTCGATTGTAGCCCAAACCGCTCCACATTTCCAGAACTCTGCTGAGCGGAGCGGCAGCAAGGGCTGCATAGCCCCGAAACTCCTCAATAAAGGGCTCATATTTCTTCAAAACCCTCTCAGTCTGAGTCTGCTGCAGCATCAGTTCTGAAACGAAAATACTGTAGGGATCTTCAGTGTCGCGCCAGGGGAAATATCTCCCGTACTCCCGGTAATAGTTCCAGATCTTTTCCCGGAAGGCCGAAACATCATCTTGAGGGACGATCATGTACTCAGCCGGCGGATTCCTGTTTTTCCCTTCTTTTTCTGGCCTTTTCAGCCCCTCTTCCGATACGGTTCCAAACGCCCGTGAGGCCCATGGCTTTTTTCATCTCCATGAGAGTCTGTCTGGCCTCCTCTCTGGCCGCCATCGTTCCCTCGTAAATTACCTCTTCCACCATACCGGCTTTCTCACTGTATATCTGCCGTCTTTCCCGGAACGGATCGAGAAAGGAGTTGATCGCACCCGAGAGTTTCGTTTTAACCTCAACATCCCCGACTTTGCCGGTGCGGTATCGTTCCTTCAGGTCTTCAACTTCAGCCTTATTCGGATTGAAAATATCATGATAGATAAATACGGGATTGCCCTCCACGGTGCCTGGAATATCCGCCCGCACCCGGTTCGGATCGGTATACATACCACGGACTTTCTTTTCTACCGTCTTCGCGTCGTCGGAGATGAAGATAGCATTATTGAGCGACTTGGACATCTTCGCGTCGCCATCGGTCCCAACAAGGCTCGGGACATCACCGACCATCACATCCGGAATCGGAAAAACCTCGCCATACAGGTTGTTGAAACGACGGGCGATTTCCCGTGTCAACTCGACGTGTGATTCATTATCTTTTCCAACAGGGACCAGATGTGCCCGGGGCATGAGAATATCGGCAGCCTGCAAAACCGGATATCCGAGCAGTCCGAAGGGGACTTCATTGAGATTCGCGGATTTTGCCATTTCCTTGATGCTTGGAACGCGCTGAAGCCTGGGTACCGTTACCATCATCTCAAAAATCAAGTTCATTTCGTATACTTCATGGACCGCCGACTGCAGATAGATTTTGGATTTCTGCGGATCGATTCCGCAGGCCAGATAGTCAAGGACCATCTCCTTCGCGTTTTTCGATATATCTTCAATATCCTGCTTGCTCGGTTTTGTAGTGAGCATATGCAGATCAGCGATGATAAAGAAACATTCATATTTTTCCTGAAATTTTACCCTGTTCGAAATGGAACCGACATAATGGCCGAGGTGCAGCTTGCCCGTAGGACGGTCTCCAGTTAATATTCTTGGTCGTGCCATTTTTTATACTCCGTACGTAGAAATCTGCATGTACTATATCGCGGTATAAGAAAAGAGACAACAGTCAGTATTCACTTTTCATCTAAACAGGAGGGTTTTGCCCCGCCGAATCATCTTCCCGATCCGTGCGCTCAATCTCCTCCTGAACGGGTTTCCCGCCCCTTTCCATCATCACGCCGATCGGGCGTAGACCAGGTATATTTTCACAAATTATCTTTATTACCACCATCAGAGGTACCGCAAGAAGCATCCCCACGGAACCCCAGATCCATCCCCATACGATCAGAGAAAAAAGTATGAGCAGGGGACTGAGATCCAGCCGCTGTCCCTGCAGCCTGGGATCAAGGAAGTTCCCTATTACCGCTTGAATACCTATCATGCTGACGGCAACGCTTATCATTTTTCCCATCTGCGGATAAAACTGAATAACCCCCATCGTTATGGTGATCACCACGAGAATAAAAGATCCGATAGAAGGTATAAAATTCAGCAAAAAAGCCAGAACCCCCCATACCATCGGAAAATCGACACCAATAATAGTGAGAAAAAACCACACACATATCCCTGTAGCGAGACTTATGAAGAACTTCAGGTTAATATATCGCCCTACCTGCTGGTTGATATGTTCAACGATTTTCCCAATTTGCTTCCCCGTGGATTCGTCGAAGGCTCGTACGAGTTTACCCCGAAAGAGGTGTTTTTCGAGAAGCAGAAAAATCAGAAAAATGAGAATCAAGGCAAAGGAGGTAAAAAACTTGATCAGGGAGCCGGAAAAACTCACCAGATACTCCCGCAGTGCTCCCTGCCAGTTTATATCCGTCGAAAAATCAAACTGGATATTAAATCGAAGTTTTATCATCTCCTCAATTTGTGAGCTAATTTCCGTATATCTCGCGGCATATTTCGGATACTGTTTTATAAAAGAGTTTACACTGGTCTGAAAAAAGAGAAATACGAGAAACATGAAACCGAAGAGCATCAGTACAACAATTATAATTGCAGCGACCCGCGGAATATGGGGTCTATCCAGAAGGTTTACCAGCGGTGCTATTATAAAGGAGAGAAATACCGCAATGACAAGCGGTAATACTATGGACGCGGTCATCTTGAGCACCGCACCGAGCATGATTATTACGATTACGGTGAGGAGTCCGGTTGATGCAGTATTTGTATTCATATGTACATTATCTTATCATTTTGTTCATAAAAATGTAATACCTACCCCAAAGCTTAGGGTTCCTCTGAAATCAGCCGTGATCAGCCCTCAGAGCCCGCTGCCGCTTCTGCCTCAAACCCTAAGCTTTGGGGGAGTTAAAAAGGGAGACCTTGCGTACTTTTTCCCACATTTCGGTTGTAAACCGACAAAATTCGCAGTACCTTCCCTATTGACCCCTTGACGATTGTGAAACGTATATGTTTGTGTATAGCAATTATTACGAAAAGAGGAAGCAAGGAGGTGATATGGGAGTTTTCATACGTTCAATTGCCGCATATGTACCGGAAAAGCGAGTAAGCAATGAGGAGTTGTCTAAAATGGTGGACACCTCTGACGAGTGGATACAATCACATACAGGAATTAAAAATCGTCATATATGCGCCGACGACGAGGTTACCAGTGACCTGGCGGTTCGAGCTGCTGAAACAGCCATACAGCGGGCAGAGATAGATAAATCCGATATCCATATGGTTATCGTGGCCACCGCCTCACCGGATTATTCGGGATTACCTTCAACCGCTTCCATTGTTCAGGATAAACTTGGTCTTGAAAACGCGGGAGCTTTCGATCTGGTTGCCGGTTGTACCGGTTTTGTATATGGTCTTGAAACCGGTCGGGGGCTTTTAACTGGAGGTCGCATGAAAAATGTTCTGGTCCTAGGGGTTGAAACCCTTTCCCGCATCACTAACTGGGCAGACAGAAACACCTGTGTTCTCTTTGGTGACGGTGCCGGAGCGGCAGTTCTTTCCAGGGACGACGATCATGCGGACTCAATTCTTGATTCGGAACTCAGATCCGAGGGATCGGGAGCCCAGCATCTTATCCGGAAAGCCGGCGGTTCCAGCGAACCGATCAACCTGGAAACTACAAAGCAGGAAGACCTTTACATTCAGATGAATGGGCGGCAGGTCTATAATTTTGCAGTCCGGGTAAATACGGAAGTGATTCAGGGTCTGCTGGATCGGAACAATATCACTGTAGAGGACCTCAGATGGATAGTTCCCCATCAGGCGAATATCCGCATTATTCAAGCCGCGGCGAAGAGGCTCAAGCTTCCGATGGACAAGTTTTTTACCAATATCCATGAATACGCCAATACCAGTGCGGCTTCGATTCCGATAGCCTTGAACGAATTATATGAAACGGACCAGATCCGGAGGGGCGATTATATTCTCCTGACAGGTTTCGGTGCCGGCTTGTCCTATGGCGGTAATCTTCTCCGCTGGTAAGTTTAATATTTCAAGGGAGAGAATCACGATGAAAATATGTTATCTATTCTCCGGTCAGGGAGCTCAGTACCCGGGCATGGGTAAGGACCTGTATGAGGCGTATGATTCGGTAAGACAGCTCTTCGATATGGCGTCCGAAACATGTTCAATTGATACCGTAAAGCTGCTTTTCGATTCTGATGAAGCAGAATTGAAGGAAACTAAAAACACTCAGATCGCGGTAACTCTCATGAATCTGGCGGTACGCCGGGCTCTTCTGGAAAACGGGATAGAATCTACCGGCAGCGCCGGTTTCAGCCTCGGAGAGTGGTCGGCCCTGGTGGATGCCGGAGTGATTGCTGAAGATGAGGTGTTCCCGATTGTCATGAAGAGGGCCGAACTTATGACTGCGGCAACGGAGGGTCTCGCCCTGGCGGATGGAAGCGGAATGGCCGCGGTTATCGGTCTTCCGGCAGGAGAGGTTGAGAAGGCGGTACTATCGATAGAAGGGGTATTTCCGGCCAATTATAATTCTCCGGACCAGATAGTGATCTCCGGAAGCATGGAGGGGGTGATGAAGGGTTCCGAAGCTTGTAAAAAAGCCGGAGCCCGAAGAGTGATCCCGCTGAAAGTCTCAGGCCCTTTTCATACACCGATGCTTGAGGAAGCGAAACGGTCCTTCGATAAGTATCTGAGGTCGTGGGAAATGCGGAAACCGGAAAAACATATCTACTCGAACGCCAGCGGAGCAAGGGTTCAGAGTACTGAGGAAATTCGGACCAACGCCGTTTTGCAGATTGTCTCTCCTGTCCGATGGACGGCTGAGGAAAATGTGATCGCCGCTGATTCATACGATATCTGCATTGAATGCGGACCCGGAAAGGTTCTGACAGGATTGTGGAAAAAAGCAGGTCACACGATACAATGCAAACCGGCTGGCAGCATGGAATCCATCGAACATGTCATCGAAGAAGTAAAAATGCAGGAAAGATGAGGAGAGAATTATGAGATTTGAAGGGAAGAGTGTCGTAATCACCGGGGGCTCCCGGGGTATAGGAGAGGCTGCCGCATCGGCTTTTCTGCGGGAAGGAGCAAAGGTCACAGTCTTGAGCCGGAGTGAAAGCAAAAATGCCGCAGATATGAGCCGCACTGCCGAAGAACACGACGGTTCCTACATCTGGATCAAAACCGATGTTGCTTCCGAGGCTGAGCTTGAAGAGGCCATCGACAGGGTGTTTGCGGAAACCGGCGGGATTGATGTACTGGTAAACAATGCCGGCATCACCCGGGACGGCTTATTGATGAGAATGAAAAGGGAAGACTGGGACAAAGTACTTTCAGTAAATCTTACAGCGGTTTTTACAGCCTGTCGAAAGGTGGTACGTCCGATGCTGAAGGCCAGAAGGGGCAGCATTATCAATGTCTCATCCGTCGTCGGGCTTTCCGGAAACGGCGGGCAGACAAATTACAGCGCTTCAAAGGCAGGCCTTATCGGCTTTACCAAAAGCCTTGCCCGGGAGGTCGCTTCCAGGGAGATCCGGGTCAATGCGGTTGCTCCCGGCTATATCGATACGGAGATGACTGCCGGTCTTCCGGAACAGGCACGCAGTGCCCTGACCGAGCAGATACCGATGGGCAGGACCGGTAAAGCCGATGAAATCGCCCAGGCGATTCTCTTTCTCGCCTCCGACCAGGCGTCCTATATAACCGGACAGGTCCTGGTTGTGGATGGCGGAATGATAATGTAAGCCTTCAAAGGAGGAAGTGAATATGCGAAGAGTTGTTGTAACAGGAATGGGGGTCGTATCGCCCCTGGGACATAGCGTCGGGGAACTATGGGAAGGTCTGAAACAGGGGAAATCCGGTATAGGCCCCCTTACTCGTCTTGAAAAGGATGAATACCCTTCACAAATAGCCGGAGAAATCAGGGATTTCCAGCCGACTGACTTCATGGACAAGAAAGATGCACGCAAGATGGCAAACTTCAGCCAGTATGCCGTTGCCGGAGCTGTGCAGGCGATGCGCCAGGCCGGTTTGGATGAAAACAGCATCGATCCGGAGAGGGGCGGAGTAATTCTCGGAAACGGTATTGGCGGATTTGAGGTCATCGAAGAATCACATCGGATTCTCTTCGAGAAAGGCCCCCGGAGAGTTCCTCCCATGACCATTCCAAAACTTATCAGCAACGAGGGTCCGGGTCAGGTTGCTATCCATTTCGGATTTCAGGGCCCCTGTTTTACCATAACAACCGCCTGCGCCTCCGGAACCGACGCCATAGGAAACGCTATGCGGGCGATACAGCACAATCAGGCTGATGTTATAATCACCGGCGGGGTCGAGGGATGTATCACTGGGCTGGGAGTCGCCGGATTCTGCGTACTGAAGGCCCTGTCCACTGCCTACAATGATACTCCTGAAAAGGCAAGCAGACCCTTCGACCGGGACCGGGACGGATTCGTGCTTTCCGAAGGCGCGGGTATTCTGGTCCTCGAAGAACTCGAGCATGCAAAAAAACGTGGTGCGGCCATCCTCGCGGAGGTTGCCGGGTACGGTATGACCTGTGACGCCTATCATCTTACGGCACCGGACCCCGAAGGGAGCGGAGCAGCCCGGGCCATGAAACTGGCCCTTCAGGACGCGGGAATGAAACCGGAGGATATTGATTACATCAATGCCCACGGGACCAGTACCCCCACCAATGATCCCATCGAAACCAGGGCAATAAAGACTGCCTTCGGAGACCATGCATATAAATTGAAGGTTTCTTCGACCAAATCGATGACAGGTCATATGGTCGGAGCGGCAGGCGGAGTGGAAGCAATTATTTCCATCCAGTCGATCCGTAACAATTTTATTCCCCCTACCATCAATCTCGATAATCCGGAAGAAGGCTGTGATCTCGACTATGTTCCGCATCGGGGAATTGAAACGACTGTATCGACCGCTATGAGCGATTCTCTCGGTTTCGGCGGGCATAATGGAGTTATCATACTGAAGGAGTACCGGGATGAGTGACGGAAAAGAAATTGAAAAACTGCTGCCCCACCGGGATCCTTTTCTGCTGGTGGATAAGATAGTTTCTTATGACGACCACCGGATTGTCGGCACGAAGACATTCACAGAGGACATGTTTTTTTTCAAGGGGCATTTCCCGGAATATCCGGTCGTCCCCGGGGTTCTTCTCATCGAATCCATGGCCCAGTGCGGCGGCGCCGGTATCAATGCACAGGGGACACTGGGTGATTCTCTCTTCTTCCTGGCCAGCGTGGATAAAGTTAAATTGAGACGGCAGGTCAGACCGGGCGATACCGTTCGTCTGGAAATTGAAAATCTTAAAATCAGCCCCCGGATGCTGAAGCAGAGAGGCAGGGCTTTTGTCGGAGAGGAATTGGCCGCTGAAGCGGAATGGCTCTGTCTGGTGGATGCGTCCGCCGGAGCGAATCGGGGATAGCGATACAGAAGGAGAAAAGTGATGATTACACCAAAAATACGCGGAGGAATCTGCATGAACGCTCATCCTGCCGGCTGTGCCAGAGAGGTACAGCTGCAGCGGGACATTGTCAAATCCGGGGATTTTCCGGAAGCGGTTTCGGGGGGACCGAAAACCGCCCTGATCATCGGCGGATCCACCGGTTACGGACTGGCATCCCGGCTGACCGCTGCTTTCGGTTATGGGGCTGAAACCGTCAGCATATCCTATGAAAAGGAAGCTTCAGAAAAGCGGCCGGCTACTCCGGGATGGTACAATTCCAGGGCCTTTGATGCGCTGGCAGAAAAGGAGGGCCTGGAGACCATCAGTATGAACGCTGACGCCTTCTCCCATGATACACGAAAAACGGCAGCCGATCTGTTCAGAAACAAGGGGAAAAAAGTAGACCTCCTCGTATACAGTCTCGCCTCCGGAGTTCGGCCTGATCCGGATACAGGAGAACTTTACCGTTCAGCCCTGAAACCGATCGGAGAAACTTACACAACCAGATCGGTCGATTTCATCAAGGGCACAATTTCTCAGGTCAGCCTGGAACCCGCAACGGTCGAAGAAACAGCCGGGACGGTAAAAGTTATGGGTGGAGAAGACTGGCGTTTGTGGGTCAACTATCTCAGGGATCAGGATCTTATCGGTGAAAGTTTCAAAACTGTCGCCTTCTCCTACATCGGCCCTGAAGTCACCCATCCGATCTATAGATCCGGAACCATCGGACAGGCAAAGGAAGACCTGGAGCGGACAGCCCGGGAAATGAACGATGCTCTCGCTCCCAGAGGCGGTAAAGCTTTCGTTTCCATCAACAAGGCCGTCGTTACCCGGGCCAGCGCCGTCATTCCCGCAGTACCCCTTTATATATCACTTCTCTTCAAGGTAATGAAGCAGCAGAATCTTCATGAGGGCTGCATCGAGCAGATGATACGCCTTTTTAAGGACCGTCTCTATGGAGGAGAAACGGTGCCGGTGGATGATAACCAGTTGATCCGGATGGATGATTGGGAAATGCGGGGAGATATTCAGGAGGAAGTCGGTAGAAGATGGGATGCGGTAACGGAAGAAAATCTCAATGAACTTGCCGATATGGAAGGATTTCTGAACGACTTTCTCAGGATACACGGATTCGGAGTCCCGGGAGTGGATTACGAAGCTGATGTAGTCTTGACGGATATTCCAGAACTGTAAAGGTCCGGGCTGCCTATTCAGCGGAGAACTGGAGAGGTTCAGCCCTGTTTATTAAATCGAACGATCATATGGAGGGTGGCCGGTTTATCCGATCTGTTGTAGATCGCGTGATTTACATCACAGTGGTAGTTTATGAAATCACCGGCTGAGAGGGTTGTTTTATTCACACCGGCTTCGACTTCCACCTCGCCTTCGATAATGGACAGAAACTCTTCGGTCTGGGGGAAATGGGGTTCCGACTCCAGCTTGCCTTCCGGATCGAAGGTGAGCATGTACATCTCCAGATCCTCCACCATGGAAAAGGGGGAAAGAACCCTTATGTGAACCTTGCCCTCTTCGGCATCTATGGCGGTGATTTCCTCATTACGGCTGATGTTGAACTTCTTTTCAATCTCTTCGGATCCCTTGAGCAGGACATCGATATCAACATTGAGACCATTGGCGATCTTCCAGAGTGTGACAACCGTGGGGTTCACCTTTTCCGTCTCTATTTGTGAAAGCATAGCTTTTGACACGCCGCTCCGGGCTGAGAGGTGCCCAAGGGTCATGCTTAACTTGCGGCGTATTTCCTGTATATTTCTACCGATCTGAAATGGAACCGGCTGAATTGCATCGCTGCGATATTTTACTCGTCCATCCATTTGACAACTGCTCTTTTGTTCAATATAATAAACAACCTTATAGTATTGTACTCTTTCACGAGAAGTAATGTCAAGGAAAATGGAGAAACATTTGGATCGCTTCCGAATTGTGCTTGTAGAGCCGCAGGATTCCGGCAACGTAGGTGCGGTCTGCCGGTCGATGAAAACCATGGGATTTTCACATCTGAAAATCGTAGGTCGTACTCGGGAAGATTTTGATGAAAACCGGGTACGGACTCTGGCTCTTCATGCCTGGGATATTTTTGAACAGGCGGAATTTCATGCAAGCCTTTCAGATGCCCTGGGGGACCTGATCATCGTAGCCGGAATGACCCGGAGGACCGGAAAATTCCGGAAATATTTCAGTCTCACTCCCGAACAGCTCAGTAAGCATTTAGAGGCTTCTCCCTCCGGCCTTGTAGGCCTTGTTTTCGGCCGGGAATCCGACGGTTTGACCGATGCTGAGCTTGCCTGCTGCAATCTGGCGGTACACATACCCTCTTCGTCCCGATTTCCCTCCCTCAATCTCTCTCACGCGGTTCAGATCATTACCTATGCATTAAGGAGGAACTCTCAGGATCAGCAGGAGTGTTTCGAAGCAGTACCACAGGAAAGGATTCTGGAACTGGAGGACACAATTACCCGCTCTTTTGAGTCCATAGATTTTTTCAAACAGAATGAGAAAGATGAGGTGGGACGGTTTTTCACCGATATCTTCAGCAGAGCTCTGTTATCGGAGAGGGAATGCGCCAGGCTTGAGAAAATGTTCAAAAAAATTGCTGCCCTTAAGATACATCGGCCTCCTGGAGCTCGGTAAGCTCCGCCGATTTATGCTGGAACTCGAGGACGCTGGCCTGGATGGAATAAAAAAACAGCGGAAAAATATAATTGTAGAAGTAGGTTCTCTGGTAAACCCTCTTTTCCCTGTATGAGTTTTCGTATTCCATCCATTTCCGGACACTTTCGATGTGTAATTCATAGTCATCGAAATCGAAATCCGGACGTTCGGGGAGCTGGTCGGTTTTTACCGTATCCTGCAGCTGTCCTAACAGTTCAAGAATGTTGTAAAGACTGTATCGCTTTCCCACGGCTTTGGATGCCTGTTCCTCATCTCCCTTGAACTCGAGGTGCACTCGTTCATACAGACTCCGGGAGACTATTTTCAGCAGGTCAGCCTTTCTCAGCTGAATGCCCCTTCGATGAAAGACCGATTCGATGCCGTTCATAACGAAGCGGTTGCCCCGATAGTATTTTATCAGATCCAGAATACGGCTGGTGCCCTCAAGACCCTTGTTAATCAGCAGATCCACCTGCTGCATGATCGCCTCGGGAAGTCCCGGATTCACCTGAACACTGTAGGTGTTGAACATGGCATTGTGTTTATCCTTGAGGGTAACCTTGCCGAATTTGAACAGTTCGTCCATGGTTATGTGTTTGAAACTGCTGAACAGGGCTTCCGCTTCCCTCTTGAACCGACGATAGTACTCATCGATGGTTCCGTTTTTTTTGAGAATATTGAACAGCTCCTCGGATATCCGGAATCCTCCGACAGGTGCTGTGGATTCCATTCGTTTCGCCTTTATCACGGGAACTCCGATTACATCCCACTGCTTTGCACCCTCGGGACCGAAATTTCCCACCGTCACTTCACCGATATTCGCGCCGATTCGTACACGAATTTGAAAAAATGCATTGATCGATGGAGATAGTTCATTACTGGTTCTCAAAGTATGTATGATATCAAAGGCCTGTTTAATTGTAGCGCGGGTTTCCTTTTCCTCATTGTAGAGAAACCGGTCGTTCGCCTGATTGAAGAGGAATGCAACCCGCTGCATCTCAACACAGGTCATGAAGAGCTCCCTGGCTATATGGCGCTCCTGTTCCTCTCTGTCGAGGTCCCGGACCGCCGGATCCAGGGTTCCTCCGAAGTGAAACATGAGACTGTCCCCTTCGATTTTATTAAGGTACCCCCCGTGACGATTCAGAACAAAATTAAAAGCCGCGTACAAGCCGTTCAACACCGTCTGGTTTTCATTCGGACTGAGGAACTTGGAAAGGAAGGTATAATCGGCAATGTCCATAAATCCTATACCGATGAACTGCTCCGAGGTGGAGGCTGGTATTTCTCCCCATTCGAGGATGGAACTGACCAGTTGCTTCGGGAGATAGTATTCCTCGATCCGCTTCCGGAAATCGATCTCTTCGGAGGCTTTTTTCAGCTCTAAAACCGTATCCTTCTCTCCGACCAGCTGTTCCCGCCGGTCATCATCCTCCGAGCTTTTCACTTCCCCCGCCTGCTCTCTGAGTTGTTCGATGGTTTTCTTCAGCTCCACAATTCTTTCATCGGAGGAGTTGAAGCAATCATTGTTTTTTAAAAGTTCCTGCACGTAGAGATAGGCGTATCCAGGAACATTCCGGTACTTCTCGATAGCCGACCAGGCATGATCGTACAACAGGTCTAAAGGTATATTTGTGTTCTCTGATGACTGAACTATCCCTGCCTCCGAATCCATTCTCTCCTCCGATTACACATATACCGTTATCATAACACATCTTACTGTAACATCATAGCATGCTTTACTGTACAAATTCTCTTTTTTATGGTACATACTTTGGTATGGGAAGGACCATAGCAATAGCCTCCGGTAAGGGAGGAGTCGGAAAAACCACTACAGCCGTCAATCTTGCTCTGTATGCCGCTCGCATGAAGCAGAAGGTTGCACTGGTTGATATTGATCCGCTTTCGGATATAGCAACCCTTCTTGATCTCCCTCCTGATAGAAATACAGGGGAAAAAACAGCTGATCCATCGGTACCTGTGTATCAAAACTATCTGATTCCGGTCTTCGAAAATCTCGACCTTTTATTTCCCTCTTCAAAATCCCGGCAATCAGATTCGGACCGCGAACTGCTCCTGCAAAAAAATGATTTCTGGGAATCCATATCCTCTTCCTTTGACATCATCATTCTCGATATGCCGGCCGGAGCAGATGAAGAGGAAAACCTGAAGTTTCTGGAGATAGCCGATCAGGTGGTTCTCGTCACGAATCCCCAGCCGGCGGCCCATATTGCAGCGGTGGAGTACCTCCGGCGGGCGAAGGAATATACGAATGGGAAAGCTTTTTCCATCTGGCACAATAAGTACCGGACCTATTCGGGGCTTAGATTCAATACTGCCGATATCATCGATACATACAACAGGAATATGCCCGAAGAGGAAAGAGTTGATCCGGGGGATTTCGAGCTCGAACACTGCGCCTATATTCCCGAGGACACGAGCCTCGATCTTCTCAGAGGAGATCCGGCGGTCCTGCTCCAGCTGATCCGCAATATGCGGTCAACCATCGAAGCCCTCTATGATGAATTACTTGCCCATGCTGCCCCCGATTTCTCACTTTCCCCTCACCTTTTTCAATTATTGAGATCCTTTGTGAGGGGACTGCCCGCAGAATATGACAGCGGAGAAGAGGTTGAAAATTTCGGCAGCTTCCTCGGTTCCATTCTGGAAAATCAGCTGGCCCCATCCAGGATGGAGGGAAACGTTCCTCAAGGCTTCACGAAAGAGCAGGAGAAGGAGCTTAAAACCTATCTGAAACACTGTGAATCGAACAGAACGAGGCTGCAGCTTCTTAAAACCCTCAGCCTGCTGAACCAGAAAGAACAGCTTGAAGAAGCCCGTTTCGATCTTATAGATAAATCCGGCACAACCGCGGATCCCGGTCATGCCCTGGACAGGGAGATCACGGCTCTTCTGCTCTTTCTGGCTGAAGAGATCTCGCTTTCTTCAACTATGAAGAACATGTCCGGCTTATTGATGTTCTATTTCTGTCTCTATAAGCTCTTCCAGTCTGAAAAAATTATCGGTATTCTCAGCGATTTTGTTCCGCGTAAAAAAAGCGAACGGGGAACACTCATCCGCGACAGATACTCGCAAATTCTCACGCTGGTGAACCATTCTTCCCAGTACCGGAAGAAATACCTTACCCTTATCAAGAGACTGTTTCCGCTGATAGTACGACAGCTGGATGTAATGTCCAGGACCTTCGAATTGCAGGTCCTTCTGTTTCAGGACTCCGGCGGTAAGATGAGCCGTGAGCTTTACGCAAAACTCACGGCGGGCTTTATCCATGAAGCGGTGAACAGCGGCCTTGGAATATTGATCAGCTTTCAGCACAGGCCTGCCTCTGCTGCTTTCCAAACCGCTGCCCGGTCACTGTTTCGGATCGGAAACCGGTCCTGACCTTACATTTCGGCACTCTTTTTCAATAAAACTTCCAGCATAGTCCGGTCGGCATTAATCAAACCGTTTTCCTGGATTGAGCGCAGGTTTTCAAAGGTATCGGGGAGATCTTTGCCGATAATCCCGTCGCTGTCGGGAATACGTACTCCCTGCATTGTGAGAAAAGCTGCTTCCACACCGAATCGCGCGCTCGTGGCGGCCTTGAGGGAACAGCCCTGTTTCGCACCGTCACAGAGGATCCCGGCTATATTGCCCAGGACAAGTTTGACCGCTCCGGTCATCTGCTCGGGGCTGCCGCCCATGGCATACACCAGTGAGGCTGCTATAGCCGGCGCGGCGCTCACCGTAACCCCGCAGGTCGGGGTCAGCAGGCCTGTATACACCTTTATATATCTGACGAGAAGCAGTCCCATGGCCAGGGTTTTCGGGAGGGATTTTATCATCCGCTTTTCATACCGCTGCCACGATAATCCGGTTCCCAGAAAGAAAGCTATCCCATGATTTCCGGAACCGCCGCAGCCTTTAATTGACACCATCATTCCGCTCATCCGGCTGTCCGCCGCGGCGGCCACTTTTTTTTCGACGGCTGTGGAAAGGGAATCTCCTATAACTCCCTCCTCGACAAGTCGCTCTATACCTGCCCCGAGCCCCATACCAGGAGCATTTCTGAGGCCGAATTCGGCCGCAGCAATATTCATGTCCACCGCGTCATCGAGGAAATCAAGGTCCTCCTCCTCCAGAGTTTCCACAGCCTTGAACAGGTCTTCCATGGACAGACCTTCCAGTACAGAAAGGTCCGGCTCAGCCGAAGCGGCGCCATTGTCCCTGCCGTCACCATTGGTATTCTGAAAAACCCGCTCCCCATTAACATCCACATGTACCAGATTCGTATGGCTTCCTCTGATTTCTGCTGCTCCAAGCCCTTTGTCTGTACGTATCTCGGTTTTTATGAATACCTTATCCGGATCATCAGCCAGACCGATGGAGATCATGTTTCCGGAAGCCATTTCTACGGCCTTTTGTATATCTTCAGGAGTCACGTCCTCAAAAAGCCGCAGTCCCTTCCGCCAGTTTCCGGCTATCAGGCCCAGAGAAACGGCGAATTTTATCCCTTTTTCATCGCTGCCTGGTATGCCGACGGCCATCGCGTTTTTAAACATATTCACGCTTATCGAAATATCAATCGCTTCGAGGGTCCCCCCGAGATGGTGAAATGCTGCCGCAGCCGCGTACGCTATTGCCACCGGCTCGGTGCATCCGATCGTGTTAAAAACATTCCCCTTTACATAAGCAAGGGTGCTTTCCTTTGATAACATATCACTATCCTTTTCGAGAAATTTAACTTGTAAGAGTCATTTAAGATATTATCATAAAGAAGGTATTCTTGGTAGATTGTTTTTTTTACTTGTCAACTCACTATCCGGTCTGTTACTATGCATAGGTAATATAACTTTTTGTATCGATAAAATCGATATCATTCATTTGGAGGTATATTTGAATAGAATACCATTACCCTCGCTTCGCAGACTCCCGCGATATTTAATCGTACTCGAAAAATTGCAGCGCCAGGGGCGCACTACCGTATCTGCAACTGATGTAGCTGAAGAACTCGATCTTAAACCCATTCAAATCCGCAAAGATATGGCTTTTACCGGCATAGTCGGAAAACCGAAGGTTGGGTATGACATTCTGGAGCTTATCGATTCAATTCGGACCTTTATCGGATGGCATGACATAACACCCTGTATCCTCATAGGAGCGGGATCCCTCGGGACAGCCCTGCTCGGGTATGAAGGATTTGCCCAGCGGAATCTGAAAATCATTGCCGCCTTCGATACTGATCCTCAGAATTACAACAAAACCGTATACGAGACACCGGTGTATCCCATGGATTCTCTGCTTGAGATCATTGAAGAACAGAAAATACACATGGCGATCATTACAGTTCCCGCACATTCCGCTCAGGATGTAACAAATCTTCTCATTGCGTCGGGTATATTGGGTATCTGGAATTTTTCCCCTACGGAAATCCAGGTACCTCCCCATGTGGTTGTAAAGAGAGAGAACCTGTCTGAAGGTCTGGCCGTGCTCTTCGTAAAAATGAGAGAAAGGCTTTACCGATCGGGGGAGTAATAATAAATATGCACAAAACCCGGCTATTGAAGCCGGGTTTTGTTTTTTTATGCTGATTCCTGCCTGTATGTTTCCATCAGGGCTTTGAAGAAATTCTTGTCTTCCGGTTCCGTAAATTTATTGACCAGCCAGATTACCAGACTGTTGGCGATGAAGCCAGGTACGATCTCATACATGAAGGCGCCGTAGCCGAGACGCTCCCAGATGATCAGAACCAGGGTTCCGGTTATCATACCCGCAAGAGCCGACTTCCAGTTTGTCTTTGAAGAGAACAGGGCTGCCAGGATTACCGGTCCGAAGGCGGCACCGAATCCACCCCAGGCGTATGAAACAAGGCCAAGTATGCTGTTGTTCGGATTGAGAGCCAGGGTCATCGCGATCAATGAAATAATGAGGACGCTTATCCTTCCGATAAGAATGAGTTCTTTTTCACCTGCATCCTTCTTTATTACCTTCTTATAGAAATCTTCGGTGAGCGCGGAGGAGGACACCAGCAGCTGGCTGTCTATGGTTGACATAATTGCCGAAAGTATAGCCGCTAAAAGTATTCCGCCGACCCATGGATTGAAGAGAGCCCGTACAAGGTAGATAAAGACCTTCTCGCTGTCCCCTCCGGTCACTTCGGGAAACATGGGGATCGCTACAAGTCCGACAATGACGGCAAAACCCAGAGAGAAGAGGACCCATACGATCGCTATGGCAGCTGATTTCGGCAGCTCTTTCACCGATTTGATGCTCATGAACCTCGAAAGGATGTGGGGCTGCCCGAAATAACCAAGGCCCCAGGCTGCAGTAGAAATTATCATCAGAAGGGGAAACCGTCCCCCGGGAATGATCGAAACAGAAATTTCCCTCGCAGCCATGGCCGTGGCGATTCCTTCAAAACCGCCGTTGGTGAAGAAGGCGATGGTCGGGACAAGAATGATAGCGATAAACATGAGTGATCCCTGAAAGAGGTCCGTCCAGCAGACAGCGAGAAACCCTCCAAGAAAGGTGTACAGAATGATAACAAGACCACCGAGAAAAACCGCGAGCCGGTAATCGATGGAAAACATCGATTCGAAGAGTTTTCCGGCACCTACCAGGCCGCTGGAAGCATATATGGTAAAGAACAAAAGTATGATAATGGCGGATACAATACGGAGAAGTCCGGTCGGATCCTGAAACCGTTCTTCCAGGAAGGAGGAAATGGTCAGGGACTCGGTTTTGCCTGTAAAGACCCTGAGTCTCGGTGCTACCAGAAGCCAGTTTACCACAGTACCGATGAAAAGGCCGATAGCAATCCAGCTCTGATTCACCCCCATGAGGAATACCGCACCCGGGAGCCCCATGAGAAGCCACCCGCTCATGTCGCTGGCCTGGGCGGAAAGAGCTGTAACCCAGCGGCCCATTTTGCGTCCTCCCAGCAGGTAATCCTCGATATGGATGGTGCGTTTGTAGAAATACCAGCCTACTCCCATCAGAGCGATAAAATACACCGCGAAGGTAATAAGTTCGGGAATGTTGATCATATAAACTCCTTGTACATGTACATGCAAGAATAGATAAATATCTGGTGTATGATATACTCTTTATATTTGACTGTCAAAGTAATATCAGCATACGGAAACGGAAAAGCCGTCTGATCAATTCAGACGGCTTTCTGATTCCTACAGTCGGGGGAGGGCTTTATGTGCCCTTTATCTCTATTTTGCGCGGCTGTACTTCCTTTTTATACTCCAGGGAAATATCCAGAATCCCGTTTTTCATCACCGCTTCTATCGAATCTCTATCGATGGTCTCATCGATGGTGAAGACCTTCTCATAATCCCCGCGATTCCGTTCACGAAGCAGATAGGTACCGTTCATCTGCTTATCCTGCCTGCCGGCAAAGACCCTCAGTCGGTCATTTTCCACCTGGATGTTCAGATCTTCCTTACTCACTCCGGGCATTTCGAGGCGGATGAGAACTTTGTGATCAAGTTCCCGGATTTCACTTAAGGGTTGCAGAAACCTTGCTTTTCTTTTCATTTCCTGTGCACTCATAGCATCCTCCTCACTTCACCTTCACTGAAATCTGTCTGGGCTTGACTTCTTCACGTTTGGCAAGCTTCACCGTCAAAACCCCGTTCTTCATGTTTGCTTCAATTTTCTCCGGGTCCACCGTCTCCGGCAGTGATATTGTCCGCTGGAAAGCTCCGCTCCATGTCTCTTTTCGGTAGGTCTTCTTATCCTCCGATTGCTCCTGTTCACCTTTCTTCTCTCCCTTGATGGTGATGACATTTCGAGAGATTGAGAGGTCCAGATCATCCCTGTCTACACCCGGAAGATCACACTGAAGCAGAATCTCATCTTCTCTCTCAATTACATCTACCGCCGGGGAGAGCGACCGGTCGAACAAACCGCGATTACTGGGATAGGTCCAATCGAAAAGCCTGTTAATCTCGTCCTGCAGCCTTTCGAATTCCCCCATAGGGTCCAGCAGATCATTGTTTCTCCATTTTGTAAGTTCCATACTCTCCTCCTTTCCAAAGGTATATGTTATTCACTTATTAAACAGCAAATTCCATGCCAAAAATTATTAATTTTATTTACTTATTATATATACAAATAGATCTGTATATATAAAACATCCTCCCCTACAAAGGCTGATATTCCGTGTCAAAGTTATACAGAAAAAACCGGTGTACAGACCGAATATGTGTAAATTTGACACAGTTTTGGAGAAGCCCTTTTTTGAATGTATCTTTCTTTTCTGTACACAATTGAGAAATTGTATTAACATCAAAGGGCCATGAGCAATGATGAAGAATATATCCGCTGCCGAACCTGTGGAGCCCGGAAGAAAAAATCCGAAACATATCACAGTTATTACTGCAACAAAGAATGCAGCGAGCGGTATATACGATGTAAAAACTGCGGGAGATACTTCAACGCGGCAAGCTTCCCATCGGAGGAGTTCTGTTCGGAGGAATGTGAGAACAGCTGGAACACACCGCTGCGGGATATCCCGCACAGTCATCAAGATGAAGAAGGAGAAGTAATATGAACTTGATTTTTCTGGGTCCTCCGGGGGCCGGAAAAGGAACCATCGCAGTTCGTACCAGGGAGTATTTTCAAATTCCCCATATTTCAACCGGGGATCTGTTCCGCGGGCATATTCAGAACAAAACAGATATAGGAAAGCAAGTACAGAGTATTTTAGCTTCAGGAGAGCTTGTACCGGATCAGCTGACAATCGAAATTGTCCGGCAAAGACTTTCGGAAGATGATACGGGGAGCGGCTACATTCTTGATGGTTTTCCGAGAACAATCGCCCAGGCGAAGGCTCTGGAAGATTTCACTACGATTCAGGGGGTCCTGAATTTCGAATTGGCCAGCGAAAGTATCATAAAAAGACTTTCGGGCAGAAGGATCGCGAAGGAATCCGGTAGAGTATATCATATCGACTACAATCCACCGAAAACAGCCGGTATCTGTGATGAGACAGGGGAAGCTTTGATTCAGAGACCCGATGATCAACCGGAAGCCATTCAAAACAGACTCAGGGTGTATGAAAAACAGACCGCGCCGTTGATCGATTATTACAGGACCAGGGATCTGCTTCTGACTGTAGATGCTGAACCGGCTCCGGAGCAGGTATTTGAACAGGTTAAGAAAATTTTAACATCGCTTTCTCCGGCCTCCTTTTGATCCTGTGATCAATTGAGCGGCCCCGGCTGGAACCGTAAAAAAGGAAGGAGGCTATCGGGTCTTCGAAATCCAGCGGCGGGTTCTGATATTCACTGACCTTCGGGGATTCGCGCTTTCTCATCAGGAGGCTCTTCCTCATCCGCCGGGAACTGATCGATGACCGCTTCATAGAGCTCGAAATCTTTCAGCAGCTCTTCCAGATCCTCGAAGCCCGTACTCTGAGGCTTGAATCCGACCTGCCCCAAAAAATCGGCAATATCCTCCGCTTCATCAAAACCGGCATTCAGAGCCTGTTCGAAACAAGCCGTCCCCTCCTCTACATTCTCGAAGGCGGTATACAGTATCCGGGCTTTCTCGAACAGATAGCTTCCCTGTTCCGGCGGGTCTGATTCCAGGATCTCATCCAGAACGGACAGAGCCTTGTCATAGATACCTTCGGACCGGTAGGCCCGTGCGAGTTCATACAGGAAGGTACTGTTGGCCGGTTCTTTTTCAATCGCATCTTCCAGCCAGACGATCCCGTCCCCCCGGGCGGATTCACGCTCCGCCCGTCCCAGCAGATAGAGGATATCAGCGTCCTCCTCCTCCAGCAGGACACATTCAATGAGAATATCGTAACACTCCTCCCATTCTCCACGGTCGGACAAAAGAAGAGCCAGGTTGTATCGGACATTGCAGTTGGCCGTGTCCTGATCCAGTAAAATCTGATAAAGGCTTTCCGATTCGTCGGTACGGCCCATCTCAAGATACGCCCAGGCGAGGCTTTCCCGGAGTATCACATTCTCAGGATCTTCGGCGATAAGCTCCTTCAGCAGGGTAACGGCGCTTTGATAATTCCCGCTGAAGATGTGAACCCTCGCCAGATTATAGCCGGCCACATAGAGGGAGGAGTCCAGTTCGAAGGCCCGGGCATAGGCCGATTCTGCATCCCCGAGGCGATTCAGGTCCAGGTAGGCATTCCCCAGATTATAGTAGGTCTCCGCAAGCTCATCCCGAACCGGGTTTGTTTGACAGGATAGAATAAATACAAGGCTTGAGAGGAGCAGGAGCAGCGGAACCGCCGGGGGCTTACCTTCCTGGTTATGATGATTCAGCACCCTGATCACCCTATAACAGTCTCTTCGATTTTTCGAACCTGGGATCTGTAGAGAGAGGCAATATTCGATCCGTAATCGGCAATGAGCTGGATGATATTTCTCGGCGGATCTTCAAGATCAGGACCATTGAGCCGGTCCCCGGCATCTCCCAGCCCCGGCAGAATATAGGCGTCCTCGTTGAGAACCGGATCCATCCATAAGGTGTAGACATCGGCCATATCCAGGGCGCGTACGATCCTGATCGCCCCTTTGAGGGCCGAAATCACGTTCAGACACTTGATGGACCGTGGTTTCACACCCTGACTGAGAAGATATTTCACGATGGTAACGAAACTTCCGCCGGTGGCATTCATCGGATCAGCGAAGATGAGATCCTTTCCCTGCAGCTCCTCGATACGAAAGAACGATCTGTCCAGATCCAGAATATACTCCATGTTGTACTCTTTTTTCTGATCATCCCTCTGTATTTTAAACAGAGCGAAAGGAGTCACATAGTTGGATGATGAGTATTCCTGTATCTCCTTGCTCAAAATCATTGAAGGCAGGAGTGAACCCCGAAGCATCACGCACATGACGCTGTTCTCGATATCCATATCCACATCCGGTATTTTATGCACCGCGTAATTCTGAACCGGAACGGTAACCGGGGTTTTCGTTATCAGATAGTTCTTCTTCTGCAGGGCACTTTCGGTGAAGGAAAGGTTGAAGAGAAGTTCATAGGCCCGCTGAATATAATAGACAAACTCGTGGTGCTGAGTCCTGATGTTACGAAGCTTCGAGATGAGTCTGGAGGCCTCGCCGTGGATCTCTCTAGGGGTGTCGAAGGAATAGACATGTATGCGGGGGTCCTCTTTGACTATTCCCTGCATTTTAACGCCCATAGCGTCATATACTTCTATCAGTTCCTTCTTCACCTCACTGAGCCGTTTCTCATTGGTTGTATGTGAGATTATACCGAATATTTCCATAGCCCGGTTGTATAGCGTGTTCATCGATTCGATCTGCGTATGATCATCTTCCGTGAGATATCCATCCAGATCAGCCGCTTTCAATACAATTGAATTGCTTTTTCCCTTCATCTATAACTCCTTCTGATAATAGAAACTTAACATATACGAATCTGCTTTGTCTTGCTTTTCATTCTGCCATCCATTAATCTGTATATTAATTGTTTTTCGATAGTACTGAAAGGAGAAATTTATGAAAAAAACAGCTGTATTGATAGTCCTGGCTCTGTTTTTACTCACAGCCGGAGTATACGGCCAATCACTCAAAGGGATGTCCCTCAACGGTTCTACCGGTCTGATCAGTATCCCCAGCGGCAGAATCGGATGGGAAGCCAGCTCGGATTTCGGCTTCGACCTCGGATACCACGCAATTATCGACAATGATGATACAGCCCACATACCGAAGGCATCGATAAGCCTCTTCAAGACCCTTGAAGTCGCCTATGCCTATGATTCACAGGCGGACGCGGACAACGCGGATATGCTGCTGAGTGCAAAATTTCAGCTGCCGGTACAGCGGGCCAGCGCGATAGCAGTCGGAGGCAATATCCAGCTCCTCGAAGAGAATGATAACAGCACGGACGTGACCCAGGTGTACCTTGCATCAACCTATCCGGGAGATTTCTTCAATATGCCTGCTGAAACAACCTTTGTAATCGGAAAATCCTTCGGCGACAACATCTCCGATTCCGATATAGATTTCGGTATGGGCTTTGATCTGATGCTTATGCCCAGTGTTTTTCAGGGATTTGTACACTGGATCAACGACTTCGCGAACTTTTCCTACAGTTACCAGGCCATCGGCGCGAATGCCGCCACCCGCGGAGTATTCAACACCGGTCTGAGAATAGACCTCGGCAGCACAGAGCTTTTCAGTGGATTCAAGTTCGTTATCGACGCGATCCTGACGGATGCTCTCGATGATAACCGGGCCTTTGCCCTGGGTATGGCTTTTGGAGCATCCCTGAAATAATCGCTCCCCCTGTTTATCAGCTTTTCCGCAAAAAGATCATTCCATAAAAAAGGGGCTGTCCATCTGCATGGACAGCCCCATGTTGAGGCATCTCCTAGGGGAGTTGAACCCCTGTTGCCGGGATGAAAACCCGGTGTCCTAACCACTAGACGAAGGAGACATGAAGCGGTAATAAAGATTACCGCATATAGTAAACAAAAGGAGAGTGAGCCGCACAGGGTTCGAACCTGTGACCCACGCCTTAAAAGGGCGTTGCTCTACCAACTGAGCTAGCGGCCCTCTATTGTTTGCCCGACGAATATAGCAACTTTCATAAAAACTGTCAACTATTGTGAGAAGATTTCGACGGCATATCTGCATCTCCGGCTTCTGAAGATCAGAGCCTGAATTCAAGTCCCAGCTGCAGGTTGTATACCGGAGCAAGTCCCGGCTCGGTTGATCGTTCCGTTCCGAACATTGAGGCATTGAGAATGAAGTAGTTGAGATCCAGACCGAGGCCGGCCGCAAACAGCCCCTCGGATAATCCAAGACGTACATCCAGTATTTCCAGAACCGTGATCTCGGCACCCAGGGCAATATGAAGAACAGGGTTCACCGACAGCAAAGGGTAGACCAGAAAATCCACCGCATCTTTGTAATCCAGCAGGATTTTAATATCGCTGATCGCATAGCGTGACAGGTCCGCAGCCGGTCGGTACAGGATACCTGCGTCCAGCTTGAACTGCATCGTATCATACTGGTCCTGGTTAACGGGAGTAACACCATCAATGAAATCATTGTAATCGGCGTATTCAGTCGTCAGGGTGGGAGTGTACACATCCCGGCCCACTATGCCGACAGCGAAGGTTTCGTTCATTGAATAGCGCAGACCGAGATCGATACCGATGAAGCTGGTAAAGGCGAAGGGTTCATCCAGAAGAGTTGATGCATCGAGGTCCATGATATCGATAACCGATACTCCCCCGTCCACCATTCCCCTGAACCCTCCCTTCAAAAGGATTCCCGCGTCCAGGGCATGAACATCCCCGGAAAAAGGCAGGCGATATCCATAGCCGCCGGTCAGCACGATATCATCCCAGGCGCTGACATTGGCGGTGATACTGTTGCTGCTCCACATCCTGAGACTGGCCTGGTTGTACACTCCAAGTCCGAGTCCTTCGCCAATGTATCCGAAGGAAAGCGGGCCCAGAAGGTCAGCTCCTGCATATATTCCGTTGATCAGTTCGGATAAATCGGATAATTCTCCGCTGATAATCACATCGGCCAGGGAGAACATCGGGCCCTTGAGGCCGATGGTCAATTCAGCGATAGATACTTCTTCAGGGGCGCTGTAGAATCCTGCCGGATTATTCATGAGCGAGGAAAATGAATCCGAAAGAGCGGCATGTCTTCCTCCGAGGGCGGCATCCCTGGGTGAAATCAGCTCCACCGACGGCTGTACGCCCCACAGTGCAGCAGGCAGTATACAGAAAACGAGGATCAGAACACTGACGATTTTTTGAATAGGATGCATGATTTCCCCCGTGGTTTATCCGAAATTCAGTAATTCTTCGAGATCCGCCGGATCCAGTCCGGCTTCCTGAAGGTAATAGGCAGCCTTGTCGAAGGTATCACTGCTGTTCTTATCAGGAGTCGCGTCACCGAAAAATCCGGGATCGGTGTAAATGGCGGGATCCGTCACATCGATGGAATCGTCAGCCAGCAGAATCGCCGCGGCTATGACCAGATAATCCTCCGCTGTGATATCTTTCCTGGTGGAACTGTCCGCCTCGGCCACATCCATCGCCGCAATCGCGTTGTCCAGCATATCATTATCAATACCGTCCAGAACGGCCTGCAGCTCGGTATCTGAAATTGTGTCGATGGAGGTTAAAATTTCTTCCGCAGCCTCATTGAGTCCCGAAGCGCCGATGGCGAGCTTTGAAGCCAGAAGCTGTGCATCCGGGTTGGCATCATCCTTGATCGCATCATAGGCATCCGCCATGACATCGATGTCACCGCTGTTCAAAGCCCCTTCGGCGTAGGCGATCTTCTGTGCGTCTGACAGATCAGAAGGATCCCTCTCGGCCCAGCTCAGAGGACTGTAGGTGAACATCTGCTCACAGGAGACCAGGAGCAGTATGAGCAGCCCCGCGAACAGCATCACGCCTGCGGACTTTACTCCGCGGATCTTCTGTATTTTTCTCCGTTTCATCCTATGTCCTCCTTCTCTTTTTTCGGCGCTTCGTACAGCAGTCTTGAATCAATTAGCCCGCAGGCGGTCCATCTGAAAAACGGACGAATTTCCATCGGGAAACCGTCCGTTTCCGGCATACCCGGACACTTTACGAATTTCGAAGACCAGGTCAGATGTATCTAAAACCGGATCGCCGCTTCCAGGGTAAATCCCTCATTCGGCTGGACACCGGCGTATCGGCCCATTTCACGGACGAAATAGGAGGCGTTCAGGTCGAGAAAAAGCAGTTTCGCCCCTACCCCGAAGGTCGCATAGCCCTGATTTATCCCCGCCCGGGCTTTCAGAAAGCGGATAATTTTCATCTCCATCCCCATATGGACTCCCGTCCAGAAGGAATCCTCCTTTGCCTCATCTCCCTGGTAGTAGGTCTTTCTGTATTCCATGTGAAACACCGGGTCCAGAAAAATCGAGGGAAGGATAAAATTATCAGGATCGTAGGCTGCCCCGAAACTTACTACCATCGGGATCACATAGGTCTCGGCTACTTCATCGCCGCCTCCGCTGAAACTGAAAGAATCCTGCAGTTCATCGGCTGTGAACTCCGAATAGTCGAGGGCCGTGCCGCCGATATCCCGGGCCGACAGCCCCACCGACCATTTTCCGATCTCAAAAATGGTGCCGAAATCAAAGGCCAGAGCCGAACCGCTGAGAACGGGAAACTGAGGATCGGAACTGCTGCTCGCCGCGCTGGCGAAATCCACGATAGCGACATCCCTCGCTTCTGTTCTCAGCATGTACCGCAGATCACCCCCCAGATAGGCTGTGAGAGGTCCGAACTCCAGGGGTAATGCATATCCGCCGATAACCGCCCAGTCCATGACCGCGTCGATAGCCGTTCCGAGGGCCGTCTCTCCCCGGCCGTAGAAATCCCCGTTCACCACGAATCCGAGGCCCAGACCGTTTTTCACGTAGCCCAATCCGGCGTTGGCCGCCGCTCCTATCCCGTTCCCGGTGATAAGCGGCCCTATGGAAAGCAGGGCATCCTCGATCTCCGTGTCGGACTCGGCGCTGGCTATTTCCTCGAAGTTCGAGATATCCTCCTCTTTGGGGATGAAGAAACTCGTGCCGGTGGCTGACAGGAGGGTGAAGCTCCCCCCCTCCCTGGCGAACCCCGCGGGGTTCGTGAAGAGGGCGTTGTATCCATGGGACACCGCCGTGAAGGAGCCGCCCTGACCGATCACCTCGGGGGTGATCGGCGCGAATGCCGCGCTGTCGATGGTTTCTCCATCGGCAGCGACCGCGGAGACGGTCAGAAGTACGGTAAGCAACAATATAAGAAGTATTTTTTTCACGTTCATCTCCTCCGCTTAGACTTCGAAACCCGACAGATCGAGCAGATTCGCCGCTCCCTCATAGGCAGTCACCGTGCCGTCGAATACCATCGTCGGATCTTCGATGAAAGATCCCGTTCCGTTATACACCAGATCGTAGAGCGCATCCTTATCCGCCTGGGCGAAACCACCAACAGGCTCAGCACTCATGCTACCGCCATCCAGAACATCCAGGGCCGCGATGACGGCGATTCCCGCCGCTGCCCTGTTGAGAGTGTCCCCGATATCCGCGCTGCTCATGAACGGAACGTCCTCCTCAGTGGCTCCGGAGCCGATCGATTCGCCGAAGGCCAGATAGGCCTCGCCGGCCTGCACAAGGGCGTCAATCATATCGCTGAACTCGGATGGTGAGAGGTCCGGCGGCAGCAGGGCTCTGATAAAATCCTCGGGATTGCTCGACGATCCGTCAGCCACCTGGGTCAGGACCCCCGCCAGATTATCAACCACCTTGCCGGCGTTTTCGTTTCCGGCGATGGCCACCTCGCCGATCAGCAGGGCAGCCTTCTGCTCAGTCTCATCATCCTGATCCGGCGGGGTTCCGGATCCCGGATCATAAATATTATCTTTTATGGCACCGATGATGTCATCGGCGTTTTCCTCATCCACCGCATCTCCGTCCAGATAGTCCTCCACATCGGAGAGGAATCCGTCGGGGTCGTCGGCCGCCTTTTCATCCAGTTCACCGGAAGAGGGCACCTCCGGTCTGTCCCATTCCATAAAGAGGTTGTTCGTACAGGCTCCCGTAAAAAAAAGAACCAGAAGGATCAGTGGTATCAATGCCGCTTTCGTGCGCATTCTCGCCTCCTTGTATTTCACTGCTTCCAATAGGTCAGGTGTTTTAGATTTATTTTATATTTTTCATATTTTAGCATAACACATGCCGCATGTAAAAACAAACTGCCAAAGGCTTGTTCCTCATAAGTCAATATACCACGAATTCTATCTTTTACCAGAAAGAGATGCATGACCTCAGGATATTCAGGGGCTTTGTTTACTATTCCAGCTCAGCTATCTCACCAAAGACCCGTTCATCCTCCACCTTCCGGATCCGGACCGGAAGGAGAGATCCTCTCACGCCTGTCTGATCCCCGGCCGCATTCACACCGCTTCCGGAGAATTCACTGACCCATCGGCTTACCTGTTCGAAGGGAAGCTCAACCCGGAGATAGTTTTCCGAAAGTCCGCTCCAGTACTTTTCACCCTTTATCTCCCTGATCTCCTCAGGCAGGACTGTTACCTCGGTACCGATCCACCGCTGCGCATATTCGTCATGCAGCCGCAAAGCGAGCTCCCGCAGGAGCGCCGCCCGCTCGCCGGCAATCCGCTCCGGAACATGCTGCTTCGCGTGATAGAGCTCGGTTCCCGGACGCGGGGAAAAGGGGAAAACATGCAGCGCGGCAAATCCGAGTTCTTCAATGAGGGATCTGCTCGCTTCGAAGTCCTCTTCCGCTTCCCCGGGCAGACCGGCGATCACATCGGCCGCGAGAAAGGGATCTTTCTTCACCTTCCGCAGACCCGCAACAGCCCGGCGTATTTTATCAGCCGTATACGGCCGGTAGACAGCCTTCAGTATCCGGTCCGAACCGCTTTGAACGGGAATGTGAAAATGGGGACAGATCCGGGGATGTGAAACCGCCTGGAGCAGTTTATCACTGATCATTTCCGGTTCGAGGCTGGTGAGCCGGATCCGGTACTCACCGGGAACCGACGTCAGGAGTTCGAGCAGCCGGGGCAGTCCGAAAAACCGGTCCGCCGGGTCCCTGTAGGCGGTGAGATTGACCCCGGTGAGAACGATCTCCCGGTATCCCCGGTCCGCTAAATGGGCGGCCCTTTCGAGTACCTGATCCGGCGATAAACTTACGGAGGCACCCCGGGCAAGCCGCACCCTGCAGTAGGCGCACTGGTGATCACATCCGTCCTGGATTTTTAAGAAAGCCCTGGAGTGAAAACTGTATGTTTCCGGGTCAAACCGGAAAATTCCGTGGGTGTCCGCCGGAGTATCGGTAAGTGTATCGAGACAGGAGCGGACAGTTTCGTTCACGGTCCTCAGCGGAGGGTGATCATCCTCCGTCAGTACTTTACCCGTCGCTTTCAGACAATCTGCAAGCTCCAGGAGCTGATACTTCCGGTCATGACCGAGGGTAAGCACATTCGGGGCCAGCTCACGGATATCCGCCGCGTTCAGCTGGGCGTAGCAGCCAGTGACGATAATAACCGATTCCGGATTGCTCCGGGCCAGATGCCGGATTATTCTCCGGGCTTTCTGTTCCGCCTTGCTCGTGACGGTGCATGTATTGACGATAAAAATTTCAGCGTCCTCGTCGTGACGCCTCACAAAAAAACCCCGGCTCTTGAAGGAAGATGCCAGGGCCTCGCTCTCGCTCTGATTGAGCTTGCAGCCGAGTGTATAAAACGCGACCCTCATCAGGTTTTCATTTTCTCCTTTACCCGTTCTACGCCTCTTTCCGCTTCGTTGAAGCCCGGTTTGAGCCGGAGCGCTTCATCGTAAGCCTCAAGGGCATAGGTATAATCCTTCGCCTGTTCCCGGGCATAGCCGAGCCGGGCCCACCACTGAGCTATCGTCGGCGTATGATAGACCGCTGTGGTAATAGCGATATCCGCGTGATGATATTCACCGAGACGGATATAGACCTCTCCCATCAGGTAATAAGCGGTATCGATCCTGGGGCCTGTCGGCGAGAGAACCGTATATTCTTCAAGCCATCGGAGAGCATCAAGATTCCGACCCTGGTAGAAATGAACCTCTCCCACTATTTCAACCATCCGCGGATCGTATCTGGAAATCTCCATACCCTGCCGTGCATACTTAAGCGCCTCGTCATATTGTCCCATCCGCACCAGGCTCCAGCACAATACGGCGTAGGAATCCATGTTCCGGGGCATCAGCTCCAGTTCCAGAAGACAGACCTCCGCGGCCTCCTCAAATTGTCCCGAATTGTACAATTCCAGAGCGTCCGGCTTTTCCTGGGAGAACAGGGTCGCAGGAAGGATGAGGCCCAGGGTAATGATCAGAAGAGTTCTACGCATGATAACCCTCCATCCCCTTTGTAAGCTCGGTATTGGGAGCTTCCATTTTACAGATTCCGTTGAATTTGCATCCGCTTTCCATAATCACATCGGGAGCGGTGATATCTCCGTCCACCATGGCGGAAGAAAAGAGTTCCACCCGGGTATGGGCGAAAACATCACCCTTGATCGTACCCTTCAGGGAGACAATATTCGCCTCGACCCGTGCGTCTACCTCCGCGTCGATATCCACATAGAGATTCCCCCGGGCACATATATCACCCTTGAACTTTCCCTTTATCATCAAGCTGTCATCAAAGCTCAATTTGCCGTCGAAACTTATATCCTCGGCGAGAATGGTAACAATATCATTCTCATCTACTTCTCTTATCTGTACTTCAGACATACCAGTATCCTACCTTTGTGGCAATCCTACTCTCAGCTTATCCTACCTGTCAAGTCTCGTCAGGTTCAAGCATTGCAAGGGTTTTTTGAAAACTGTCCAGCACCGCGGTCCTCATTTCTCCGGTGTATGGATTATACCGCTGAAGATCGTAAAAGAGCTGCATCGGGTCGTTGCAGGTTTGTTCGACAATCTCCAGCAGATTATGATAACCTACCGTTCCTATGCTGCTTTTCTCGAGTTTCAGGTTTTCAAGAACTCTCCCGATAAAATGGGTCACCCCCTGAGTGTAGGCCGCCTGGTGATCATGTTCATCCGGGGTCATCTCGATGACCTGCATACCGTAATCCCGGAACAGTTCTTTCCAATAGGAAAAAACGGAATCCTTCACAGAAATCGGATACAGTACCATAGGCAGATCATCCACACCATCTTTGCCCGAGTCCGGACCGAACATCGGATGAGAGGCAATCGATTCAACCCCTTCGGGAAGCAGCCGCCTCATAACTCCGGCCGGATAAACTTTCACCGAGCAGGTATCGAACAGAGTGGTTCCTTCTTTCAGACGCGGCGCAAGGGACCTTAAAACCTGTTCGAAGGAAGAAATACTCACACAGAGAAAGAGAGTATCCGCGGAAAGAACTTCTTCTTCGGACACCTGCTCGACCCCGGGAGGAAGGTTTTCCTTCACCCTCCGGCTGCATCCGATTACCCGATCGAATTTTTTTGCCAGGAGTCCGGCCCAGTAGGTTCCGAACCTCCCCAATCCATAAACTCCAACTGTCATGAAGCGATACTAACCAATTTTATTCTTTCATACAACCGAAAATTAAAATCTCCTCCCCTCGATTGTATAGATATTTTTGTGCTAGTCTGGTATTCTATGAACACCACAGAATACATCGAAGCAACCGTATTTCATTGTAAAAAACAATATCATAAGGAGCATTTCATGACATTTTCCGACAAAATGAAAGAAAAAGCGCGTACAAAGAAAAAGAGCCTCGTGCTCCCGGAAGGCCTCGAGCCGCGCACTATGAACGCCGCACGCAAGATAATCGATGAAGGTCTGGTATCCGAAGTCTACCTTATAGGCACCGAAGCCGAAATCACCAAAGCAGCCCAGAAGGCAGGCGCGGATATCAGCGGAGTAAAAATTGCCGTGCCCGGAGAAGAGGGATCCCTTGAAAAATTCGCCGCCGAGTACTATGAACTGAGAAAACACAAAGGTATGACGATCGAAGAAGCCCGGGAAAAGATCGTCGACCCTCTTCACTGGGGAGCGATGATGGTCCGTCTCGGTATGGCCGATGCGATGGTAGCCGGAGCGGAAAACTCTACGGCAGCCGTGCTGCGGGCTGCAATGACCATAATAAAGACGAAGCCGGGCACAAAGATCGCCTCCTCATTCTTCGTGATGTCCCTGGACGATCCGAAATGGGGTGTTGACGGCAACGTTATTTTTGCCGATTGCGCAACGATTCCCGAACCGAGTGCTGAACAGCTTGCCGAGATCGCCATCGCTTCATCCGATTCATGCCGTACCTTCCTTGAAACCGAACCCGTCACGGCAATGCTCTCCTTTTCGACCAAAGGCTCGGCGTCTCATCCCCTGGTCGACAAGGTGACCGAGGCTCTTGCGATGGTGAAGAATAAAAGGCCGGATCTCCAGGTCGACGGAGAATTGCAGCTCGATGCGGCAATTGTGGAGAATGTAGGCGCGAAAAAGGCTCCCGGATCTCCGGTGGCAGGAAAGGCCAATGTCCTGATCTTTCCGGATCTGCAGGCTGGAAATATCGGATACAAACTGGTGCAGAGGTTCGCGGGCGCCTTTGCCTACGGGCCGATCCTTCAGGGATTCGCGAAACCGGTAAGCGATCTCAGCCGGGGCTGCAGTATCGACGATATCGTTACTACCTCGGCTATCACCCTTGCTCAGGTGGAGGGCTGAACTGACAGCTGCACCCGACGGGTACTTCCCGTCGATGGGCATGAAAAAAGGATATGAAAAAACGCCCGGAGAGCGGCGGCACCGTCCCGGGCGTTTCTTTTGATCCCCTTGTTAAACGGATCAGCGGTTTATCTTTTCGATAGCCGATGTGGCATCCCGGCGGACCGAAGCCTCCCAGGATTCCGAAATCGTGACCATCGTCAGCTCTTCCAGGCCTGCAATGTCACCGATGGTTCCCAGGGCCTGTATGAGAGATTTCACGATACGGTAGGAATCAGGGGGACCTGCATCCCGACGTAAATTGTAGTAGGCGAGAAAATCGGAGAGTATGGAGGCCGGCTCCCGGCCCTCAAAGGTTCCCATTGTCTCCATCAGGGTGATCATTTCATCCTCATCGAAGACCCGGTCGGACTGATAGAGCTTGATTATCCTGTTCATATTGCCGAGCAGTCCGGGATCTTCAGGCCGGGGATATTTCTTTAGCATTCCCATTGCATAGAGCCTCAGGGCTTTCAGCTGCCCCCGTTCCGTAAGATTCTTAGGTGAATACTTGAGCCCTTCGTCAAGCCCCGCCGCGGCAAGTTCAGCCTTTTTATCCTCCGGTGCTATCGACAGTTCTTCAGCCCTGAGCGCGGCAAGCTTGTTCGGATAGTCCTTGTTGTTCAGTATTATAGCTAAAAGCATGGGGGAAGGATCATCGACCATGCTTACCAGGGCTTCCTCAGCTCGCTGTCTGACGCCGCTCTGGGGAGAATACCAGCCGAGGGAGGCAAAAAATACAGCTTCATAACCAGCTTCGGACCGCATTCGCTGCAGGGCCCGGACCAGGGCATACGCTGCTATTTCATTCTGCCGCTGGTTTTCAATATCATCCATATTGAAGTTCAGATTCCTCAGCATGAGCGACAGTTCTTCCTCGTACTCCCGGGCACCGATCTTTCCCAGCGTAAGGATAGCCTCGCCCTTGAGAAGGGGATCCTGAACTGCCCGGACCGTTTCCATAACCAGATCCCTGCTCTCCCCTGCCTTAAGCCGTCCGAGCTCTTTGACTACCATTGTCATCAAGCCGATCTGCATCGCTTTATCGGTCAAGCCGGCGGTATTTCTGAGATTCCGCAGTTCCTGATCGAGAGCTTCCGTCAGCACGGGAACCATGTCCCGGTTGTGCTGGTCGATGATATTCATCATAATCTGCTGCTTCTGCGGCAAGGTCCTGGCCCTGGCGTACAGGCGGGTCCAAACAGCCGACACTTCATTGGCCGAAAGAGACTGGATGCAGAGCCCGAAAACAAGCAGAAGAAGAAATAAACCTTTTGCCTTTCTGTTTACTCTTTTTTTTACCATATCATACCTACTTTTTCACTTCTCGATAGGATACACGGGTACGGTTTACATATTCATAGGCCAGCAGCTCCAGGACCGTATCCCCGCCGTCCAATACCGCGACTTCTACAGGGTTTCCGTAGCTGTCGTTCGTAAAAAGTCTTTTCCGCTTCACCGAACCGTTCCCCCGCAGGATGATTTCCTCAGTCAGGGCCCCCTTTTCATAGATGAAACGGCGAATCTGCTCAATCCTTTCATCACCCGAATACCAGGTGCTTTCGGCAAGTCTGTCCTCAGAATCATATTCCAGCACGAAATAATCCAACAGGGACTTATCGGGGCTGTAGTTTTCGATCCGGGTATTCCGACCGTTTTCATACATATAGCTCGTCCGGCTCAACAGGGCGTTCTCACCGTTATATACCATCCAACCCGTTTTCCGACCTTTCCCGTCGTATTCATATTCCTGACGTGTCTGCAGCTCGTCATTTCGATCATACAGGGCGTCTTCGGTCAGAAAGCCCCTGCCATCATAACCGTAAACATGATAGTTCAGAAGCTCCCCGTTTCCGTCGTAAGTCTTAAGCAGCTCACCCAGTCCCTCATACGTATGGGCACTTCGATAGTTTTCATCCTCGTACTTGTACACAAGCCGCTCAAGCAGCTCGTCGTCGCTATTGAAAAGCTCCTCCGACAGTTTGAGGGTTCCCTCATCTGCATAGGTGTATAATCGGTACTCCGCCAGAACACCATCCGGGTAGTAGGAAAGTTCTTTGGATATCAGCTGCACTTCCTCAACGACCTTTTCCGTGATCATTTCTTCGGACCCGGTCTTGCCGCTGCCCGGGATCTGTACAGCTTTTTCGCTTACACATGCGCTTAGCAATACAACCAGTCCTGCTGCTGCTATCAGCGGGATATGTGATCTGCTCATTGTTTTCTCCTCGGCTCTTTTTTTTACATTATATTCACCAGAAAATTTCAAGTCAAACAGTATCATTATGCCGCCTGATCTTTTGCACAAAACTCACAATAGAATCGACGGAAAGATTCTCCCCGCGGTCTCCTGGTTCTATTCCCGACTGCCTGAGAAGGTTGAACAGAAGGTCCTGTTCCATGCCGCTCCACCATCCGCCGCGCTGGAGGTTGTTCCGAATAGTTTTTCTGCGGGATGCGAAAACAGCTCTGGTAAAGGAGCTGACCATCGGCAGAAGGCTGAAATCGTATCTTCCGCAGGGTGTCAGAAGCACCACCTTGCTCATGACATGGGGGGATGGATAAAAATTCCCCGCCGGTACATTTCCGCAATCCCGGATGGAACAGGCGAAACTGCAGAGCACGGTAAAGGCCGAATAATCCTTCGTTCCGGGCCGTGCAAGCATTCTCTCTCCGACCTCCTTCTGCACGGTGTATACCATCCGCGGGGGAAGATTCCCCTGTTCGATGAAGGATGCAATTATCGCCGCCGCGCTGTTGTACGGAAGATTTCCGATAACCCGGTCCGGAGGACCGGTTAACTCATATTCGGCACGCCAGGTCTTCAATACATCCCCCGGGATGATTTTCAAATCTCCTCTGTCACCGAAGGCCTTTTCAAGATATTCGATGAACATCCTGTCAATCTCGAAAAGAAAGAGCCGGACCCTCGTACTCAGGAGGTGAGATGTCATGGCCCCGAGACCCGGGCCGATCTCCCACACTTTTTCATTCCCTTCAAGTTCAAGCAGCCCGATGATTTTCTCCCTCACGTCCCGGGAGATGAGGAAATTCTGACCAAACCGGCGGGCAGGGGCCATTCCATTGGCCGCGAGCACCCGGGCGATCTCCTTCGGTGAGTTGTAATTTCTGAGCAGCTCCATAGGTATCAGCATACTGACTCAGTACAGCCAGGGTCAATACGGCACAGACAATACCTGCTATGAGCAGCCACCGGGCCTGTGGGACGGGCAGTACCGGCAGCCGGGAGAAAAACGCGGCTGTTTCCATGGTAAAATGAGCAAAATGACCGATGAGCCCCCTGAACAGTACATCCGCCCTGAGGAAAAGGGATCCCTGCAGAAGAACTCCGAACAGACTGAAGATCAGATAGGCCGTACCGGTACACATCCAGAGGGCTACCAGGGGTGTCAGGACGATGGACCCGATTATTCCCGCCGGATAGAGAACCCCGAAATGCTTCACGATCAGCCAGGAAGTACAAAGCACCGCGGACAGATTTGCCGCCAGGGGCTTTCTGATAAAGGGCGGAATCCAGCAGGGCAGCAGTCTGTCAAAAATATCCGTGAACAGAAGAATACCTGCAAGGGCCGCATAGGAAAGCTGGAATCCCAAATCCATCAGAGCGAGGGGGAAACAGAGAGCATGGATGAAGAAAGACATTACCAGCAGATGGAAAACCCGGATACGTATATTTAATAGTGTGAAGCCGGAGACCCCGATTCCGTACATCATGAAGGCCCGAAGGAGGGACGCTCGCGGGCCTGCAAGATACAGATATCCGCACAGCAGGATGAAATTCAACCATAGAGACTTCGTTTTTCCCAGCACAGGGATCAGGAGGCTCAGAACCGCCAGGGAGATAAGCCCCATATGCATTCCCGAAAGGGCAAGAAGATGAACGGTCCCGCTTTTTCTGAACAGTGAAACGATGCTGTCGGAACGGAAATCCTTATATCCGAGGAGAAGGGCCTCCATAAGCGGAGCTGCCGCTCCGCCGGTACGCCTCAACGAGTTGCGGATATATCCGTTCACGGACCTTCTGACCCGCATTACACCACCGGGCCCGCTCACATACTCGAGTTCCCCCTTCACATGGCCGAACCATACGTTCGAACAGGGATAAATCCGGTGCAATTCAACGGGGCATTGAATCCTGCACCCCCGGGAAAAGGAATCTCCGGATCTGCCTTGAGCAATTTTCCCTGTACAGGTGATTGTTACGGTTCCTGATGCCAGGGCTTGATTTCCATATCTATCACCTACCCTTTCCGCATGGAGGGAAAAACGTAAACCGCCGTCCCCGGCAGGCCTCCCGTCGTCCTTCAGCACTCCGCAAATCCGGCTCACCTGCTCCGGCGGCATCCCCCAAAAAGTTTTTTGCTGTTCCATACCGACGGGAACTCGCAAACAGCAGAAGAGAAGGATTGCCTCGGTGCAGCACAGGAGGCTCCAGCGCCGGCAGTGAATACCGGGAAAACAGGCGCAGACATTGGAAACCGACCCGCACAGAATGGAGAGGGAAAAAATGATCCGCCAGGCAAGGACATCCAGGAAGGCATACAGAGATAACGACAGAAAGACGGGTATGAGTAAAATGAGATCTGCTATCAGTTCATAAAAAGTGAAAAAACCGGAACTATCCTTCGATCTTCTACTGCTGCAAATCGCTCAGAACCTCCCGCGCAGCCTGTTTGACTGAACGCGGGTAATCCAGATACATCGCATAGAGGAGATGATCGAAAGCCACATTACTTCCCAGTTTTCCGAGATTCCGAACCACCGCCAGCACAACCTGTTCATCAACACGCTGCCCATTCTCCATATAAGTGTTTAATACTTCCAAATAGAGACTGAGACGTTCGGCTGCTTCATTACTTGCCATAGTTCCAAGCGCGGCAATAGCCTCCAGCAATACCGACTTCGGGGTTATCCTCCGGTCGACTTCAATATTCGTCTGGTCAAAATGGTCAATCAGCAGATTCGTAGCCTGGGACCATTCAAGTTCGGTGAGATACCGGACCGCCGAATAGCGCAAATCCCGTATCATTTTATTGATATCCTCGTTATTCGACAGTTCGAGTCCGACCTCCAGGGCTTTCTGGGCCAGGCTTCCGCGCTGCTCCCTGCTGAATGAATCCTGCTGCATTGCCCAGTCGAGAACCGGTTTTTTCTCCCGGGTAAAACCGGTTTCCAATACTTCGATCACCATTACAGCCGTATCCCCCCGGAGCTTGTCCACGGCATCCCGAGCTTTCTGCTCAAGATGTTCGGGATAACCCTGATATATGGCGGCGAATAGACTGGGAAAAGCCGCTGGGTCACCAACTTTGCCCAGGGTGACAATTGTTTCTGCTACCACCTGCGTATCGACTTCCTTCCCCTGACGATATTCCTCATTTTTCACTTTCAGATAACTGAACAGGCTCTCCATCAAAGGATGTTCTGAAGTAAGAAGAGAACCAAGGCTGTTCATCGCTGCAACTTTGACCCCGGTATCACTATCCTGGTTAAACACTGTCCATAAAGTATCTATAGCCGGTTCATACTGCTCGCCCCCAGCCAGACGGGCCGCCAGTTTGGCCAGTTCGATAGCCGTGGCATCCCCGCCGAGAGTTCCGTAATTATCCTGATAAAACTCAAGGGCCTGGAGATAGAGCTTTCCCATGCCCCGCTCACCGCTTTCGGCCGCATCCTGCAGGACCTGAACCTTTGTACTGAGACTGCCCCGGGCGAAATTGCGCTGATAGGCGAACAGAAGCCTGTTTTCCTCCGTTTCCTGAGCCGCAAGCCCGGTAGTCGCCAGAACACATATACACAGCACAAACAAAATGATGTACTTCTTCATAACATACCTCTGATTTAAAGTATAAAGCAGCCTGTAGATATTTCAATTATAAAATCTTGACGGAAAGGATTTATGATTCTCTTTCATCAAACAGATTATATACGTAAATGAGAATTCGGTTCCGGGTTGCGATCGATAACGGTGACGCCTTGAGGTGAAGAACCGATTGATGCTTCGGCTGGCTGTAATTAACTCCCCTTACGATGCCGTTCATGACAATGGTTGCCTTTCCCAGATTGAACTGGAGTTTCAGAGGCATACCGACCTTGCCTCTGCCGCCGATTATCACTGCAGCACCATCCTCGGATAGATCCTTGAGTCTGCAGCGAAGACCCCGTCCCTGCTCCGCCTCATCGGTGGCGTTTTTCAGTGACCTGAGAGGATAGATCAATGCGGGTTTGTTGGTATCAACCCGTACAGAACCCCTTTTCTGGCTTCGAACCAGGGAATCCGAATGGGAAACATGAAGAATCGGGAATTTTCTTTCGAGGAAATCATCCAGAACCCGGGTTTCAAACACGTATCCCGCGTCATCCTGTCTCCAGAAGTACACATTTATACGGCGCCCCCGCCAGTGGAATCCCTGAGGCAACGGTGGTCCTTCCGGATAGCTGAAAGCCATATACTTCCTCAGATTCTCTACAATCTGAGAGGTATACGTCCCGTATCCCGGAAGGTTAATGAGAACCCTCTGGCGCTGGGGAAGCTTGCGGCTGGATTTCAGCCCGAGCTTGTACCGGGGCAGTTCCATCTCGACACTTTTCCGAAACTCAAGGAGCTTCGCGAGGAAATTAATATTCCGCTCATTGTTCATGGAACCTTCGGTTCTGAACCGGATGACCATCCGGCGTATAGACTTGTCAATCTGGGGGATCGACCAGAAGAGGGAGGTTGGATTCTTCAGTCGGTTTTCCACAGCCACAATTCTGAGAAGATTCACTTCCTTGAACGTGAACCCGGATTCCTTGCCTTTGGCATAAAAATGGAGCCACGGGAAGCTGCCTCCCCCTGCCTTCAGCATAGCCGCGTAGGCGAATCCGATGAGTAGAAAAAAACTGCCGATCAGTATCCAAATAAACATAGTCCCGCTATCTTAACATATACAATATAATTAAAAAACGATATCCTCAAGAACATGAATTTTTATAACTCTATACTATTCTTCATAAAAAATCAGCAAAAAAAACTTCCTTTCACGGAAGCTGTTCTCCTTTTTCTCGTGTTTTTCTTCCCGGGATACCTGTATCAGAATGCCGAGTTCAGCTTTCAGGTGATGTTCACCCCCGGCTTTCACCTTACATCCCTCCTTTTCACCCTTCCCCAGCTGCTCCTGCTGCTTTATATCCTTCATCTGAGAAATGGGGAAATTCTGCAAGTGTACGGTATCGCTTCTTTTAGACTGTCTTACCTGCCTCCCGGCCTGCTTCTCTTCGCGGTACTCTGCGCCGTCACATTCACTCTGGGACTGCTCTCTCATCTGTTGGGAAGTTTTACCGGTATCGAGCTTGTCAATCCCGCCGTTCCGACCGGTGCAGGCGGGGATGTGGATTATCGGGTCTTCACCTCATACCCCCTGCTTCCGCTCTATATTCTCGGTACCAGTATGCTTACAGGATATTTCGAGGAACTTTTCTTTCGGGTTTACCTGATTGCCGAGTTCTCCTCCTCCCCGGCCGGTATACCCGGCATCATCGGAATAAGCAGCCTTCTGTTCGCGGCAGGCCATCTCTACCAGGGTTTGATCGGAGCAATGGGAACCTTCCTCATCGGCATGATCCTGGCCTTTCTTTATGTCCGCCGCCGGAACTGGCATGAAATAGCCATCGCCCACGGTCTCTACAATTTCACCATGATTATGCTCATGCCCCTGGCAGCATAGTGTAAAAAAAACTTGATTTCATAAATGTGCTATATTAGATTTTCTTTATGAAAGTTAAACAGATCTTCTTAACACTGTTGCTCTTCACCGCCCTGTTTCTGTCGGGACCTTATCTGTGGGCCCAGGACCAGGCTGAGCTCTCACCGGAGAAGCAACGTTTGTACGACCTGGGATTCGGCGTGTTTTCACAGACTGTGGAAGCCCCCGATTTCAGTATTCAGCTGCTGGACGGTTCACAAGTCAGCCTATCCGATTATCGGGGCAAGCTGGTTCTTCTCAATCTCTGGGCTACCTGGTGCCCCCCCTGCAGAGCTGAAATGCCTTCCATGCAGGAGCTGTATGATAAGCTTCATCCGAAGGGTTTCGAAATACTCGCGGTGGCAGCACCCAATCCTCCTCGTGAGACCCTGGACAAAATCAGGGACTTCGTTTCCTCCAATGCTTTCAGCTTTCCGATCCTGATCGATGAGCAGTTCGAAGCTAACAGCATCTACGGAACCGGCAGTATACCGACCAGTTATATCATCAGCACCGACGGTGAACTTGTAGCGCGGCTCACCGGGGCTATCGATTGGAAGGGAGAGGATATCGTGAAGATTTTCACCGAGATGCTTCCCTGAGGAGTTTTCCGGAAGGAGGAGCCTACATGAAAAGTTACAGACTTTTTTTATCAATACTTCTGTTCTTCCTCGGGTTCCAGGCCTGGGCCCAGCTTGATCAGCTGGAGATCCTCGAACCGGAGAAACCAGCAGCTCCGGCTGTTGAGAGTTTTTCAATCCAGACCTCACCGAAAAGCTCCCCGTCCTCCGGAACTTCCCTGCCCGGACAACCGGAGGCGAAAGTAGGCTTTCCTTCAAACCCGGTAGTTTTCGACCCTTCCGGCCGGGCTGTCTTCGACCTCCGCTATGATTTTCCGGAGGGTTTTCATCAGACGAAGCAGGAGGATTTCTTCGGCATGACCATGCCGGAAGCTTCCCCCTTCCGGATCCTGAAGATCACCTATCCTGAAAACGGCGTAGTCAAAGAGGGACTGCTGAACTACTACGGAAGCGCGGTGCTGAAAATCGAGATCGGCCTGGCAACGGAGGTGCAGCAGCAGGAATACCGGATGCCGGTCACCGCTTTGTATCAGCTCTGTGATGAAGCTGGGACCTGTTATTTTCCTCAGGAAGAATCCGCCGAGATAGTATTCAGGATTCCGGAGGGAACCGCAGTATACGAAGGGCAGTTTTCTTCAGGGGAGAAGCCGGTCTCCGGCCAGGAGGGCGGTTTCCCAGGCAACAGTGCTGCCAGTGCATCCGGTATGGGAACAATACTCAGATTCCTCCTTTTCGCCCTCATCGGCGGGCTCCTGCTGAACGTGATGCCCTGTGTGCTGCCGGTCCTTTCGATCCGGGCTCTGAACCTGGTGGGGCAGAGTAATAATAAGCGGAAAGAAATATTCACCGGCTCACTCCTCTACACTGCCGGGGTTCTTCTTTCCCTCCTTATCCTGGCTGCTGCAGTAATCGGACTGAAACTCTCGGGGGAACTGGTCGGCTGGGGATTTCAGTTTCAGAACCCGCTTTTCGTGGTCTTTCTGATAACGGTCATCTTTGTATTCGGTCTTTCTCTCTTCGATGTGTTCGTTTTTCAGGCCCCGACAATGCAGGGAGCCGTTCGGAAAGCGAGTCAAAAAGGATACATCGGTTCCTTTTTTAATGGAATCATAGCCGTCCTCCTCGCAACTCCCTGCACCGCTCCATTACTGGGAACGGCCCTCGGTTTCGCCTTTTCCCAGTCCCCCGGGATGATAATCGGAATATTTTCCATGGTTGGCTTCGGCTTTGCCCTGCCCTTTCTTCTGATCGGAATATGGCCGGCAGCAGTACAGAAACTACCGAAACCGGGCCCGTGGATGAATACTTTTAAGGAACTGATGGGTTTCGTTCTTCTGGCTACAGTTATCTATCTTCTATCGATCCTCCGCTTTCAGATCAATCCGGCGGAGATGATCCAGGTTCTGATCTTTCTTCTGGTACTCGGTTTTCTCCTCTGGATCTACGGAAAGGCGGCAAAACCAACGGCCAGCTCAAAAAGAAAGTGGATCATTTTAGCTTTATTAATTATACTGTCGATATCGGCCGCGGGCCGGCTGCTGCAGTTTGACGGCAGCGCTGAAATAACAGAGAGCGATAGTATCAGAGAGGGATGGGAGGTCTTCAGCCCGGAAGCATTGGAGACATACCGACAGGAGGGGCAACCTGTCCTGGTTTTATTTTCCGCCAAGTGGTGTACCGTGTGCAAACTCAATGAAGAAACAGTGCTCCATACCGACCGGGCGAATGAGTTATTCCGGGACCGGGATATAAGGGTGCTCTACGGGGACTACACCAACCAGGACAGAACCATCGGTGAATGGATTCAATCCTACGGACGGGCCGGTGTTCCCGTGTATGCCTACTATCCGCCCGGAGGGTCTTTTCAGCTTCTGCCGGAGGTTCTCAGTATGCAGGTACTGGAATCATACCTGGAGACCTCTTTCCCCTGATAACTACGGATAAGGAGTAAGTCCATGCCAGAACTCGACACTGTACCAAGAAGAATCCGTTCTACAGCTTCCCAGCACCCTGATCTCACCGCCCTTCAGACAAAAAACAAGGAAGGAGAATTTATCCCTCTCAGTTTCAGAGATTTTTACGAGGAAATTAAAATTATTGCATCCGGGCTGCATGAGATCGGAATAGAACGGGGCCATCACGTCGGCATAATTTCCGATAACCGGCAGGAGTGGATCATAACGGACCTGGCTCTTCTCGGGATCGGGGCAGTGGATGTACCCCGGGGATCCGATTCGATGGCTGATGAAATTGCCTTCATTCTCGGCCATGCCGAATGTTCGATCACCTTCGCCGAAAATGCCGCCCAGGCTGAAAAAATTCTTTCAAGAAAGGAAAAACTGCCGCAGCTCGAGACTATCATCCTCTTCGATGCCGGCCAGAAGGTAAAATCAAGCATCGCCGGTGCAGTCAAAATAATGAGCTATGCCGAACTCCGTGAAAAGGGTGAAACCTGGTATGCTTCAAATCCGGATTATTACGACCAGCAGGTCGATGAGGGCAGGAAGGATGATCTGGCGACCCTCATCTACACTTCAGGAACTACGGGAGAACCCAAGGGAGTCATGCTGACCCACCGCAGTTTCGTTTTTCAGATAGAACGGGTCTACGATCACATAGATATCAAGGCGGGGCATGCCTTTCTCAGTGTCCTTCCCATCTGGCATTCCTTCGAAAGAGCCGTAGAATACCTCGTCCTGAACATCGGAGCTTCCCTCTCCTACTCCAAGCCCATCGGATCGGTCATGCTTCCGGATATGCAGAAAGTCCGTCCCCACTTCCTCACCTCGGTACCCCGTATCTGGGAGGGTATCCACGGGGCCATACACCGGAGCATGAAAAAAGAAGGAGGGATCAAACTGAGCCTTTTCAGTTTTTTCGTCGCCGTAGGAGAAATGCAGGCTACCTTCGTGAACATGTTTCTAGGACAGCTTCCGGATTTCACCCGCCGTTACCAGATCGTGGACAAACTGGTGGCGCTGATACCGATCATTCTCCTGAGCCCTCTGAAATGGCTGGGCCACGCCCTGGTCTTCAGAAAACTGCATGCCAGGCTGGGGGGCCGTTTTCTGGCCGGCATATCCGGCGGCGGGGCACTGCCCTCGTATGTGGACCGTTTCTTCTGGGGTGTAGGCATCCGGCTCCTCGAAGGATACGGGCTTACCGAAACAGGGCCGGTTCTTTCAGTCCGCAAACAGAAACACCCCGTATTCGGTACTGTCGGACCCCTGCTGCGGGATATAGATTACCGAATCGTCGATACCGACGGCATCATCATGCCTCCGGGCCGCAAAGGGACTCTCTTCGTCAAGAGCGACCAGATTATGGAAGGCTACTACAAGCGCCCGGACCTCACCGAAGCGGTTCTCAAAGACGGATGGCTCGATACCGGGGATGTTGCCATTCGTACCTACTCAGGTGAATTCAAGATCCTCGGCAGGACCAAGGAGACCATCGTCCTCCTCGGAGGGGAAAACATTGAACCGGTACCTATCGAAGACAGGCTGAATGCCTCGGAGGCGATCCTGCAGTCAATGGTGGTGGGACAGGACCAGAAATTTCTGGCCGCCCTGATAGTACCGGAGATGGAAAAACTGGAAGAATATGCCCAGCAGAATGCCATCGACTACGTGGAAAACGTTGAACTCCTCGACAACCCGGAGATTCAGGAGTTCGTCCACAACGAAATACAGGAACAGGTCAATCCAAAGAACGGCTTCCGACACTTCGAATGCATATTCCGGTTCACCCTCCTTCCGGAGGCTTTCGAGGTAGGGAAGGAATTGACCCACACCCTCAAGATCCGCCGGGACGTAGTCAACCAGAAGTATCACCACCAGATCAGGGAATTATTCAAATAAAACCGGGCTGATGGATTGAAACTTTTTTCCAACGATTTGACGGGGCGCTTCCTTGAGCGCCCCAACCGTTTTTCTGTCCTGATCGAAACCTCTTCTGGAAGGGTTCACGCCCATTGTTCCAATCCGGGAAGAATGGGGGAACTGCTGCTGCCGGGTGCCACGGTCATCCTGGAACACTCTCCCGGGACGCACCGGAAAACCGAATGGACCCTTGCCGCGGTAAAACAGAGCGGAAAAATTATTCCCCTGGTATCCTCCAGGGCAAACAGGGTGGCCTCGGAGCTCATCTTGCCCCGGCTCTTTCCTGAGGCGATCAGGTATCATCCCGAATACAGCATCGAACACTTTCCGTCATCCCCGGGGCAAAAGAGCAGAATCGAGGTATTCCAGGCACGGCAGCCCGAAAGAGGGATGAAAAAACCCCGCAGCCGCTTCGACTTCCTCGTGGATTTCCCGGAAAACAGACAGGCCCTCGTAGAGGTAAAAAGCTGCACTCTCTCCTTCCGTGGCAGGGCGATGTTTCCGGATGCTCCTACCGACCGGGGCCGTCGTCATGTTGAAGAGCTCGAAAGGATTGCATCGCCGGCCTTTGACTCCCCGCTTGACATGGAAACTGTCCCAGCAGGCCGGAAGTTCGAAGGACATGTGATATTCGTCCTGTACCATCCGGATGCCGAACTTTTCACGCCCAATATCCACACCGATCCGGCCTTTTCCTCCAGTCTTGAAAAGGCATCCGGCACCGTCCATTTGCATGCCGTCAGTATCGGCTGCAGTGAATCCGGGGAATGCCGTATTATCCGGACCGGTATACCCTTTGATTTCAAACCCCTAGAACATATCCGTGCGGACCGGGGCATCTATATCCTGGAGCTCATGCTGGAAAGTGACACTGTACTGAAGGTGGGAAAACTGGGGGCTGTTTCTTTTCAGGCCGGGTTTTATCTCTACGCGGGATCGGCAAAGAGAAATCTGTCAAAGCGTACTGCCCGGCACCTCCGCAGAGAAAGGAAAAAGCTTCACTGGCATATCGATTACCTGCGGGAGGCTGCAGAGAAAGCTGCCGTTTATCCAATATATACCGCCGATGAGGCGGAATGCGAACTGGCCGGACGGATCGGAAAGCTCGGCGGCATACCCGTGCCGCGCTTCGGTTCGAGTGACTGCCGTTGTCATTCACATTTGTTCTATTTCAGAAACCCGCCGGAAAAAACCGTAGAATTTCAGAATCTTCTGCTGGATTTTCGTCACCGGCGGATCTGAAGGTTTATGGGCAACGGGAGCTTGCTGCGGGACTTCCGGGCAGGCCCCTATCCCGGTTCACGTGAGAAGAATGAGGATAATGGCAGCACCGATGATACCGAGAAGGATGATCACCAGAAGGGGCAGCCAGAGGGAACTCCTCCGTTTCTTTTCGGGAACATCCTGTCCGATATCGATATCTTTTACCCCCAGGACCGCCATATTTGATTCCCCCCCGGTCTCACCCTTGATGGACCGGTAACCGCAGCGGGGACAACCGTTGATGAAATCATTCGCGTGGCCGCTTTTCCCGCACCGGGGGCACATGACACCGTAGAACTTCATCCCGCAGTAGGGACATTCCTCGACATCCACCGGAACTTCCCGTCCGCATGTTTCACAGTAAAACCGGGGTTTTTCCTTCATCCTGCTCAATCCTACTTTTTCTTGACTCCCAGCACCGTCAGGTCGTCGTACTGGTCATCTTCTTTTACCCTGCAGAACTGCACATATTCGGCGGATACACTCGCGTTTTCCACCGGATCGTGGAAATAGAGGTCGTACTGCTGAAAGTGCTGTTCCAGAAAATCCGCTATTTTCCGGTCGACTACGACGGTATCGTTTTCCGTCGCCGCCGGGTCCGGATACATCCTGAAAACCTTTTCGATGGAAACCAGGGCAATTACCACCTCTTCGATTGTACCCTGAGTATCGGAAAAATCAAAGACCAGTTCCTCCTCCGGAATAGGATTGTGCATTTTTTTCAAAGTGAAGGATCCCCTGTGCATGAGGGCGTTTACAATTTCGTATATTCGATGATTACCGAGCTCTTCGTTACCCTGACCCTCATCCTCTATAGGCATAAAGGATTCATCTCTGAAAAACCTCTGTGCTTCTTCGAGCCCGTCGGTATAGAGCAGCATGAGATCCCCCGATTTGAGCAGATGGGGAATCCGCTTGAAACCTGCCTGCATCTCCACCAGATCATTGGGAAAGACCCCGGCCGCGGGAGCCTGGGGAAGCTCCCTGGTCTCCATCATCCGATTTCCGCTGTTGTACAGGTGAACCAGATTGTCCCCGGCGTTGCACATGACAGTCTTGCCGGTCCGGGTATCCAGAAGCACCACGATAAGCGCGGCGAATCTCCCCTCGAAGCCCCGTTCCTCCACCAGTCCGTTGATGGCATAGACCAGTTCCTCCAGGTTCGGGTCCTCCTCCTCCCGTTTTATCCCCCGTCCGGCTGCGACAGCATCCTTCCTCTTCTGGTTCTCCATCCAGTCGTTGAAGAAATTCCGGAATATCGTAGCTACCATCACCATGATGAGGGATGCCGGAACGCCCTTGCCAGCTACGTCGCATTTGATCATGGCATATTTCCCCGGCGTGAGCTCCAGGTAATCGAAATAGTCCCCTGATACACCCTTGGCTCCTTCGTAGTAACCGAAGAAATCGGCACCGTCGGTGGTCAGCGCGCCGGTGGTGAGCTTGCGCTTACCCGGCTGTTCGAGGGGAATGAACATCTTTTGGTTATCCTTTCCCATGATGAGGTCCTTGTTGGCGACAGCGGCGTTTACAAGTCCTTTGGTCATCTGATTAACCGTATCGGCCAGGACGGCTATCTCGTCCCGGCTGCGGACCCTGATCTCATGGCCCTTCAGCTCCTCCTTGTCCTCGGTATCCCTGATCTTCTCGACGCCTTCAACCAGCCGGCGGATAGGACGGATGATGATGGCGGACAGCAGGAGGGCCCCCAGAATGCCGAGGATGATGGCACCCAGGGCGATCATAGCGGTCCTTCTCACCAGTGAGTCCCTCGAGTTTTTTATCTCCCTCACGATGTTTTCGGTGGAAATTCCGAGTCTGACCATTCCATGGTAATAGATCCCTTCCCGGGAGGAATCCTGGTACACTATGGGTCTGTAAAACACATACTCCGTGGGCCCGGTCAATATCTGTTCGGTTTCAAACTCCGGAATACTCTCCACCCGTTCGCCGATTGTGCTTAGTTTTTCCTCAATTTCCGTGTTGATTCGGCTGATCTGATCCTGCAGCTCCGTCAGAAGCTGGGCAGTATCCTGGTTCTGACTGAGTACGAGCTGCCGGGCCGCCTCCTGTGCCTCCTGCTGCAGCTCTCCGAGCCGCTCGGCAAGGGCTCCCACTTGCAGCTCAGCCTCGGTGTTGATTTCCTCCTGCAGCCCCGGAATAATGGGAGAAACCTCATCGGAAAGCTTCACCGATCCCCGCTGGAAGGAAAACTCTCCGGCTTCGGCAACAGCTGTATTTTCAACTTCCGCGGTCTTTTCCCCGATATCGGAGTCATTCGTCGCCCACAGATAATCGTAGAAATCAGGATCGACTCCCCCGGCGGAACTTGAAGCGGGACCTGAGAGGATCACGAACCGGGCCGATTCAGCAGCCCTGGTCTGACGGGGCAGTCGTCCGAGTTCGATGGAATTTTCTTCGGGAAGGAATTTTTCTGCTCCCGCATTGATGCTCTCGATGAGCACCCGGGTACTCTCCTGCAGTCCGTCGGTCAGGTTCTTTTCCTGGGTATTGATCATATAATTACCGAGGGGAACAGCAACCATGAGGACGATTATAAGCACCAGCGAGGTGGTCAGCAGGGCGAATTTCACCCTCAAACTTCTCTTCTTTTCCATAGCGGCTATCCTCTCCTTCTTCTTCTCATAGGGGATACTGCGGTTTTCCAGTATCGATACCACGTCCCTTCGCAGCTGTACTGCTTCCCGAACGAGGGCGGCCATCTTGATCAATGCGAAAATGAACATGATCCCCAGCAGAATCATAAGCGCGACGATGTTGATCTCGCCGCCGTACAGAAAAACTCTGCGGACCTGGCTGAGCGGTGTGCGTTCCGCCCTGATCAGGGTAAAATCCCCGAATTTCACCTCACCGGTGGATTCAAAACGCAGGGTATACTGGGTGAAATAGGTCCCCCGCACTGGATGTACGACCCCGACCCGGTAGGCCCCTTCATCTATCTCCTCGATAAATGGTCCGGTAATGAGCCGGTCATTCCTGACCGAATAGAGTTCCCCTTCCGATGTATATACATAATCGTAGGGAGCCTGACCGTCCCGATCCAGCATAACCTGATCAATTATTCCGCTCTCGGTGAAGCCCCGGCCGCTGATCTGGAGTTCATACCGGTTCAGCTGGTCTTTATCCACTCCGACCTGGGTGATGTAGGTAACCGGGATATACTTGTTCAGCTGGAAATAGATGGTATTCGATATTCCCTGGTTCCCCAGATCATCCAGCGGAGCTACCGTGAGGGACCAGGTCCCGTTATCCAGATTGACAAAGGGAAACTCCGGCTCCCTCATCATAAGGCGGCCCGGCGGCTCCTGCAGATCGAAAGAGGTCAGCTGTCCCTCGAAACCGGGACCGCTCAAGTACTGAAGCCTGTAGGTATACCCGGCCAGATCCTCCGATTCCGGAGCCTTCCACCGGATGCTGAGGGTGTTGGATATGAGAAACCCCGCCGGATCCTCCTGAGGTTCCAGAAACTCAACCGGCGGAGGCGGGCTGGAATCCCGGATGAAACTCACGCTCACCGGCCCGGACCAGTTACCCGCATAGTCGGTTGAAATAAGATGCAGATACCAGAGCCCGTCCTTTTTTACCTCAATTTCAGCCCGGCGTTCATCACTGCGCAGCACCTTCAGGTTCCGCGCAGGAACCCCGTCGGGATTTTGATCCACCGAATAATTGAACCCGGCTATGCCGCTCGAATCCTCCGGAATGTTCCATTCCGCAATATAGGTATTCTGACGACTCCGGCCGCTACTGCTGAAGTTAACCGGTACGATCGATGGCGCCCGTACGCTCTGGTCGGGTTCGAGCAGAACGAGCAGGGAATCCTGATCCCGTTTGTTTTCCCAGACTACATGAATTCTGCCATCCAAGTCGAATAACTGTCCGTAGAGACTCTCCCCCGGTATGATGCTGATATCCTGATCCTCCCAGCTTATCCCCTGCTTATAGGCCAGGAAAATCCTGTTGCCCCCTTTCCGGTTGTCGAACCAGAGCAGATAAGGTTCTCCGTCCCGAAGGAGAATACGGGGATACCTGCATACCTGGGATCCCGAAGTGACGCGTTCAGGGGACTGGCGAAATGAACCGGTGGGGCTGAGAATACCGTAGAATATCTGTGGGGAAGTGGATGCGGCAGTCCGGCGCTCCCAGGCGAGGTGAAGGCCCATGGTTGAAGCGGTCAGAAAAGGCCGCTGATTGTCGTAGGTATCGGGATCATCTATCTCCTCACCCATCAGCGGTGCCAGAGTGGTGATTCGGGCCGGTTCACTCCAGCTCCTGCCGCCATTTTCACTCCGGACAATATACAGCTGATAATACCGGCTCTGGGGAGGTGACCCCTGAAAAACGATATAATCCTGTCCCGAGTAAACCGTATGGGAAGGAAGATATACATAGGAAATCCCCGTCCCTTCCACCAGGGGCCGGAAGGCACTCCAGCTTCTGCCGTCCTGACTCAGGGTGTAATTGATACCCAGACTG
>Ga0272441_10001194_pt1 | contig 55639 bp, 33 predicted proteins | sample SSMProp6N_FD_193582 | JGI IMG/M metagenome (GOLD analysis project Ga0272441, IMG submission 193582) | Marine sediment archaeal communities from Little Sippewissett salt marsh, Falmouth, MA, United States - SSM-Prop-6N | ecosystem: Environmental > Aquatic > Marine > Wetlands > Sediment ...
GCCGCACGAGATGATCACGTACAGCGGGGCGCCGCACGCGTTCACGGTCTTCGGATCGGACCGCTACCGCGAGGACGCCGACCGGAAGTCGTGGGAGCGGTTCACGCGGTTCCTCGAAGAGGTGTTTAGGGAGTAGGCGCCGCAGCTGCATCGGACGGACGCAGTTCACTTCCTCCAGATCGCCTTCAGCGCCCCCCAGCCCAACTCCTCGACCGGCGAGTCGCAGCCCTGACCGTACGCCCCGACCAGGAGACCGCACGGACTCGCGCCGTCGAGACAGGGCGACGTGTCGTAGAGCCGGTAGTCCCCGAGAGCCAGCCCGCAGAGCTCGGGATCGAGCGAGAAGTTGTCGTTCACGCCCGTCTGGTCACCGACGACCTGATCGTAGTTGCCGCCGACGTTTCCGTAGACATCACAGCACGAGAGCGTCGGCTCGTTGCCGGCCGTGGCCGCGACGCCGTGCCCGTCCTCGGTGTAGGCGATGATGCAGCGTGTCAACGTGCCGGTTCCCATGTCGCAGTACACGCCGCCGCCGTCCTGGAGCGCCGAGTTCTCGACGAGCGTGCAGTTCGTGACCGACCCCTCCTGGAGCCAGATGCCGCCCCCGTGGCCGTACGTCGCCTCGTTCCGGCTGATGTCGCAGGAGTTCAGCTGAGCGTTCGAACCGTGCAGTCGAACTCCGCCCGCTCTGTTCGAATCGTTGCTGACGATCGAGCACCCGTTGAACTCGACGTCCGACGCGCTCCCCGTGTAGACGCCGCCCGCGGTGTGCGTAGCGACATTGTCGGTGATCGAGCAGTTGTCGAAGGTGCCTCCTGCGATGAAGACAGCGAGACCTCCCCCGTACCCGGTCGCGCACTCGGCGATGAGGCAGCCACTCACGTGAGGCTCCGCACCGTCGCTCACGTAGACCCCGCCGCCCCGGGTCGTGACCCCGTCCGCCGTGCACTGGGCGACGATGCAGTTCGTGATCTCGGTATCGGCCCCTTCGATCCAGATGCCGCCGCCGTGGGTCGTCGTATAGCCGTTGACGATCGCGATACCCTCGAGAGACACGTCGCCGGTTCCGACGTCGGTCACAAATCGGAAGGCGCGGTGCTCCGCGCGCGCGCTTCCTTCGCAGTCGATCGCGCACTCCATCGGATCGCCGCTCTGCGAGCGGATCGTGATGTCGCGGGAGGGAACCAGGATGTCCCGGTTGCCGTCGCCGGTGAAGGAGCCGTCGACCAGCTCGATGATGTCCCCATCACCGGCAGCGTCGACCGCTGCCTGGATCGTCGGGTAGTCACCGAGCCCGTCGGGGCGCACGACGTAGGTGGCGGCAGTGGCCGAGATGACTGAAAGTACGACAATGAAGAGGGCGAGCGCGCCCTCTCGCGCGGAACTCTTCATGGTTCCCCCCGCTTTGAGGAAATCCGGATCTGCGTGAGCCGAGAGGCACACGGGACGACACCCGTTGTACCGCCTTCCTCGGCCTACGGTCAAGATCCGAGATGCTCTGCGAGACGAACCATCGGAGCCGACCGGGGCGGTTCAGCTCCGTCTGAGTGGAGTGCCGTCGCTGCGGGCGCCTAGACAGTGAACCAGTACGTGAGCTTCACGAGGAACGTGTTCTCGGGTTCCGAGTCGAACATACCGCTCGCGCTCAGCTCCGGCCTGAAGTCGGGGCCCGAGGAGAACCCGCTGTCAAACGAGTCCCTCCCCTGCTTCCACACGATGTAGAGCGTGCTGCCGGGGCGGTACTCCCAGCGGAGCACCGCGTTCACGTTCACCGAAGCATACTCGAAGTTCCAGTTGCCGATCGACGCGGGATCGAAGTCCGGAATCCCCTCCGGATCCTCGAACTCGTATGAGTCCGGCTCGGCGAGACGCTTCGGCCTCGAGTACTCGCCGACGGTCAGATACGGCTGCGCGTAGAACTGGAGCGAGAGGTCGCGCGAGAACAGGACATCGGCGCGAATGGTCACGTCGGCGGTCTTCTGGTCGAGCACGGCGAAGACGTTGCTCACGCCTCCGATGCCCTCGCCCGGGCTCGCGAAGTTGCCGACGAACGCCTTCATGGCGTGCATGTCGGTGTAGCTGGGGTAGACACCCAGCCCGAGGCGTGTCGTCGGCGTCCACTCGATCTCAAGCCCGACGCGATCGGTGGTCCCGCCGGCATCGTTCCGGTTCAGGTTCCCGTTCAACTCGAAGACGACGTCCTTGCGACCGTCTGTCCGAACGCCCCACCATCCCCAGACTCCGCCGGGGGACTTCATGAGAGGACCGCGCTCGCCGTTGTACGTTCTCGTCAGATGCTTGTTGGAGCAGTACGGGTCCGCGCCGACCCCGTACCAGGCCGTCCAGAAGTTGCCGAACTGGAGCCAGCCATCGATATCGCCGCCGACAGCGGTCGGATGCCCCGCCTCATACGACCAGGCTTCCTCGCCGGAGTCGATGTCGTAACCCGCGTTGCCGGCGTAGAGCCAGTTCTTCCACGCGCTCGCTCCGAAGCTGCCCCGCCGGATAAGGGGTGACTCCGCCATCGACTCGTGATCGTAGTTGACCCACACGTCGCTCGTCACCTCATCGTTCGCCTGAAGATACCCGGCGTCGTTGAGGTCGAGCTTGTCGGTCTCCCAGGACCCGTTGACGCCCGCGCGCACGGTGCCCGACTGCTTCCGGACGCTGAGCTGGCCGCCGGTTCCATAGACGGCCTCGTGTCCCACATCCGGATGCGCCTTCCACCTTTTGGAGTCGATCATCGATCCGACGACCGACCCACTGACGCGGTACGCACGATCTGCGAAGTTGAGATCGAAATCGAGCCCCGTCGTGTAGGCGTTCCGAGTGGCGTAGTTCCCGTACGCGTCGCGGTCGTCCGGCTTCAAGACCGCCGTCTGCATCACGTTGAACCGATGCGCGCCCTCACTGAACTCCTTACCGAACCGCCCGACGAGGAACTGCGTCGTCTGCTCCCCGTTCTTGAAGAGGTTGTGGGCCTGTCCTTCCTCCGTGATGTCGGTCAGCGCGTAGAGCGCCCCGACCGAGATGCCGCTCGGCGTCTTCCCTGTGAGCTTTCCGGCCGTGCGGATGCGCGCGTTCTCGTCGCCGGTACCGATGCGCCGGGAGTAGAAGACGTTGAAGCCCCGGTGGGCGTAGTACTGGCCGCCCTCGATGAAGAACGGCCGCTTCTCCGAGTAGTAGGTCTCGAACGGCGAGAGGTTCAGAAGGGCCGGATCGGCCTCGACCTGCCCGAAGTCCGGCTGGAGCGTCGCGTTGAGCGTCAGATCGGAGGTGAGGCCGTACTCCACGTCGAGCCCGAAGTTGTCGAAGTGGTCGAGCTCGTCCGGCTCCCCGGCGACCGAGGGATCGGTCGACCGGTGGACGACGTACGGAAGAAGCTCGAGTTGCGGACGCGGCTTCACACCCCGGATGCCGCGGATCTCACCGAAGCGGCTGACGAAACCGCTCGTCTCGCGCTCCCACGTCACCCAGGATGTGTCCTCTCCCTTGGCGTGCATGTAGCGGTAGAGGTTGCAGCCCCAGGTCATGTCCCCGCCGTTCCGATAGCGGACGCACGAGAAGGGGATCCTCATCTCAGCGTACCAGCCGCGGTCGTCGACATGCGTCTCGGCGCTCCAGACGGCGTCCCAGCTCGCGTCCATGTCGCCGTCGTTGTAGACGTACCGGTCCCGCTGCACGCCGTCGGGGTTGACCGCGAAATTGTGGCCCGTCGTGTGGTCGTGGTACGTGTCCAGGTAGAGGCTCAGCATGTCGCATCCGCTCATGTTGTCGCGCCGGCAGAGCTGGCTCGTGACATTCGCGGCGTCGGACTCGAGGCAGGCGATGCCGAAGTACATGGCCTCATCGTCGTAGGCGACCTTGAAGACCGTCTGCTCGCTGGCGTCGGCGCCGCGCGTCGGATCCCACTCCCGGAACCCGGTCGCAGCCTGCGCCACCGTCCAGGCGTCGTCGTCGAGACGCCCGTCCACCTCGATCTCCTCGCCGTCCGCGAGCCGGTGTGCCTCGACGTACGGCACGTCGGTGACGATCCCGTCGGCGCTGCGGCAGAAGCCGCCGCTCCCGTTGGCCGGGTCGAAGGAGGAGTAGCTGCAGGTCTGAGCGAACACGACGGTGGTCAGAAGAAGGAAGGCGGTCAGTGTCGAGAAAAGCCGCAGATATCGCATGTCGGTCCCCCCGGGCGCCGCGCGAGGCCGGGCGGCCTCGGGCTTCGCTCACAACTCGAGAGCTTGGGATCTCGGGGGTGCGATCCGGCCCAGGGGACATCAAGTTCGACACGCGCGCAGGGGAGCGCGTTCAATGCCGAACCGTGGTTCAGATCCGTCCGGCGGGCGCCGGCGGCAGGTCGATCCTATCTGTGAAGCGCCTTGACGACGCCCCAGGTCGTCTGCTCGGTGGAGCACTCCGGCGTCCTGACGCCGAGGGCGTGGTTGTTCCCCGCGGCGATCGCGACGTAACCGACGTTGGGATCGGGAACCAGACCTCCGGGTCCACCCCAAGACACCACCGCCCCGTCGTCCCTGAGCGCGCAGTAGCCGTGGCCGCACGCCGAGATCGCCACGAAACCCGCGTTGGGCGACGGCACGTGGGTGCTCCCACCCCAGGCAACGATCGTCCCGTCCGACTTGAGACCGAGACCGGAGTCCCAGCCGGCCGCGACCGCGACGAACCCGGAGTTTGGCGACGGCACGTCACACTGACCGTAGCTGTTGCCTCCCCACGCGACGATCTGGCCCGCCGACTTGAGACCGAGGCTGTGGAAGCGACCGGCCGCGGCGGCCACGTAGCCCCAGTTGGAGGGTGGGTCGTCAGACTGGCCCTCGTCGTTGATGCCGGACCCCGAAATGGAGCCGTCCGACCTGACTCCGAGTGTGTGGTACGGACCGGCCGCGATGGCCGTGTAGGTTCCGGAGAAGCCGCCGCACTGGCCCTCGAAGCTCCGCCCCCACGCTCTGATGCTCCCACTGGCGTTGAGCCCGACGCTGTGCTCGAAGCTCGCCGCTATCGCCACGTACTCGTCCGGCGGCACGTCACACTGCCCGCGGTTGTTGTAGCCCCAGGCGACGATGCTGCCGTCGGACTTGAGCCCGAGGCTGTGGTAGTGGCCCGCCGCGACGGAGACGAATCCGCTGTTCGGCTCGGGCGCGTCGCACTCGCCGTTGGAGTTCGTACCCCAACCGACGACGGCTCCCTCAGACTGAGCAAGAGCGAGCGTCGCGGCGGCGAGCAGAGCGGCGCAGACAAGGATCGCGTTGGCTGAGCAGTTCCTCATTGCGGCGACTCTCCCTTCTCGTGCTGGAGCACGGTAGCGCTCTCGCTGCTTCCTCGAAGGTCCTGAGCGTCCTTCGGAGTATCTTCAGAACTGACGTGTGCCCTGGCCCTTCCGAGAGCCACCACCGCAAAGAGTAGACCATTGCCCACTTTACCATATTTCACTCCCTTTGGCAAGATACCGTCACGCACGGCGCTGACACAGAAGCCGCGGGCACCGGCCGGCGTCCGCTGCCCGCAACATCCTGAGAGATGCTCCCCAACAAGGCCGGGAACCGCACTCATGGCGTGTCCGGCGCTCGCGGCGCGGGCTACCGCGTGAAGACCATCTTCATGCGGTCGAAGTCGAGGGTCCACGCGTACCGCCTGAGGAAGTTGTGCGAGATGAGGCCGTCCATGATGAACCCGAACCGCCTGTAGCTTCCGGGAGGCTGCCCCCCGAACGAACCGGCGAGATCGGGCTGCTCGAGCGGCCCCAAGCCCAGTGTCGCGATGTCGAACTGGCCGACCGCGAACCCGCCTCCCCCCCCTCCGACGACGCCCTCGTGAACGGCGACCTCGGGTACTGGAATGCCTACGTACCGGAGTGTCTGCTCGGGCGCCGCGAGCGACGGCTCGCCGGCGAGCCCGGAATCGACGTGCCAGAGCAACCCCTCGTATCCGTTCAGGCTTCCGTGCGTGAGGATGACGTGCGTAGCCTCGAGGTAGAAGGGCACCTCCGCCACGAGACTCCGGACGAGCGCTTCAGGAAGCCCCGATGACGCGTCCCACTCTCGCTCGCGAAGTGTGAGTCGCTCTCTCGGGTAGTCGACCGTGGAGAGGAACTGCTTCAGAATGCCAGTTCCGATGATCCCGCCGATCTCGATCTCACCCAGGGACAGAGCCCTGGTCGGAAGGAGCGAGATCGGCACGTGGCGGAGCTTCGCGCTCCCCAACGTGAGGGTCTCCGTCTCCGCGAACCCGATCTCCGCCTGCTTTCCTCCAGCGAACATCCCCATCATCGTGGCCACGGGCTCGACGCCGAGTTCCTCGGCGACCTCGGTGTCGAGAATGAAGAGATCCGCACCCGTGTCGATGAGAGCAGCGACCTTACGACCGTCGATCTCAACCTCGACGATGGGTAGGGGATCCATGGAGAGAAACGGCAACTCGGCCGCGCGCGGGCCCGTCCATTCGATCTCGTACGGCCGCTTTTCACCGAACGCAGCCATGAGGGTGGCGTGGGGGTGCCGCACTTCCTCACCGCCCTCCGGCGAGAGTTCAGCGTAGCGGGAAAATCGGTTCGTCTGGTAGCAGCAGAAGAGAAGCCCCGAGCGTGCCCGGGCGTCCGCCGGGTCGCGCTCGAGAAGTCTGAGGAAGAGGCTCTCGGCCTCGCCGTAGTCGCCCATCAGAAAAGCCAGCCTCGCGGCAAGGCGAAGGGCGTCGGTCGAAGGCTCGGGACTCGAGACGAGAGGCGCTACGGTCGCCCGGGCCTGCTCGAACGAACCGGACTCGAAGAGAAGCTGCGCGTACGCATGTCGCGCCGCATCGTCCGTCTCGCTCTCAAACGCTTCCCTCGCAACCTCCACTTCCTTGAGAAGGTCGCCCCGGTGACCCTCCTCCGCGGCCGGCGTCCCTCCCGGGGACTGACCACCGAACGAGGGCGCCCCCGCGGCCAGCACTACCGCGCAGACAAGGAGAATCTCGATCTTCATGTTGTCCTCCCCCGTCAAACGAAGGCGCATCGCGTCGTCCCTCCGTCGGAGCCCGGCCGAGGCCCCGGGCGGCGTCACGCCCTTCAACGAAAGACTGCACTCGGCCCTTGCGATGGTGAGACCAGTCTATTAGAATTATGGTTGAAATGCAAATATCCCAACGGGAGGAGTGCCGTGGCCGCAACGCGCAGATCACGCAAGGCGAAGGGAGCCCGCCGGGTAAGGACCATCACTATCAGGGACGCTGCTACGATCAAGGCGCTCAGGACGCCCCTGAGGCAGGGGATTCTCGGCGCCCTGCAGCGACTCGGCAGCGGCTCGGTGAAGGATGTGGCGCACGAGGTCGGCCGAGCGCCGGCCACGCTCTACTACCACATGCATGCGCTGACGGACGCGGGACTTGTCAGGAAGGCGGGCGAGCAACCGTCTGGCTCCCGGACCGAGGCTGTCTACGAGCCGGCCGCCGAGAGAATCATCATCGACAACAGAGGGCGATCGAAGGAGTTCATGGGGGCTCTGGCCGATCTCCACGCCACGGCGCTCAGGACGGCGGAGAGAGAGGCCGTGCAGTCGCTCGCGTGGCACCGCTCGAAAGGAGTCCCGCCGGAGGAATCAGTGACCCTCCTCAGGTTGAGCGCGCGCCTCAAGCGCTCGCACCTTCGGATAGCCCGCAGGAAGCTCCAGGAGATCGCCGCGTACCTCGCCGACCACGACGACGCGAAGGCCGAGGGGACGTTCGCGTTCACGGCTTCGCTCACCCGGCTCGTCCCGCGGAAGCGCGGCGAGTAGCCGTGCGGAATCGAAGACCTGCTTCTGAGTCAGCCCGCGCGCGCTGCAACGGACTCGCTTGGTGGCGCATCCCCGGCCTCCGCGCGTACCAGTCCGGGGCCTGAGGCGTCTGATGTCGTGTCTCGCCCTTCCGAGCTGGACCTACTTCGCGGTCACCTTCACGCGCCCCATAATCGCCATCATGCACGATCTTCCTGGCCGCCGTCGGCGGTCGACGGGTCCGTCCCGGCCCCTCGCCGAATCGTCTTGAGGGTCGCGAGGTGGACCGTCACGCCTACCGCCACGACCATCAAGAGAGCACGGACCAGCCAGCTCTGCGTGAAGAACACGCCCGCGGCGACGAGGAAGATCCAGAGCAAGGAGATGCTCGTGACCTTCGTCGCCATCGTCGTCGCGCGGTGTTCCATGTAGTTCCGGATGTAGCTCCCGACGAACCGGTTCGTCGTGAGCCACGTGTAGAACCGCTCCGAGCTGCGGATGAAGCAGGCGCCGGCCAGGAGCAGGAAGGGCGTCGTCGGCAGGAGCGGCACGAAGACGCCGAGGAGCCCGAGCCCGACGCAGACGATGCCCGCTCCGATCAAGAGTCGCCTCAGAAGCGGCGAGGCGGCCTGCCGCACTCTGCTCATCCAGCCCCTCTGGCTTCCTGTCAGGATCATACTGCCCGGCGCACTTCGAGCAGAGCCCGCATTCCTCGACGCGTCGGGCAAGCCCGTCAACCCGGACAGGTGTGAAGTGACGCCCAGTTCATGATCTGCTCCCGAATAGGAACCTATCGATACTGCCCTTCGAGGTCAAGACCATCCGGCCGCGGATGATTGTTCGTTCAGGAAGTCCCTCCGGCTGTGCTAGACTCCCTCCGGGAGTTCCTGGAAGTGCGAAGAGCGGCGGTTCAACCTGTCGATCGGAGGAGATATGCGCAGGGGATTCATTGCGATAGCAGGAGCGTTGCTCGTGGCGTCGTCGGCCTTTCTGGCCTCCTGCTCACGGGTCCCCGAGACCCTCGAGCCGACCGCCGAGCGACATGAGCTGACGATCATCGGACTGGGCGACATCCACGGGCAGCTGGAGCCTTTCACATCGATGATGGACACCGACGGCGACGGCGAGAAGGAGGCAGTCTCGACCGGAGGCATCGCGCGTATCGCCACGCTCGTTCGGGAAGCCGAGAGCGAGGATCCTGACGCCGTGGCCGTCATCTTCTCTGGCGACGGGCTCTCCGATCTGTACTTCCACGCGTTCGGCGGCCGGGCCATCTACGGCCTGATGTCGGAGGCAGGATACGAGATCTCCGTCTTCGGCAACCACGAGTTCGACAAGGGTCCGCAAGCGCTCGCGACGGCGCTCGAGTCCGCGGATTTCGACTGGGTATGCACCGACGTCGCGGTGGAGGGCACGCCGCTGGAGGGCACGTGCGCGCCCTACATCATCGAGGACTACAACGGCATCTCGGTCGGGTACTTCTCCCTGATCACCGAGGGTCTCTCCTACCTCTCGAGCCCAGGCGAGGTCCTCCTGACTGGAAGCAACGTTGAGACCGCGACACGTGCGGTGAAGCACCTGCGCGATGAGGGCGCCCAGATCGTCGTCGCGCTGACCCACATCGGCCTTGAGGAAGACATCAGGGTGGCAGAGGCGATCTCCGGAATCGACATCATCTTCGGCGGCCACTCACACAGCTACGTGGAGGAGCCGATCCGCGTCGGTGACACGTTCATCGTCGCCGGGGGGGAGCGCGGCACACACCTGATGCGCCTCGACCTTGCGACCGACGCCGACGGCACCTTCGACAGGGAGAGCCTCGGCTACGAGATGATCCCGGTCGACGCGACGGTGCCGGAGGCGGCCGACATCGAGGAACATCTGGCGGTCTACCGCGACTCGCTTCCGGAGGCGATCGTCCTCGGAACCACGGAGGTCGCCTGGGACCTTTCCTCGGCGGCGGTGCGCGGCGGGGAGTCGCCGGTCGCGAACCTCGTGAACGACCGCATGCGCGAGAAGTTCGGCGTCGATATCGTGATGAACAACGCCGGCGCCTTTCGCGGCAAGATGGTCTACGAGCCCGGGCCGGTGACCGACGTGATGCTCCGCGCGATCGACGAGTTCGGGAACCACGCCATCATGATCACCCTCGACGGGCGCCACGTGAAGGAGATCCTCGAACGGAGCGCGGCGAACTTCGGTGAGGGCGGCCTCCTCCACGCATCGGGCCTCAGGTACACGATTGAGCTTTCGCGAACGCCTCAGGAGATTGGCCAGGACCAGCAAGGAGCGTGGATCGTGACCACGCCGGGCGAGCGCGTGACCGAGATCCAGATGGTCGGACCGAACGGGGCGATCCAGCCGTTCGACGCGTCGCGCGAGTACCGCGTGCTCACGAACAGCTTTCTCCTCAAGCAGGCGGGTGACGGCTATTTCTGGTTCGGCAGGTACGGGCGGGACGAGGAGAACACCTACTCGACGTTCTACCTGATCCTCGAGGAAATCGTGAGCAACGAGGGCGTGCTCAACCCCGAGGAGCCTGACGGGAGACTCAAGGTCGTCGGCCACTAGGCCGGAACGGGAGTGAACGGCAGAGCTTGAGAGAGCGCGCACCCATGAGGCGGTAGTCGAACTCCCGGACGCGCTCGCGCGAGCGACTCCCGAACGCCTGTCTCATCTCCGAGTCGCGCGCCAGGGCGATGATGGCGTCGGACAGGCTGTCCGGGGCCTCGCTCGGAACGAGCAGTCCGTTCCCGCCGTCATCGACCATCTCCGGAATGCCGCCCGCTTCGGTCGCGACGATCGGGAGCCCCACGGACATGGCGTCGAGCACGGACGTCCCGAGCCCCTCCATCTTCGAAGCGAGGACGAAGACGTCCATCGCCTTCAGCACGGCCCCGACATCCCGTCGCTCTCCGAGAAAGCGGAAACGCCCGTCGAGCCGCAGAGAGTCCGCCAGAGCGCGGACCTTCCTCTCCTCGGGCCCCGAGCCGACCGCGACAAAGAAGACGCCGGGCTCGGCGGCGATGACCCTCTCCGATGCCTTGAGCAGCGTCGGATAGTCCTTGTGACCCACCATCCCGGCGACGGTGCCCACCAGGACTCCGTCCAGAGGCACCCCGAGCTCGCTCCGGAGTGACGGGTCCGGTTCGACGTCGTCGAAGCGGTGGATGTCGATGCCGCTCCGGATCACCTCGACGCGGCTCGGATGGATCCCGTCGCCGACGAGTACGTCTCTCACGTTCTCCGAGACGGCGACGATCCTGTCGACGAGGCCGGTCGCGTACTTGAGACGGCTCGCCGGGTTCGCGCCGATGGAGAAGTCCACGCGTCGCACGGCGATCGTGCGAAGCCCGCGGTTCATGAGCCTCGCAAGGAGACCGATCGAGACGGCGTGGCCGGAGTGCAGGTAGAGAACGCGGTAGCCTCCCCGTGCGGCGAAGCGAGCGATTCGACCTGCCGAGAGGAGGTCCATCTCTCCTGAGAGCGGCTCGCTGTGGTAAGGAAGGCCCTGGACGCGGAGGTAGTCCTCCATGCGGGAGCGCCGGCGGCAGATGAAGTGCGTCCTCACGCCCTCGTCGAGCATGTACCGGAAGAGGTAGGCCGCCTGCTGCTGTCCTCCGCGCCAGCCCCTCTCGGTATCGACGTGGATCACGGAGACGTCAGTCGCGCCCATGCCGCATCTCCCAGATGTAGAGACGCTTCAGATAGGCGCCGAACGCGGAGTTCAGGCAGAGGATAAGGCCCCGCCGGCCGTCGAGCATGCCCAGCCTGAAGAGGTACATGCTCAGAAACTTCCACAGTCCCCGGGCGACGGCCGACGCGATCGAGGCGCGCGTCGCGTTCGTCTGCTCCCGGGCGCTCAGCCGCGCGTAGCGGACCATCTTCCCGATGTGAGTCTCGATGTCGGGACAGGTGTGGTGCAGGAGCGGCTCGCCGATCGTCCCGACGGGACCCTCGGCCATCACAACCGACTCGTGCACGCTCCGCTCGTCGAAGCGCCCCTTGTTCCTGTCAAAGAGACGGAGGACGTACTCGTTCCCCCATCCGCAGTGCCTCATCCTCTGGCCAAGGTAGTAGGACACCCGACGGATCCGGTACCCCGGGCAGCGCGGGTCTTCAAGGACCTCCCCGATGCTCTCCCTCAGGCCGTCGGAGACCTCCTCGTCCGCGTCGACAACGAGCACCCAGTCGTTCGAGCAGCTCTCGACGGCCCGCTGCTTCGTCTTCCCGAACCCCAACCACTCGCTTCTCACAACCCTGCAGCCGGCCGCCTCGCAGATCTCGACGGTGCGGTCGGATGAGCCCGAGTCGACCACGACGATCTCGCCGACCCACGACAGGGACGCCAGACACCGCCCGATCCGCGCCTCTTCGTTCTTCGTGATGATCGCTGCGGAGAGAGCGCGCACGGTCAGATCCCCCTCAGAGTGCGGACGACGTCGGCCAGCTGCCCGGCCCGTTCGGACCAGAGAAGACTGCGGCACTCGCGTGATATGCTCTCGGACATCCGGGCTCTCAGGGCCTCGTCCGACCAGAGCGTGTCGAGAGACTCCGCGAGGGCCGACTCGCTCTCGGGAGTATAGAGGAGTCCGGTCACGCCGTCATCCACGAGCTCGCGGAGCGCCGGGAGGTCCGCGGCGACGACCGGAATGCCGTGGCCGTAGTAGTCGAACAGCTTGAGCGGTGACGTAAGATGGCGGTTGAAGAACGTGTCCCGAAGCGGAACCACCCCGACGGCCGTGTCGTTCAACCGTTCGCGCAGAGCCGCCCTGTCCAGCCACCCGAGGACGGTCACGGAGACGTCGGGAGCGGACTCCCGCGCCACGCGCTCGACCCGCTCCTTCCGGTCCGCGTGCTTCCCGCCGATGATGAGGAGCGGAGGCTTCGTCGTCGACGCCTGGACGGCCCTGATCAGAAACTCCACGCCCTTGTGCGAATCGAGCGAGCCGACGTAGGTCACGGAGCTGCCGGGTCCCGGCCTTCCGTGGAAGGACTCGATGCCCGTCCTGGCCACGACGATCTCGAGATCAGGGAACACGTCGCGGTAGAGCCGCTTCTGGCCCTCCTGCAGGCAGATGAGCGCGGAGACGCGGGGGAGGTATCGCCGCTCGAGACGTTGCTGCCGGAGCCACCGAGATCGCTCGATGTCGTCGCGAACGGAGAGATCGGCGTAGAAGTCGTGCGACTCGAAGAGCACCGGTATCCCGAGATCATGCCTGAGCCTCACGAGATACGGCAGGAACGTCACGTTCCGGCAGATGACGGCGTCGAGCGGTTTCTCGCGATGAAGGTCGCGGACCTCCTTCACGACCTGTCTGTAGAAGAAGCGGTTCGAGAAGCTGAAGCGCGGCGTGAGCGACCGGACGTGCAGATTGCCGGGCTTCGTCGCCGCGAACACGTGTTCGAAGACGCTGGCGGGCGGCGCCTCGCTGTCACTCTTCACGAAGAACCAGCACTCATCGAACGCGCCCGCCAGCGCCGCGGCGTTCTGCGTCGTGAACGAGGCGCCCGGGGAATTGGATGGCCAGTGAGCGGTGTGAACGTACGCGACATTCATGCGCGCCCCCGGGGGGTGGATCGCGGCTCGTCTCAGATTCCCTTGAGCAGGGTGTAGTTCTCGAACCTCCCGATCGACCGCCCACCGAGCACTCGCTGCTCGAGCCATGTCAGGAGGCGGTACTTCGGTCGCTCGTGCTTGTGTGGCTCCCGGTGGGGATCGGGCCTACCCGTCTGCTGGAGATCGTCCGCCCAGTCCATCGCGGCGATCGTCTCCCGCATGACCATGGGGTGCGTGCCCCCAAAGACCGGCAGCCGGTCCAGCGGTCCGTAGTCGAACGAGTCCGGAGCGTCGTCCCCGCCCCTGGGCGGTCCATCCGGATCGACGTGGACCGCGTCGAGCGAGCGCTTCTTGCTGCGCATCAACCCGGGCGGCCGAACCCACCCGTAGTGGTGAACGCGCGCGTTCACGCGGGCCACCGTGAGCTTGCGCGTTCCCTCCTTCGTCCGGTAGCTCGTCCCGTCGAAGTCGGGGATCCACCGGAACGACTGCGCCGACTCCCAGGAGTGGATCTCCGGAAGGTTCCTCACGATCCGGATCTCGGACGGGTACCAGCCGTGGCTCACCTGGTAGTGGTCGTAGTCGCCCCAGAAGTGGATGTAGTCGAAGAGCAGGCCCTCCACCTCGGTGCGTCCCAGGAGCTCTTCGCACCTCGCCCGGATCACCGGGAGGTCGTTCTCGTGGATCACCTCGTCCGCCTGAAGGTAGAAGAGCCAGTCCCCGGTGCAGGCGTCCTTCGCGATGTCCGTCTGGTGCGCGTTCTCCATGCCCCGCGGGAAGCGGTCGAGGTTCCACGCCGTGTCGATGACCCTGATCTTCGGGTCGCCGATTCCGAGGACCTCCTCTCTGGTCCTGTCGTCGGCGTCTCCCCGTCCGATCGCGATCACGAACTCGTCGACGATCGGGAGGATCGACCTGACCATCGGCACCACGGGGTAGTAGAGCTTGATGCCGTTTCTGACCATCGAGAATCCGCTGATCTTCATGGCCCGTCCACCGTCAGGTTGGTCGTCGGCTTGCCCGAGCGTCCGGGGAGCGCTCGCAGCCAGTCTACCACACGGGCGCCTGGTCCGGAGGTCCGTCGGCCGGGACGCCGACAGGCCTCTCCGCGCGCAGTCGGCGCTCGATCTAGCCGGCGATGGCGTCGAGAAGCTCCGCGTAGCGCTCGGCGATCCGCTTCCGAGAGAACCTATCGACGCGCGCGAGATCGGGTGCCAGATGCGGAAGCCCGCCCGATCGCTTCCTGTCCCGGAGCTCCAGGAGCGCGGCACCGATTCCATCCACATCCTGCGGATCCACGGGAGGCCCGGCCTCAAGCTCGACGAGCAAAAGGCCGAGATCGTCGCCCGCAAAGGTGATCGGCAGAATGGGATTCCCGATCCTCAGGTACTCGAACAGCTTCGCCGGGTAGTGCCCCTCGCCCCCGGTGAGAAGCAGGAGCGAGACATCCAGGCGAGCCAGGTCGGCGAGGCTCCGGGAGTGAGGAACGTAGTCCCGTACGACCAGCATGCCGGACTCGACGAGCTCCGGATACCGTGTCAGCCGCTCGTTCCCGACGCTCGTCGTCGTGAACACGACGCGGATCTCGCCGGGATCGATCGCGCCGCCATCGAGCAGCCGCTGCATCGACTCGAGGAGCGGCTCTGGGTTGTGCCTCGCGCTCAGCGTCCCGTTGTACCCGATCACCAGCGCCGCGCGCTCCGCCGGCGGCGCGTCCCAGTCGACGTCGTCGAAGTCCTGTTCGTCGTAGCCGTTCTCGATCAGGTGAAGTCTGCCGGGCGCGACCCGATCGGCAAAGTCCCGCAGGATCTTCGGACAAACACCGACGACGGCGTCGGCGCTCGCCGCCACCCTGGTCTCGAGCTCGAACATCTCCTTCGCAGCGGATCGGCCGTCCAAGGAGGGATCGCCGGTCCACGGATCCCGGAAGTCGGCGACCCAAGGCACGCCGGTCGCCTCTCTGGCGCGCAGCGCGAGAATCTGCGCCGAGTGCGTCGGGGACGTGCTGATCATGGCGTCGGCGCCCGAGTCCCGGATCAGGGTGGCGAGACTGCGCCAGCCGCCACGCGCCCACGCCCGGTACTTGTCGGGTTTCGGCGCCGGGAGGAGCCGGCGCACGTCGTGGGGGATCGCGCGGCGCCAGTCCCTGTACTCGGGGCGATGGATCTCCACACAGTCCGGGAGTTCATCCAGCAGGGACTCGTCGATCGGGACGTGCCGCTCCCTGAGCGGCAGCGTGAGGACGACGGGCCTCCAGCCGAAGACAGGCAGGTACTTCGCGAGCTTGGACGCGCGTTGGACGGCCTTGCCACCGTATGGCGGGAAGTGGTACGAGACGAGCACGACCGTCCTCACGTTCTCACCTCCGTTCCACGTTCGACCGGTGGTGGCTCCGGCTGCCTTCGGACGTCTCCCGCTCCGCGCGATCTAGGGCCGCATCCGAAACGTCTTCGTGGACTCCCCGGGCCGCGTCGTCGGCGGCTCGGGATTGAGCGACCTCCCCGCCATGACCTCCTCGAAAAGCCTGAGGTACTCCATGGTCATCGCCCGCGCCGAGAAGTTGTCGCACACGAACTCGTGGCATCGACGTCTGTCGTAGCCGCCGGCGTCGCGCGCGGCCCGGCCGAGCTCGGACACGCTCACGCTGAGATACCCCCGTTCGCTGCTGATGAGTTCCGGAAGCGACCCGTAGGGCGTTCCGAAAACGGGGAGACCGAAGTACAGGCTCTCGAGGACGGCGAGGCCGAGGGGTTCATCCCAGAGCACCGGGAAGAGCAGGGCCTCACGCTCGTTGATGATGCGGTTCTTCCTCTCGCCTCCGATCATCCCGTAGTACGCGACTCTGCCGGTGACAGAGAGGCCCCGCCCCCCGACCACGTGGAGCCGCTTGTCGGCGAGCGCCGCGACGGTCTTGCTGCCCTTGAGGTTCTTCACGCTCCGCGACGCCTTCGCCAGGAAGAGGAGTCCCTCACGCGCCTTGCCAAGCTCGGGGGACCCGAGAGCATCGAAGTCAAGCCCGTTATAGACGAAGCGCGTCGAACCGTGGCGGCGCGCGTGGTCTCTGGAGACGAAGACCGAGTTCATGCCGAAGACCTCACCCGGTTGACCGTTGCCGTGCACGGTCGTCAGGTTCGGCTTCCCGATCGGCTCCCTCAGGTTGCCATGGTAGTGCACGACATCGACATCGCCCGGGAGCTGTTCGTCGAGCGTCTTCGTGGGGTCATGGTCGAGGATCTCGGCAAACGGGCAGGTCGATCCGGCCCGCACGAGGAACACGACGTCATGTCCGAGGGCGTCGAGTTCCTTCGCCTCCGCCCAGATGTCGCGCTGGGTACCGCCGTAGGTTCGCGGGGGAATGAGGCTCTTCCTGCTGACGATCGCGACCTTCATCAGGCAATGACCCGCGGCTGCTGGCGAGAGGACCTTCGGGGCGGGGTCCCGGTTCGGCGAACGCACTCACGCTCGTGGATGCGGAATCATAGCCCACAGCTCTCCGGGGGGTCAACCCGTACCCCCGACCCGACATCGGTCTGCGGTGGACGTCGGAGGAAGATCCGGGGTCGAGAGGGATCGCTTGGTGCTTCCGAGCCGGTGGAGAAAGCAACGGGGCCGCCTTCTCGCGAGATTCCGGCGGCCCCGTGAACTCATGTCGGTCTGCAATCCTGAGTCGCCGACTACTCCACGATCTTCGTGACGTTCTCCGCCGCCGGGCCCTTCTCGCCCTGGACGACATCGAACTGCACGCGATCACCCTCGCTCAGGGTCTTGAACTCGTCGCCGCCCTGGATCGCCGAATGATGAACAAACACGTCCTTCGACCCATCCTCCAACGAGATGAAGCCGAAGCCCTTGTCGTCGTTGAACCACTTCACTGTTCCTGTCGTGCTCACTGTCTGCTACCTCTCTTGTTCTCGCCGGGAAGGGTCCTGCCCTCCCTCAGGCGATCGTCTCGCCGGGCACCGGACTGTCCGATCCTCCGGCTCCTTTGGTCACGGGGCGTTAGCACCCCTGCAGGTGGCGCCACCACCGACCGCCGGTATGGCTCCACATCCGTTGGCGCCTCATGGCGCCCCGAAGCACGAAAAAGGGACCGGCTCGCGCGCCAGGTCCCTCCTAAGAGATTCCGGATATGTCACCATACCAACGTGGTCGCCTCTGCTGGCACAGAGTATGAGCCCCGGCGGTCCTCGGGTCAAGAGAAATCGCCGGGTTCCACACAATCGGTGTCAAAAGCCCCAGCCGCTGGGGCCTCCCGGTCGTCCCCCCCTCAAGCCTCCGCGGTCTCGGTCCTGCTCGCTGCACTCCTGCCCTCCGCCACGTCGACGCGCGAGAGCACGATCGCGCCCGAGATGAAGAAGACGACGAGCACGAGGATGCTCGCGCGGCTCGTTCCGGCGAGCTGGCTCGCGACGCCGAACGCGATGGAACCGAAGATGCCGGCGAACTTCGCGCTCGCGCTGAAGAAGCCGAAGAACTCGCCGGTGCGTTCCCTGGGAACCAGCGAGCCGTAGAGCGAGCGCGAGAGCGCCGCGCACCCGCCCTGGAAGATCCCGAAACACCCCGCGAGAACGTAGAAGTGCGCGGCCGTCCGCATGAAGTACGCGCCTGCCGAGAGGGCGGTGAACGCGCAGAGCGTCAGGAGGATCGTCGGCTTCGCGCTCACGCGCCTTGCGAGCGCGCCGAACGCGAGCGTCGCGGGGACGCCGACGAACTGGGTGACGATGAGCGCGACCACCATGTGCACGAGGTCGATCCCGATCTCGTCGCCGTAGGCGGTCGCCATCCGGATCATCGTCCCGATCGCGTCGCTGTAGATCCAGAAGGCCGCGAGGAACACGAGAAGCTGCTTGTATCGCCTGATCTCGTGAAATGTCCGCGCGAGGCGGGCGAAGCCCGCGGCGACCGCTGGGAGCCCCGCGTCCGGCCCTGGCTCGACGGCTGGTTCCGGCACGCGCCGGAAGAATGGCACCGAGAAGAACCCCCACCAGAGGGCGACCGAAAGAAACGACGCGCGGACGGCGAACCCGACGTCGGGCATCCCGAACCAGCCGGGCCTCGCGATCCAGAGCGCGTTGATGGCGAGAAGGAGGCCTCCCCCGACGTAGCCCAGCGCATACCCGCGCGCGGAGACCTGGTCGATGTCGCCGCGGGTCGCGACGTGCGGGAGGAGTGACTCGTAGAAGAGGATCGACCCGGCGAAGCCGATCGCGGCGGCGATGTAGAGGAACGAGGCGAAGCGCCACTCGTGGCCGCCGATCGTAACGAACGCGGCGGTCGCCAGCACACCGACGCCGAGAAAGAACGCCATGTACCGCTTCTTCCCGCCTGTGTGGTCCGCGATCGCACCGAGGACCGGCGAGAGCACGGCCATCACGAGGAGCGCGGTCGCCGTCGTGTACCCCCAGTAGGCGGTCGCACTCTGCTCGGGGAGCCCGGCCCTCGTGACGAGCGAGCGGTAGAATGGGGGGAACAGCGCCGCGATGATCGACGTCGCGAAGGCCGAGTTGGCCCAGTCGTAGGAACACCACGCGTTGACGATGCGTCTGTAGCTTCGGTCGGCGTTCGTATTGTCGCTCCTTGCGGGCGAGAAGATGAGCGGCAGCCGCAATACTCTGGCACCTGACCGGCGCGAGTGCAAGGGATGTCCTCGGTCTAGCGGCCGCCCGGCCAGAACCGCGGCGCATGTGCACAAATACCTTGCACTTCTATGCATAGATGTGTTATGATACTCGTGTGGTGACGACAGCTGTCTTCCGGCAGGCAAGGAGGAGCGCGCTCTTGGACATCCAGAAGGACCTCGTGGCGGCCTCGGCGACGCCGATCGTGCTCTCCCTCCTCCGTCTTGGAGACAGCTACGGGTACGCCATCATCAGGAAGGTGCGGGAGGTTTCCGGAGAGCGCATCGCGTGGACCGACGGCATGCTCTACCCGGTGCTGCACCGCCTGGAGGCGGCGGGGTTCGTGAAGTCGACATGGAAGACCGCCGACAGCGGACGAAGAAGGAAGTACTACCGCATCACACGTCAGGGGGAAGCGGAGCTCGCGCGTCTCAGGGAACAGTGGGACGTCGTTCACGCGGCCCTCCAGAGCCTCGCGGAACCCGAGGAGACGGGAGCGGAAGATGTTTGATCTGGAATCGCAGATTCGCAAGTGGCGCGGACACGTCAGGTCGACCGGATCGCTCCGGGCTCAGGACGTCGAGGAGTTGGAGTCCCACCTGCGCGACAGCATCGACGAACTCACCGGGCGAGGCGTGAGCGTAGAGGAGGCTTTCATCCTCTCCGTCCGACGGATGGGCGACGCCGAGGAGATCAACCACGAGTTCGCCAAGATCCCGACAGAGAGCGTCTGGCGGCAGCTCTTGGTACCGGCCGCCGACGAGAGGGCACTCCGGAAGCACCGGACCGAAGTCACCGTCGTCTTCCTCCTGGCCCTCCTCGGCGGCTTCCTGGGGAAGATCCCGGCCCTCCTGGGGCACCCCGTTCTCGAGGAGAACGCTCTCATCTACGCCAGGAACGCGGCGCTCTTCGCCTTCCCGCCTGTTGCGGTCTACCTCATCTGGAGACGGGCCCTCTCGCTTCGCTTCGTGGTGATCGCTGCGGTCGCGTTCGCCGTCTTCGCCTTCGCCGTGAACCTCTACCCGAGCCATCCGCCCCACCACACACAGATCCTGGGCGTGCTGCACGTACCCATCGCGCTTCTTCTTCTCGTCATGGTGTTGTACTGCGGACCGGGATGGCGCAGGCCCACGCAGAGGCTGGACTTCGTACGGTTCGCAGGAGAGGTGTTCATCTACGGCGTCCTGATCGGCCTCGGGTGGATGGTCCTTACCCTCGTCGCCGGTGCGATGTTCCAGCTCGTGGGCATCGACATCACATCCTTCACCCTGAACTGGCTGGCGGTCTTCGGTGGGTGCGCACTGGCGGTGGTCGCGGCCTTCCTCGTGGAGAAGAAGAAGGGCGCGATCGAGACGATCGCGCCTGTGCTCGCCCGGATCTTCACGCCGCTCTTCGCCGCGCTGCTCCTCGGGCTCATCATCACGATGGTGCTCACTGGCCAGGGGCCGTCGGGGGACCGTGACCTCCTCATCATGTTCGACATCGTGCTGGCTCTCGTACTCGGCCTCGTGCTCTACACGATGAGCGCCAGAGACGCCGAGAAGCCCGCGGGCTCTTGGGACGCGGTCGTTCTGACGCTTGTGGTTCTGGCTCTCGTGGCGGACGTGATCGCGCTCTCGGGGATCGTGGGGCGGTTGGCAACGTACGGGCTGTCCCCCAACAAGGCGGCCGCCCTCGGCGAGAACATCGCGCTGATGGTGAATCTGATCCTGCTCGCCGTGGGGTACTCGCGCTTCCTCTCAGGACGCTCACGCTACCAGGCCGTCATCGACTGGCAGATGCGCTACCTCCCGACCCACGCTATCTGGGCGGCCTTCGTCGCCCTTGCCTTTCCTCCGCTCTTCGGGTTCGCGTGAGCGACCCCTGCGAGAGGCGCGTGTCGGGCAGGCAGGTCAGTAGGACGACGGTCAGCGGCGGGCCGTACTCCCGTGCCCCAGGTAGATCGTCTTCCCGGGCTCCGGACACTCGGCGAACGGCTCGATGCGGAGATCGCTCACCAGGCCTGCGTAGCGCCTCCGCACCGCACGGCTGGATCGAAACCGCCTGACGTGGCTCGCGCTCAGGTACGAGGGAACCGAGAAGAGGATGGGCGTATCGGGCTCGATGCGCGCGAGAAGCTCCCGGTCTCCCTCGATGTGCTCGAGGACCTCGAAGATAACGACGACGTCATGCTCGCCGGGCATGTCCGTCTCGGCGAACGCGTCCCCCACACTGAAGCGTCCCGCCCACTCCGGAACAGCGCGTCGCGCCATCTCGACGGCCACGCTGCTGTGGTCCACACCCGCATAGCCCGAGATGCCGCTGTCGTGGAGAAGCTCCGCGAACTGGCCGGGACCGCAGCCGATGTCGAGGACGCTCGGACGGTCCATGGAGAGGAGGATCTCCACGGCGCGCTCCCACACGGGGAGATAGCGGCTCTCCCTGTAGGACACGTGGTACTGCCCTTCGTATCCGCCCCGCCGATAGAGCTCATCGTAGAACGAGGCGTCCCGCTCCCCGCGCTCCCGCCTCTTCTTCCTGAAAGGGTTCGGCATGGGTGCTCCACTGTGTCGGGTCAACGTCCAGGAGGCCCAAGAGAGACGCCTTCACCGGGGATCACCTACGAGCACGAACGCAGACCAGAAATAGGGGTGCTCGTACGGATGAGCACCGTGTTCGCCCTCGGAGCCTCGAAGCCAGAGCTTCGCTTCCCGGAGCGCGGCGGCCTTCGACATGGCCTCGCCTCTCCGACCGTCGCGGTCGTCTTCGTACTTGCCCAACCAGTTCTCGTAGAACCGACGCATCAGAAGCGCCGTGGCCGCGTCGTCGGCCCTCCAGAGGCTCGCGAGCACGCTCCGGGCCCCGGCTCCGATGAACGTGTGCGCGAATCCGACGTATCCCTCGCCTCTGATCTCCCTGCCGAGACCCGTCTCGCAGGCGCTCAGGACGACCAGCTCGGCGTCCAGCTCCCACTCCCTGGCGATCTCGCCGCCGGAGAGCTGTCCATCAAAGAAGCGCTCGCCCGTCAGCACGGCCTGGAACCCCTCCGAGAGGTCCGTCTGAGACAGGACGAGCGCGGAGCGTGAAGGCTCGTGGTTGCTGACGAGCGCGTGTGTCGCCACATGAACGACATCGAAGTCGGCCATGCCGCGATTGCGAGCCATCGCCGTCAGCTCCCGCTCCGACGCCCTCTCTCCTACGAGAACCGTCGCGTCGGACCACAGCGGGGCGATCGACGCCACCTCGTCCCGAGTCCCTCGCAGCCTCGGAAGCGATGCGATCGCCTCCGCGTTGGGCGCGGAGAAAGGCGGGTCGGCGACGAAGAGAGCCCGATGAAGGTCTTCGGCCCCCGAACGGTCCGCGCGCAGCGCGCCCACCGCGAAGACGGTAGCCGACGGCGCGTAGGTTACGGAACACGCGTCACCGATCAGGCGTCCGTCGTCGAACGGCACGACTTCGATGGGAACGCCCAGGAGCGCGCCCCCGGGAACGAAGACCACTTCGTCGATCCCCACCAGGGCGTCCGTGAGGCCCGCGGCCCACTCCCTCGCGATCTCGCGCATCCGGCGTGAGGCGACGAGCTCGGGCGTCTCGGGGTCCGAGAGAGCCGCGCGGACCTCTCTTCTGGACTCCGCCATGTCGGCCCGGTTCCTCGCGGCGACAGGCAGCGTGAGCCACGTCACAGGTCCCGTGGAGCGTACGACGTAGCACCACGCCTCGCCACTGCCGGTCTCGGACGTCACGTCCAGCCAGCCGACGAGCGCGCGCCCGTCGGTGAGGGCGCCCTGGACGACGTCGAGTTCCGCGACGCCTCCCTCCGTCACCGGATGCCTCTCGGCGAGCGCGGTCTGGAACCGCGCCCACGCAGCTTCCCGGGCCATCAGCTCGGAGCGAAGCGCGTCGGCGAGGTCCGCTGCCGCCGAGTCGCCGGACGCGGCCAGTCGAGTCGCTCCCGCAAGGCGACTCTCGATGTTCGTCAGCTCCATGCGCAAGGAGTCGCGCCGCGTCGCCTCACGCCCTTCCAGCGCAGCGGTCCCCGACACGACATCGGCGAGCGAACGTGCCAGAGCGCGCTCCGCCGCCGACCACGCCTCGTCGCCTTTCCCCTGGCGCAGTCTCGCGGCGGCGAGGAGCGAGTAGGGCGACGACCGGCTCGACCACGCGCGCTTCTGCCCGGAGGGTATCCGAAGCCGGTTCGCGTCGTAGAGCCCGCATGCCCGAACGAGCGTCGACTCCGCCGAGGCGAATTCGCCCGCGGCGTACATGGAGGCTCCGAGGACGCTCAGGGCGCGGCCGGTCCTCCACACCGCGGAGGTCGGCATTGCCTCAAACACCTTCACGGCGAGCTCGGCGGCGTTTCGCGACTCCCGGGCCCTGCCCGCGAGAAGTTCGGCCCGCGCCAGCTCCAGGCAGGCTCTCCCACGGTAGGACGGATCCGGGAGCGGCAGGCTGTCCCTCACGGCCAGCTCCTGCCGCAGGAACGCAGCGCCGCCGACGGGATCCCCCTGAGCCGCGAGAACCGATCCGAGCCCGATGCGGAAGATCGACGCGAGCACGGTCCCGGATCCTCGTACGCGGACCTCCGTCTCGAGCGCGTCGCGGAGGATGGCCTCGGCCGCCTCGTATTCGCCGCGCGCTGTCAGGGAGGCCGCCAGGCCGTCGAGGATGCTCAGCCGTCCCTCGTGGTCGGTGTCCAGACTGCGGCCGTGAATCTCCAGGGCCTCCCGGCAGAGCTGCTCGGACTTGACGTAGTCGCCGTGCTGCCGCGAGAGACGGGCGAGGAGCGCGAGCCCCAGGGCCATGTCGGGATGGTAGTCCTCGGGAAGTGAGCGCCAGGTGGCGAGCGCCTCGTTCAGCGCCGCCTCGGCCTCGCCGTACGCCCCGACGGCGAAGAGAGACGACCCGAGACTGCTGAGTTCCGTCGCGTACTCGCGGGTCTCGAACCGCCCGATGGCTCGGCGAAGCGCGATGCCCTGTCGACGAAGCTCGACGGCGGCCGACAGGTCGCCGATCGCCGAGGAAAGGGAGGCAAGGTTGCCGTAGATGATCGCGATCACTCCGTTCCTGCGGGGCTCCTGTGCGAGTTGGAACGCAAGCGACTGCTCGAGATGCTCCCTGGCACCCGCGTGGTCCCCGAGCGAGTTCAGGAGCACCGCGTAGTTGTTGTGACTCGACGCCACCATCCAGTGGTCTTCGCCGAGCAGTCGCTTGAACATCGCGTGCGACTCGGCGTGCAGCCTCTCCGATTCGAGGAGGTCTCCGGTCTCCCAAAGGAGGCACGCCAGGTCGTGCATCGACTCGGCGAGGCCGATGTCGTCGCCAGAGACGAGCACCCTCCGCCGCTCCAACACCTTCTCATAGACCGCGCGCGCTTCGTCGTACTCCCCCTGGGCCTGCAGGAAGTTGCCCAGGAGTTGTTGGGTTGTGATCGTGAGCGGGTGATCCTCGCCGAGGGTCGACCGGCGGATCTCGAGGACGTCCCGGAGGAGACCCTCTCCCTCCGCATACCGGCCGGTGCGCCAGCACACGTACGCAAGTGGATAGAGCGCATCGCCGACACCCGGGTGCCTCTCCCGGAGAACGGCTCGCCGAAGCTCCAGTCCCTTCGCCAGGGCGGTCTCCGCCTTGTCGTACTCCAACTCGGCGAGGAGCGCATGGCCGACAGCGATCAGGCTGTCGGCCCTGGACAGGATCCGCCTGTCGGCCTCGGGGCGCGCCGCCACGTCTTCGAGCATTTCGACAAGACGCCTCGCGTCGCCGACCTCGACTTCGGAGGCTCCGGGATCGTTCTCGAGCGCCGTCAGGCGAGCGCGCGCCGAGTCGACGGCCGCGGCGTAGCGTCCCGCAGCGCGCAGCTCGGCGAGCGGTTCGGGAGTCGGGACCTGATCGGCCGACGAGGGAGCATGGATGAGGGCGAGCACGAGAGACAGCAACACGGAAGCGGAGCGTATCGGCTTCACGGAGGACCTCGTCTCAGGATGGCTGCTCCCCTGAAAGATGAACCGAGCTCTCTACGTAGGATCTCCGATCAGGATGAAGGCCGACCAGTAGAACGGGTGTTCGTACGGTCGGTGGCCGTACTCGTTCGTGTACGTCCTGATGTGCCGCTTCGCCTCTCGCAGCGCCTCTGCCTTGCTCATGGGCTCGCCAGCCTTGCCACCCTGTTCGTCATCGTACTTGCCAAGCCAGTTCTCGTAGAAGCGCTGCATCAGAAGGGACGTCGCCCGGTCATCGGCCTCCCAGAGACTCACAACAAGACTTCTCGCGCCAGCCTGAAGGAACGCATGAGCGAACCCTACGAACCCCTCGCCGCGCACCTCTCTGCCAAGCCCCGTCTGACAGGCGCTCAGGGTCACCAGATCCGCACTCATCTCCCACTCCCTGAGTATCTCTTCCGCGGTCAGGAGCCCATCGTAGATCCTGGTGCCGGCCATCGCCGCCTCGAGCGGGTCGGGGAGGTCGACCTGAGAGAGCACGAGCGCGGACCGCTCGGGCCGTTCCTCGTCCACAAGCGCGTGCGTGGCCAGGTGGATCGCCATGAACTCCCCGAGGACCCCGGTCTCAACCAAGCGCGCCAGTTCCTGCTCGGTTGCTTCGGCGCCGAGAAGCGCTGTCGCGTCGTCACACACGGCTGCGACCGACGCGACTTCCTCGCGCGTCCCGTGAAGGCGAGGCAGGCCACGCAGAGCCTGCTCGTTCCCGGCAACTGCCATCCGGAGTACGTCGGCGTCCGGCGAGGCCTCCGCCGAGGCCAGGAGCATGCCCTCCTCAGACTCCATCGCAGCGGCGTGTGAAGCGCAGTAGGGCGGATCGCCCACCAGCAGCACCCCGCGGCCGGTCACACCTGTCTCCCGTTCAACCAGCCATGTGTGGATCGTCGCCGAGGGCGTGTAGGACACAGAGAACAGGTCCCCCAGTGTCACGCCGTCATGCCTCGCGAGCGATTCCACCGGCACGCCCAGCATCGCACCGGACGGGATGACGACCAGCTCGGTCACGCCCCGAAGCGCAGGAAGGAGCGGCTCGATCCTTTCCCGCCAGAGATCCCGTGACTGACGTCTGAGGTCCATCGGCGATGATTCCGGATTAGCCAGGCCGGCCCTGAACGATCGGACCGCCTCGAAGGGGGATCCTGAACCAGGCCCTCCTTGCGGCGTGCCGGCCTTCCGCCACCACACCGGGCCGGAGTCGCGGATCGCATAGCACCACGACTCGTAGTTCCCCCTTCGGACCTCCTCGTCCAACCAACCTATGACAACCCTCCCTTCGGGCAGACAGGACTGCACATGCTCAAGAGTGTAGATCTGGCCCTCGGTCACAGGATGCGCCGCCGCCACTTCCTCCTGGAACGCGCACCAGAGCGCCTCGGCTTCCAGAAGCGCGTCGAGCGCCGCTTCCGCCCGCCTGGTGGAGTCCCCTGTGGAATCACCGGCCGCGGCCTGACGGTAGGTGGCCACCTCGCGCTCGAGCGAGCACAGAAGCGCCTCGAGAGAGTCCTCCCGGGCCGATTCGATCTGAGTCAGGTCTCGCTTCTCAGCCGTCACGAGCAGATCTGCCAGCGTTCTCGCCAGGGACTTCTCGGCAGCGGGCCACGCTTCACCGTTCCTCCCGAGAGCCAGCCGCGCCGCGGCCAAGCGGGGATACGGCGACCCCAGAAACGTGGAGCGGCCCATGCCGAATCCGGCGCGCAGACGGGCGGCGTCGTAGGCGCGCGCGGCTTCGGCCAGGATGGTCTCACGCCGGGAGCAGTCCGCGCCATCGGCGGCAACCTCCGCCAGGTTCATGAGGCTCGCTGCGACATCGGGGTGACTCTCGCCCAGAAGCTCCCTCCGCATGGAGAGCGCTGCAACGTAGAGCGACTCTGCGTCCGCGATCCGGTCCTGGAGGTGAGCGAGATGAGCGGCATTGTTCAGACTCTGCGCGACGTAAGTGTGGGGTGTCCCGAAGAGAGCCAGGCGGATCTCAAGAGCCTGGTCGTAGCACGCCTCGGCCGCTTCGTAGTCTCCCTTGTCCGCGAGGATGCCCCCCAAGTTGTTCAGGCTCGTCGCCACTTCGGGATGCGAGTCTCCGTGCAGTCTCCGCTTCATCGCCAGCGCCTGTCGGCACAGCGGCTCGGCCGCGGCGAGGTCGCCCCTCTCGTGCATGAGAAGCGACAGGTCTCCCAGGCTCAAGGCGACGTTCGGATGAACCTCCCCCAAGAGGCTCCTGCTCATGTCCAGAGCCTCGCGATGGAGAAGCTCCGCCTCGGCGTAGTCACCTCTGATCCGAAGCAGCTCCGCGAGGGCGCGCAGACTAACAGCGACCCTCGGGTGATCGGCACCAAGCGACTTCCTGCGAATCGACAGCGCCTCACGGTAGAGCGACTCCGCCCGCGTGTAGTCGCCCGTCGCCCTCAAGAGTCTGGCCAAGTTGCTCAGAGTTGTCGCCACCAGCGGGTGATCGCTACCGCACACGTTCAGCTTGATCGCCAGCGCTTCGTTGTAGAGCGGCTCGGCCGCGGCGTAGTCGCCCTGGCGCGCAAGCGCCTGCGCGAGATTGTCAAGATAGATGGATATGTGCCGATGTTCATCACCGAGCGCCCGTCGAGCGATCGCCAGAGCTTCTCGATAGAGCGCTTCTGCCCCGGCGTAGTCACCCACTCCGTACAGCATCCATCCGAGGCCGTTGACGGCAACGGCCACATCCGGATGCTCATCACCGAGCTGCTCTCTCCTTGCCGCCAGAGCCTCCCGGTACAGTGACTCGGCCGCGGAGAGGTCGCCCTGCCAACGGTAGCCCTCAGACAGCCAGATGAGGGTGTCGGCGACCTCGGTGTGGTTCCTGCCGAGGAGTCTGCGTCTGATGTCCAGCTGCCGTTCGTGAATATCGATCGCCTCGGAGTACTTCCCTTCGTCCTGCAGCAGCTCCCCCACGTCGGCCAGGCTGTCTGCGAGGGCCAGCTCCCGCTGAGCAGCTCTCGGCAGGCCAGCAACGTGCTGCATGGTCTCGAGGAGGATCTCGGCGTCAACGATCTCGAACGGCGCGGCGTCGGAGTCTGCTGCCCTCAGAGCGACGAGTTGCCTGGCGACGTCGGCGGCAGCAGCGTAGTCGGCTCGGAGCCTCAGTACCTCGATGCGCTCCTGCAACGACTCCGCGCGGGATGCGGAGCCATGTGCCAAGGTCCGGCCGGAGAGCAGCAGGACGAGGCAGGTTGCGAGGACGAGCGCTACCCGTGGTGGAGATGCATCACGATGGAATCGCTCCACGACCGGCTCCTTCGCATCGAGGCTCCGTCACGTCGCCGAACCAGGATCGGACACGAGCTCTGATGGTACGCGAACGAGGCCAGCCGCAGCGATCGGCCCGGCCCTCGCGCCCGACTATCTATAGAGGGCCTTGATCGCTCCCCAGCTGGCGTTCTCCACGGGAGTGCTCGAGCTGCCGATCTTCGCCCACAGGATGTACCAGCCGAGTTCTTCCGTGGAACCGTCGGCTCCGAAGAAGAAGCCTATCGAGATGGTCTCGCCGATCCAGGGCGTGAGGTCGAAGGAGTCTGTTCTGAACTCGGTCGCCTCCTCTCCGGTGAAACAGGGAAAGGGAGCGATGCAGGTATTGTCCCACTCCCCGATGTAGTCGTACCCGCGAGCGGGCGTCAGAAGACTCCAGGTCTCGGCGTCATCGGAAGTGAGCCCCACCATACCACCGTCGTAGTACTTCTCCGTGTTGTAGAAGTGGCAGATCTCCAAGCAGTTGCAGTCCGGGCCAAGTGTCACCGGACCAACCCAGGCAGCGTCACCTCCGTCGCTCGGGTAGGTGCCCGCCAGCCCGGTGCAGAGAACGTTGTTGACCTCGGTGCCCCCGCAGGCCGTGTCGGGAATGGCCTCCGGAGCGGCGCCCCACTCCCAGGCCGACACGGGTATCCCGCACTCCTCATGCACGAACCCCTCGTCGCTCACGTTGAAGTCCCAGGTGTGACAGACGGACGTCAGGGGCGAGCACGCCGTCGCCGGTTCGTTGCGATAGACCGAGAGCACGAACTCACACTCATCGTCCTCGTAATCGTCGACAACGATGTAGTACGTACCCGGGTCCAGGCAGTCGACGAACCAGCCGTAATCGTCATACTCGATGCAATCGTCCTCGTCGCAGCTCCCCAGGAGGAACCAGTCCAGATCGTACTCAACCGGTATGTACCACAACGATATCCCGATATCGGAGCAGGGCTCGTCTATGATCAGTTCGAACACGACCTCGCCGCCCGGCTCTTCCCAGTCCACGCAGACAGGGTAGCCGTCCACGTTCTTCGGCGCGTCGAAATTGTCGGTCCAGATGGTTTGACCTACTTCGATGGGCATGGCACCCGAGCAGTCGAGGTCGCCTCTGTTCAGGATCTCGGACGAGGGCTTGGTCGGCTTGGTGACTTCCTTCCACTTCGCCTCGGCCGCGCCCATCCCAAGGGCAAGGGCCAGAACCGCTACCAACGCAATCGCTGTGTATCTCATCGTATCCTCCGTCCCCCGTGAAGTAGTGACGTCGACTGAGTCGAAGTGTCGAGTGTGCCACGTCCCGCGGCTCCCGGCCAGAACTGATGGGGCGATGACCGGTGCGGAGCTACTTGAGGAGCACCATCCTTCCCTGCTCCATGAACTGCCCGATCTCGATGCGGTAGAAGTAGACCCCGCTCGAGACATCCCGTCCGTCCTCGTCCCGACCGTCCCACTCCGTCGCGTGACGGCCCGCCGGAACCTCCGCGTCCTCAAGCGTGCGGATGAGCCTCCCGCTCACCGAGTACACGCGGATCGTCACGTGCGCACCGGGCGACGCCACGTCGTACGAGATTCGGGTCATCGGATTGAACGGGTTCGGGCAGTTCTCGCGCGACGCGTGCGCCTCCGGAAGGGCGCCGTCGGACACTTGTGTCGGGCACTCCGTGTAGATCTCCGTGTGGGTCTCGTCGGTCCAGGGGGTGTAGTCAATCGAGCCGTAGAACCACGACGGGTCGAAGCACACGTCTCCCCAGAAGCAGTACTCCGCGGAGATGCTCCCGGACCCCGAACTCACGGCCATGAGGCCGGGACCGGGCATGAGGTCGCAGGCGCCGTCCAGGCTGCCCCCAAGAATTGGCCCATCGATCCCCGTCGCGAAGATGTGACAGGTTGCGTTCGAGTCGAAGACGCAGCTCGTGAGAGCCGGGGCGGATGAGTCGGCGACCGAAATGCCGGTGCCATTGCCCACGATGACACAGCCGTCGAGTATGGCTTGGCTCCCGCCGCTGAAATACACCGCGGTGGTCGCGTTCCGGAACACGCAGTTCTCGACCACAAGATCGGAGCTGGCAACCTCGAGAGCGCACGAGACGATCCCCATTCCATCGAGGATGAGCGCCGTCAGCTGGGTGGAGCCGCCGATCCCGCTGGCGTAAACGGGACACTTCACGACGATTCCGGCGGGACCACCCATGCCGCGGACCGAGACCCCATCTCTCAGAGTGACGCTTCCCTCGTCGTAGTCGCCCGCGAGGACGGCAACGATCTCCTGCTCTTCGGCGGCGTCGATGCCCTCCTGTATCGAGTCATAGGGATACTCGTAGGAGCCGTTCTCGAAACCACTTGCCTCGCTGTCGACGTAGACGAAGCCCGTGCCTGACCAGATCGCATCGACGGTGTCGCTGGGGTCGCTGACGAGAGCGCCGCCGTCGACAGCACGCACGCAGTACCAGTACCGCTGAAGCAACACGGCCGTCGTATCGACGTAGCCGGAAGTCGGGGACATCGCGAGCGAGTCGGCAACGTCTACCGAAACGCACGTGTCGCGGTACACGACGTAGCCGGCGATGTCCGGCTCAGGGTTGCCGCTCCAGGAGAGAGCTACCCCGGAGGCTCCGTACTGGGCTGCGAGGCCGGTCGGTGCAGTCGGTGGAGTGTTGCTGGTCGTGCATGAGACGGTGTCGCTCGGCGCGCCGGCGAAACCAATCCAATCGACCGCCACGACGCGGTAGTAGTAGGGCTGCCCGTCCTGGACCTCGATGTCGTCGTAGAGTGTATCAGCGGCTGTGAACTCCACGATGGTCTCGAAGGTGTCAGCCGTGTCTCGTTCCACCCGGTAGTGATGCAGGTCGACGACGTCCGTAGCGTGCCACGACAGGTGAACGACGCCCTCGCCGGTCTCCGAGACCAGACCCGTCACCTTCGGCGGTTCCGTCTGTGTCGCCACGCAGGAGTCCGGCTCGCTCGGATCGCCGATGAGCGCGAAGCTGTCGATCGCCCGGACCCTGTAGAAGTACTGCCTCCCGTGATGAACCAGGAAGTCGGACCATGCAGGGCTGTCCTCGGGCGTCATGCCGACCTGTTCGGCCTCCGCGAAGAGCGCCGTTGTGTCTCTCTCAACGCTGTACTCGTCGACGTACCTGCTCGCGGAGGGCGTCCAGGCGACGTGAATGCAGCCCTCATCGGCGACGGCAGATACGCCCGTGGGTGCAGCAGGTGGGCCGTGTACGCATCCCTGCCCCAACGCACCGATCTGCTCGCCCCACGGGTTGCCGCCCGGCACGCACGGCGACACATCCTGGAGACCGTAGTCGCCGGCGTCCGGATCGCAGAAGATCGGATCCACAAAGATGTTGTCGTGGCTGTTCCCGCAGAGGGAGTCATCCGGGTAGTTGTTGTAGACACAGCAGTGAGTGACCTCGGGGTTGCTCTCCGGGACGCTACACCGAACCACGAGCGACATGCGGTGATCCGAGTCGGCGATGATGCTGTTGGAGATGAGCGCCGAGTCTCGTACGGAGATGATGCCCGAACCTGAGCAATCCGTGATCGTGACGTTCCTGATCGTGGGAATCACACGATTCGAACTGTAGATCGCCGCGCCGCAGAGGCCGGCCGTCACGCCATCGAAGACTACGTTCTCGATCACCGGTGCCGCCGCAGGCGAGTACATCGTCTCAGTATAGATGCCGCCCCCGTGATCATCGGCCGTGCAGTCCTCGATCACCAGGCTCCGAAGCCTCGGCGATGAGTCGAAGAGCCTGAACGCACCCCCGCAGTAGTCCGTGGCTGCATTCCGAATCGTCAGTCCCTCGATCACGCACGTCGTGTCGCAGTTGATCAGATAGAAGCACCGGTCCGCCCCACCGCAGTCGAGGATGGTCGAGTCGGGGCCAGCGCCGATCACGGAAATCTGGCGACCGAAGAGCATCGGATCCCACGTCTCGGTGAGCTCGTAGAAGCCGCTCGCCACACGGAGCGTCCCCCGATACGCAGTACGGCAGGCGCCCTCCTCAATCGAGCTGAACGGATGCTCCTGGGACCCGTCTTCGTACCCGGCGGTGCCGGCGTCCACGAAGACCTCGCCGAGCAGCGTTGCAGCCGGAGGCTGGATGTACCGCATGAAGCGCTGCGACAGCGGATCGGAGCCGCCGAAGAGCTCATCCAGAGTGAACCAGGCAACCGTTGATCCGGCCCCCCAGCCGTAGTTCAGGTGATACTGATACACCCCGCCCGTGTCGCGCCAACCGTCGCAGACGATGGCGTGGGGGCCGGCCGGCGTGTCGACGTGGCAGTACATCGGCCGCCCAGCGTCGATCTCGTCCTTGATCATCTGGAACCAGGACTCGTAGGTGTGATCCTCGCGATGCTGGTACTCGGCGGAGCAGTCGTATCCGAGGACGCCCGTCACGCTCCACGTTCCGCCGCCTGCTCCCGATCCGCACACTCCGTAGTCCATGCAGCAGGCGACGCCCACTTCGTGGCAGAGCTCCGCGACCGCCGCCTCCTCCTCCGGCGAGCAACCGGAGGAACAGTCGTCCGGCATGAGATCCCACGCATAGGCGTTCGTCATGTCGGCGCAGATCTCTCCTCCGCCCGTGTCGCCTGCGCATGACTGGTCGCCGTCCCAGTAGTAGCAGAACTCGCCGTAGCCCGCGGGCGGGTACTCGTGGTAGTTCAGGATCTGGGAGAACGCGGTGGCCACGCATCCGACGACACACCTGTGGCCGTCGTGGCCGATCGGGCAGTCGTTGTAGTAGGGGGCGTGCTGCCGCCACGTCGTGGTGAGCAACGGACCGACCTCCCCGCGAGCAGCCAAGTCTTCTCCTCTGAGAACCCGGTCGAAGTCCTGTCCGGGCACCGAGTACAGGTCCCACAGATGCCGCGCCCGACTGCCGAAGATCAGGCGCTCACCTTCCTTCGGGGCTGCATCAAGCCGCCCGTACTCAGCGACGAAGAGACGGACCCGCGAGAGGAGTACATCCTCAAGCAGCCGCACATAGCCGTTGCCGACCACGGGATCAACCGAGCTCTCCTCCGAGCAGGCCTTCACAGGCGCCAGTTCCTTGATCGAGGGCACCACGATGTGGCCCTGGGGGCGAACGGAGTAGCACCACCCCAGCAGGGTGTCGTTCCGGGATATCTCGACGGCGGCCGAGATCTCCGGGCTCTTGCTTCCGGCCCAGTTCCCCGCCCTCAGAACGGATCCTCGGAGCCAGTTCTCGGCAACCCGTCGGGCCTCCGGCTCCGTAGCCAGCTCCGCCCGGGCGCCGGGCGAACAGATGAAGGGACAACACAGCGCCAGTACAAGGGCAAGAAGTCGGAGCCACCTCATTCGGTCCCCTCCTCGTCGAACGCGCATGGCAGGCAGGAGCGGACGTTCCACTCTGGCGCTACCTCTGGCGATGGGAGATTGTGACCACCACTATAGCGCACTCCTTGCCCCAAAGTCAAGGAACCTGTTCACGTTCCGCGGGACGAGATGCCCTCGCCAAGCGGGCCGCCTTCTGGGCTACGGCCTCAGGAGCACCTACTCCCTCACTTCGCCAGGCGCAGGAGGAGCTTCGCGTCGAGTACCGGGAGCCCTCGACCGGCTTCCGGCTGCGGCCGACAAGCGCAGATGCAGAGAGGCCGCCGGGATGCTTCCCGACGGCCTCATGCACCGGCTCACGCCGGTGGACACTGCTCGCACCATCACGTGGGACCACACTACTCCGGCCTCACCATCCGGAACCGCCCCATCAGATGATCACCGAGAGGTCAATCCTACGACCGCGCGAGGTCGAAGCGATCGAGGTTCATGACCTTGCTCCACGCGCTCACGAAGTCGTGCACGAACTTCTCCTGCGCGTCCTCGCACGCGTAGACTTCCGCGATCGCCCGGAGCTGGGAGTTCGACCCGAAGACGAGATCGACGCGGGTGCCGGTCCACTTGAGCTCGCCGGTCTTGCGGTCGCGCCCCTCGAAGAGATCGTCGTCGTCCGAGACCGCCTTCCACGCTGTGCCCATATCGAGCAGGTTCGCGAAGAAGTCGTTCGTGAGTGCCCCGGGGCGCTCCGTGAAGACACCGTGCTGTGACTGGTCGACGTTGGCGTCCAGGACGCGCATCCCGCCGACGAGAACCGTCATCTCGGGAGCGGTCAGTGTCAGGAGCTGCGCCCGGTCCAGGAGGAGTTCCTCCGCACGGACGGAGTACTTCGCCTTCTGGTAGTTGCGGAACCCGTCCGCGGCCGGCTCGAGGACGGTGAACGACGCCGCGTCGGTCTGCTCCCGGGAGGCATCCGTTCGTCCCGGCGTGAAGGGAACGGTCACGTCGTGGCCGGCGTTCCTGGCGGCCTGCTCGACGCCCGCGCAGCCGCCCAGGACGATCAGATCGGCGAGCGACACCTTCTTCCCGCCGGACTGCGCGCTGTTGAACTCCTTCCGGACTCCCTCGAGAGCGGCGAGCACCTTCGCAAGCTGCCCCGGCTCGTTGACCTCCCAGTCCTTCTGCGGCTCAAGCCGAATGCGCGCTCCGTTCGCGCCGCCGCGCTTGTCGGAACCGCGGAACGTCGAAGCCGACGCCCATGCGGTCGAGACCAGTTCCCGGACGGACAGGCCCGAGGCGAGTATCTTCTCCTTCAAGGCGGCAACGTCCCGCTCGTCGACGAGCTCGTGATCGACCGCGGGCACTGGGTCCTGCCAGATCAGGTCCTCTTCCGGGACCTCAGGGCCGAGGTAGCGCGACTTCGGACCCATGTCGCGATGCGTCAGTTTGAACCACGCCCGGGCAAACGCGTCGGCGAACGCCTCGGGGTTCTCGAGGTAGCGGCGCGCGATCGGCCCGTAGATGGGATCGAAGCGGAGCGACATGTCCGCCGTCGTCATCATCGGCCGGTGCTTCTTCGTGGGGTCGTGGGCGTCCACGACCATGTCCTCGTCGTCCACATCCTTGGCCAGCCACTGGTGCGCGCCTGCGGGGCTCTTCACGAGCTCCCACTCGTACTTGAAGAGCACCTTGAGATAGCCCATGTCCCACTTCGTCGGGTTCGGCTTCCAGGCGCCCTCGATGCCGCTGCTGATCGTGTCGCCGCCCGAGCCCGTGCCGAAGCTGCTCTTCCAGCCGAGTCCCTGCTCCTCGATGCCGGCGGCCTCGGGCTCAGGCCCAACGTGCGTCGCCGGGCCGGCGCCGTGGCACTTGCCGAAGGTGTGTCCACCGGCGACGAGCGCGACGGTCTCCTCGTCGTTCATGGCCATCCGCGCGAAGGTCTCGCGGACGTCGCGACCGGAGGCGACCGGGTCCGGGTTGCCGTCCGGGCCCTCCGGGTTCACGTAGATGAGACCCATCTGCACGGCGGCGAGGGGATTCTCGAGGTCGCGGTCTCCGGTGTAGCGGCTCCCGGGCTTGTCGCTCGTGGCCAGCCACTCCATCTCGGAACCCCAGTAGACGTCCTCCTCCGGCGCCCAGATGTCCTCGCGCCCGCCGGCGAACCCGAACGTCTTGAATCCCATCGACTCGAGCGCGCAGTTGCCCGCGAGGATCAGGAGGTCGGCCCACGAGATTCCCCTCCCGTACTTCTGTTTGATCGGCCAGAGGAGACGGCGCGCCTTGTCGAGGTTCACGTTGTCGGGCCAGCTGTTCAGAGGCGCGAAGCGCTGATTGCCCCCACCGGCGCCGCCGCGGCCGTCACCCATCCGGTACGTGCCGGCGCTGTGCCACGCCATGCGGATGAAGAGTCCCCCGTAGTGACCGTAGTCGGCCGGCCACCAGTCCTGCGAGGCGGTCATGAGCGCGTGGAGATCCTTCTTCAGAGCCGCGAAATCGAGCTTCTTGAACTCCTCGGCGTAGTTGAAATCCTCGCTCATCGGATTGCTCATGGGGGAATGCTGATGGAGGATCCTGAGTTTCAGCTGGTTCGGCCACCAGTCCTGATTCGACGTGCCACTGCCTGCGGTGGGCTCACCAACGTGGCCCGTCACCGGACACTTGCCGCCCTTGCTCATCGTCGTGCTCCTTTGAGTCGTGAGTTCGTCGTGAATGGTGGTCAGGTCTCACTGCAATATGGCTCCGGTGCCGCTTCTCAGCCAGTGCTTTTGCTCTCCGGGCGCCCGCGAACATGTCACGGTGCGGGGACTCGGCCCTCCACCTCAAATTGAGCTACCCCTCACCAGTCGGCCCGTGTGATTCTGCCAGAGTCCAACTCCCGGCCTGGATCAGTTCCAGGGGATCACGCCAACCTCAGACATGCGGAGCTCCTGATATCAGCCGCCGACACCACCCCGCGCCAGGAGCAAAGGGGGAGAGGATCAAGGGGCAGAGGTCCTGGCGGCACGAAACCCGTGGTAGTTGCTGCCGTACTCCGGCCACGAGTTGACTTTCCGGTACGCGCATCGGAGGTAGCTGATGTGATTGACCCAGGAGGCCCCGCGAAGCACGCGCCCGGTGCCGCTTGCCGGTCCGGGCGGGTCCTCCTCCATGCCTTCGCCCAGATCGCACACCCACCAGTCGTTGCACCACTCCGACACGTTGCCCGCCATGTCCGAAAGACCAAGAGACGCGGGCGCGTCTGGGTAGCTCCCCACGGGTGAGGTCCATCCCTCACAGCCGGAGTAGTTCGCCCGGCTGCAGTCAGGCGATTCGTTGCCCCACGGGTATGTCCGCTCGTCATCGTGCTGAGCCGCGTACTCCCACTCCGCGTCTGTCGGCAGGCGGTACCCCTCAGCCCCATAGGGATCATGGTTGTTGCACAGCCAGTTGCCGGCGTGCTCGTACGCCCGATCAAGACCCGACGCCAGACTCAGCCAATCGCAGTATCGCGCCGCGCCGTACCACGTCACCTCGATGACCGGATGATCCTCTTTCCCCACATCCACTGTGAACGTGCCACCACTGAACGAGATCTCGCAGTCTGGGTCCTCCAGATTAAGCAGCTCCTCCACGCTTCCATCCAGCTGGTCCTTCACAGAGTACCATGTGGCAGTCACAAGAGGTGGAACATGATCGTACGCCCACTGCACCGCCTCCATGTACTCTTGGTTCGTCACCTCGTGCTGGCCGAGGTAGAAAGCATGCGTCAGCGCCACATGGTGTTCGGTAGCGCAGGTAGCATCGGGATCGCCCATGATGAATGTGCCATGGGGAACGAACACCATCTCCGGAGGTTCGAGTTCCTCTTCATAGGTGCCCTGGAACGTGACCGTCCCCGTAGGCGGGAGGGTCGTCGTGTCGCCGGTGGGTGTCACGTAGCCACTCACCGGACCCCAGGCAATCGTGTACTGGCCGACCGGCATCTCGCTCAGCGTTGCGTCACCGGTCCCGGATTCGTTCTGAGGCCCGGTGAGCGTCCAGGGGGCATTGAGGCCGTCGGGATCCGGGTCAATGACGATCGTGCCTGTCTCTTCTCCCTGTTCGTAGTCGCCCTCGAAGGTGACAGTCCCATCAGGAACCAGAGTCTGCGTGTCGCCGGCGGGTGTCGCGTAGCCACTCACCGGACCCCAGGCAATCGTGTACTGGCCCACCGGCATCTCGCTCAGCGTTGCGTCACCGGCCCCGGATTCGTTCTGAGGCCCGGTGAGCGTCCAGGGGGCATTGAGGCTGTCGGGATCCGGGTCAATGATGATCGTGCCTGTCTCCTCTACCTGTTCGTAGTCGCCCTCGAAGGTGACAGTCCCACCAGAAACCAGAGTCTGCGTGTCGCCGGCGGGTGTCACGTAGCCACTTATCACCGCACCCCATGCAATCGTGTACCGGCCCACCGGCATCTCCCTCAGCGTTGCGTCACCGCTCCTGGATTCGTTCTGAGGCCCGGTGAGCGTCCAGGGGGCATTGAGGCTGTCGGGATCCGGGTCAATGACGATCGTGCCTGTCTCCTCTACCTGTTCGTAGTCGCCCTCGAAGGTGACAGTCCCATCAGGAACCAGAGTCTGCGTGTCGCCGGCGGGTGTCACGTAGCCACTCACCGGACCCCATGCAATCGTGTACTGGCCCACCGGCATCTCGCTCAGCGTTGCGTCACCGGTCCCGGACTCGTTCTGAGGCCCGGTGAGCGTCCAGGGGGCATTGAGGCTGTCGGGATCCGGGTCAATGATGATCGTGCCTGTCTCCTCTGGTGCCTCTCCGCAATCGAAGTCGATCCCGACCGGGTCCCCCGCAAGTGTCTCGTAGTAGTCAGGCAACTCCCAACCGAAGATCGTCACATTGAACCCTAGCCCGGCACCGACTCCACCATCGAGATACCAGCACCAGTCATAGGGTGGATCTGGCATCAGATCGATCGTGTACCTGAGGAATGGATCAGCTCCAATGTAAGGCCCGGCAGCGCTGCAGAGGCGGGTGGCAATGTACGGCCCCACGAACACGACTGCCGTAGCGCCCGCTTCGACGCCCCACTGAGCGGTCAGATCCAGATCCGCGCTCGGCTCCCAGACACTCTGCCATCCCGCACCCTGCTCCCAACGTGCGCCGACGCGAAGATCGGCATTCCCCTCAACGCCAGCTTCCGCCGAGATGCCCGCGCTGGATGTCACGGTGAACCCGGCCTTCACACCCATGACCACATCCATGGAGAGGGGAAGCCGAGGTATGGGATACGCCCCCACAACGATCGGCTGAAACAGGTCCACAGTGTCACCGAACGCCAACGCCCCAGACATGCTCGCCGAAGCCTCGAGAAGCAGCGTGATGCTGCCCTCGGCGATCGTGTGAAACTCGGTTATCCCCGAGAACAGGCCGTACTCGGCCCCGAGGTCGAAGTCGGGCGTGAAGTGGAGCGTACCATTCAGGAGCACCTCGAGGTCCACTCCGCCTATCTCATCGTCGAAGAGCTCAACATCTGAGAACTCCCACCCGTGATCGCTGATGGAGACACCGGGGACCGTGTTGTTCTTGAACCCCTCCAGGGCTCCTCTTTCTCGCAGAGCTCGCCACGGATCAAGAACCGCCTGATACTCAAGCGTGCCCTCCTCGATGACATCAGACAGCGTAGCCTGTGAGGTCTGCGCAACGACTGCCGCGCTGTCGACGGCAACCGACTCAACCTTTCGCAAGTAGCCTCCGTCGTCACCACCCACGAGAATGTCACCGGCCTCGATGTCGGGAGGAACCCCTACGTAGCTGAGCGTGATGCTTGTGGAGTCGGCCTCGACGAACGTGACGTCCTCGTCGTCGTCCACAATGTAGGTTTCGTTGGAGATGACGATTTGCCCGTTGCTGTTTTCCGGTGGTACAGGATTGCTGTCGCAGCCGGGAAGACACACAATGCTGGACGGTACTGCCAGCACTAGAGTCCACTGACACGCCCGCAGGAGAAGCCGTCGCGTAGTCCGTCGCCTGATCATGGAACCGCCTCCTACTCCCCGTGCGTGGCGGTGTCCCCTCGCTGCGCACAGAGAGCGTCGATGATCGGCATCGCCGGCTACGCTGCCGGCGACCGGTAGCCGAGAGAGCTGTGAGGCCGCACTCCGTTGTACTCCCTCCGCCATGCCTCGACAAGAACACGGGCGTCATACAGACTGCTGAACACCTCCAGATTCAGAAGCTCGTCCCCCAGGCGTACGCACGACCCGTCCGCCAACCACAACCGCAGCCCCCGCCACGGAGTCACCGGAACACCGAGTCCGAAGCCCGGCTCGTCGGCGACGGCCCAGAGCGCGCCTCCCATGGCGACCGCCCGCGCGCCCAGCGGAACCTGATAGGACGGGCTCCCGATGGCAGTACCTGCGGCGAGGGCGCCGGTGAGTACGGCCCCCACGATGAGCGCCGCGGGACGTCTCCATCGCTTCACGGTGTGCCTCATCTCCTGCATTGGTTCATCTATCGCACCACGGCGAGTGTCTTCGTAATACTCTCGCCGTCGGCTTCCACTGAGATGAGATAGAGCCCGTCGGGAACGACGGAACCCGCATCGTCACGCCCCTCCCACCGAACGAGGTTAGAGCCGGCCGTCATCTCAACGCCCGACGCCAGCTCCTTCACAAGACGGCCCGCGCGGTTGTAGATCTTCACGGTCACCGGACCGGCACGGCCCAGCGTGAACCCGATCGAGACCTCGTCCCGGGCGAACCCGCCCGAAGGCGAAAAGACACGGGGTGTGAACGTGAGCGCCGAGAGACCCTCCCCCGTCGCCGCTCCGGAGTCCATGTAGACCGCGTAGACGCCTTCATCTTCGATCCCGGAGGAGATACTCGAACCGCTTGGTCCGGCAGTACCGCCGAGGCGCCGCCAGTCTTCGCCTTCGACGAGCACGTAGAACGACAACTCGTCGCCGCGGCCACCGTCACCGATGCCGGCCAGTGACAGCTCAAGCGTCGCGGGCTTCAACAGATCCACATCGTCCCACGAGATGGCGTAGCCGGCAAGCACGAGCCTGGCACCACCGTCCAAGCTGTCAGGAGCGACTCCCTCGGCAGGCTCGACGGTAACCGTCGCGTCGCCCGAGAACGCGTGAGGAGGGAAGTAGAGATGGGCCTCGGCGTTTGTGGTGTAGACGTCGCCACCGGACGCTGCGCTCACGACGGCGGGGGTCGTCTCCCAGATGTAGGGAGGCTCGTTGTCCACGGATACCGCAATGAGGAAGACGCCGGTTAGGCCGAGCGTGTCCTTCACCGAAAGCCGAAGCTCGTAGTCTCCGTCTGACACGAGCGCCGTGTTCCAACCGGCAAGCGCGCCTTCGACGACCTGAGAGGATGACAACGTCAGGACGCCCCACGCGTCGGACCCGGGAACTCGCGCCTCCACCGCATACTCAAGGAACCTGGAATCCGCGGCGGTCCCGTGGATTGAGATCGAGTCGCGCACGGCCTCCCCGAAGGCGGGGGCCGTGATGATGGGCACTGGTGGAGTCGCGTCCACCTCGAACGTCACGGTGGCAGGAGTGGAATCAACATTCCTGGCTCCGTCCTTAGCCCTAACCTCGAAGACGTGCACTCCGTCAGGAAGTCCGCTTGCGACCCAGGAGTGTGACGACGCCCAGTCGGACCACGAGAACCCGTCAAGCGCGTGCGAGAACTGAACCTGCCAGCTCTCTCCGTGGGAAGCAGTGAACTCGAAGTGCTGCACTCTGCTCGATGTGAGCAACGGCGGTCTTGGCCAGACGATCGTCTGGGGAGCCACTCGATCCGGTTCGTGCTCGGAGAGCCCTCCCTCGGTCGCGAACCACAGGTTTCCGGAGGCATCCTCGATGATCGCGGTCACCTTGTCGTTCACCAACCCATCGATAGTCGTGTACGCCGTCCAGCTCGCGCCGTCGTACCGGCTCACGCCGTCGTGATCGGTCCCGAACCACAGATTCCCCAAACCGTCCTCGATGATCGCGTTCACGCTGTTGCTCACCAATCCATCGTCAGTCGTGTACGTCGTCCAGCTCCCACCGTCATACCGGCTCACGCCGTCGTGAAGGGTCCCGAACCACAGATTCCCCAAACCGTCCTCGATGATCGCGGTCACGCTGTTGCTCACCAATCCATCGGCAGTCGTGTACGTCACCCAGCTCATACCGTCGTAGCGACTCACCCCACCGTCGAAGGTCCCGAACCACAGGTTCCCGGAGCTGTCCTCCGTGATGGCCCACACGTAGTCGCTTGCCAACCCATCGGCAGTCGTGTACGTCACCCAGCTCACACCGTCGTAGCGGCTCAGGCCGGGATGATTGACCCCGAACCACAGGTTCCCTGAGCTGTCCTCCGCCATGGCCCACACGTGGTCGCCTGCCAACCCATCGGCAGTCGTATACGTCGTCCAACTCGCACCGTCGTAGCTGCTCAGCCCCTTCTTCGTGCCGAACCACATCGTGCCAGCGCTGTCCTCGAGGATCGCCAAGACGTCGTTGTCCGCCAACCCATCGGCGGTCGTGTACGTCGTCCAGCTCACGCCGTCGTAGCGGCTCAGGCCGTGTTGAGTGCCAAACCAGAGGTCGCCGGAGCTGTCCTCGGCGATCCCCTGTACGAAGTTGACCACCGAGTACGTCGTCCAGCTCACGCCGTCGTAGCGGCTCACACCGCCGCCCCACCAGGTCGCGATCCACGTCCCGAACCACAGGTTTCCTGAGGCATCCTCGATGATCGCCATGACGGTGTTGTTCACCAACCCATCGGCAGTCGTGTACGTCGTCCAGCTCCGGCCGTCGTAGCGGCTCACACCGCCTGAGGTCCCGAACCACAAATCCCCGGAGCTGTCCTCGAGGATCGCCAGGACGTTGTTGTCGACCAGCCCATCGGCCGTCGTATAGGTCGTCCAGGTCGAACCGTCGTAGCAACTGACACCACCGTAGAACCCGAACCACAGGTCCCCGGAGCTGTCCTCCGTGATGGCCCACGCGTAGCTGCCCGCCAGCCCATCGGCGTACGAGTACGACGTCCAGCCTTCTCCGTCGTATCGGGCTACGCCGCCGCCGTAGAGCGCGAACCAAAGATCCCCGAAGCTGTCTTCTACGATCGCGTACACTAGATTGCCCGTCAACCCATCTGCGGTCGTGTACGTCGTCCAGTTCACGCCGTCGTAGCGGCTCAGGCCGCATTGAGTGCCGAACCAGAGGTCCCCGGAGCTGTCCTCGAGGATCGCATGGACGTCGTTGTCCACCAGCCCATCGGCCATTGTATAGGTCCTCCAGCTCACGCCGTCGTAGCGGCTCACACCGCCGTAGGTCCCGAACCACAGATTGCCGGCGCGATCCTCGATAACCGTCCTGACGATTCCGCTCGCCAGCCCATCGGCCATCGTATAGGTCGTCCAGTTCACGCCGTCGTACCGGCTCACGCCGTCCCGCGTCCCGAACCACAAATCCCCGGAGCTGTCCTCGAGGATCGCAGAGACGTTGTTATCCGCCAGTCCGTCGTTCACGGTGAAGGTCTGCCACTCCGCACGAAGCGGAAGCGCACACGCCGCAAGAAGGCACAGAACCTCCACGACCACGAGAGCGGGTCTCGGCATACGGACTGCCGCCGAGCTCAGAACTGAGTGCCGGGCAGTTCCCATCGCACTGCGCCTCCTTCGCTTCGCACGGTGATCACCTGATCAGCGCGAGACCGCTGCGTATCGTTTATCTGTGGATCATTCAGGATACCACGGATGAACAACACTCGCAATCGGGGTGGGGCGCGCCGCGTGGCTTCCTCGACTCCCTCCGGACTTCCGCCCACATGCTCTTGAACACCTCGATGTTCAGAAGCCCATCCCGAGGCTTCCCGTTGAACGACATTTCGGCATATAGCTCTGCACGCCAGGTAGGGCGAGGCCGAGGACCTGGTCGTGGAAGATCTCGCCCCAGTCGAGGACCCGGCCGCAGCCAGTCCTCCGTGACGCGTGTCCATGGAGGCGGATGTCCGAAACTGCTGCGGCACCTGTAGATGAGCAGACGAGGTGACGCTCCATGACCAGACCCGAAGACGAGATTCAGGCCATGATCGATCGCGAGACCGACGCGTGGGATCGGCAGGACGCCGAGGCCCTCGTGTCCCTCTTCCACCCCGATACCGTGTGGCCGTGGCCGCCCGACGCGCATGGTCATGACCCCGAGACGTGGGTCTTTCCCATGGGCCGGTACGACATGCGCCGCTTCGATGGCTCGGGCTGGTGGAGGTGATTCGAACGGGGCGGCGTCGGCGCGAGCAGGACCAACTACTGCGAGCAGAGAGTAAAGGTTGCGCTTGAGCCGAGACCATAGCTCAGCGGTCCCGGACCCTCCTGCGATCGGCCAGGAGCACGATGTCCTTCAGCGCCTGCTCGGTCGTCGCCGCCATCCAGCGTTCCTCGAAACCCGCGCTGCTCACGACCTGCGCGATCGCCGACAGGGCCCAGAGATGAAGGCTGCGTTCGTCCTTCGACCCGACCAGGACAAACGCGATGTGGACGGGGGGCTTCTCGTCGGAGAGCACGATCCCCTTCCGCGAGCGAGCCAGGAGGACGGCGAAGGCGCGCTCGCCTTCGACGACCACGTGCGGAATGGCGAGGCCAGGCGCCAGCACGGTGGTCCCCTCGCGCTCCCTGGCACGGAGGGCTTCAAGAAGAACCGGCTGGCTCACTCCGATCCGAGGAGCAAGCGCGTTCGAGACGAGGTCGAAGAACTCATCACACGTCTTGGCGCAGTCTATGTCGAGGACGACGCTCTCCTCGATGAGCGCGTCGAAGCGGTCCCTGACGATGCCGTCTCGCTCCCGGATGATGTCCTTGAGCTCTTCCTCAAGCGATCCTGTCACGAGCCCCTTGGCAGCGATCCTGTGGATGACGTGAAGCAGGGCGGTTTCTCTACTCGCGCCTCTCCGTCCGTAGAACCAGTAGACACAGAACCCCGCGACGACCAGAAGCGCGACCGTGGCGAATGAACCTTCGCCCATCTCCAGCACGACGAACAGAATGCCTACGATGCCGACGATCTGCAGCCACGGATAGCCGGGCGCGCGGAAGCGGGGGCGGTAGTTCTGGAGGCCGCTCTCTCTCAGGACCACGACGGCAGCGTTCGAGAGAACGTAGGTCATCATGAACACGACGGAGGCCGCCTGAACCAGCGCGTCCAGCTTCATCACAACGGCGGCGGCTACGAGACCTCCAGTGACTATGAGCGAGACATGCGGAGTCCCGAACCTCGCCCCGACTCTGCCGAGCGGCGCCGGAGCCAGGCCGTCGCGGCCGAGCGCGAGCAAGTACCGGGAGGCCGCCATGATGCCGCCGTTGGCTGTTGTGAGGAAGGCCAGAACCGCGGCGACGACGAGCGCCGTCCTCCCGGGCTGGCCCATGAACGCGGCCGCCCCATCGGATATCGGCGTGAGCGACCCGTCGAGAACCTCAGCGCTCAGGACACCGCTTGTGACGAAGACGACCAGGACGTACGCGACGCCCGTGATCACGAGCGACAGGACCATGGCGAGCGGGATCACCCTCCCGGGGTTCTCGACCTCCTCCGCGATGCTCACGACCTTCAGAAGACCGCCGTACGACACGAACACGAAGCCGACAGTCGCGAAGACCGCTCGAAACCCCCCGGGCGCAAACGGCTGGAGGTTCCGCATGTCCACCGCCGGAACGCCCCGAAAGATGTACAGCACGATGATCGCGAGCAACACGCACACGAGGCCGACCTGGAGCCGCGCCGCTTCCCGGACGCCGACCACGTTCATCCCGACGAAGAAGAGGCAGAACACGATGCCGACCAGGCGTGGATCGATCGGTAGCACGAACTGCGCGAGCGCGGCCAATCCGACGAGCGCGAACGCGCTTTTGAGCGAGAGAGAGAACCAGGTCAGCAACCCGGCGACCGTCCCGGCGGCGACGCCCATGCTGCGCGACACGAAGAAGTAGTCGCCCCCGGCCTTCGGCATGGCAGTCGCAAGCTCCGCCATGCTCAAGAGCCCGGTGGCGGCAAGGAGCCCGGCCAGGAAGTAGGACGCGACAACCGCCGGTCCCGCGCGCGCGTGCGCGAGCCCGGGCAAGACGAACAGGCCGGAGCTGATCATCGCTCCCGTCGCGATGCTGAAGACGTGGATGAGACGGAGGTTCTTCCTGAGTTCCACTCGCCCCTCCCCGAGATCTGTCAGTCCTTCCGAGGCCGCCGGAACGCCGTGGCGAGCGACATGATCATGACGAGTCCCCGATCAAGGTGAAGGCGGACCAGTAGTACGGGTGCTCGTATGGACGCCTCCCGTACTCATCCGTGTAGTTCCGGAGCCACTGCTTGGCCTCCTGGAGTGCCTCGGCCTTCGACATCGGCTCGCCCCGGTGTCCGCCGCGTTCGTCGTCGTACTCCCCCAGCCAGTTCTCGTAGAAGCGTAGCATCAGGAGCGACGTGGCCGTGTCCTCGACCTTCCACAGGCTGACGAGCAGGCTGCGAGCGCCCGCCTGGAGGAACGCGTGGGCAAGACCGACGTACCCCTCTCCGCCGACGATCTTCCCCAAGCCCGTCTGACACGCAGAGAGCGTCACGAGGTCGGCTTCAAGGCGCCACTCGCGGACGATCTCCCTCGCGGACAGAAGACCGTCATAGACACGATGTCCCGCGAGCGCGCTCTCAAGCGCATCCGACAGGTCGACCTGCGACAGCACAGCAGCCGAGCGCTCAGGATTCCCGTCATCGACCAGCGCGTGCGTCGCGATGTGGATCGTGCGGTACTCACCCAACTGGCCGGATTCGGCCAATCGCGCCAGCTGCTCCTCAGACGCATCGGCTCCGAGGAGAACGGAGGCATTCCCGGACAACTGCTCGATCGCCTCGACCTCTGCTCTCGTTCCGCTGAGCCGCGGAAGCGACGACAGAGCGTCCGCGTTCCCGGCCAGCGCGCCCCTGACCAGAGCAGGCGACATGTGCTCATCGGACAGCGATGACACGGCAACCGGCTGCCCGCTCTCCATGGCCACGAGCTGTTCCTCGTTGAAGGGAGGATCCCCGACGAGCAGCATCCGCGCCCCGGGGTTCGACGTACGACGCTCGCTCAGCCACGCGTACAGCGTCGCGGAGGGGGCGTACGACATCGCGTAGCGCTCCCCCACACTCACGCCCTCTCGGTCGACGAGGCTCTCTATCGGAACGCCGAGCATCGGGCCTGAGGGAAGCGCAACGATCCGCGTGACGCCATCGAGCACAGGGCCGAGGGGTTCGATCCGATCTGCCCAAAGACCCCGCGCCTCTTGAGCGATTCCGATGAGACCTGCACTCGGATCGGAGAGCCCACGCCTGAACGACAGCGTTCGGTCGGCAGAGGGATGGCCGTGCGGCGATTCCGAGTCCGATCCCGCTCGGGCCCACGCCACCGGCCCCGAGTCCCGGATCGCATAGCACCACGAGTGCTGCTCCCCCTCAACATCCACGTCCAACCAGCCTATGATGGCGGCGTCTTCGTGAAGAGAGGCCTGCACACGGTCCAGATCGAAGGGCTGACCTTCGGTCACCGGGTGCTTGCCGGCCAGTTCCCGCTGGAGGGCGCTCCACGCGGCCTCTGCTGCGAGGAGGCGGCCACGGACCTCCTCTGCCTTCACTCGGGCCTCACCGGCATCGTCTCCTTCTGCCGCGCCGGCGAGGCCGGCCAGCTGGCTCTCCAGATCGGTCAGGACGCGGCGAAGCGAGTCCTCCCGCGCGGACTCGACCGTGGTCAGAACGCGTTCGTCGGCCGCCCGGAGCAAGTCGGCCAACGCGAGGGCGAGCGACTTCTCCGCGGCCGGCCAGGCCTCGTCCTTGTTGCCGAGACGCAGGCGAGCGGCTGCGAGTTCCCGGTACGGCGACCCCGCGATGATCGAACGCACCAGGCCACTCCCGGCGCGTAGCCTTGCGGCGTCGTGGACCCCGGCGGCCTGCGCCAGGAGCGCCTCGGCCCCACCGAGATCGCCCTGGGCCCACACGACCCCCGCCAGCACCCGGAGCATGTTGGACACGCGCGGATGCTCGTTCCCCAGCTGTCTACGGTAGATCGAGAGCGCTTCGCGGCAGGTGGACTCCGCGGTCGCGTAGTCGCCCTCCCACCTTTGCACGCGCGCCAGATGATGAAGGCACATGCCGGCCATGTGGTGAACGTCCCCGAAGCAGCGGCGATACATGGCCAGTGCCTCTGTGAGATACTCTCGGGAGCCCTGCGGATCTCCCTTCTTCCACAGCACGTCACCGATGCTCGTGAGGATCCATGCGATGCGCCCATGGTCGGCCCCGTAGAACTCGCGGTTGAGCTCAAGCGCTTCCCGGTAGAGCTGTTCCGCTCCCTCGTAGTCGCCTTTCGCGAGCAACAGCGCTGCCAGGCTGCTCGAGTAGTAGGCGACGCTCGGGCGGTCCAGGACCGGCGTGGTGCGCGCGATGTCCAGAGCCTGGCGGAAGAGCCGCTCGGCCGACTCGTAGTCGCCCTTGATCTGGAGCACGACGCCCAGGGTCACCATGTGCCTGGCGACCTCCGGATGCTCTCCTCCGAGGCGCCGTCGCGACATCGCGAGCGCCTCGCGGGCAAGCGGTTCGGCTCCCTCCGTATCGCCCAGCTGCACGAGTGTCGCAGCGAGGCCGTTCACGCTGGAGGCCACGAGCTCGTGGTCGGGGCCGAGGACCCGCCGCCGTATCGCAAGCACGTCACGGCACAGCTCCGCGGCCTCCTCGTAATCGCCCCTCTCCCCGGCCACAAGACCCAGGGCCCTCAGTGTGTTGGCAACGTCCGGGTGTTCGTCCCCGAAGAGCCGCCGATACGTCGCGAGCCCTTCTCGGAAGAGTGACTCTGCCTGCTCATGATCACCGCTCCACTTCGCTACCCAGCCGCGGCTCACCAGGGTGGAGGCCACGTCCGGATGATCTTCGCCCAGCTCGATGCGCCGCAGCTCCAGGGCACTCCCGAAGTACGCTTCCGCTTCCTCAAGGCGTCCCTGCGACGCCAGAACATCGCCGAGATCGACCATGCAGGACGCGACGACGACGTGGGCCTCACCCAGGAGCCTGCGGCAGACCTCCAGGCGTCGCTCGCCTGCCGCCACGGCCTCGTCGCGCCGCCCCTCGCCCCACAGCTGCCAGAGGCTCCGGTGCAGGCTGTCCGCCGCGGCCATCTGGCGCCGCTGCTCCTCGGGAAGCGATGCGATGGCGAGCAGCACCTCCAAGAGCCTCTCCGCGTCGCCGACCTCGAAGGCGGCAGCAGCGGGATCGCTGCGCTGGAGCCCGAGAAGCTGTTCGGCGGTCTCGGCGGCCTCGGCATAGGAAGCCTCAAGCCGCAACTCCTCGATCCGCGCGGCGAGGGAGTCAGCGCGATCGGCCGTCTGTCCGAGCGCGCACGTTGCGGCCAGGGCGATCAGAAGCAGTGGAGACACGACTCTCACGACGGCCTTCCTATTAGGGGACAGGCGTTCCATGAATGCGGGCAGCGGGGTGTGCAGCCGACAGCAGACACCTGATTGAAGGTAGCTCAAGCTCGGCCGCCGGAGGAAACGAATGGACCGCCGGGACCCTGCGCGACGGCCCTTGTGAAGCTTGGCTCCCCGGTGTGACATCCCGGAGCCTGGTTCTGTGGGATGAGGCCGCCATAGAGCTGCTACTCGCTTCGAAGGGTCACGTGACGGTGCGACAGGTCCGGGCCCCGTGAGTTGGGTTGACTAGATCGGATCACCCATGAGAGTGAAGGCGGACCAGTAGTACGGATGCTCGTATGGACGCCTCCCGTACTCATCCGTGTAGTTCCGGAGCCACTGCTTGGCCTCCTGGAGTGCCTCGGCCTTCGACATCGGCTCGCCCCGGTGTCCGCCGCGTTCGTCGTCGTACTCCCCCAGCCAGTTCTCGTAGAAGCGTAGCATCAGGAGCGACGTGGCCGTGTCCTCGACCTTCCACAGGCTTACGAGAAGACTCCGCGCGCCCGCCTGGAGGAACGCGTGCGCGAACCCCACGTATCCCTCTCCCATCACCGCCTTCCCAAGACCCGTCTCGCACGCGCTCAAGGTCACGAGGTCGGCGTTCAGATCCCACTCCCGGAGAATCTCCTGGGCTGTCACGAGACCGTCGTAGATCCGCGCCCCCGCCATCGCCGCCTCGAGTGGATCAGGAACGCCAACCTGAGAGAGAACCAGCGCAGAGCGTCCGGGCTCCTCGTCATCGACGAGGGCGTGAGTCGCTATGTGGATTGTCCCGAACTCCCCGAGTTCCCCGGACTCCGCCAGACGCCCCAGCTCCTGCTCGGTGGCCTCAACACCCAGGAGCAGAGAGGAGGGGCGACACACTCCGGCGATCTCTGAGACCTCCGTGCGCGTGCCACAGAGGCGAGGGAGGGCGTTCAGTGCGTCTGCGTTGCCCGCAACCGCGCTTCGGAGCGTCTGCGCTTCCGGCAATGGGTCGGCCGACGCCAGGAGCACGTCCTCCTCACGCTGCATCGCCGCGAGATGGCGGGAGTTGTACGGAGGATCACCCACGAGGAGCGTCCTGCCATCCGCGACACGACCTGCCCGCTCAGCCAGCCATGTGTAGATCGTGGCGGAAGGGACGTACGACACCGCGTAGGTGTCTCCCACGACCGCCCGTTCGTTGTCCACGAGGACCTCGACGGGCACACCCAGCATCGCGCCCGAAGGCACTACGACCAGCTTCCGCACACCTTCGAGCGCTTCTCCGAGAGGTTCGATCCGCTCGCCCCACAGTCCGCGTGACTCGCGGGTGACGGCCGCACCCGGCGATGCCGGATCTGCGAGGCGTTCCCTGAACGAGCGTGCGCGGTCGGTCGGGGATTGGGAACCACCTCCGGTCAATGACGAGCCCGCCCGCTCCCATGCTACCGGCCCCGAGCTCCGGATCGCGTAGCACCACAGCTCCGCGGCGTCCTCGCCGAAGCTCACATCCAGCCAGCCGATGATGGCCGCGTCTTCCGACAGAGTCGACTGCACACGTCCGAGCGGGAACACCTCTCCCTCTGTCACGGGGTACTTCCCCACGATCTCCTCTTGGAAGGCGCTCCACTCTGACTCGGCGGCCAGGAGCGCGTTGCGAGTCGCCTCAGCGAGGCCAGCGGCTTCCCCGGTCGTGTCGTTCGCTGCAGCCTCGCGATAGACCGCAAGCTCACGCTCGAGATCCCCCAGGACCCGCTTCAGCGAGTCCTCCCGGGCCGACTCGGACGGGCTCAGGTCCCGTTCATCGGCAGCCATCAGGAGGTCCGCGAGCGACCGGGCGTGTGCCTTCTCGACGGCCGGCCAGGCCCCGTCCGTGCGACCGAGGGTCAGCCTGACAGAGGCGAGGCGCGGATAGGGAGACGTCTGAAACGCCGTGCGCTTGAGGCCTGCACCCACACGAAGCCGCGCTGCGTCATAGACGCGCGCGGCCTCCACCAGGAGCGACTCCGCACCCGCGCAGTCTCCCTGGGCGTGGCGGAGGGTACCGAGGCTGCTCAGGCATCCCGCAACGTCCGGGTGTTCGTTGCCCTGGAGTTCTCTCCACATCGCCAGCGCCTCGCGGTAGAGCGGCTCCGCGCCAGCGTAGTCGCCCCTGGCCTGGAGGAGGGCTGCGAGGTTGCTGAGGCCCGCGGCGACGTGCGGGTGCTCGTCGCCAAGGACCTTCCTCCACATCGCCAGCGCCTCGCGGTAGAGAGGCTCCGCGCCCGCGTAGTCGCCCCGGGCCTGGAGGAGGTAGGCGAGGCTGTGCAGGCTCTGGACGGCATGCGGGTGTTCGTCACCCAGGAGCCTCCTGTGCATGCCCAGCGCTTCGCGGTAGAGAGGCTCTGCGCCCGCGTAGTCGCCCCGGGCCTGGAGAAGCACAGCGAGGTTGTTGAGAGTCTGTGCGACGTACGGGTGTCCTTCACCCAGGAACTTCTTGAGCATCGCCAGCGCTTCGCGGTAAAGAGGCTCCGCACCCGCGTAGTCGCCCTGAGCCTGAAGCAGAGCGGCGAGGTTGTTGAGGCTCGTGGCGACATGGGGATGTTCGCTGCCAAGGAGCGTCCGCTGTGTCGCCAGCGCCCGGCGAAAGAGCGGCTCCGCGGCCGCGTAGTCGCCCCGGGCCTGGAGCAGAGCGGCGAGGTTGCCCAGGCTCTTGGCGACCTGCGGGTGTTCCTCGCCGAGGAGCTTCCTCCGCATCGCCAGCGCCTCACGCAAGAGCGACTCAGCGCCGGCGTAGTCTCCCCGCGCCTGGAGCAGAGCTGCGAGGTTGCTGAGGCTCGTGGCGACAGAGGGATGTTCGCTCCCGAAGAGGCTCCTCCGCATCGCCAGCACTTCGTGGAAGAGCTGCTCAGCGCCGGCGTAGTCGCCCCGGCTCTGGAGGAGACCGGCGAGGTTGTTGAGCGTGACGGCGACGTCCGCGTGCTCGTCGCCGAGGAGCCCCCTCTGCACCACCAGCGCCTCGCGGTAGAGCGGCTCAGCGTTCACGTAGTCGCCCTGACCGTAGAGCAGGTAGGCGAGATTGTTGAGGCTGTTGGCGACCTCCGGGTGTTCGTTGCCGAGGACTTGCCTCCGCATCGCCAGCGCCTCGCGGTAGAGCGGCTCGGCGCCGGCGTAGTCGCCCTGGGCGTTGAGGAGGACGGCGAGATTGTTGAGACTCTCGGCGACATCCGGGTGCGTGCTGCCAAGCACCCTGCGGAGGATGTCCAGCTGTCGCTGCACGGCCGCCGCGCCCTCGGCGTACCGGCCCGCCCCCCAGCACGTCTCGACCGCCCCTGTCAGGCTGTCAGCGCGCGCCATCGCTCGTTGCGTGTCGTGCGGCAGGCCGGCGATGTGAACGAGTGTCTCGACCAGTCGCTCGGCGTCGGCGACCTCGAACGACTTCGCTTCGGGGTCTCCTCTCCTCAGTTCAAGGAGTTCCCTCGCGACGTCAGCGGCTTCGGCGTATCTTCCCTGCACGCGAAGCTCCTGCATCCGCTCCTCGAGTGTGTCTGGAGCCACGCCAGGCTCTGCAGCGATCGGGGCAGATGCGAGAGCAAGGACCACGAGGACTGGTACGAGCGTCTTCATAGCGTTCTCCGATCATCCGCACGTCGGGGCATCGGCGCGGCCCCTGAGGCAGCCACGCGACATCTGTTTGACAGCGGTTCAGAGTATCACGAATGACTGATATTCGCGAACGCGCATGGGGATACGTCGCGGCAGGGCCGTGGTCAAACTCAAAGGCAGACTGAGGTCTGCTTTCGAATCCCACACGTGGCCCGCGATGGCGGCGACGTCGCCAGCTGCGCCAGCTCCCCTGACCGGCCCGTCGAGACCACGCTTGGGTCGAACGGGGCCCTCGGTAAGGCCGACCCGGGATCGGCGATCGGGCGTTGCGACCGCCGGCCGCGCCGGTCCCGTCCACGAGAGGAGCCGCATTCTAGGTGCTGATGGAGCATGTGCAGGGAGCAGACCCCCATGCGATCTTCTGAGCGTGCTTCGCACAGCTTCTGATATTTCGTTGCGTACTCTCTCACATGTGTGGTATAATATGTCATGTTCGTGGGCAATCACCGTCTCTCAAAGGGGAGGACCCTATGAGACAGTTGGTCATTATCGTTATGGCTCTCTCGCTCTTCGCCACTGCCGCGAGCGCCTCCGACCTCATTATCACCGGCGTGGTCGACGGTCCGCTACCGGGCGGGCTGCCGAAGGCTGTGGAGCTGAAGGCGTGTGCCGACATCGCGGATCTGTCGATCTACGGGCTCGGCTGCGCGAATAACGGCGGCGGCACGGATGGCGAGGAGTTCACCTTCCCGGCCGACTCCGCGGTCGAGGGCGACTTCATCTACGTCTCGTACGAAGTGGATGGGTTCACCTCGTTCTTCGGCTTCGCTCCCGACTACACCGACAATGTGGCGAACCACAACGGCGACGACGCCTTCGAGCTGTTCATGAACGGCAGCGTCGTGGACGTGTTCGGCGAGATCGACGTCGACGGCACCGGCCAGCCCTGGGAGTGCCTGGACGGTTGGGCCTACCGAATCGACGGGACCGGCCCCGACGGCACGACGTTCGTCCTGGAGAACTGGTTCTTCAGCGGCCCGAACGCGCTCGACGGCGAGACCTCGAACGCGACGGCCGCCGTTCCGTTCCCGATCGGCACCTACGAGTGCCCCGGCGCGTCCCCGGTCGAGTCGGCGACCTGGGGAGTAGTGAAGGCGCTGTACCGCTAGACGCATTCGGTCGAAGACAGAACCCCCGCCGCTTTTCGAGCGGCGGGGGTTTTCGTTGCTCGGAGACCGCCTACCACGCCTTGATCTTGTTCGGGACGGAGAGTGGCATGTGCTTCGCCGACCATGCCGCCGCGGTCACACAGACAGGCTACGGCCCCATCAAGTCTCTCTCTCGCTCGGTTCGACGAGGGCGTCACACACGCGCCGAGCCCGGTCACGATGGACCGGGCTCAGTTGTGCTGGCTCCCCGAATGTTCCAGTCTACGACGCCGGCGGGGCCGGACTCAAACGGAAGTCTGGTTCCGGATCCGGCACGTCGCGCTGGACGCCAGAGGACCCCGCCTTACGCTTCTCCTTGACGCGAAGGCTCTGGCCCTTGATGTTGGCCTCGTCCCGTGATGGAGCGGCCGGCCGAGGATGGCCGTGGCGAGTGCCTGCTCGTGGGAGGTCCCGCCCCGGTCGAAGACCCGGCCGCAACGAGTCCTCCACGAGGCGTGTCTATAGACGCGGATGCCCGAGACCGCTGAGGCCCCCTGTAAACGAGAAGACGAGGTGACGCTCCATGACCAGACCCGAAGACGAGATCCAGGCCATGATTGATCGCGAGACCGACGCGTGGGACCGGCAGGACGCCGACGCACTGGTGTCCCTCTTCCACCCTGACACCGTGTGGCCGTGGCCGCCCGACGCGAACGGTCACGACCCCGAGACGTGGGTCTTCCCCATGGGCCGGTACGACGTGCGCCGCTGGAAGGGCGTGTGGGAAGATCTCTTCCGCGACTACGAGCTGGCCCACAACCGCCGCCGGACCGTGCGCATCATCATCTCCGAGCAGGGTGACGGCGCCTTCGCGGTCGTAGACGTCGACACGTTGTGGCGGCACCGCGAGACGGGCGAGCCGTTCCACTGGAAGGGCAGGGCGGGAAAGGGGTACACCAAGGTGGGCGACCAATGGCTCCTCATCTTCCACACCGGCCTGCTTGACTACACCGCCGGAGAGCAGCGTCCCAAGGCGAGCGGCCTCGAAGGGAGCGGGCTCTCATGATGCTGGATGACCTGAGTCGGGAGCTCGATGCGTTCTTCTCCGTTGGAGACTGGGAGCAGGACCCGGCGATGGGCCGCTTCGTTCCAATGACCTACGGGCAGTCCGACCTCACGCGCATCTTCGAGCCGGAGTTCTGCCGAAGATTCAACGGCCTCATGGTACGCGCGGCCGACGTGGTCGAAGAGGTCTACTGCGCGGCCTTTCCATCTCCGGAGATCGTCGGCGAGGTCCTCGGGCACACGCGCGGAAAGGGCCTCCTCCTCTTCCTTCATCACCCGCTGGACATGGAGGTCGGGGGGATTGGATTCATGCCCATTCCCCCTGAGGCCCTCGAAGAGATGAAGGCCGCGGGCGTCTCCATCTACTCCTGTCACGCCCCCATGGATTGCCACGACGAGATCGGGACCACCGCCAGCATGGTCCGGGCACTTGCGGTGCGGGTCGAGCAGCGGTTCGCGAGGGAGGGCAGCGGATTCGCTGGACGCGTCGGCACCATCGCCCCCACGAGTCGGGACGCGCTCGTGGAAAGGGGCAAGAGGATCTTCGGCGTCGACCGCGTCGAGATCGGAGGCGCCGAACCTGTTTCGATCGACCGGGTGGCCATCGTCGCGGGGAGCGGCGACGACGCCCGCCTCATGGAGGAGGCCGAGGCGCTCGGTGCGCAGGCGTTCATCTCCGGCGAGTGGTACACCAGGACGGAGCCGCCTGACGACGAGGGGCGGCGCTGGGCGGAGACGAACCGCGCCGCCTGCCTCAGATACGCGGCGTCCTCCAGGATGGCACTCCTCGGCTTCTCCCACGCCGCCACCGAGTCCCTGGTGATGAAGACCCAGATGGTCGGCTACTTCCGCGAACGTGGGCTCCAGGCCGAAGTACTGGAGCCGTCAGACTGGTGGCGATAGGCCAGGGCCCAACGCAGAAGCAGGATCTTCTTCACATCCGTCCGGGGCCGACGGCACCCTCGCCCAAAA
>Ga0272441_10001195_pt1 | contig 55624 bp, 44 predicted proteins | sample SSMProp6N_FD_193582 | JGI IMG/M metagenome (GOLD analysis project Ga0272441, IMG submission 193582) | Marine sediment archaeal communities from Little Sippewissett salt marsh, Falmouth, MA, United States - SSM-Prop-6N | ecosystem: Environmental > Aquatic > Marine > Wetlands > Sediment ...
ATTTCAATCAGAAGTGCACGTTCAACAAGCTCCATAAAGCGAAAAAACAATTTTTCATGGCTTATTTCATAAGTATCTTCGAAATGTGATTTTCTCATCAGAATGATCTGCATGATACCGAGAATTTGTCCCCACAAAATGAGCATAACCTGCTTGGAAGACAGCGAAGTTTTGATGGAATTATTTTCAATACCATCCTGAATTGCGGCCGTTATGATCTCGGCGCATTCATCAGCGGTTTTTCTGCATTCTGATTTATAGTGACCGGACTCCTGCTCGACATCATTCTTATAGTACACGCAGTTTTTCGACTCATAGGCCATAATAAGATCAAAATAAGCAGGATGTTTCATAAAAAAGTCGAAATAGGCTTTGCCGAGTTCATGTACCTTTGTTTTGCCTGGCCTTGAATTGTCTAATGCTTCTTTCAACATTTCATTGAGCAACTTCAATCCCCTGAGAACAACAGCCAGGAATAGCTCCTGCTTGTCTTTGAAATACAGATAAATAGTTCGTTGATTGTACTGAGCAGCCCGGGCAATATCTTCCATTGTGGTAGCCTCATACCCTTTCTGGAAGAAGAGTTCCTGAGAGATATCGATAATGCGATTTAGACGCTGCTGTTTTTCCCATGTTTTTCTATCGATCGATTTCATTGTATGCTCCATGTATCAATGCTTTAACTATTCTCTATTTTTGAATACATTTTCCGATTGACAGCAGTATGGTGCCAATATAGATTAAGTTGAATCAAATTACAATATATTGAATTAAAATACAGGTAACTGATTAGCTATGATTGTGGCTGGCGTTTTTTTAAAACTTTCTGATAAAATTAATGCATCTATGTGTAGGGAAATGAAGTAAAACTGTCTACAATCTAGTTAGTTAAAATGATAGGAGAAATATATGAATTCTAAGATCTCGCAATTGCCTGAGAGCGGCATGAACAAACCGGAAATCCTGGATCGTATGAAATCCTATGGCATAAACGACGCTAACTATCATGATTCCAGAACATGGAGCTTGGTGTACTATCTGGGAGAAGAGCACACAGAATTACTGAAGGAGGCCTATAACCTTTATTTTTCGGAAAATGGACTGAGTCCTATAGCATTTCAGAGTCTGAAACGTTTTGAATCGGAAATCATACGTATGACGGCCACCATGCTGAATGGAGATAAGAATGTTGTTGGAGCAATAACCTCCGGCGGAACAGAGAGCTGCTTACTTCCGGTAATTGCCAGCCGTGATCGAGCCAGGTCCATAAAAAAACATATGGTTGGAAAACCCAATATGATTGCTCCCGAATCCATTCATGTGGCCTGGCGCAAGGCCGCCCATTATTTCGGGGTCAAGCTGATGGAGGTACCCATTGACAAAGACTACCGCGCCGATGTCGATGCGGTAAAAAAACTTATTAACAGAAACACCGTTTTGATAGTTGCCTCGGCACCATCATATCCCCACGGTGTTGTAGACCCCATTGAGGACCTTGGCGCTATTGCCCGGCAGCACAACATCCCCTTACATATCGATTCATGCCTGGGCGGATTTCTACTGCCCTTTGTAGAGAAACTTGGATATGATATTCCCAAGTGGGATTTTAGGGTTCCAGGGGTTACCTCTATCTCAGCAGATGTACATAAATACGGTTTCAGTGCAAAAGGAGCATCGACGATACTGTATCGCAACATGGAATACATGCAGCATCAGCTCTTTGTTTATACGGACTGGTCGGGTGGTATATATGCATCACCGGCCCTGCTGGGAACCAGGCCGGGAGGTGCTATAGCTGCTGCCTGGGCCGGGATGATGGCTCTTGGAGAACATGGATACTTAAATAACGCCAGGATAATTATGGAAACCACTAAAAAAATTCAGGATGAGATCAACAGCATACCTGAACTTGAAGTTGTCGGAAAACCGCATACAGGTGTTTTTGCATACAGATCTATTTCAAAAGATATCAACATCTATGCCCTCGGCGATCAATTGGAGGAAAGGGGCTGGAATATTGACCGTCTGCAATCACCAAAGGGTCTGCATGCCATGGTGACTCCTAAGCACGCAGAAATCGTTGATCAGTTTATAGCTGACCTGAAGCAATCTATACAGTATGTCCACTCACACCCGGGTCTGTCTTCAAAAGGAAATGCCGCCATGTACGGAATGATTGCAAATCTTCCTTTGAGGGGTATGATAAAAAATGAGGTAATGAAAATGATGCAGGACATGTATGGGCCGGACGGGAAATTGCCCTTTTCAGCGTCCGATGCACAGCAGGACCCATTGATTATGAGAGTTGCTGCAAAAGCACTGAACACACTCGATAGATTCCGCAAAGAAAAATAGATAGCAGGGGGAGGGACTCTGGAATGAATACAATCGATGACCTGTTCAACTACGACATTGATGAACTAGTTCAGGCAGACCGCGATTATTTGTGGCATCACATTAAATCCCATACACCAGGACTCAACAAAGAACAGATGATCATTGTTGAAGGCAAAGGCTTGGTCGTCAGGGACATTCGCGGCCGTGAATATCTTGACGCCTGTTCAGGAGGTGTGTGGAGTGTTATTGTCGGTTACGGCAGGGACAGTATTGCCCAGGCTGTCTGCGACCAGCTCAAGAAGATGCCGTACTATGCCGGTGGAGTTGGGAATGTAGCGTCAATCAAATTATCCAAAAAACTGATTGAACTGCTGCCCGGTATGGGCAAGGTGTTTTTTTCAAACAGCGGATCAGAAGCGAATGAAAAGGCTTTTAAAATCATCCGGCAGGCCTCCCACATTAATCCGGACCGCTCCGGTAAATATAAGATCCTTTACCGCGACCGGGATTACCACGGAACCACTCTTGGTGCATTGAGTGCTACCGGGCAGAATGAAAGAAAAATCGATTATGGTCCGCTTTGTGAAGGCTTTGTAGAATTTCCCCATGCCCTGTGTTATCGCTGCCCCTTCGATAAAACCTACCCGGCATGCGGTATCGACTGTGCAGCATGCGTTGCAGATATAATTGAACGAGAAGGGCCAGATACGGTAGGCGGTATCATTGTTGAACCAATTACAGCCGGCGGCGGAATTATCTCTCCCGTAACCGAGTATTATCCAATATTACAAGAAATTTGCTTCAAATACGGAATAGCTTTGATTTTTGATGAAGTGGTGTGCGGATTCGGTCGAACCGGAAAATTATGGGGCCACCAGCACTATGATTGCGATCCGGATATCATAACCATGGCCAAGGGGCTGGCAAGTTCGTATGAACCGATTTCAGCTACAGTGGTGAAACAGGAACTCTTTGATATATTTCTGAATGATCCCAATAAATCGGATGAAAAACTCTCATATTTTCGTGATATCAGCACATTCGGCGGATGTTCCGGACCTATGGCTGCCGCCCTTGAGACCATCCGTATCGTTGAGGAAGAAGGCCTGGTTGAACATAGCCGAGTAATGGGTGAATACCTGCTGGAAAGACTGAAAGAACTCGAAGATATGCCGATTGTGGGTGATGTTCGCGGAAAGGGGTTGTTCTGTGGGATTGAATTTGTACGTGACCAGAAATCAAAACAACCCATAACTGAAAAAACCATGGCCGAGATCATGAACGCGGTAACTGCAGAGGGTGTGCTCGTAGGCAGGACCAACACTTCTCTGCCCGGAAATAACACTATTATGAATTTTGCGCCGGCATTGTGTATCACCAAGGACCAGGTTGATAAAATTGTAAGCGCGGTCAGGGCTGCCATTGAAAAAATAACGTTGTAGTTTTCAACTGCAAATATTAGGGAGGCGGAGCATTAAACTTTTTACCGCTATCCCCATCGGTTCTGGAATGAGAATTTGCTATGGGCATCTGCAATTAAAAGAAGTTCGTTATGTAATACATGCAATGAAACATCAGACACAACAAACTGATTTTCTGTATACATTCCATGTTCAATATTCAAGAAGAAATTAAGATTTATGTGATACTTTCCGATCTGATATATGTTTTGTGAGGAATATGGAGATAACAAGAAAAATATTTTCAAAAAGAGGGTAGCCATGAGAAAAGGGATTAGAATTTTGATGGTTGCAGTACTGATGATAGGCTTCAGTTTTGCTTCCTATGCCCAGGGCCTGCAGGTTGATTTTTCAATAGGTGCTGGAAGATTGAGTGGAGACACCACGTATCAAATAGGTGGTGATATAACCATGGCGGATGGAGAAAGTGGCGAGGTGCATTTTCCTATCAGCGAACTTGAATTTCCGCTCAATGTGTATATGGCTTGCGCAGACTTCAAACTGGTTTTCTCAGATCGCTTTGAATTTACTGCCGGAGTGAAGAAAAACATTACTGAAGATGCAGGTAAAATGAAAGATTCGGATTGGGGATATTACTATCTGATGGAATTAGAAGGAGCGGAGGTTGATACCCTCGATGTTTATTCAGAAAGTGATGCCGAACTGGACGCATTGATTCTGGAAGCCAAAATGCGTTATCGGCTTGTTGTTAAGCCGGCGTGGTCAATTGCTGTGGGGCTAGGATACATCAGAGAAAATTTTGACTATGATGTTAAAAACATTGATCAGTGGTATCCTTCGGATTCCTACTATGGTTTGGATCTGGGCCATGACTATATAAGCGGATTAGGATTAACCTATGAAATTACGTATGATATTCCCTATGTTGAACTTGCTGCGGATGCAACCTTTAAAAACTTTAATATGTTGTTGAGTTTGGGATACTCTCCGTATGTACAGGCCGAAGATGATGATGGTCATCTCCTGCGAAGAGACCCGGGACCAATCTTTGCCGAAGGTGATTGTGATGGAAATGCTTATCTGGCCTCCTTGCAGGGCAAGTATAATTTCCTGAAGCACTTTTTTTTGATGCTGGATCTAAGCTATATGAAGATCAATACCGAAGGCGAGCAGGATAATTTTGTAGATGGCCAATGGGTATGGACTACGGATGAAGAAATAGAAAGTGAACAGATATATGTCGGGCTTTCACTGGGATATTCATTTTAGAAATGTAAATTACTAACCATTAAGACTATCATTGAGCCTGTTTTTTATCGCCTTCTAAGGGATAAAAAACAGGCTTGCTTCTTTATCATGTAAAGGGAAACCTGAAGTGACATAATTTCATAATCCTCGAAAATTATCTGAAATTTGTGATCTACAAAAAAGAAAAAACCTTCCTAAATTGAGAAAAACATGTAACTTATGGTTTGTACCGGAAGATATTGTTATTTCCAACATAATAATTTATCGATCATTTTTGATTCTATAGACATGGTATATTTTTTGCGTGACATAGTAGTGTTTAAAGCATTTAAGTAATATAGAGGAGGTTTGTTATGAATAGAACCTTTCTGAGAGCAGGACTGCTGATAATAATAACCATGATCACCGGATGTATTTTGTCAACTACACCTGAAGACGCTGCTGAGGTAATAATGGTCGGACAGAGTGTTCAATTCGAAATCCAGGTATTTCCTGAACCACCAGAGTTTACGTGGTATATCGATGGGGTTGCCGTTCCCGGATACTATGCATCTCATTACAGTTTCTCACCATCACAAGTAGGAGATCATGTTATCACAGTTGAAGGTGGAGAAGATTCATTTTTCTGGTTTGTGCATGTCATCGATGAAGGATTTATTGATTATAACCAATGTGTTGCCGATGTGGAAGATGCTTTCGAACGAATAACCATTGAGGGAGCTAAATTATCATTCTGGGATGAAGGGTTGATCCCCTGGCCCAGATATACCCAGGCCATTGTAAACGAAATCGGTATTGACAACCATTTTCAAGGAATACAGCGGCTTAGAAAGGGCCCTTTTGTTGTTATATCCGGAAGTAATATACTGGACAGAACCGGTTCTATTTATGTTGCACAAATGGGCTCCAGGCCATCTCAGGGAGCTTTCGGTTCAAATCTTGACGAAGTTGCATTGCCTCCCTGCGAAGACAAGCTTATTCAGGCAATCGATGTAGACTCCGGTCTCCTATGGCATGCTGGCGGTATGAGTGTGATCGGGGATATTCTGGTGGTTCCCCTGGAGGAATATCAAGAAGATATTGTATCCAAGATATATTTCTATGATGTCTCCGATCCTGAGAATCCCGTACGGTACAATTATTTTATAGACAGAACAGACGGGTTATTCCGGGACAAGGCCGGGGCGGTTGCCATAGAAAAGCTGAGCGACAACAGATTTATTCTGGCGACCTGGGATACCAGAGTTCTGCATTTCTATTTATCAATCTCGGAAGACATTGAAGACGGATTTGACTGTGAAAATGTTGTAACCTGGGACAAAGAGGACCTTCTGGCTGAAGAGGGATTGGATACAAACTTTGCGGGCCAGGCAATCAATTTCATCAGGCAGTGTGACGGCGAGCTATACATGGTTGCATTCGACGGTTTCAATGGTGATCTGGGGCCATTTCTTCCTTACCTTGAGATAATAAACATAGCAGATCTCTTTCACATAGAATTTCCCGATAATGATTTGGCAAGCGTACCTCTAATCACAAAGGTTGCCTCAAAAGAAATGTATTGCGACGACACTGAAAATCCTTTTATACCTTCATGGAGAATACCTTCGCACTGTGATTTTGTGGCTGCAGCCGGTTTATACATAGATGAATATGGCTGTCTTTCAGTTTACAGTGCCCCTCATTACCGCAGCGCCGGAATAATCAAGTTTTCCGAATTTATTGAGAACTAGAAAACCGCGTATACAATGCAGATTGAGATGTGGGTATTATCTTTGTGATCAGGAAATGGGAAATAACATATATTATGCAGTTTGCTGCCTGCAAAAGATAAGAATTAAATCTCACCACAAAGATTGACATTTTTATCCTGGGGCTTATTGCCTAATTATCTGGAGGTTTTCAACATTTTGCCCGAAAATGTTCTTACTGCTTTTCTGCTGACAGTATTTGCAGGCCTTTCTACAGGAATAGGAAGCGCTATAGCCTATCTGATAAAAAAACCGAAAACCAAATATCTTTCATTTTCGCTGGGATTTTCAGCCGGTGTTATGATCTACATCTCCTTTATGGAACTGCTTTCAGGTTCGTTCAAGACAATAGGTGAGGGTTGGGGGCTCATAAGCTTTTTCTTTGGAATTACATGTATAGGCCTGATTGATATTGCAATACCGGAATCGGAGAATCCGCATGATTTCAAAGAACCGGCGGATATTGAAGAAAACCCCCCGGACCCCGACCTCGTACGGACCGGCCTTTTTACAGCTCTTGCCATCGGAATTCACAATTTCCCTGAAGGGCTGGCAACCTTCGGTGCAGCCTTGAGCGATGTCAAACTCGGGGCGATCGTGGCAATTGCCATTGCAATTCATAATATCCCTGAAGGCATTTCCGTATCCGTGCCCCTGTTTTATGCCACTCATGACCGGCGCAAGGCTTTCTGCTACTCCTTTCTGTCCGGGATGGCCGAGCCTGTCGGTGCTTTGATCGGATTTCTTATTCTGCTTCCATTCCTGACACCCAATGTTTTGGCAGGACTGCTGGCATTTGTTGCCGGAATTATGGTATATATATCACTCGACGAATTACTGCCGATGGCACATCGTTACGGCCACAGCCATACAGTCATATCCGGGATATTGCTAGGAATGCTGATAATGGCGTTGAGTTTACTGATGCTCTAAAAGTGATAAGGAGTCCATACAATGATTGTTCCCACATCACAGAATGTATTCGGTCCGGTACCATCCAGGCGTCTTGGTCAGAGCCTGGGAATAAATAATATTCCACCCAAAATATGCACGTATTCCTGTGTATATTGTCAGCTGGGAAGAACAAATTTAATGCGGATTGAAAGAAAACCGTTATATGAACCCGAGTTGTTGGCGGCCAAGATCGAACAGATGGTTTCAACGATTGCAGATCAGGGTGAGGCTATCGATTATCTGACATTTGTGGCCGATGGCGAACCGACAATTGATGCCAATCTGGGCCGCGAGATTGACCTGATCAGGCCCCTGGGGATAAAAATAGCCGTAATTACGAACGGATCATTGATATCCCGCCAGGATGTCAGAGACGATCTTTCAAAGGCAGACTGGGTATCGCTGAAAATCGATGCTGTGAGTGAAGAAGTCTGGCGTAAAATTGACCGACCCCAAGGAAAATTGTCCCTGGTTGACATCACTGCCTCGATGGTCGATTTTTCTGCCAGTTATCAGGGAGAGCTGGCAACGGAAACCATGCTGGTCAGGTCGATCAATGACAGCACGGCGGAGCTTTCCCGGATTGCGGACCTTATTGAAAAGCTCTCGCCCTCGATAGCCTATCTCGCAATACCAATCCGGCCTCCGGCAGAAAAGAAGATAAAACCGGCATCCGAGGCAACCCTGGCAAAGGCCTATCAGATGTTTGAGAATCACGGTATTCATACGGAATATCTCATCGGATATGAAGGCAACAGCTTCGCATCGACCGGGAAAGCAGAGCAGGATCTCTTGAGTATTACAGCGGTGCATCCAATGCGAAGAGATGCCGTAGAAAAGCTCCTGGACAGGGATAATGCCGGGTGGGAGCTGATTGGCGAACTGGTCGATGCCGAAAAATTGATCCAGACGGTTTATGATGGTACAACTTTCTACGTCCGCAAGCTGCCCGGAGTGAAGTACTGACAACCCCATTAAGGATAAATGTTCGCATGGAGCTCAAACACACAGATCAGCAAAAAAATTCCTCTGCAACCCTGATCGGCTCGCTTGTACAGGCATTTTTTAATTTTTCTGCCAGCATGCCCATGCTTGCAGCGGTTTTGCTTCTGATCGGCCTTTTTCAGACATTCATCTCGCCTGATATGATAACGTCTGCATTCAGAGGCCATATGCTGTTCGACCCCCTGGCCGGTGCAGGAATCGGAAGTGTGATTGCCGGTAATCCTATAATGAGCTACATCCTTGGCGGTGAACTGCTGGAATCCGGAGTCAGCCTCATCGCTGTCAGTGCATTTCTGGTAGCCTGGGTAACAGTCGGGATTGTGCAGTTTCCGCTTGAATCCAGCCTCCTGGGCAGACGCTTTGCCATTGTGCGAAACGTTTCCAGTTTTCTGCTGGCCCTGGTTGTAGCCGTGTTTACCGTTGTAATCATGGGACTGATCCAATGAAAACCAAAAAGAAAAATGTTGGAAGAAGGCCTTCGGGGCTCGTGTTTCTCTGTGTCGTAGCCGCAGTTTATGTCCTGGGTATGATTATCGCCCCTGCAAAATTTATATCCGCCCTTTATCAAAGCACCATGCTTTTTATTAGATTGATCCCGGTTTTCTTAATGGTTGTGGGAATTATGGGTTTTGTCTCATATATAATCCGTCCGCCGCAGGTAAAAAAATATGTCGGTAAGGGCTCTGGAATCACCGGCTGGCTCGTGGCAATTGCAACCGGAATACTCAGCCACGGACCTATCTATGTTTGGTACTCTTTTCTGAAAGAACTGAAGCAGCAGGGCATGAAAGAATCGCTGAGTGCGGTTTTTCTGTACAACCGGGCCATAAAACTGCCGCTGCTGCCGGTTATGATTTATTATTTCGGGATCGAATTTACCATTATCCTGTCTTGCTCAATGCTGGGTGCTTCTTTACTACAGGGATTGTTGTTCGAGCTTATCAACCCCGAGTGATGTCGGCAGAAAAGCTGAGAGCGCATTCTGTAGCTGGTTAATTTATCATTTTTCCGGTAAGACAAAGAAAATATCAATTCATATGAAAGGGAGATGTATGAACATTCAGGAAATCAAAATCGAAGATCTCGATGCAAATGCATTTGTGGAAGAACAGATTCGAAAACTGCAAAATGCTGTCGGTGAAGGGATTGCCATCAATGCACTGTCCGGCGGGGTTGATTCATCGGTGGTTACCATGCTGGGACACAAGGCTCTGGGCAGTCGCCTGAAGACGTACTTTATCGATAACGGGCTCATGCGCAAAGACGAGCCGCAACAGATCAAGGCCTGGTTTAATGATCTCGGGGTGAAGATTGAAATCTTCGACGCAAGAGATCGGTTTTTTTCAGCCCTGAAAGGGCTCACCGATCCTGAGGAGAAGCGCGAAGCGATAACCCAGACTTTTTATAAAGATGTGTTTGGCGATCTGGTCAGACAAAGTGGTGCGAAACACCTCCTGCAGGGAACTATCTATACCGATGTGGAAGAAACTATTGCCGGAATAAAGCGTCAGCACAATATCCTCGCACAGTTGGGCATTAATACCGAGGAACAATTCGGGTATACAGTGCTGGAACCACTGATCCAGCTCAGGAAGCCCGGTGTCCGCAGGGTCGGTGAGGCGCTCGGTCTGCCCGAGATAATGTATTCGAGGCCTCCATTCCCGGGGCCTGCTCTGGCTGCCAGGATTATCGGAGAGATAACCCCAGAGAAGATCGAAACGGTCAGATTGGCCACTTCAATCGTTGAGGAAGAACTGTCGCAGACCGGCGCGTTCCAATATCTCGCAATTCTGCATGAAGACCGGGTCACCGGTTTGAGAGACTCGAAACGCGATTATGGATTTCAGATCGAAGTGCGCTGCTGGGACAGCAAGGATGCAACTACTGGCAGGCCGACCAGACTCAGCTTTGACATCCTTGAAAATCTCTCTTCCCGAATCACGGTCGAAGTAACTGGGGTGGTAAGCGTGACCTATAATATCGCTACCAAACCGCCCTCAACAATCGAAGCGGTATAGACCTACACAAAGGTACCGCAATCAGAATCGGCTGAGCGGAAATTTTTGCACAGCCGATTTTTTATATCCGCACATCTGGATTTTTCCAGCAAGAAGTTTATTAGAGTTATTATATTTTCGAACAGAGGGTGATGTAGCCTATGCGAAACCTGGTTCTTGGCGAGCAGCTCGACCTGGAATCAGCGGTTTTTTAAGGTTTTGAAAGGCACCTTGATAACAGGAACTGAAAAACATCAGTATTCAGGGCGATAAACTTATCAATCGATTCTATACTTGAGGAATGCATATTATGAAATCAGATACGATCCAGCAAGAACGCATCAAGGAACTCAATGATCGCGAAATACTTGATGGAAAATATGTGCTCTACTGGATGCAGCAATCGCAGCGTGCTGAATTCAACCATGCCCTTGAATATTCATTACTGGAAGCGAATCGTCTGAAGAAACCGCTGGTAGTGCTGTTTGTATTGATGGATGAGTATCCGGAGGCGAATCTGAGGCACTATACCTTCATGCTACAGGGGATTAAGGAAACCGTGCTGATGTTGAGAAACAGGGGAATAAAAATGGTGGTTCGTTTGGGCCGGCCTGTCAAAACAGTACTCGATCTGACACAGGATGCTGCATTACTGGTTTGCGACAGGGGTTACCTCAGACATCAGAAGCAGTGGCGGCAGAATCTGGCTGACGAGGTTGCCTGCCGGGTTGTTCAGGTCGAGAGTGACACTGTCGTTCCAGTCGAGACCGCATCGGACAAGGCTGAATATGCAGCCCGGACAATCCGGCCCAAGATACTGAAGAATATCGGTAATTTTCTGATACAACCACCACTGATAAAACCCGAGAAATCATCGACAGATCAGAATATTAAAGGGCTTGAAATCGATGATCATACAACGATTCTGAATAATTTAAAGATTGACAGAAGCATCGCCCCGGTCAATATCCATTACCGTGGCGGCCCAATGCAAGCTCTCAGTCAGCTCGATAAATTCATACTCCACTCATTGCCGCAATATGACCAGAATCACAACCAGCCCCAGTGGGATGACACATCCCGGATGAGCATCTACCTGCATTTCGGTCAGATATCGCCGATACATGTTGCCCTGGCCGTACTGGGGGCACCTGGAGTCAGCAGGTCAATCAAGGATGCCTTTCTGGAAGAACTGGTCGTGAGAAGGGAACTGGCCGTTAATTTTGTGGAATACAACACTAATTACGATTCATACGAGGGTGTTCCGCTATGGGCCCGCCGGACGTTGTCCGAACATAAAAACGACATACGTGAGCATATCTACACCCCTGATCAGCTTGAAAATGCCCTGACCCATGATACCTACTGGAATGCCGCCATGAATGAAATGCGATATACAGGCTACATGCATAATTATATGCGCATGTACTGGGGCAAAAAAATTCTCGAGTGGCGCTCTGACCCCGAAGACGCCTTTGCCCTGACATTGCGGATGAACAACACCTATTTTCTCGACGGTCGTGATCCAAACTCATTCACCGGGGTGTCATGGATTTACGGGCTGCATGACCGCCCGTGGATCAACCGCAAGGTTTTCGGGACAGTACGCTATATGTCGGCCTCAGGACTGGAGCGGAAATGTGATATCAATGGATATGTGGCCAAGGTTGAAGCGCTGTTGAACAGATAAGCTGTCTGAATTACGCATTTGATTAATATATCTAACTGGATTATTATCAGCGTGGACACTGTGTAATCTGTTAATACTGGAATGCATGCAGGGAGGCTGTTGCAATGATTCATTTAATGCGGACACTGGTCACAATATGCTTTGCTCTGATGGTCTGCACTATGAATATAAATGCCCATGGGCCTTTTCCGGACGAATCGAAACGCCGGGAACTGAAAAGAGGCGAAATTCTCATAACCATTGACAAGCATCCGATTACCAATGCCTTCCTTCCGACCGGCCAGTGTCTGGTGGAGGCATCGGTAGAAGATGTCTGGTGGATTATAACCGATTTTGATTCTTTCAAAGAGTTCCTGCCTCATGTAGTGTATTATCGCCCTTTATTCTGGAAGGATGACAGGCTGTTGGTGGACTGCAAGGTAAAATTGGCATTTATAAACTATAAATATCGGCTTTCCTATATTATTGATGAATCAGAACACAGTACCTACTGGTTTTATGAAAGCGGCCCGATTCATGATACCCAGGGATACTGGAGGGTAGAGCCTTTTGATGGAAAACATACTCTGGTTACTTACACCACGACGATTGATGTGGGTTCAGCCGTGCCGGATTTTATCGAGAAAAAGATGGCTAAATCGACGTTTCCTGAAATATTTCACTCGTTACGATCACGCGTAAAGGAGTTGAAAATACAAGGGTCTCTGAAAAGACCCCAACTTCCCGCCAAGGGGACACCTCCGGGGGGTATGTGATGAGCCTGTTCGCACTGAATGCCGATATAAATACATCAATCAGGGGATACGCTGATCCATGTAGCGGAAATCAGAAAATAACAGGCATGCTAATCAACCTTCATATGGATTGGGATGTTTTTGCCAAGACCATCAAGGCCACAGGCACTATCACCATCGAAACTATTGCCACGGATAGACCATGTTCAGCCAGGATTGAGGTAAAATCAGGATCGATCGTTTTAACTACCACCTTTTCCTCTGATGACGGAAATATCATGCTTCTGAAAGTGTGTGCTTCTGCCATGAATACTATGCTCAGGCGTACGATCAATGCTGATACTTTTTTGGATGATGCGCCCCGGGCTAAAGTATTGGTTGAGTTCTCAACTCTGTCTCTTTTGCGCTCACTGCGGTTCTATCCAACACTAAGCCTGGACAACCTTTTGAATAAAACTCGATCCGAACGCAAGTTAAAATTCAAAGATTCCACCCGCGCGGTTCTTCATGCGCTGACTGATACTGTGCTTGCCGACAACCCATCCTATCCGGAATACAAACATTCCCTGGTTGAACGAATCGAGCAGGACGTATCCCATAATCTTTTGGCTTTTCGGACCATTATATTACATGTAGGTATTATCAATTGTATTTCAATGATCCGCTACGGCAGATCGTTTTGTAATGTTAGTCCACAAAGACGCCGAATTTTGTTTGCCGGGTTGCTTTCTTCAAAGAGCTTTTTGAATAAAGTACTTGGCAATCTGTTGTGCCTGCCCGTGAAATACTATCATGCCGCCTCAACCGAAGTGCATGAATCTCTTGGCCTAGATTACTATAAAGAGAAAATTGCGCCTGAGCCGCAGCCCCGCTGGATGAAACAGATATTCCCGGCCAACACCTTCGAACATGAAAATGTTATGGAAGCGGATGTGGTGGTGGTGGGAACCGGTGCCGGTGGTGCCGTAGTAGCCAAGGAACTGGCTGAAAAGGGTTTTGCCGTTGCGATTATCGAGGCCGGTAATTTCTACCGCAGAGAATCGTTTAACGGCAATCCCAAAGAAATGATGCATATTCTTTATCGTGGTGAAGGACTTACCTTTTCCATAGGAAATTCATTGATTGCTTTGCCCATGGGAAAAGCAGTCGGCGGATCGACCCTGATAAATTCAGGTACCTGTTTCCGGACACCGGATGCAATATTGAATCAATGGGCAAAGAATGGGCTCCATGATTTCTCGCCCGACAAGATGGCACCCTACTATGAACGTGTAGAAGAGATCATACACGTACAGGATGCTGAGCAGAAATATATCGGCCCGATCGGAGAGATCATTAAAAAGGGCTGCAGTACGTATGGGTACAGTTGCGGGCCTCTCAAGCGAAATGCTATAGATTGCGACGGGCAGGGAGTATGCACACAGGGATGCCCAAAGGATGCAAAGCAGTCTACCAATATAACCTATATCCCCAAGGCACTTGATGCGGCGGCGGCACTTTTCAGCGGATTTGAGGTTCAAGATATACTTACGGACGGGAATCGGGCAGTAGGGGTGGCTGCTGTTGGAAAGGGCAAACATGGTGATCAGGTGCATCTGAAATGCTATGCCAAAGCGGTGATTTTATCCTGCGGGACGCTGATCACCCCGGGTGTGATCCAACGCAACCATCTAAGAAGGGGTAATACCTGGGTAGGCTCTAATCTCAGCGTCCACCCTGCCGCCTATGTGGGGGCGGTTTTTCCCGGGTATGACATGCGCAATCCCTGCAGCATTCCCCAAGGCTACATGATCGATGAATTCCACGAACAGGGGATTATGTTTGAGGGCGCCACAGCCCCGTTTATGCCGATTGCAACAATCCTGCCCGGAATAGGCCAACAATATGAAGATCTGCTGCATGCATATACGAATCTGGCGTTGTTCGGTTTCATGGTTAAAGATACCAGCACCGGATTTGTGCGACCTGGGCTGGGTGGTATACCCTTGATTTATTACAACCTCAACCGTGATGAAATGCAAAGACTGATTAAAGCCATGAACATTCTGTGTGAGGTTTTCTTTGCAGCTGGGGCTCAGTATCTGATGCTGCCGACATTAGACGACCCGATTGTAAACAGTAAAGACGATCTGCAGCGGGTAAGAGATCGAAAGTGGAAACCAAGAGATCTTCTGCTGAGCGCCTATCATCCGTTGGGGACCGCCAAAATCGGTCACACGAATAATGATTCTGCTATCAATATGAATTACGAGTGCCATAATGTACCGGGACTCTTTGTGGTAGATGGCAGCAGTGTTCCAGGCAGTCTGGGTGTTAATCCTCAACTAACGATTATGGCCATGGCAACCCAGGCGGCTGACAAGATAGCTCGATTATTACACTAGGAGGAAACACATGGGTCTACAGGATTTCTTAGAATTGAAACAGGAATTTATTAATGCGTCGACACCTGAGACGGATGAATTGCAAGGGCACTATGCAGTCAGGCTGGTAACAGGATTTTTGCCCGGGATCCGTTTTTTTTCGCACCGCAAGTTTTTCCCGGATGATGTTGCCCTGAAAAGGGGCGGATATAATGAATTTCTCGGCAGAATCAGGATCGGAAATTTTAAGATTGAACCGGCAAAATCCATCCTGGGTGATGGCCAGCAGGTTATGCGCGTCAATTACAATGGGCCCGGTAACCCATTTTGGCTCAGGCCACTCAACGACGAACTCAAGAAGGTGCGCGAAGGATACTATCTTGGTCGGGGGATATACATTGTCGCCGGTAGAGCATTCAACACCTTCTACTTTTCACTGGAGCCGGAATAAAAGACCGGGAGAGATGAGGATATCCGGCTTGACGCTAAATATTCTTTGCTCTATCGTATTTTCATGCGTGTGATAAGTTTGTTATGTATTGTAACAAAATATTGGAGGGTTATGACTGATGAGACAATTTAATTTGTATGGTTTCATGCTTGTGCTTCTATCACTCAATGCCTGCGGCGGTAGCAGTGAAGCCGGATTGTCAAATTCGGCAACTTCAGCACCTTCAAATGTACAGGCAATTGCAGGTGACGGGAAAGCCGTTATTTCCTGGGATGAGGTCTCGTCTGCGGTTTCGTATAATATCTATTATTCCGATTCCAGCGGGTTGACAAAAGCGCTTGCAACAAAGATTGAGGATGTAACCTCGCCGTATGTGCAAGATGGTCTGAATGAGGGTGACTTTTTGTATTATGCTGTTACAGCCAGCAACAATTCAGGTGAAAGTGCTTTGTCGGATGAGGTCAGGGCAATCCTGCCGCCGCCCCGGACTGGTCAGACCACAAGTTATGATTTCGCCAGCGATGAAGATGAGGACGGTGAGTTGCAAAAAGGGTTTGCCTGGCCAACACTGCGATTTAGAGATAATTCTGACGGCACGGTCACTGACATGCTGACCGGCCTCATGTGGCTGAAGGACATGGATTCTGTCGTTAACAAAAACTGGGGGGATGCGCTTGTTGCTTGTAATACCCTTGACCACCCTGAATCAGGACATGACGACTGGCGCCTGCCCAATATCAGGGAAATCTGGAGTCTGATTGATTATTCTCAGGACAGGCCCGCATTGCCTTCGGAAGGCTCTGTTTTTGATAATATACCAAATATTGCAGAGGATATTTTTTGGACTTCGACAACCGATGCGCAGCAGGTAACCCAAGCCTGGTTTGTGGATATGCGTTTCGGAGAATTATCAACTGCAATTAAATCAACCAATAGCAACACTTATGTCTTGCCGGTGAGAAATGACACGACCGTAGTAGGCCTGGAAATTCCTGTGACCGGTCAGGATCTGAGCTATGCATCAACTGGTGGTGAAGACGGAGATTTACAGTCTGGGGTTTTCTGGCCGAACCCACGTTTCACTGATAATGGAGACGATACAGTCACCGACATCCTGACCGGATTGATGTGGCTTAACAATGTCAGCGCAATCCCTGACGGAAACTCCGGCAGTTGGTTCCAGGCCCTTGACAGATGTGAAGAACTTATATTCCCGATATCCGGATATGGTGACTGGCGGCTGCCGAATGTGCGTGAACTCATGAGTATCATTGATTACGGGCAAGATGCAGATTTACGTTTACCGCCGTTAAACCATTTTGATAACATCCAAGAAGATCTGTACTGGACATCGACGACCAGTGCAGACGAACATGATGATGCATGGGTGGTTGACCTGGGAACAGGCGAATTAGATACAAACTATAAATATGATGCAATCTACTACATCTGGCCGGTGAGAGATGCTCAGTAGTCGATTATAATCCTTAATTCAGGTTTTCGGCAGGCTGGTAAGACAATCGTTTTTTTTTAACATCAATTGTTTATTGAAATGATTCTCGTCTACAGATATGTTCGTTTCCAAGCTCACGAGGAAAGAAGGAAAAACATGCGACCGGATATAGAACATATTTATGCAAAATTGCTGGATCACAAATACCAGGAAAGCCTTTTTGGTGATTTGCCGCAGTTTTCCTCCCGTGATGCCGGATACATTGCATCCTGCCCGTTTCATGAAGGCGCCGAGCCGACTCTTCTGATACACGCCGAGCGTCCTGAATATTTCTGTTTTGTCTGCAGTGCCCGCGGTGACTGGCTAGAATACATGCAGCAAATAAAAAAAATGGATTTTAACGCCGCTCTTTTAGAACTGGCAGACCAGGCAGGAATAACCAGCCGCAATGAATATACCATTGATAATTGGAAGCGCGATCTTTTGCGCACGCAACTGCTGGAACAAGCCATGACGTTTTGTAAAACCATGCTCTGGTCCTCCAAGGATAATGAAGCCCTTAAATTCCTGACCAATCGAGGCTACACAAAAGATGAAATCGAGGGAATGGATCTGGGCTACAACCCAGGTTGCGAAAATTTGTGCAGTTTTCTGAAACAGCAGGAATTTCACAGTGAAACCATCCGGACAGTATTGCAGGATGTCGGTTCGGAATACAAAGTTCTGATTCCGTACAGAGATACCTGCGGCAGGCTGGCAGGCATTGCAGCAAGGGATATATCAAGCGAAGGAGAAGCGGCATATACATTTTTATGCGCTGAGAGCGAGATACGAGACATACCTTTTTTGATGCACAATGCCCGTGGTAGTGAAACCCTCATCATAGTGCAGGGATTTCTGGATGCGCTCCTTGCAGATCAGGAAGGTGTGCGCGGGGTGGTTGGAATAGGGCTGAGCGGTCTGACCGGTGAATGTCTTGATTCAATCTTAAGCTATCACACTGCAGAGTTTCACCTTATCTTTAAAAATGATCCGAGCGGGAAAAAGTCTGCAACATATGCACAAGCGTTGCTTTTGGACAGGGGCATGCGCTCGACGATTATAGACCTGCCCGATTCATATCACGATGTGGATGAGTATTTGCGCAATGCCTGTATCATGGAATTCACCAAGCTCATTGAAGCCGCAGTTAAAAAGACTTAAGCCGTGATCCGGGATAAATACAACCCGGGTGAATCAGACTGTTCCACCCGGGTCATTTAAAAAATTAATTTTAGGGCTTACATGGAAACCGGTATCGTAGCCAAGCCGAGGGCTTTGGGATAATTATCCAGATCCAGCATATTTTCATCGGTCAGGATCCAGCCCAGAACCGGATTTTTCGAATAGACACCCATTTGATTCTGCCAGAAATAAGAGAGGATCAATGTGTTCGCATCCGCATTCACAGCGATATTACTGGGATATTTATCGAATACCTTGCCCCCGACCCATATATTACCGATTAAGGGTACTGTCCTGAATATCGCCAGAACACATTTTCCTTTCAGTAGGCCAACCAGATCCAATACCGTGTTTTCAACCGAGCCTACGACCAGATAAACCGTATCACCGACTACAGCCGAATCTGCAATTCCATACAAAGCAAGCGGGTCTATCACGTTTGCGATATCTTCACTGAGCAGGCCGACAATCCATTTCATAAGGTCATCATTGAGAAAATCCACCAGACTGAAAACGAATGGTTCGGGATCTTCATCCAGAAGTTTCTGCTTGTTTATGCAGACTGAGCTTCCAGCCAGGCTTGCAAGTCCGACAATGCCCCTCGAGTTCACATAGATCATGTCCCAGTTTTGGGTGAAGAGGATCTTGGTCTTGCCGTAGAACGGGCAATCTACACTCGGAGTAATACCGATATTGTTTTCATCTTCATCCTGATAAAGCCCTGCGAGGCCATCATCCATAACCCGGAAGGGAAAAATCTTGGTGCTGACTGCCAGGAGAAGATCACCTTGAGGAGATATGGCAATATCATACGGATCAATATCCAACGTGTCCGGCTCAATGGATTGCCCCTCGCCCCAAACATTCCATGCATTTCCATCAAAGGAATATGCCCTTACTTCGGCAAATGTCCCAACCAGGGCAGTTGCAATCACGTAAATGGCTTCCCGCGTGGGATCAGCCACGAGCCTGCGGCCGCAGTAAAAATCCAAACCTTCCTGGATCGGGAATGTGGTTTCAAGCTCCAATGTCGTTGTGTCGTAAATCTCTATGTGACTGATTGTTCTTGTTGCATTGGAAGTTCCTACAAACAACTGTGAGCCGTCGAAACTCAGTGCCATATCCCAGATGCGCCTGTTCTGTAGCGTGTACTCTTTTATAGGGACAAACTCGGTGGTCTTGTTGAGGATATCGACCACGCGAAACCCTTGCTCGGCGCTGCCGGCAACATAAGCCCACAACCCGTCAGGGCTGGTGATTATCTTGAATGGACTATCGACACCGGATACAACATCAGGCAGTGCTTCAAGATCATCGATATCGAACAAGACAATTTCCCCATTGTTGCCAAGTAGATCAGATGTAGCAACAACAGCAGTGTTATCCCCGCATCCGGCAAGACCAATCATTATAATAGACAAGAAGCTTAAAAATAGTTTTTTCATGGCACCTCCTTTGCATTCCCCGAATACATCAAATGATATAAGAATTTGCTGCAAAATACATTCCATCGCAAGAAGGAAAACAACCTTTTGATTTAATGTGTTTTTAATATAGAACGCTGAAAATATCCATATGAAATTAATTTCCAAATATGTAAATTATTGCCTTTATAGAGAAAACACTTGGAATTAACTTGCAACAAAAAAATATTTTATGAATATACTTGAAATAGCTTGTTGTATTCAAGTGCGTACATAAGATAAAAATGTCTGTTATGGAGGTTGTTTTAATATATGTCTAAAAACAAAGCAATTGTAATCGGTGCAGGGCCGGCAGGTCTTGGAGCTGCCTTGGGACTGCGTAATGCAGGGATCGATGTCCTTATTCTTGAAAAACAACCGGAAGTGGGGGTTAACCGCCGGGGGGAGACAATTCGTTTTAATCAGGAAATGGAATCGATCCTCGGGGCTGGTTTTTTTGATAAACAAACCATCCACACTGTGAACAAACGGCGCTATTACTCACATAGCGGCAACAATCATGTCGACAGAACCATTTCTACGTACAACCTTATCATAAATTGGTCGGATTTTATCGCAACCATTGTTAAAACAGCGCTAAATTCAGGAGCTGCTATACGCACAGGAGTTGAGGTGAAAACCTTCAGAGAGACAAACGGACATCTGGAAGGAGTTATCGTAAAAGACACGGTCTCCGGAAAAGAGGACTTTCTGGATGCACAAACAATATTTTCCTGTGGTGGAATAGATGATCCGGGTTCACGATATTTGAAACATAAGAGGGATCTAATGGACAGGTCGGTCTATAAAATTCTCGTTGAAAGTTATTCGGGGCCCCAGGACCGGCTGGAATATCATTTACACATCGACAAGAATGGTCTTTTGATCGGAACCATCTTTCCCAGAGGAAACCGTGAGGCTGAAATCATCCTGATGAATTTTAGCGGCACAAAAATGCCTGTCTTTGAGCAATTCGCTGCCGTGCATCCGATTTTCAAGGAACGCATTGAGGGCATAGAACCATATTATGAATCAGCTACGCGTATCCCGATGGCAGCCATGAGAGGCCAACTGAGTGCTGTACCGGGACTGACCATGACCGGTGATGCCATGGGTCATGTACAGGGGCGCGGCGGAAGCGGAATAGCTGCATCATTTCTTATCAGTTATTCCGCGGCCCTGACCGCAGTTCCTTTTATTAAGGCGGGGAGTTGGACCCACAAAGATGCACGGACGTTCAATGCGAAGATAAGCGAAAATCAACATCTCAACGACTTGAGAAAACACAATTTTATCTATACCCGTCTGCGTAGTTTATTGATGGGCAGAATCTCTTCTCCACAAGCAATGGATCGATATTGGCCTTTGATCAAAAATGCCCTGCGCTGATATCATTTGAAAAAACGCTCGCATCATTGTTGAAGGTCCACTATTCCTATGCTAGTCGTGGCTTGAAGACAAAAGGAGAAAGATCTGGCCTTATCAATTCAATAGATCAGTTGTTAAAAGGCGAGTATTTCTGCATGGAAGATGAGGGGGGAGACGAAGTATAAAATGGTATTCCATCCAAAGTAGACAAGATAGCAAGGAGGTTTTATTTAATGGAAGAGGCAAAATCCAAGGTATACGGATACAGATGGGTTGTGCTTATAGTTTTTATGTTTCTCAATGCTGTCTTACAGATGCAGTGGCTCATCTTTGCTCCTATTGCAAAGGCCGCGCAATCATTCTATGGCACATCCACAGTGGGAATAGATGTGTTTGCCATGATCTATATGGGCATGCTTGTTATTATGTTTTTACCTGGTGTGTATATAGTTAATAGTTATGGTGTACGTATTGGAGTAGGGATCGGAGCTGTGCTCATTGGAGTCTTTGGACTTCTCAAAGGGGTCTACGGGGCAAACTACACTATGGCCTGTGTTTCACAGTTTGGGCTTGCTGCAGCCCAGCCATTTATCATTTGCGCTATCACCGCGGTGGTTGCACGCTGGTTTCCGATAAATGAGAGGGCAACCGCATGTGGGCTTGCCTCTCTGTCTGTATATCTTGGTGTTCTTTTTGTCATGGTAGTAACACCTCTCTTTCTTACTGAAAACATTGTAAATGGTATTACCTTGTATAATATAGATCATATACTCATGATCTATGGAATTATCTCTGTTGCAAGTGCAATTGTCCTATTAGTTTTTATGAGAGAAAAACCCCCAACCCCACCGGGCGTTTATGGACAGGATGAGAATATTGTCGATTTTTTGAAAGGGTTAAAGCTTATATTTAAGCAGAGGGATATGATAGTCCTTCTACTCTTGTCTCTTCTCCTTTTAGGGGTGTTTAATGCCTTGAGCACTTGTATTGATCAGCTCTGCAAGTTACGGGGGTTAACATTTGATCAGACAGGGCTGGTGGGAGGAGTCATGTTGCTTGGGGGCATCATCGGAGCGATTATTTTGCCACTATTCTCAGATAAATATCGCAAGAGAAAGGCCTTTATTGTGCTCGCCGCAATCCTGGTAATACCAGGCGTTGCAGGGTTAACCTTTATCAGCGGATATGGGGGCTTGTTAATATCCTCTTGTATATTTGGATTCTTCTGTTTAGGTGCCGGACCCATAGCGTTCCAGTATGGTGCAGAGATAACCTATCCAGTACCAGAGGCTTCATCCAATGGCTTGCTTTTGCTTGTCGGGCAGGTTTCAGGAATATTATTTGTTTTTTGTATAAACTGGTTTGGGATATTTAACTCCATGATTTTATGTGTTGTACTTATGCCGGTGGCTGTCCTTCTCGCTGGTATATTGAAGGAGTCTTCAATGATACAATCCGGGGTGGATGCTACGGATACTATACAAGAAGGACTCACTGGAATAAAATAGAGGATTTGAAAACCTTTGGCCTTGAAAATCAAAGGCAGGATGGAATTGGACAGGAGGGGACAAACATGAAAGATTTTAATGACAAAAAGGTTTACATAGTCGGCGGATCCAGCGGTATTGGACTTTCTACGGCGAACATACTTGCCACGAAAGGTGCACACGTAATCATCTTTTCGCGGACAGAGGAAAAGCTTAAACGAGCTCTGGATGAAATCGCCGGCCACGGGATATCTAAGGAGCAGCGATTCTCCTGGATGCGTCTGGATGTCTCGAATCGTGAAGAGGTGGTCTCGGTTATGTCTAAGGCTGTAAAAGAATTTGGTGTACCGGATGTGCTTATCAACTGTGCGGGAAGAGCGTATCCCTACAAATTTGAGGATGTTACTTATGAACAGTTTGATGAGACCATGAAGATCAACTTTTATGGTATCTGGACCACTGTTTCCACACTTGTGCCCCACATGAAGAAGCAAGGGGGCTACATAGTGAACGTATCCTCTATGGCGGGTTTCGTTGGCGTGTTTGGCTATACTGATTACAGCGCTTCCAAATTTGCAGTTATCGGGTTTTCCGAAGCACTCAGGAGTGAGCTCAAAAGGTATGGTATCACAGTGTCTGTCCTCTGTCCTCCTGATACAGATACCCCGGGGTTTAAGGTCGAAAACACGACAAAGCCTGAAGAAACAAAGGCGATCTCGGCCAACGCGAAGCTGATGCAGTCAGATGATGTGGCTAGAAAGTTTATTAAGGGAATGCAGAAGGAGAAGCTCCTCATCATTCCTGGTTTCGATGGAAAATTAACGCTTATAGCTAAGCGACTTTTTCCCGCATTGGTTGAAAGCATCCTGGACAGGACTATAAGAAAGGTCCAAGGGAAAAGATGATGAAGGTAAACAAATTGAAAGACAAGGTCGCCATTGTCACTGGAGCAGCAGGAGGTATATGAAGTGAGATTGCAGGCCTTTTCGATAAGGATGGCGCTCTGCTTGTACTTGCGGATATCAATAGTGATGGACTGGCAAGGCTTGCCTCGAAGCTTTCCAAAGAGCCTCTCTTGGTGCAATGCGATATTACAGACAAGGAAAGTATAAAAAACCTCATGGAAAGTGCAGTGACGAAATTCGGACGGGTGGATATCCTTGTCAACAATGCAGGTATCATCACTCCCGGCCTTTTCGAGGACAGTACGTATGAAGATATTGAGAGGCAGATTGACATCAACTTGATGGGTGCCATCTACTGTACCAGAGAGGTGATTCCGCTGATGAAGGCCTCAGGCAGGGGCAATATCGTTACTATATCTTCGCTTGCAGGCATTGTCCCGGAAACCTATAGCGCTATCTATACCGCCACAAAATATGCCCTTAGAGGATTTGACCTTACGCTGAGGGTTGAGCTGAAGAAACACAACATCTATGTATCCACTATTTTCCCTGATTCAGTCGACACCCCCATGCTCAAGTATGAGGCCAGTCATGGAGGATCTCCTCTCACCTTTCTCAATTTGCCTGTAAGTCCTGCTGTTGTTGCAAAGGCAGTGTGTAGGGCAATAATAAAGAGGAAGATTGAACTCTACGTTCCTTATTCGCAGGGGCTTGCCTCTAAGATCATTATCTGTTTCCCCTGGATCATTCCTTTCCTGTGGCCTATCCTCGAAAAAAAAGGCGCTAAAAAAAAGAAACAATTTTAACAATAGAATGCAGGACAAAGGTAAACGATAAAAGGAGATTATTATGGTAATACCAATATTAGAAATTCTTACGGGAGCAGGAACTATCCTTTTCTGGATAGGTTTTTTTACCATTGGACTTGCTCCGAAAAATCCTCCTGAGGGCTATTTCGCCTATGAGCATTCCTTCCCTGTGCCCGATGCAATCCTTTCAATTGCGCTTATTGTATCCGGCATCCTTCTCCTTCAGGGGAATCCCCTGGGAGAAAGCCTGTCTTTAGTTTCAGCGGGCGCACTTGTCTTTCTTGGCGTGCTGGACTGCTGTTTCAATACAATAAATGGTGTCTACCGTGTCTCTACCGGTGATCTTATCGGTAATGCATTCATAAATATATGGTGTATAGTGTTTGGGTTCGTCGTTATTTGGCGATTTATTGGCTAAGGGCAAGATGGGCCAGGTCTACAAATTTAGTAATTTGAAGCCATTAGGGCTTTACTCATTAAGGAGGTGGTTCCATAAATATCGACAATATTCCCCCGAGAAACACCATTCAGTATCCGGACAAGGTGGACCTTATTTTCGAGTTCGATTTTATAAGGCATTGTTTTCGATTGACGGAAGTATATTCCCGTTAGCTATGACAAGTATTCAAAACGTAAAATAGAAAAAGGAGGGAAATGCTATGAGTTGGAAGGATTATTACAAGAGCAGGTTAATGTCAGCACAGGAAGCGGCTAAGATCGTCAAGTCGGGGGATCGTTTTTGGACCTCTCTGTTGATGGGGCAGCCCTCTATGCTGATCATGGACGCCATCGCCGACCGCAAGGAAGAACTGAAAGATGTGGAATACTGCTTCTGTTTCGTCATGAGGCCCTATAAACTCTTCGAGCCAGAATACCGGGACACTTTCAATTTGGTCTGTGGTGCCTACGGCACCCCGCATCTACAGGAACTCGCCAAGACGGAATGGTCGAACTACTGGCCCGGCCAGGGCTCGGACGTCTGTGTTAAAAACGCCCACCGCCAGCGAACGTACCCCCGCCGCACGGGCATGATCATACAGGTGACCCCACCGGATGAGCACGGCTTTGTCAATCTGGGCTTGGATGTGTTCTACACGGAGCACATCATGGATCAGTGTGAATGGATCATCGCCGAGGTTAATCCCAATATGCCCCGCACCTACGGGCAGAGCAACTTCCCCGTTACCCGTTTCACCGCGTTCGTGGAGAATCCCAACCCGATCATTGCCGTACCCACGCCACCGGCGGCGGATTTTGAAGTGAAGATGGCAGAGAACGTCGTGAAACTCCTGAAGGACCGTGACTGCATCCAGGTGGGCATCGGCGCCGTTCCCGCCATGATCAGCCATCTGCTGCAGAACTCCGGTCTGAAGGACTTGGGGATCCACTCGGAGATGATTCCCGTGGGTGCAAACAAACTAGTGGAAAATGGCATCGTTACCTGCAAGTATAAAAAGTTGAACACCGGCAAGATCGTCATCGCCTTCGCTCTCGGTGACAAAGAGCTTTACGAATTCGCGGGAAACAACCCCATGGTGGAGTTTCACCCAACGAGATACGTCAACTACATTCCCGTGATCGCCCAGGAGGATAATATTGTAGCCATCAACGGCACCATCGAGGTAGACCTCACAGGGCAGATTTGCTCCGAGTCAGTGGGGAACCTGATGCGGGTCGGGACGGGCGGCCAGCTTGACTTCGTCATCGGTGCCTACTGGTCCAAGGGCGGCCGGGCCATCAACCTGCTCCACTCCACGACGCAGAACGACACGGTCACGAGAATTGTGCCCTATATCTCACACGGGACGCGGGTTTCGGTACCTCGACATTATGCCGGATATGTAGTCACCGAATACGGTGCCGCTGATCTTTACGGACTGACGGAGCCCGAGCGGGCGGAGGAGCTCATCAAGATCGCCCATCCCAAGTTCCGCGAAGAGCTTGAAAAGGCAGGACGGGAACGGGGACTGATCAAGAAAAAGACTTTCTAAACATGGGGTGAATTGAGGCATCTTCAAAAGGCGTGCCCCCGACCTGCCCCCTAAAACAGGTCCATTTTTTATGTTAGGATTCCGGCATAATTTTGGCTCGTGATTAAGCAGGGCAGGATGAGTCGAAAGCGTTTTAAGGCGGAACAGATTATCGGGTTATTGCGAGAAGCGGATGTGAAGCTATCTTTGAACTCGTTTTCATCGCAGGCGGCTCGGGAATAACTCAGTTCTGCAGCCTTATCCGTGAAACCGTGGAGCGGGGACTTGATACATTATGGCGGCATGATATTCTCAGTGGAAAGAGCTCGTGTCCCTTACTGCCGCTGTCTATCACCCCCGGAATCCACAGTTATCCGATTATTACCTTTGATAAAAAATGCTCTGCGCTAATATCATTTGAAAAAACGCTCGCATCATTGTTGAAGATTCACTATGCCTATGCTAGTCGTGGCTTGAAGGCAAAAGGAGAAAGATATGGCCAATCCAGTTGCAGCGGTTCAACCTGTCATCGATATTCAGAAATGTACAGCCTGCGGTCTCTGCGTCGAAGTTTGCCCGGCACATGTGCTGACAATGGAAAAAAAGAGTGCTCGTGTATTCAGGGGCGACTGGTGTATCGGTTGCGGTCACTGTGTAGCGGTATGCCCGGTAGAAGCCGTTATTCATCTAAGCAGCAAGCCCGGCAGATCGATAAAAGGATATGAGGATCTGCTCTGTAGTCCGGAAGACCTCGATTTCTTACTCAAGACAAGACGTTCTATCAGGATATATCACAACAAGCCGGTTCCCGAATCAGAGATCGATATTTTGATCAAGTCCGGTGGATATGCACCCACCGGGTCGAACAGGAGAGAATATGGTTACATCGTGATTAGAGATCCTGTCGATATTGCGAGATTGCGCGATATGTCGGCCCGTTATTACTGCAAACTAGATAAATTCCTCAGCAATAGACCGGGGGCATTTATAGCGTCGCTGTTTGCAGGGAAAAAGACGGTTGAAACATTTATCACCCAGAATCTTCCAAAATTGCGCTATCGGATTGAACTTATTGAAAAGGGTGAAGACCGGTTATTGTATAATGCCCCTACCGTGTTAATCATCCACGCACCGAAATCAAATCAATCATCCGCCTTCGACTGTGCGGCCGCACTGTACGGATGTTCACTTATGGCCCATGCCAGGGGACTCGGTACATGCTTTATCGGCTATGTAGAAGCTGCCGTGAATCAAGATCGCAAGCTGAAGAAATGGCTCGATATACCTGGTAACCATAAATGCTTTGGTGTGATGACCCTTGGATATTCTAAAGTATATTTCCAGCGTATGCTTGAACGCGAAACCCCTCCCTTAAATCTGCGTTGAGAGCAATTGAGCTGAAATGACGCTTTGATTTTACAGTGGAAAAATTTACCAGGAACAAATGAATGTTTCTTTGTCAGCTTGGATTATTTTGTCTATAGAACATTACTGACCTGATAGTTACAAGTATGATAAAATTTACTTAATACAATTTGATTAAATGGAGGTCGGTGTGAAAAAAAACAAACGAGATGTTTTTCTCTGTGGATTGATGATTATCTGGTTAACGGGCTGCGGCCTTTTAGTTAAAACCATCCCTCTGGGACAAATTGTTTCAACTACGCCGCAGGATCACTTTATTGCCGTAGATGGGACAAATTATCACTATACTGAGTATCCTGCAGCCGGGCAGAATGTATTTTTGCTGCACGGATTTGCCTCATCCACCTATACCTGGGATGAAATTGCCCCGATTCTGCATTCGCAGGGTTACCATGTCTGGGCGCTTGATATGAAGGGCTTTGGCTGGTCCGATAAACCGTATGATTCTTCTTATGATCCGATAACACTCATGGAAGAGGTAAACACCTGGATGGATGCCGTAGGTTTGACGGATGTTGTTTTTGCCGGGAATTCCCTCGGTGGCGCGATTGCAGTACTGATGGCTATAGAGCATCCCGAGCGGGTAGGGCGGATGGTCCTGATCGATGCCGCCGGCTACCCTATGAAAAAGCCGTTCATCATCAAATTGGCAAAAATTCCTTTTTCAGGAACCACTATGCAACTGACTTTCGGACGCTGGTTAGTGAGGATGAATCTGAAGGAAGTCTTCTATGATGATGAGAAAGTCACCCGGGAACGTGTCGATGCCTATTATGACAGACTGCGTTCCGAAAATTCGCTGGAGGCACAAGTCTCTCTGGCCAAATCACTGGACTTCGATAGTTTCGGCAAATATACATGCCGCATTCCCGGGATACAGAAACATACCCTGATCATATGGGGTGAAAACGACAAGTGGATTCCGCTCGAAATCGGACAACGTTTCAAGCACGATCTTCCCAATGCCACACTCAAGGTAATCCCAAGTTGCGGTCACATTCCGCAGGAGGAATATCCGGAAATCACAGCAGAGGTGCTATTGAATTTTTTATCAGAAACCAGATAAAAATTTGCTTTGCCGGAGTGGATACTTACTTTATGAAATCAGGCTTGAGGAAGGCCGGGTCACTCCAATCATAAAAACCCCTGCCAGTTTTCAGTCCCAGATCGCCTCGTTCGATCATGTCCTTTAGCGCTTTGGGCGGCATATCAACGGGATCACCGGTTTCATCGTAGTATGCCATTTCAATATTATAGATTACATCGAGGCCTACTGCATCCATCATGGCAAAAGGTCCTAATTCGACTTTAAATTGCATCATCCATGATCGGTCGATGTCCATGAAGTCCCCATATCCTTCGGCCCACAGCTTGAGGGATTCACGTTTGACCATTCGCCAAAGACGGTTTGCAAGATATCCCATAATAGGCTTCTTCAGAATGATCGGAAAACAATCAATACTCTCAACCCATGATTTTGCAGCTTCAATGGTTTCAGCACTGGTTTTCGTCCCCGGCATGATATCCACAAGCGGTAAATCTATCATCGGGGCATCGAAATGGATGTTCAGCACCTTTTCCTTTTTCCTGAGAGCATCTTCGAATTTGGCAACCGGGATGGACGAACTGTTGGAGGCAATTATTGCATGGTCTGGAGCAGCACTGTCTATTTGGTTGAATATCTTCTTTTTCAAATCAAGGTTTTCCGAAACCGCTTCAATAATCAGGTCGGCATCAGCAACGGCCTGAGATAATGATTCGCAATAATGTATTTTATCCTGGGCTGAATTAAGTCTCTCCTCCTGTTCGGTGAGCCCTTTAAGAGCATAGATGCCTTTCAGTTCGCCAATGCCTTTCGAAGGCGAATCTGAGCTCGGATCAAAAACCTTCACTGTATACCCGGACAAAGCTGCAATACTTGAAATCTGAACGCCCATAAAACCTGCACCGATGACGGCAATCTTTTTGATCTTGAACGGCATTATATCTTCCTTTAATGATAAAAAATCCGTTAGGGGGCTTGAGATGCTCTATGCTTGAGGTCGTAACCCCAATATTTCTCGAGTCTCTGATGGAGTGGCAACAGGCCTGTCGAGTATTCTGGCAATCTCGTGGACCCACTTAGCCTGTTCCCAACTTCCCTGGGCAAGCTCACCACCCGGCACCCTGGTATTATCCTCAAGGCCGATGCGCACGTGCCCACCGTTCATGACGCTCATGATTGCTGCCGGGACCTGATTCGGCCCGACTCCGCACACGCCGAAGGTTGCCCCTTCCGGCAAAAGCCTGATCATGCTCAGATGCAGGGAAGGGTCGAATGCAATACCACCAAAAGCTCCGTAAACAAACTGAAAATGCAGTGGTTCAACAAAAAGATTTTTCTGATTGCGCAACAGAAGAATATTGTAGATACCGGCCGGATCATATATCTCAAATTCCGGTTTTACCCCATGCTCTTTCATGACTTTTGCGAAATCCGCGATCATGGTGAGCGGATTTTCAAACGTATACTCAAAAAAAACCTCTCCGGTTTTGTGATTTGCCAGGCCGTCATTCATGGTGGCGGTATTCAGACTGGCGATATCGGGCTTGAGTTCGATCACCGGAGCAATTCTCTGTTCCGGAGTAAGATTTGCTGTTATGGCAGTACTGAGGTTGATGATCAGATCCGGACAGCGAGACCTGATAGCACTTACCGTGTCACGGATTATATCGAGATCCGGGGTTGCAAATCCTGTTTCCGGATCGCGGGCGTGTATATGAACAATACTGACGCCTTCCCGTACGCACTTTTCACACTCATCCGCAAATTCTTCGGGATTATAGGGGACATTGGGATTATTCGGTTTGAATGTTGCTCCCCCGGAAACGGCCGCGGTGATGATTAATTTGTCTGTTTTTGCCATTGTATTTCTCCACGTATCTATGTTTTTACAACTCGCTTTTTACGGGGTCCCTGTCAGGAATTTTGCCAGAGTCCATTTCCACTTTGTATAAGGAGGAAGAGCTGCTTTACTTAATGCCTCGGTCCACGTCCCCTGGCGCAGTACGCTCTTGCGATGACTGAAGGTCTCGAAACTCTCGCGTCCGTGGTAGGTCCCCATGCCGCTTGCACCCACACCTCCAAACGGGACACCAGGCGTTGCCGAATGAAGCAGAGCAGTATTAACGTCGACGCCACCCGCGGTGGTTCTTGAGAGGATCATATCTTCTTCACTGCGATTATCAGTGAAAAGACACAGAGCCAGCGGTTTCGGCCTTTCATTTACGAATGCGATCGCAGCTTCGATATCCGGCACACTGATAACAGGCAGAATTGGTCCGAATATTTCCTCCTGCATGATTGGGCTGTCCGGCGATACATTCCTCAAAATTGTCGGGGCGATGTACAAGTCACTTTGATCATGCTCGCCGCCAAAAAAGACGTCTTGTCCTTCAAGTAATGCCATAAGACGCTTGAAGTGGCGTTCGTTCACGATACGCCCGTAATCATCATTTTTTTGAGGGTCATTGCCGTAAAATTCATTAATGGTTTTCCGCAGATATTCCAGCAATGGTTCCTCCATCGAATCTTCCACCAGGACATAATCCGGGGCCACGCAGGTTTGCCCGGTATTGTAGAATTTTCCCCAACAGAGACGGCGAGAGCTGACATCTAGTTTTGCATGTTTTGTAACAATGCTTGGGCATTTGCCTCCAAGCTCCAGGGTAACCGGAGTCAGATTGCGGGCTGCAGCTTCAAGGATAATCCGTCCAACCCTGCCGTTACCGGTATAGAAGATATGGTCAACCTTCTGGGCAAGCAGTTTCGTGGTTTCCGGTACCCCACCTTCAACTACGGCAATCGCATCGGTGTCCAGGTATTGAGGCACATATTTTGTCAGGAGCGATGAAGTATGCGGTGCCATCTCGGAAGGTTTGAGAACGACACAATTGCCGGCAGCAACAGCACCTACAGCGGGATTGATAATCAATTCAAGAGGATAGTTCCACGGTGCAATGACCAACGTAACACCCAGAGGATCCAGTAGGGTTTTTGCTTCTGAAGGAAAGAAAGCGATGTTTGACTTCAACGGCCGTGGTTCCATCCATTTCCTGAGCCCCTTGATAGCTGCTCCGATTTCGCCCTGGGCGCACATGACATCACCGGTCCAGGCCTCGTACAACGGCCGTCCTGTGTCGTCTTTCAGGGCATATATGAATTCCTTGTTGTGCTCTTTCAACATTGCCCGTATTGCTTTGAGCTGGTCCATTCTCCAGTTAAACGAACGGGTTTTACCTGTGTTGAAGGTGGCGCGCAGGCGCTTGACGACGGCTTCAATATCCTGATTCGACATCGTGCCTGGTACAGCCCCTTGGCCGGATTGAATCTTATCTGTGGTGGTCATATAATTTTCCTCCTTTCTTTCAATTGGAAAACTATTCAGCTAGACCCCGAAAAACATCGGTGATCTCACTACAGGGAATTATGCCGATCCCGGCCAGTCTATCAGTTACATCAACCGGTTCGGCTGCTCCTTCAAGGATAGCATTAAGTTTTCCACCCATAAATACGCGGACGTTCTGCTTTCTTCGTCGGGCTTCATCCATGATACGTTTTCCCCAGCCCCAACTTATGCCGTTATGGGTTGATATCATTATATTGGGTGTGGCTTCAGCCGCGGCCGAATCCAAAACATCCTCGGCATCAAGATCAACCCCGATATTCACTACCCTTGCACCAAATTCTGTAAAGATTTTATCCAACATGAAAAGGGCAAACTGGTGTGTATCAGTTGATCCCATCACGATTGTCTTATTGCGTACCACATCACTCAGACCTTCAGCCCTTATTTTTCCGATTATGTCTTGGGCCATTGGGATCCACATCTTGAAAAGATCCATAGTTGCAATTGGCACAATTCCTCTATATCTGGATGAGTCCCGTTCACCGGGATGAAACAGCTCTTCCAGTTTAGCTCCTCCAAGTCGCCGCACCGCCAGGAGCATCTGCAACGGATCTTTTATATCAATCCCCATCTCCGAAAAACCTTTGAGCATGTTTTTGAAGAATTTTCGCCCGTTTTCCGCCAGGACCTTGCTGAGTTTCAACACCTCGGTATCATCGATCATCGAGTATTCCTTAAATTCCGAAATCTTTTTCATTGCACTTCCACAGGCGAGACAGACATCGATCATCTCGTTATGTGTGGGAACCCGTAGTGCCTCCATGACAGGTTTTGGATTATAGGCGGCCCCGGTTATATACTTCTGTTCAAGATAAGCGTAGGGTATAAAATCCGTCATGGAAATTCCCCAGTTGGCATTAGGGTCGTCTGTCTGGTCCAGGGTATTCCCCTCAATATGTCCTACGGCCGACTCGGAATTCTCAAGATCGTGCAGAACTTCATGGATGGCCATCCAAACAGCCATCTTGCTGGGAATATGGCTCATCAAACCGCCCAGACCGGTGGAATAACGGGCTCCGCAAAGTACTTCACAAACATACTGCTCAAATAGAACGTAGCCGACTGCAGATGCATAGTCGATCATCGAGGCCGGAGGACCGTCGTCTACGTAGCTGCCTACCGTAGCGCCGTCATCCCATTTGCTCTTCATGATTCCGAGACCTTTGACAACCTCGGCTACATGCGCAACATCATTATTCCAATACGGATAGTCCCAGATATATTGAGAAAATGTACCGATGTACGGCAAACCGGCTTTCAAGCAATTCATCGTATTGAAGACCGAATTTGGTGACCCAAGCATATGGTCTGCAAATACCGGCAGGATCGGACAGGCATCAATAATTTTCTCATAATCTTGCTGGGTTTCAACTAAAAAACTTGTGCCCTTGGGAGCACCGCTCCGTTTCTCTACCGGCAAGCCGTTTAACATATTGCTGGTGACGATTATAATCCCAATATCAACGCCTCGGTCCAGGCAAGTATTGTATATCTCTTTGAGTGCGTCCACCTGTTCATCAACAGTGCTGACACCGGTCTGAGGCATTAGCACAAGTTCTCCAGCCATATATTTTTCCATGGCCCAGTCCATGAAGCTTACATTCCTTTCTTTAACAAAACGAGGAACCCCGACTTCAAGGATGTTGCCGATTGTCTCGCCTTCCCTTACGAGATCCAAGCCTTTGGGTAGACCTTTTGGGATGAGCTCAGACATATGACCTCCTTTAAGTTTTTTTGCTTGTAAATTATTTCCTAAAAGCATCTATTCTTAAGAACTCCTTGTTTAACTTAATATGCCCTGAAGGGCTTCAGCCACATCTTCATGGATAAGCTTTTCTGGCATCATTTATTGTGGTTCCGATTCAATTTTTACCGTGGATGTGATGGTCCCAATATGAGGTTCTCTAATCAGGATGGAAAGAACAAATGCAACGATCAACACGACCACAACTAATAAAATCGACCAGAAAAAATTTCCGGTCGAAGATCGAATTTTATCCATCAATGGTACAATTCCCAGGGTAAAAATGTTGCCGACCAGCATTAACCAGGCAACAGAAATGCCGGCATATTTTTCACCCGTATATTCAACCGACAAGGTCAGCAAAATAGGGGCAGCGGAAATAAGAAAAAATCCTGCCAGGAATATATTTGCAAAACTTGTTTTAAATCCTGCAGGAAACAGCATGAATCCGGTAGCCAGTGTGCCCAGACCAATCCCTATCAGGAGGAAAGGCCTGCGAACCATCAGCTTATCCGATAGTATTGGCATTGCAACACATCCGATCATTCCTCCAAGGATTAAGGCACCTGAAACATATCCAACATTTGCAAATGCAATATGATGATATTCAACCAGAATTTTTTCAAGCCAGGTGATCAACCCGTTTAAAGCACCTAATCCAATAAAATAAATAATGCTGATGATTACAAAATCGCGATACTTTAGGATATGTTTTAGTCCATGTAGTAGCGAAAGGTCTGTTGTCTGCGGGACAATCGTTTCTTTTCTTGGCGATGTCGGCGGTTGGTTCTTTACAAATACGAAAAAGAGCACAACCCCGACAATACCCATGATGCAGAATGTTAAAAGCATGGTGTGATACCCGAAAGCGTTGGTCAAAAGCGGTGTGAGTCCTAAGCCAATGAGCATGCCGATGAATAAGGCCAAAGTTCCCAGACTCACAGCCGTAGCTTCTTCGTTTTCAGGGAACCAGGTAACAGCTACTTTTGTGACACTGTTTACTAAAAAAGGTGTTCCAATTCCCATGCCAAATTGTGCAATGCAAAGCATCAGGTATGATTCCGGATTAATCATGCGTACGAGCGAAAAGAAACCAACCAGGACAGCGCCTACCCCAATAGTGATCCGGAGGCCCTTGCGGTCAATGAATATTCCGACAGGTATAGAAATAATAATATGAATTAACAGAAAAATCATCGTAAGCCAGCCGACCTGCATGGCAGTAATTCCCAATTGTTTTTCAATAAAGGTATCTATTGCCGCAAAGTTAAGCCATAATGCCTGTGTCAATGCCGTAAGGTACATATAAATAACAAGAACCACCCACCGGTATCTGTATACTTTGGGTTCATTCATGGGACCCTCCTAGTATGAGAACATTTAATTATAATTTAAAACATAATAATAAGTGCAAACCTGATTAATGTAATCAACCAAAAGATGTATTATGGGGGTTTATTTTCAGCATTACAGTACAATTTGATGTTAAATAATAATCTTAAAACAAAAGCATGTTGTTAATCGATTGGATTTGTGCCGGATCATATGTTTTTATAAAAGTGCGAGTTCTTGTGCCCTTGAAATTGCCCTTGTACGTTTGGTTACATTCAATTTTCCGTAAATATTATGAATATGTGTCTTAACCGTACCTTCTGCCAGAAATAGTTCATCAGCTATTTCTCGATTTGAAAGCCCGGCCGCCAAAAGTCTGAGTATCTGTAATTCACGCTCGCTTAAAGGTTCAAAGAAAGATGTGGAAACTTGAATGAGTTTGTCTTTGCCATTATCATTTAAATCAGTGCGTATGGTTTCTAAAAGCATCGTAGTATACTCTGGAAATATGCCATGTATAATTGCATTGCGCAGAAGTTTTTGCATTGGTTCTCCCTCATCCGCAAAGATTCTCACAAATCCTTCATGCTTGGCGAGAGAAAGCGCCTGCCTCAGTTCGGACAGGGCATTATCTGTTTCGCCCCGAGCATATCTGGTCAATGATTTCAAAATCAACAACTGAATTATCCATGTATTAAGATTTCGTTTCTGCGCTAAATCCAACCTTTGATCAAGAAACAATAAAACATTATCCAACCCGGGTTGCCCTTTGGCTCTGGGGAATATACTGCGTTGGAAAATCAGCAGTCGCACAAAAGCAAGTTGAATTTCATGGCGTCGTTGTCCCATGTGATCGATTACAGGATGATCAACTCTATGATTAAGGTTTAGGCCATGTCGTTGAGCCAGAAGGGCTGCGGCTGATAAGCGCTCCGGAGTTCGTCTGGCTTGGGATAACAATAGATTGATTCGTAAAGCGCAGCCGTATTGTATGGCTTCTTTTCCCAGTTGCTCCATTTCATCGATCAGGTTACTTACCTGCAGAAAATCAGTCTGTTGTGCAATCTTCAACCGAACGAGAGCAGCGTAACCTGCAAGCAGTGAATCAAGGTCTCTCATTATCTTGAGGTGTTCAATACCTTTTGATAGTTTTTTTCCCGCCTCATTAAGCTTGTTTTTTTCCAATAAGATAGTTCCCAGGCAGAGGTGCAGGGTGCCAATTGCTGGAAAATGTTCATCGGCGTATACATGATTTTTTGTAAACTGCCTGAAAATTTCCTCGCATATAAGTGTAGATTCTTGAAGACGTCCTTGAATATATGTCATCTGGCCCAACAAATATGTGGAATAAACCGTGGATAGTGCCAGATGATGCTGCTTCCCGATTTGTACAGATTCTTCAAGCGCTTCTGATGCAGCCGTGGCATCACCGATTGCTCGGTATGCCATGGCCAGGTTCATGGTAATTGAGCTGCGAGATATTGGATCACCTTTTCTGATATTCTTTAAAGCCTTTTTTGATAATTCAATAATTTTCTGTGGAGGATCACCGCGTTCGCGTGCCAAATGTGCTCGAATACCTGAAATATAGCCGGTAATAAGATTCCTATACGATTCTTCAAACTTATTATGTGAATTTGATGTAAAAATATTTTCAGCCTCATGCAATCGTTGCTCAATGATCTTGTTCGATCCGGAGGAAGGATTAAACAATATTGCATATGCATGGGCAATACACATTCCAGGTCTTGAACGAATTAGATTTTCAGGCAGGGCGGTTAGCCAGTTCATTACAGTTGCTGTCTCACCTCTGTTAAAAGTTTCTAATACATGCTTTTCGATTAAATCAGCAGCCCCGTTATAATCACACCCCATAAGGGCATGGTGTATTGCATCACTTGGATAATTGTTTTGTTCAAACCATTTACTTGCGCGATGGTGAAGCATGGGGGCAAGCTCCGGGTGAGTTCTTTTGAGACGGTTCAACAGATTTTCCTGGAAAAGCATATGATAACGATACCACTGACCTAAGTCATCCAGTGGATAAATAAAAAGATTTGTATCCTCAAGCTGTTCAATGACAATCGAGCTATCTTTTCTCCCGGTAACATGGTCACACAAAGGGCCATATAATCGATCAAGAATAGATGTATTAAGCAAGAAAGATTTAATATTTTCACCTTGCCGGTTAAAAATTTCTTCAACCAGATAATTTGCAATATAGTGATGGGTACCTGAAAAAGAATCGATAAATTCATGATCATTTTCTAGATCTTTCAGTGATAGAGCGGCCAGATGAATACCTGCTATCCATCCCTCTGTGTGGTCGTTTAATTTTACAACATATTCAGAAGAAATGCCAAGTTCCATAAGATCATTAAGGAACAATGATGTTTCAGACAGTGAAAATCGAAGATCGAGACTACGTAATTCGCATAATTGACCTTGCGAACGCAAGCGACTTAGATGAATGTCGGGATTGGTCCTGGAAGAAATTACCAGCCTGAGATTGCGGGGTAAGTGATCGATAAAATATGTAATTAAGCTGTGAATGGATTGATTTGAGATATGGTGGTAATCATCCAGTATAATTATCAATTGTTTTTGTCGTTTAACAATTTCGTTAAGTAATATCGTAAGAACTGTTTTAAGAGAAGGGTGGCTGGAAGAATTAAGCATATTAAGGGCACTCTGTCCAAGAGTAGTATCCAATGCTTTTAATGCAGCGACAAAATATGACCAGAAATGTATGGGATCATTGTCGCTTGAATCGATTGAAAACCAGGCGACATCACTTTTACATGCATGAGCCCATTGGGCCAGACAGGTTGTTTTCCCGTAACCGGGAGGAGCGCAAACCAGAATAAGATTATTTTTTTTAATACCCCTCTGGATTTTATTGAGCAATTGCGGGCGAACTACAAGTTTAGAATGAATGATCGGCATTTCGATTTTTGTTCTCAGCAATGGAAATGATGTCATATTTAACCTATAATTATTTCAGTAAAATTATAATCATACTATAACAATAGTCACCATAATACTTTTATTTACCCATACTATCAAGGCGTAGTAGAGAAATTGCTGATAAAAATGTTGTCAAAATAGTACGATTGTGCTAAATATCAATTGCACGTACAATTAAATAACATATGGGTGTATAAATATATGGTATCATTTATCAAGGAAATGCGCAGAGATCAGATTATTGAAGTGGCTATTGAAACCATTGCGAAGAATGGCTACATCAATGCCTCAATCGGCGAGATTGCCAGTGATGCCGGAATCAGCAAGGGTGTTATCAGCTATCATTTTAAATCCAAGGATGAACTGATAAGCAATGTTCTGGAAAAGATTATTTCCGAAGAACAGGCCTTTGTTCAGGCAAAAGTCACAAAAAAAACGAAACCGGCCGATAAACTTATTGCCTACATCAAAGCTAGTTTTGAATATATCATGACTCATCGCGCCGAGTATGTTGCCTTTGTAGATCTATATGGAAGCATCACTTCATGGAATGAAAAAGAATATTTTACTAATCATATTTATGCTCCGTGCATAAAGTTTCTCGACCGCGTGTTAAAAGAAGGCATAGAGTCAGGAGTTTTCGCCGATGTGGACATTGCTGTAGCCGCCACCCTGATCCAGGCCACGATTGATGGCATTACTTTTCAATGGGTATTAAATGAAAATGCGGTCAATATCAGAAAGGCGGCCTCTGGGGTGGTTCAATTCGTTAAAAGTTATTTATTTGCCCGGTAATTTACATTACCGAGCCTGTATTTAGCGATAGGTTTTTCTTGCAATACGAAGAGGAGGTGTCTGTAATGGAAATACCGCAATATCATTCATACTGGAAATATGTTGAATACTGGAGCGCTATTACCCCTGATTTTACTGCCTTAAGAGAAGGAGACAGGGTCGTAACTTCACAGCAATTCGAAGAGTTAACAAACCAACTGGCCAAAGCCTTTCTATCACTTGGGGTAAAAAAGGGAGACAGGATCGTTTCGATTATTCCTTGCGGAATTGATTATGTACTTACATTGGTGGCAGCTGGAAAGATTAATGCCATGCTGGTTCCGATGGACGTCAAATTTCGTGTCGCTGATTTGCAGCGGTTCCTGTCACATTCCCAGCCGAAACTGATAGTATCTCTTGTACAGGCAGGTGATTTTAATATCATGGAGACCCTTAAATCCCTGGAGTCAGATCTTGCCGGAATCAAAAAGATCTTTATAGGATCTTCTGAATTTGGTTTTTCATTTGAGGACATTCTTACCCAATCATACGATCTTGATGAAGAACTCAATGCAGCCAAACTTGATCAGACCAAGGACGACGGGGCTCTGGTTATCTTTTCAGGTGGCACCACCGGTGTGCCCAAGGCAGCGTTACTCTCACACGAAAATATGACATTAATGTCTTATATCGAAATGGAATTTTTTGATAAATGGCTTGTTCCGCTTGGGATCTCCGGTAGAATTAAAACTGTAGCCGCCATGCCGCCCAGTCATGTTGGCGGTACAGTCGAATTTATCGGCACCGGGATTATCGGTGGGCTTGAAATTATTCTCTTGGATACCTGGAGCCCGCACAAGATTCTGCAGGTAACTCAAGATGAAAAAGTCCCCTGGATCGGCGGGGTTCCCACCATGTATGCAATCATCCTATCTCTGCCCGATTTGGAAAAATATGATTTATCATGTCTGAAACTCGCAATATTCTCCGGTGAAAAAGTTTCTGCCGAACTGATCAATGGTATCAAGGCAAAGATTGCTGATATCGCTATAAACGGCTATGGCAGTACTGAAGCAGGCTCCGAGATTACCTTTACCGAACCGGAAGATGATCCGGAAGAAATTGCGAAAGGTTATGCCGGCAAGCCGCTCCCTACTGTAAAAATCAGGGTGGTTGATGTTGACGGCAATGATGTACCGCAAGGTCAAGTCGGTGAAATCATTGTCAGCGGGCCACTGGCAATTAAATCCTACTATAACCAGCCGGAGGAAGATAAAGCGGAATTCACCAGCGACGGATGGGTGCGTACCGGAGACCTGGGATATATTGCCGAAAATGGCGGATTATTCATTCAGGGACGTATAAAGCAGATTATCAGGGTCGGAAGTTATACCGTGCTGCCTACCGAAGTTGAAGAGGTTGCCATAAAAAGTCCTGATGTCGCCCTGGCTGCTGCCATCGGTGTGCCGGACAAGGTTTATGGTGAAATTATCTGGCTTTTTGTGGCGCCGGAAGCCGGTAAAATCGTTGATACTGATGGAGTGTTGGAACTGTGTAAAAAAGAACTGGCCAAATTCAAGGTCCCCGACAGAGTGATCGTTAAGGAGAACATACCCGTCACCAGAATCGGAAAGGCTGACCGGGCTATGCTCAGAAATGAAGTGCTCGCATCTCTCAATAAATAAAAAAATCAACTTGAATATAAATCGTTAAGGAGGAACCATGCAATTAGAAACGGTTTTATATGACCTAAAGGACGGCATAGCGATTATCAGATTGAACCGGCCCGACGTGCTTAATGCCCAGAATAGACAGCTTGTAAGTGATTTTCTAACTGCTCTCAAAGAGGCTGAAGTCGATACTCAAGTCAAGGTTGTCATCATCAAGGGTGAGGGAAGGGCGTTTTGTTCGGGCGATGATTTGAATGAAGAAATGAATTTTACCATGGATCAAGGGTTCAATGTTGTTGAAATCATGCACGACACAACCAGAACCATTATGCGTATGCCCAAACCGGTTATCGCCGCAGTACACGGATATGCGCTTGGTGCAGGCTGCGAGTGGGCCATGAACTGCGACATCAGGATTGCAGCCGAGGGAGCCAAATTCGGATTTCCCGAGACCAGCGTGGGTATGGCGGTAACCAATGCCGGGACAAAACTGTTACCCTTGCTCATAGGCCTTGGTCGAGCCAAAGAACTGGTATTCACCGGCCAACGTATTGATGCAGATAAGGCTCTCGATTGGGGTCTTGTCAATAAGGTTGTCCCCTTGGAAGAACTTGAAAATACTGCAATAGAAATGGCTAAAAAAATGATGCAGAATTCCTCTCTGTCGATTGCGCTTTCAAAAAAATCATTAAATCAGGGCGTTGTGCTGGGATTTGAAGAAACCATGCAGCAGGAATCACAGGACATCATGCTCGTTATGCAGACTTTTGAAGCATCAATGCGTGCCGATGTTTTAAAGAAGGATGCAGAATAAACCTGATGAGAGAAAATACCATGGAAAGAATTACATTACCTTGGAAAAGCATCGGTCATCTTCTTGAATCAAATGCGCAAGATCATGCTGGTAAGCCATTTCTCATATTTGAAGATAAAGTAATGACTTATTTCGAGGCCGACCAGAGAGTAAATCGCATAGCCAATACCTTGGGATCTCTGGGATTAAATAAGGGAGACCATGTAAGCGTTATGCTTCCCAACTGCCTGGAATTTCCAACAACATGGTTGGCGTTAAGCAAACTCGGGGCCGTGATGGTGCCGACCAATATTACCTATCAGGCTCATGACCTGGAATATATTCTCAATGATTCTGAGGCAGCGCTAATGGTACTCCATAAGGATTTCTTGCCTCTGCTGGAAAAAGTAAGGCCGGAAATCCCGTCCTTAAAAGATGTGCTCGTGGTTGGGGAAACCCCGGTTGGATATCATTCATTCGATCAATTGGTTGGTAATGCTTCGGACAAATTCTCAATCGAAAATGTCGAAGAACAGGATCTGATGAATATCCAGTATACTTCGGGAACAACCGGTTTTCCCAAAGGCTGTATGCTGACACATCGATATTGGATGTTACTGGGGAAACTGTGTGCTGAATATGCAGATCTCAAGCAGGACGATGTCGATCTGACTGCCCAGCCTTTTTACTATATGGACCCGCAATGGAATGTAATGCTATGCATGATAAAAGGTATCCCGTTAGTTATTATGCCCAAATTCAGTGTAAGTAAGTTCTGGCCGACGATCCATGAAAACAAAGTCACATTTTTCTATGTTCTGGGTACAATGCCGGTTTTTTTGCTGAGCAGACAGGAGGACGAGCTGGAAAAAAATCATAGAGTCAGAGCAGTAGTCTGTTCCGGCATAATACCTAATCTGCATGAGACGTATGAATCACGTTTCAATTGTCCCTGGCGTGAAGCCTTCGGCATGACCGAAACAGGAGTCGATTTGCTTGTACCGATCAATGACACGGATTGTGTTGGTTCCGGTGCCATGGGGATACCGGTGCCCAGCAAGGAAGCCCTGGTAGTAGACAGTAACGGCAAAGAGCTTCCAAATGGTGAGTTGGGTGAACTGGTCGTCCGCGGTGAGCCCATGATGCTTGGCTACTGGAAAAAACCGGAGGCAAACGAAGAAATTTTCCGTGGCGGCTGGCTGCATACCGGTGATCTGGCTTATAAGGATGAGAAAGGTTACTTTCACTGGGTGGGTAGGCTGAAGGACATGGTTCGACGCAATGCCGAAAACATTTCATCCTCCGAAGTGGAGGGTATCTTGATGGAGCATACGAAGGTCAAAGTTGCAGCAGTAGTACCTGTACCTGATTTGATGCATGGCGAAGAGGTAAAGGCCTATGTGATTCTGCAGGAAAACGAAACAAAAGATACAGTGCATCCTCAGGAGATTGTGGATTTTGCTAGGGACAAACTGGCAGCGTTTAAAGTGCCCCGGTATATCGAATATGTTGACGACCTCCCGCGAACTCCTTCTGAACGTGTGGAAAAACATAAATTGATCAGTGCTAAAGATGATTTGCGCCTCGACAGCTATGATGCACAGCGAGGTATCTGGATAACACATAAAACATTAATGGAGGAAAAAATATGATTATTGATTTCCGAATGGTACCGCCATTCAAGGAATATATAGATGTTAACGAGGCTATACAAACCCTTCCCGACAGCTATCTGCGCGGATATCTCGGAACATATGAGGAAGTAAGCATGATACTTGATGTCACGGTTGACGATCTGATCAAGGGTATGGATGCCGGAGGTGTCGACAAAGCTGTTATGCAGGCTGAATGGGCTCTCGGCGATTACCGCAAGGAAAATGATGCCGTTTACAGGATTGTCCAGAAATATCCGGACAGGTTTGTGGCCGGCTACCTGTGCGTCAATCCCCTGGAAGACGACGACATGGCCGATGTGGTAAAACGGGAAGTGAGCCAGCGCGGCTTCAAAGGTGTCAACATCCAACCATGGGCCTATCGTCTCAAATGTAATGATAAACGCTTCTACCCGGTATATGAGACCTGTGTCGAACTGGGGATTCCGGTCACTATCCATGCGTCAATCAATTTCACGGTCAATCGTTCGATTGAGTACGGAAGGCCGCTCTATGTTGATGAAGTGGCCTGTGATTTTCCTGATTTGAAGATCGTGGCCAACCACGGCGGCTGGCCCTGGGTAACCGAAATGGTGGCCGTAGCCTGGAAACACCCCAATGTCTATATCGAGATCGGTGCTGTTTCTCCCAAATATATCGGAACACCCGGTACCGGGTGGGAACCACTGATGGTTTACGGAAATTCACTGCTGCAGGACCGGGTGCTGTTTGCCACTGACTGCATGCTAGCTCACAAGCGCTGTGTGGATGAACTCAATGCATTGCCTCTCAAAGATGAAGTCAAGGAGAAGTGGCTGGGCAAAAATGCAGCGAGTTTTCTCGGATTAAAATAAGATATTCAAACCATGCATTTTAGGACTGGAAACGTAAATAGGTAATTGTAATGAATGAATTATTATACGAAAAAAAAGGTCGCATGGCCTACATCACCCTTAACCGGCCGCAGAAGGTCAATTCCATCAGCCGGGAGCTGGCTGATGCCCTTTTGAAAACCCTCGCTGATTTTGACAATGATCCTGATCTGTGGGTTGCCATTATCACCGGTGCCGGAGAAAAATATTTCAGTGCCGGGGCCGACCTGAAGGATGAAAAGCATCTTTATGAACCTGAGAAGTGGGAGTCGGCCTATTTCAGAGGTTTGTTTTCGGTAAAAAAGCCTATGATTGCAGCCGTAAACGGCTACTGTCTGGGAGCGGGATTTTCGATTGCCCTAGCCTGTGATATCCGCATAGCTTCAGAAAACGCCAAGTTTGGTACACCGGATCAGAAACTCAACACGGTTGACTGTGCGGCCTCTGTTTTACTATCCAGATATATTCCGGCTGCAGTTGCTATGGAGATTCTTTTAACGGGAGAACCAATCGATGCCGCCGAAGCTTACCGTATCGGTCTCGTCAACCGGGTCGTTCCATTTTCGGAACTCATCAACACATCCGAGACCTTCGCGCGTAAAATCTGCCAAAACGGGCCATTGGCTCTTTGGGCCTGTAAAGAGATTAACAAACGTGCACATGCCATGGCTATCGATGATTCCTCTTCTTTATTTGAGGCCTTGGCAGGCAACGTGCTGAAAAGCGAAGATACAAAAGAAGGCATCATGGCTTTCCTTGAAAAGAGGAAGCCACGATGGCAAGGCAGGTGAGTATTTCGAAAGAATCTGTTATAGTTTAACAATATAATTATTTTTTAATGAAAAAAAGGAGGTAAAGATCATGGCTGAAGATTTAAAAAGATCATTGTCCCTTACCGGGTGTGTGGCCGTAATCGTAGGGCTGGTGATTGGTCCGTCAATTTTTGTGGTAATTCCTTCACTGGCGGCAATGACGGGGCCATCGCTGTATCTGGCATATCTGATCTCGGTAATTCCAGCTATTTTCACAGGGCTGTACTTGATGCAGCTTGGTGGAGCCCTTCCGGTTACCGGATCGAACTATGTAGCGGTTACACGCTGGATTTCACCGAATGCAGGCTTTATTCTGTCTTTTGCAGTCGTCATAGCAATTGTCAGCACCAATTGCCTGGTTGCCTGGGGATTTGCACAGTATTTGGGTGTATATATTCAAAACATCTCTCATCTGGCCATAGCATTGGTGATCATTATACTGTTCGGGTTCATCAACTGGATCGGCATCAAAATATTTGAAGTCGCCCAGGTCCTGATGATGGTGGTCTTCATAATCGCAATGCTTATTTTCGGTTTGAGCGGGATGGCGAATATTCAACCTGAATATACTGCTCCGCTTTTTCCCAAGGGAATGGGTTCGTTCTTCCTGGTGATAGTGATCGCAACATTTTCATGGGCCGGGTTCGTATCAATTACAGAAGTTGCCGGTGAGATAAAAAACCCCAGACGCAATATTCCCCTTTCCATAATTATTTCTATAGTTATTATTCTCATACTCTATGTCCTGCAGACATATGTATTAACAGGAACCCTCTTATGGAGCAAGGCGGGGGAAATCGGCCCAACCGCCGTACTTGTCGCAGCAAAAAGTTTTCTGCCCGGCTGGCTGGTAGCCTATGTCGCCTTTGCAGCACTTCTGGCCATGGCAACAACGATTAATGCCATCACATTGATCGCTGCCAGAGAAATGTATGCCTGGAGCAGAGACCACATCCTTCCTTCTGTATTCAACAAACTGCATCCGAGATTCTATACCCCGGGCGGCACGATTCTGCTGGTTGTGATCTTCTCAATAGCGGGAACTTTGTTCGCGGCAGATCTCGACAAGTATGCCCTGATGGTTGTATTTGCCCTGATGATTATTCAGATCTTCGGAGCTACGGCAACCTGGCTTATGCCAAAGAAAGCACCGGAACTGTATGAAAAATCGCAAATCAAATTCAGCCCATTCTGGCGTTGGTTTACCTGGCTGGGATGCATTATATGCTTTACCTTCATTTTTCTTTTCGGCTTCCTTGCGGACTGGAAAACAGGCCTGATCTTCATCGGCATAATGCTTATCGGTGTCGTGTACTGGTTTATCAGAAAAACACAACTGGAACGGAATGGAATTTCGCTTGAAGAGGAATTAAAAGAGTTCAGTACCGGGGTGCTGGCAGAACTTGAGGACAGTAATTGATTTTCTTTAAGGAATATACGATATGTATTGCTTGATGAAGAAGGTCATCTAGAGATAAATATCTGGCACCCGTCATGAATAATACTGAAAAATAAAGGAGAAACATGTTTCATGCAGAAAACAGAGATTATGAATAACAAATTACCATCACTCGGGTTTCCCTGGGCGGTGCGAATAAAAAATGTTGCAGAGTGGATCTTTATTTCCGGAGTGCCGCCCATGGATAAACTGGGTGCAGTTGTTGAAAAGGATAATGCGATTGCACAATTTACCTATGAAATGGATCGAATACTTGAAATCCTTAAGGCAGAGGGGCTAGATCTTAAAAATCTAGTATCGCTGACTATTACGGTAACACAAAAGGCCGATCTGTATGCTAACTGGGATACGTTTGTCCGGGTATACCAGAAATATTTTCCTGATATACACGGACCTGCCGGAGGGACCCTGCGTATTGTCAGTGCCCTTTCGCATCCAAAAATGCTGGTCGAGACAGAGGCAATAGCAGCAAAATAGCGAGTTCGATAAACTTGTATTTACTAATGGAGGAAAGGACAACCACATGAAAGGGCTTAACGATTTATATCAGGCTGTTGCCGATCCCTGGGAATATGCCAGGAAAATGAAATCCGGTGGAAAACCGGTTATCGGATATTTCTGCTCATATACACCGGATGAAATCATCTATGCTTCGGGAGCTCACCCGATGAGACTTTTTGGTACCAACGGGGAAATTTCAGCTGCAGATGCTCATTTGCAGGCCTATTCCTGTTCCCTTGTCAGGGGTGCTCTTGAAAATGTATTGAGGGGCAATCTTGATTTTTTAGACGGCACTGTTTTTCCGCATACCTGTGATTCCATTCAGCGCCTTTCCGATATCTGGCGCCTGAATACAAATTTTCGATTTTTCGCCGATGTGGTACTGCCGGTAAAATTGGATACCGACAGTGCCCGGGAGTACATGGTGGATGTGCTTAGAAAATTTCGAAGAGAACTGGCTGTTGGACTCGGTCTAACTATTTCGGATGGTGATCTTGAAAAATCAATTGAGTGTTACAATTCGATCAGAATATCTCTCAAGCAGATATATGAGCTGCACTCGAATGATCCTGCAGTGATTTCAAGCCGGGACTTATATACTATTGTCAAAGCAAGTATGATCATGGACAGAGGGTATCTGGCCGCGCGCCTGCCCGAAATAGTCGATGCTTTGAAAAAGGGAGAATTCGCTACTGATGTATCGGGCAAGAAACGGCTGATACTGACAGGCAGCATCTGTGATCATCCGGATATATATGACATCTTGGAAAAATCAGGCGGGGTAGTTGTGTGGGATGATCTATGTACCGGATCGCGTTATTTTGACGGTCTCATTGCGAATGGGCCCGATCCAATAGAAAGAATTGCCACCAGATATACCGAACGACTTATTTGTCCGGCCAAACATTTTTCATTGACTCAGCGCGGAGAGAATATTGTGCGAATAGCCCGCGAGCATAAGGCCGATGGGGTAATATTCCTGCTGCTGAAGTTCTGTGATCCGCATGACTTCGACTACCCATACATGAAAGAATTCCTTGATAAAGAGCAGATTCCGAATATGCTTCTGGAGATTGAGGATCAACTGCCGGCAGAGGGTCAACTGCTTACCCGTTTTGAGACATTCATGCATATGCTCTAGAGGAGATAGCTATGAGCGAGACGCAAGAAAATAAAGATAAAAGAAAGATCAGATCAGCCAAAAAGATGCGGCAGATAATGACGGAGTATTACGTTGAAGCCAAGACTGCCCGGGACAACAACAGGCTCATAGCCTGGATCACGAGCGGCGGGCCGGTGGAACCATTGATTGCTATGGATATTATCCCTGTATATCCGGAAAATTACGGTGCCATGATCGGTGCATCGAAAATGGGTGGCGATCTTTGCCAGAAAGCCGAAGAAATGGGCTACAGCGGCGATTTATGCTCCTATGCCAGGGCCGACATTGCCTGCTCGACTGTGGATGGCGGCCCGATAGGTGGACTGCCGAAACCTGATATGCTCGTATGTTGTAATAACATCTGCGGCACTGTACTGAAATGGTATGAAATCCAGGCCAGGTACTACAATATTCCCCTGTTTATCTTCGATACCCCTTTCTGCCATACCGAGTATTCCCGGGAGGCACGAAAGTATGTGAGGAGACAGGTTGATGAATACATCCAATTTTTGGAAAATGTTTCCAAAAAAAAGATCGATTACGACAGAATGAACGAGGTTGGAAAACTTTCAGTAGAAGGACAGCGTCTGTGGCAGACGATCCTGGATACTACGATGAATAAACCCTCTCCCATGACTGCCTTTGATGCCTTTTTCTTTCTGGCCCTTATTGTAACATTACGTGGCCAGCAGATCGTGATTGATTTTTACCAGGAATTGTTGGCCGAGATGCAGGAGCGGGTTAAAAACAAAATAAGTGCAATTACGAATGAACGATACCGGCTTTTGTGGGATAATCTTCCCATCTGGTATCGATTGAAATGGCTTTCGGATACGTTTGCTGCGCACGATGCCTGCCTGGTGGCTGATACATATACATCAGCCTGGTGCGGATCGATGAAGTATATTAACGAGAATGATTTCCTCGATACAATGGCTGAGGGTTACACAAGGATATATCTGAATATCGGGGTGGATGAAATGGCCAAAACCGTATTTGAAATGATCGACAAATATGATGTGCACGGCCTGGTCATGCATTCCAACCGCAGCTGCAAGCCGTATTCTCTGGGTCAATATGACATTCAGAAAATGGTCCAGGAACAAAAAGGTGTTCCCTGCCTGATGATTGAATCGCATATGATTGACGAGAGGAGTTTTTCCGAAAGCCAGACACTCACACGCATCGATGCCTTTATGGAAATGCTTAAACAGAAGGTTGGATAAGAAAGGAGATGGTGAATGGGCAAGATCTGGTACGGACTGGAAGATAAAGTAGTTCTAGTTACCGGTGGCAGCCGGGGAATCGGATTTGAAATAGCCAAGAATCTTATCGATCAGAGAGCACAGGTTGTTATCTGTTCGCGTAAAAAAGAAAATCTGGATTCAGCTATCAAACAACTGAACAGTAATAATTTAACTGCGTTTGAGGCACATATAGCAAAAGAGTCAGATGTTGATGCCCTTTTTGAAAATATCAGGAATAAATATTCACGCCTGGATGTTCTCATAAACAATGTGGGCATGAATCTGCTTACCACTGGGATTGCCGATACTGAGCCTGCGACATGGCAGAAAATTATTGATTCAAATTTAAGCGGGACCTTTCTCTGCTGTCGCATGGCAGCACAAATGATGAAAGGGCAGGGAGGCGGAAAAATAGTAAACATTTCATCAGTTGCCGGCAGAAAAGCATCTCCCGGCATGGGCATCTATGGTGTCGCCAAGGCGGGTATTGAAATGCTGACCAAGGTTCTCGCATTCGAACTGGCCCCCTTCAAAGTGCATGTCAATGCTGTTGCTCCGGCCATGGTACGCACCGATTTCAGCAGACCATTCTGGTCAAACAGCGAAATTCATGAACAGATAGTCAAGACAATACCTCTGGGCAGAATTGCTGAGCCGGTCGATGTCGTTAACCCGGTGCTTTTCCTCTCATCGGATGCAGCCTCATACATAACCGGCCAGACAATCGTTGTCGACGGTGGTTCAACTGTAATCTGAGCAGAAAGGGCAAATCAACCATGATTACTGCAGGAATTGATATCGGATCCATAACTGCCAAAGCCGCCGTTCTCAAAGACGGCAGTATTATCGGCACCAAGGTGGGTTTTACCGGCTACAATGCCGAGCTTGCCGGTGAAACAATATTCAATGAGCTATTGCTGGAATTGGGTCTGGAACGCAATTCCATCGATAGAATCATATCGACCGGTTACGGCAGGAACACGGTTAAATTCGCGCACAAGGCCATGACTGAAATAATCTGTCATGGAGCCGGAGCACATTTTATAAACCCGGATGTGCGCTCGGTGATCGATGTCGGCGGACAGGATAGCAAGGCCATGGTTGTCGACTCTCAGGGCAATGTTAAAGATTTTGTCATGAACGACAAATGTGCCGCGGGCACCGGCAGATTTCTCGAGGTAATGGCCCGGGCCCTGGAAGTAGATCTGGATGATTTCGGAAACCTTTCACTCCAGTCCCGCAGCCCGTCGAAAATCAGCAGTATCTGCACGGTCTTTGCGGAATCAGAGGTGATATCATTGATCTCCAAAGGGGAATCGCGGGAAAATATTATCGCCGGCATTCACGAATCTGTCGCAGCCCGGGTATCGGCCCTTGCCAAGAGAATCCACGCCACTGCCCCGATTATGATGACCGGTGGTGTCGCCAGAAACATCGGGGTTGTCAAGGCCCTCGAGAACAAGCTTTCGGAGTCAATCGAGGTCTTTGATTCGGCCCAGGTCAATGGCGCTATCGGTGCGGCCCTGTTGGCCCAGAATCTTCAGTAACATGCAATAAAGTGTACAAATTTCATTACACATTGGATTTGATTTAATTTGCAATCGAAAACGATCATGACTTAATACTTTTTTTCGTGTGCTATCGAGGTACATTGGAAAACTAGATAAAAAATATTTGACGATCTAGTACGATCGTGCTAATAATATATTGTACGATCGATTAAATTTTATAAACGAGCGTATAATTAAATGGTATCCTTTACAGGAATGAAAAACCCGTTATCTTTAAAAGATACAGGATGAATATCAGTTTAAAGGAGATCAGAAAAATGCAAAAATCAAGGAAGATTTATTCGCTGCTGCTGCCACTCATTGCTGCATTGACAATGTTACAGGGCTGTCAGTTGATGCAGTTTCCCGGAGAAATATCTACCCCGGATTATACCTTTGAGACCGATCCGGATGGAATCAGGTCCGCTTTTAACGATGGTGAGGTATATCGTTATCCCGAAATCATGCCCATGCTCTCGGTATCAGGCAGTCACTATGAAATGGGGCTCCAGTATGGTGTACTCTTACGTCCCGAGATACTGGATTCCCTGGAAAATTACTCCAGGCTGCTCAAATTTTTTGCCCAGGACGAGGGGATACCATTCCCCCTGTTTACTGCATTTGTTAAAATCAAGGCCATCCAGATTTCTTTAAAGCTTCCAGCACGCTTTCGCGACGAAATACGCGGCATCGCGGCCGGGTCAGGGGTTCCCTATGACTCGATCCTGGCCATAAGCATGTTTTACGATGTGCTCGAGGCTGTCGGCTGCACCGGCATTCTTCTCAAGGGTCAAGACAATACTGTGATACATGGTCGCAACCAGGACTGGTTTGCCCTGGAAGAACTTGGCGATCTTTCCGTCGTGGTCGAGCACAATGCGGAAGGATATAATTCATTTACCCATATCGACTGGCTGCTCGGCCTGGGAGTGGAAACCGGATATAATGATGAGGGCCTGGCTTTTTCCGAGGAAACCGTAAGCGTCAACAAACCGAATGCGAACGGCTTTTCGTTTGTGTATCTGAGCCGGATCGCCCTCGAGGAGTGTTCAAACCTCGACCAGGTCAAACAAGTTTTTGACAGATATTCGGTTATCGGGGGTTATGGAACTGTCTGGAGTGATCGGGATGAAGGCCTGGCCATGGTACTTGAGGCTTCACCTTCCGGGTGGGTGACTCATCTTATGGAAGATACAATCCTTTGGAATTTCAACCATTATTATGACGAGTCACTGGCCGACGAACATCAGCCGGTATGGAAAAGTCTTTCGGCTCCCGATTGGGACAGGGAATACATTGCCGCGGGATTTCCCCGCAAAGATTTCTATACAGTAGAAGATGCCGTTGATTTCATGCGCTCCCAAACAGCTCCGGACGGCAATGATTATTCCTGGTATGGCTCGACCAATCCGGTGTGTAACGACAGCGGGTGGCAGATGATTGTTTTCGATCCCGGCTGTGACGGCTTTTATTATGCCTGGGGGCACAGCTTCGCCGCCCGCAGGGATTGTTACCGCTTCCACCAGGATTTTACGATTCAGCCGGAAATCTGTCTGGATGGTATCCCGATTGATCCAATGGTGGAAGAAACCGCCAGGGTCTACAACAGCCTCCTTTCGGATGATGAAATGCTGGACGCCTATAAGGATCTAAGCGAGAAATACCCTGATGATGCCAATCTGCGTTTCTGGGTCGCGTATCGTAGCTTTGCCCGGTTCAATCTGAGTGAAAATTACAGCTACGCCGTTGATTCATACGCCATGAAACCGGAGGTTCCCGAATATGGTTTGTATGCCGGGATGGCTTGGTATGGACAAAATGATCCGGCGGCTGCCGCCGATGTTCTCGAAGCGATCGATACATCACTGTTCACACCGCTTCAGGAGATCTACCGCTTGGCCGTGCTCGAACGCTCATATACCGCCTTGGGCAGTCCTGTAAAATCGTTGCTGTACAGACTGCAATATGAATGGATTCTTATGAATTATGATGCTCAGGAATACTTTGCTGAGAGCATCCTTCCGAAAATCGATGCGCTAGATCATTAGACGGGATTTATAGCGGCAAAATAAATAAATACGTATCTGATTACAGGAGGATCATGATGCCTGAATGGACGGAATTCACTGATACCATTGGCCCGGAAAAGATACTGCACGTATATGATCCCAAGGTTGGGATGAAAGGCGTTGTGGTAGTGGATACGACCCAGATGGGAATGGCCGGCGGTGGCACGCGCATGTTGCCGGATATTACCACCGAAGAGATTTTCGGACTTGCACGGGCTATGACCTACAAATTTTCCAGTCTGGATTTTCCTATCGGAGGGGCCAAAGCCGGAATCTGGTCTGATCCGGGGATAACAGGACAGCAGCGCCTCGATATCATGCATGCCTTTGGCCGGGCAATAAAACCTTTGCTTGAGAAAGGTATAACAGTAGCTGCGGATATCGGTACGGATGGACATGACGTAGACGCCATTTATGCCGGGGCCGGCCTTGATAATAAGAGCACCGGGTTGAGCCTGGAGGAGATTGACGGCGAACCTCTCGAAAATCATGCTACTGGATACGGGGTGGTGGTGGCGGCCAAGGCTGCCTGTGAATTTGCGGATATTAATATCAAAGACGCAACGGTTGCCATTGAAGGCTTCGGCAAGGTGGGCGGGGGTGTGGCCCGTTACATGGATGAGGAAGGAGCCAGGATTGTCGCAATTTCAACGATTGAAGGCACCCTGTACAATCCTGACGGACTTGATGTGAAAAAGCTGCTTGAACTGCGCAAACTCTATGGGGATGGGTTTGTCAGCCAATACGGAGCCGGAGAAATGGTTGCAACTGACAGGATATTCGGCTTGCCAATAGATATACTGATTCCCGGTGCCAGGCCGTATGTGATCAATGCAAAAAATGTGGACAGCATCCAGGCCCGCGTAATTTCGAGCATAGCCAATATACCCATTACCGATGATGCCGAAGATATATTGTATCAGCGCGGCATTTTTTCAGTGCCGGACTTTATTTCCAATGCGGGGGGTGTGCTGGTAGCATTGGTGGATATTCTGAGCGGTACGGCTGAAGATGTATTCCGAGCTCTTCGCGAAATGATCGGATCGCTGACAAATGTTATTCTGGCTGATGCCCGCAACGCAGGTGTGAATCCGCGCAAGCTTGCTGTTCAGCGATCAACGGACAAGGTGCTCAAGGCCAGGACAGATGAACAGACAGCCCCAAGTTTTGAGGAAATACTTGACATTGCACGCAAGCGGCTGAAAATGTAATCAGGCCTTAATTGCGTGCATGAATAAGCATAAATTATTGTGAAGATTTTCTCTGTGTATTTCTGAAGTTATTCGTACCGGATTAATCGAGGTTAACAAGATGATGGAGCAGACTCTATCATCTTGTTAACCTCATATCTCTAGTCTTTCGGGTACATGTCTTCAATGGTGTCGGAAAACTTCTGGTTGACAACCCTGCGTTTGAGCTTGAGTGTGGGCGTAAGTTCACCGGTTTCCTGAGACCATTCATTATCCAGCAGTGCAAATTTGCGAATCTGCTCTACTCGAGCATAATCTTTGGTGTTTTCGGCTATCTCTTTCTCAAAAAGCGTTTTCACTTTTTCATTATCAATGAGGTCCTTGCGGTTTGTGAACGACACATCATTCTGTTTGGCCCATGCTTCCAGTTCTTCAAAGGCGGGTACGACCAGGGCGCTTAGAAATTTGCGATTGTCGCCAATGATGGCCACCTGCTCGATGAAATTGGATGCCTTGAGGCTGTTCTCTATATTTTGAGGTGAGATATTTTTTCCACCAGAAGTAATAATCAGGTCTTTTATACGACCGGTAATTTTCAGAAAACCGTCGGAATCTATTTCCCCGATATCCCCGGTTCTGAAAAAACCATCATCGGTAAAAGCTTCTTTAGTTGCAGCCTCATTTTTATAGTATCCCATCATTACCTGGGGACCTTTCACAATAACTTCGCCCTCATCTCCGATTTTCACCTCGGTATCTCCGACTTGAGGCCCTACCGTGCCGGGTTTGATCTTTTTTGGCAGATTGGCATTGATAACCGGGGTTGTTTCAGTCAATCCGAAACCTTCGATGACCTTTATTCCCATGCCAAGAAAGAATTCTGCATCTGAAACCGAGAGAGGACCACCTCCCGAGAAAGCAAATTCAAGTTTATCCATACCCAGGGCGTCTTTCAGTTTAGTGAAAATAAGCTTGTTGGCCAGATTGTATTGTAATGCAAACAAACCTTTTCTTGGCCTGTCATTACAAATATAGGGAAGATTATTTTTGGCAACACCCATTGCCCAATTAAACAATGCCTTTTTAACAGGCGGAGCATCAGCTAGTTTTGCAAGTATTCCGGCATGAATTTTCTCATACAAACGGGGGACGCTTACTATACAAGTCGGCCGAACCTCATTGAAATTATCTAGGATTGTCGCAAAGTCTTGTGCAAAAACAATTTTCTTGCCGGTGAAAAGCGGCAGATAATAGCCTACTGTTCTCTCAAAAGAGTGGGCCAGAGGCAAAAAGGAGATAAAAACCTGATCCTTGACGAAAACTTCAG
>Ga0272441_10001197_pt1 | contig 55609 bp, 45 predicted proteins | sample SSMProp6N_FD_193582 | JGI IMG/M metagenome (GOLD analysis project Ga0272441, IMG submission 193582) | Marine sediment archaeal communities from Little Sippewissett salt marsh, Falmouth, MA, United States - SSM-Prop-6N | ecosystem: Environmental > Aquatic > Marine > Wetlands > Sediment ...
ACGCCCCGGCATGGAAGAACGCTACATCTCGGAATTCAACGGGCGCTTGCGACATGGCAGCACAACTCCAGTTCGTCAGAAAGGGGAACAAGTCGACCGCGGCCGGAGAACATCGGGGGGCGGGGCCGCGGCACACGCGGAACGAACGCGCCCATCACGGCGGGCCGAGGCCCGGCCGCAGCGACGCGGCGGGAAGCCGCCCACAAGCGTTCGTTCTCGATGCTAGCCTATCATTCCGGTGGCCGCGGCTGGAGGAAGGGTCCCTTGTCGCCCGTCTATTGTACGCGGCGCGGGCGGCAAGGCAAGGTCAGACGACGGTTCGGTTTTCGGCCTCGTGGTCGGCGTGCTCGGCCTGGGAGCGGCCTTCCTCCTGGCGGCGGTGGTTGATGCCGAGCTTGGCGGCGTAGAGGCGATAGACGTCGTCGGGCGACAGCCCGAGCAACTGGCAGAGGCTGATCCAGAAGAACAGCATGTCGGTTACTTCGACGCGCGCGTTCTGCACGTCGCGGAGTTCGTACTGGCGGCCCTCCTTGGCCTCGCGATACCAGTGCTTCCAACTGAGGCACTCCTGAAGCTCATGGCACTCCGCGACGAGGGCGTCGAGGTAGTTCTTGATGGCGCGGCCCGCTTCGGCGCGCGGCCCTCCGGCGTCGGGCAACGTGCCGGCGCTCTCGGCCGACGCCAACGCCTTGCCCAGGCCGGCCGTATCGAACCCGGCCTTGCCGTTGAGTTCCGCCTGGAGCGGCCAGAGGTCTTCAAGACCGTGTATCGCTTGTTCGCTCATGGAGGCACCTCTTGCGGACGATTGTATGGAGCAGAGCGACGGCGGGCAACGGCGCCGGCGCGCCTTGCAATGCCCGCCGGCCGAGACTACGCTGTCGAACCGACGCGTAAGGAGTCCGCACGTTGAGCAAACTCGACTATCTGCAGCACTGGTGGTGGGCGCCCGCGATCGTCCTGTGGCTGGCGGGCTGGCTGGTCGGGGGCGCGTGGCTGCTTCGTCGATCGATCGCCCGGCAGCGCCCCGACGCGCGGGCCTCGTGGGGCAAGTGCGTGCTGGCGGCGTTCGCGGGGGGCCTGGGCGCACTCGTCGCGGGGGGGGTGTTCTTCAAGCTGTTTGAGGCGATCGGCAAAGCGGCCGGGGGAGACTGGACGATTCCAGCCCTGGCCATCGCCGCCGTGTCAGCCATAAGTGCGTTTATAGTAATCGTTTACGCCATATTCTCCCTTTCGGCCCGCCAGACGTTGCTGTCGGTGGCGCCGGTGGTGGGCGGCGTGGTGCTGCTGACGGGCGTGATTGGGGCGGCCGCGGGGGTGCCGGCATGGTACGCCACGCAGGCGCAGCGCCGGCGCGACCTCGCGGAGCGGAAGCTTGTGCTTCTCTGGCAGGTGCTGCGCACAGAGCAGATCAGCGCCCTCCGCAGCGGGGCGCCCCGCGAGGAAGCGGTGCCGCGGAGCCTCAGCGAGATCGCCGGGCGTGTGGGCCCGGAGTTGCTGCGTTCGCCGGGCCGGCCCGACGAGGAGGTCGGGGTGTTCTACCTGCGGCCGACGGGGCTGCTGGAAACGGGATCGCGCGAGTGGATCGCCTGCGAACTCGGCAGCCACGACGGGGGGCGTGCCGCGCTCCGCGCTGACGGATACCGGGCGTGGTTCACGCAGGAGGCGTTCGAGGAACTGATGGGCGAGCCCCCCAACGCGCGTTTCGCCGAGGCGCTTCGAGCGGCGGGCGGGCTGTAGCGCCCGGCCGGGCGCGGGACGGGCGAATGTGCGGCTTCGCGGGCGAGTTCGTCTTCGGCGGGGCGCGGGCCGACCTGAACGGGGCCCGGGAAATGGCGGAGCGGCTGCGCCATCGGGGGCCGGACGAGAGAGGGGGCTTCCTTTCGACGGATGGCCGGTGCGCGATCGGGTTTCGGCGGCTGTCCGTGATCGACCCGGCGGGCTCGCACCAGCCCATGGGTTCGTCCGACGGGGACTTCACGGTGGCGTTCAACGGGGAGATCTACAACTTCCGTGAGTTGCGGGAAGAGTTGGCTGCGGCGGGGGCGCGTTTGGCGACGGCCGGGGATACGGAAGTGCTGCTGCATCTCTACGAGCGGACGGGCGTCGAGATGCTGTCGCGGCTGCGAGGGATGTTCGCGTTCGCCCTGTATGACCGGCGGGCGGGGCGGCTGATGCTGGCCCGCGACCGGCTGGGGCAGAAGCCGCTGTGGTACGCGATGCTCGCCGACCGGGTGGTGTTCGCCTCGGAGGCGAAGGCCCTGCTCGCGAGCCGGCAGCTATCGCGTACCGTGGACAGGAAAGCTGTAACCGCTTACTGTACAATGGGTTATATCCCATCCCCCCGGACGGCCTGGCGCGGCGTGCGGAAGTTGCCCCCCGCCCATCGGCTGCTCGTGACCGACGGGCCGGCCGAGGCGCAGCGGTACTGGTCGCCGGGGGAAGCCGAGCTGCCGGCCGAGCCCGAGGAGCGAGCGGAACGGGTCCGCTCGAGTGTCGAACGGGCCGTGCGCGAGCGGCTGGTGGCGGATGTGCCGCTGGGGGCGCTGGTCAGCGGCGGGATCGATTCGAGCATCGTCGTCGCCCTGATGGCGAGGGAGGCGGGCAGCGCGGGGGGGGTGCGGACGTTCGCGGCCGGGTTTGAGGACGGGCGATTCGACGAGCGGCCTGGGGCGGCGGCCGTCGCGCGGCATTGCGGAACGGACCATACGGAGCTGGTTATCCGGCCGAGGCCGCGGGAGGCCCTGGAGGCAATCGTCTCCATGTACGATGAGCCGTTCGGGGATTCGAGTGCGCTGCCGACGTGGCTGATCTGTCGGGAGGCGCGTCGGCACGTGACGGTGGCGCTGACGGGCGACGGCGGGGATGAGGCGTTCGGCGGGTACGACCGGTACCGGGCGATTCACTTGGCGGACCGGATGTCGCCGCTGAAGTACCTGGGTTTCCGCGTGGCCGGGGGGCTGGCGGGCTTGGTCGCCCCGCAGGACGAGCGGAGCCGGCTTCGTCGGCTGGTGCGGTTCGTCGAAGGGCTGGCGATGCCGTTCGCGATGCAGTACTTCACGTATCGGCGGCTGTTCGGGCCGCAGGACCTGCCGCGTTTGTTCACGGAGGAGTTTCTGGCCGACGTGGAGGCGGATGCGCCGGCGAGGTGGTTCTGCGACTTGTACGAGGCGGGCGACTGGGAGGAGGAGGTGTCGCGCGCGCAGCGGCACGATGTGGCGACCTATCTGCCGGACGATCTGCTGGTGAAGGCGGACATCGCGTCGATGGCGGCGTCGCTGGAGCTGCGGTCGCCGTTTCTCGCCCACGATGTGATGGAAGTGGGACTGTCGCTGCCGGTGACGGACAAGATCGCGAGGGGCCGGGGGAAGGCGATCCTGCGGAAGGCGTTCACCGACCTGCTGCCGCCGAGCGTGTTCCGCCGGCCCAAGCGGGGGTTCGCCGTGCCGCTGAGCGACTGGCTGAGGGGCGAACTCCGGGAAGTGATGTCCGAGACGCTGATGGACAAGGGGCTTCAGCAGCGGGGGATCTTCCGCCGAGAAGCGCTGGCGGGGCTGATGAACGACCATCTCCGGGGCCGCGGGGATCACCGACACCGCCTGTGGGCGTTGATGGTTCTCACCCGCTGGTTTGCCCGCCAGGACTAGGGCCCCGGGTGTTCCACGTGGAACCCGGGGGCGCGGGCAGGGCGGCTTGGGCGTGGCCACGGCCGGGTTTTGTCTTGCAGGCCGCCACGCTGCGGGAGTATCCTCCTCCAAGAACACGGACTACGTTCCACGTGGAACACCGCGCCAGATCGCGGTGAGGGAAAGGAGTCCCGCGATGACTCAGCCGGAACAAACCCCGAACCCGAAACGACGCCTCGGCCGCGGCCTCTCGAGCCTGATCATCAATTCCGCCCCGTCCGCTGAGCCCGAGGGGGCCTATCAACCCGCCGGCGAGCCCGAGGCCCCCGGCGAATCGCCGGACGCGCCGCGCTTGCGCAGTCCCAGGAGCGTCACCTCCGTGGCGGTCTCTGAGATTTCGCCGAACCCCTACCAGCCGCGCCAGGACTTCGCCGAGGAAGACATGACTTCCCTCGTCGAGAGCATCCGCCAGCAGGGCATTCTTCAGCCGATCGTTGTGACGCCGCGGAGCGGGGAGGATGCGGAGCGGGCGTACGTCGTTGTCGCGGGCGAGCGGCGGCTGCGCGCCGCCAAGGAGGCGGGGCTGCCGGCCGTGCCGTGCATTGTCCGCGACGCGACGCCGCAACAGATGCTCGAATGGGCGCTCATCGAGAACATCCAGCGAACGGACCTGAACCCGATGGAGCGGGCGGAGGCGTACCGGCAGTACGTGGACCGATTCGAACTGACGCAGGCAGAGGCCGGCGAGCGGTTGGGCGTGCCGCGAGCGACAATCGCTAACTACTTGCGATTACTAGAGTTACAGAATTCTGTCCAAGAGCGCGTTCGCCAAGGCGAGCTGAGCTTCGGTCATGCCAAGGTGCTGGCCGCCCTCGTGGGGCGCGGGCAGGCGCAGCAAAACCTCGCCAAACGGACGGTTGAGCAGGGACTCTCGGTTCGCCGGCTGGAAGAACTGGTGGCCGAGGCGCTCGCGGCGGAAGGGGGCCGGCGACAGACGCACCGCAAGGCGAAGCCGCCGTACCTGGCGGACCTGGAAGAGCAGTTGACGCAGGCGGCGGGGACGCGGGTGGTGATTCGGCCGGGGCGGGCGAAGCACAGCGGGCGGATCGTCCTGGAGTACTACAGCCTGGAGGACTTCGATCGCCTGGCGGGGCTTCTGGGGGCGAAGCTGCAGGGCTGACGCCGGGTCCCGACGGTCAGCGGTCTTCCTTGGGGCGCGAGAGCTGCTCGAGGATCTTGAGGGTCGTATCGAGGATGTCGCGGATGCCGTCGGTGGTGTCCTTGCCGCCGGTGGCGAGCCCCTCGAGGAAGTCGGCGCCCAGGCGCCGGACCGTGTCGAACGGCAAGGGGACGACGCTCACCTGGTGCGGCTTGGCGTAGGTGCCCTCGACGCGGAAGCCCACCAGCCGAGTCAGCAGCGCGGTGCCGAGCTTGCCGAGGGTTCCCTCGAGCCGACCAAGCACCGGACTGAGCAGATCGCCGGGAACGAGGACGGCCGTGGCGCGGAAGGTCTTCTCACCCGTTCGCAAGAGGACTTCGTCGAGTTCGATCTTCGTGATTCCATGGCCGACGGTGGCCTCGGGGATCCGCACTTGGGAGCCCGCCACGGTGACCACGTCGGCGTCGAAGGTGGAGAGCATCTCGAGGCGCAGCGTCCGACCGAGGGCTTCGAGGATCTTGGTGGCCAGGGGAACGTTCCAAAGGTCGGCGTCGGTAACGTGGACATCGCCGTCGGCGCGGAAAGCATCGATTCCGGTGGCGTCGCCACTGAAGGTGAAGGCGCCCTTGAGTCGGCCGCGGGTCATGCCCGCGTCGGGGTCGAAGGAGCGGAGCAGTTCCGCGACGTCGAGGCCCGCGACGGTCACGCTGCCGGAGTACAGAAGTGGTTCCTTATCAACGGCTTGGGTTGCGGCCCGTCCGGTGATGGTGCCCTGACAGACCGTAGCGGAGATGCTGGAGGCGGTGATGTTACGGCCGTCGATTGTAAGCGGCGTGGAGAATCGCTCGACGGGCGGGCCCGACGAGGGAATGACCGTCCAGTGGGTCAGGGTGGCGGTGCCGTTGGGGGCGAGGGAGTTCGGATCGGCGAGGTCGCCGGTGAGCTTCACCTCGAGGTCGATCCCCCCGGTCGCCTCACGAATGGCGGTGACGCCGGCCCGCTCGAGGATGTAGGCGATGGTCTGCCTGTCGAGCAGTCCGTGGGCCGTGATGTCCGCGGCGAGGGCCCGCGGCTTCCAGCCGGGCAAGTCCACGTGCCCGCTTCCGCCGGCGCGGAGGCCGCCGACCCGCGCGGACACGTCGCGGAAAGCCAGGCGCCGGTCGGGGCGCAGGTGAAGCGTGCCGGAGAGATCCCGTACGGGCGGGGCGTCGGCGAAGTCGAGGCTCCACTGGCTCAGGTCCGCGGTGCCGGTGTACTGCAGCGAGGTCAGGTCGGCGGCGTCGCCGGAGAAGGACACGTCGGCGCGGAGGCCGCCGGAGGCCTGACGAACCGCGTCGATGCCGGCGCGCCCGAGCAGTTGAGCGGCGGCCTCGGGCGAGACGCGTCCGTCGAGCTTGAGGTCGGCCTTGAGGGCCCCCAACTTCCAGCCGGGCACGTCGAGCTGTGCGGTGCCGCTGGCGTGAAGGCCGTCAACCGTGACCGAGAGGTCGCGCAGCATCACTTGCCGGCCCTCAAGGGCGACCGTGGCGGACAGGTCGCGCAGCGGCGGGCCTTCGTGGAAGGCGACGTTCCATTGCTTCAGGTGGGCGGTGCCGCCGTAGCGGAGGCTCTCCTCGTCGGTGCCATGGCCGGCGAGGGTGACGTCGGCGTCGATCCGGCCGGCGGCGTCGCGCACCGCCGCCACATTCTCGGATTCGGCAAACAGCGCCAGGGTATCGAGATTCAGCGGGCCATGCACGTGGAGTTCGGCCCAGAATGCGCCCGGCTGAAGGGCGGCGGCGTCGAACGCGCCTTTCCCCGTGACGGTCAGGCCTGCGATGCCGGCCGAGAGGTCGGCGAACGTCGCACGCTGCCCCGCCAGCCTGATGGTGACGCCCGCCTGCTGCAGGGGCGGGCGCCCCGCCGGGGCCACCGTCCAGTCCGACAGGACCAGTTCCCCCCGGGCTTGCATGGCGTTGAGGTCCGCCAGGCTGCCCTCGGCGACGACATGGGCACGGAGATGTCCGGCGGCGTGGTCGAGGTGGCGCAGGTTGAGGGCGTCGAGCACGGCCGCCACGGCCTCGCGCGGAAGGTCCTGATCGACCCGGAGTTCGAGGCTCAGATCGCTCAGGGCGGCGCCGACCGTGCCCGCGATGATGGGTTTGTCGGATTCGCTGGTTGTGCGGAGGGCCAGCTGATAGTCCCCGTCCTCGCCGCTCTGGCGTTCCACGGCGAAGGCAAGGCCCTTCCAGATGACGGGTTGTCCGTCGGCGTACTCGGTTCCGACGGTGATCTGGTCGATTCTAACCGTTTGTAAATCCAAGTACTTATCGTAATCCACGGGCTCCTCTGCCGGCGGCGGCTTGCGGAAGGGCCAGACGGCGCGGCCGTCTTCCACGTGTGCGCGGAGGTCCACGTGGCCGACACGGACCCCCTGCAGCACCGGGCTGGCGGACGGCCAGTCGCCGAGCCGGAATTCCATTTCCCCCGTCTCCACCCACGTCCGCTGTTGGCGGTCGATCAGCCGCAGCGAGGCGATCCGCACGGGTCCGAAATAGCTGAACTCAACGTCGCCGACCTCGGCCGTGCCGTCCCAGACGTCCGCCAGCGACTTGCGGATCTCGCCGCGAATGATGGAGGGGATGATCCAGTACTGGCCGGCGACGAGCGCGGCCGCCACCAGGACGATCACGACGACGAGGATCCACAGGACGATCTTCCGGGCTCGCGCGGGGCGGGTTGTCATGGATGGCGGCTTCCTTTCGGCGGGCGGCGGGGCGCACTACAATTGTGTCCATGGCGCGTGCGCCTCGCAAGTCGGGTTGTCGTCTCATTCTACTCCGCGCGGCGGGCTGGGGCGTACTGGCGGCGCTGGTGGCGGGCTGCCCGGCCGTGCCCGACACGGAGGAGCCGGTCCGGCTGGACACGACGGGCGTCGAGCCCGGGGTGGACTACTCGGACCTGGCGGCCGTGGTGGAAGAGGCCTTCGTCCAGGATCGCAGCCTTCGCGAGTGTCACCTGATTATCCCCTACGCGGTGAACCGGAAGGCGGACCGGTTGGACGCGCAGCTCAAGCGTCTGGCGGTGACGGGCCCGACGGCGACGCCGGCTCTGCTGGCCACCGGGGAGGACCGGCTGGCGTATTGGTACAACGCGCGGGCGGCGTGGGCGTTGAAGCTGGCGATGCTGCACGGCCTGCCGGAGGAAATCGACTGCGCCGTGCTGAACACGCGGGCCTTCCCGCTCGACGGCCGAACGATGACCCTCCGCGAGATCGACGAAGTCCTCGCCCGCGACGACGATTGGCGGACGCTGGTCGCGTCGCCGGGGGTGCTGATGGGTCGGGCCTGTCTGCCCGAGCGTCCGTTCACGTCCGGCGACGTCCGCCAGCGCATCGCGAACCGCATCGAGCAGTTGATCGACGATGATCGACGGTTTGTCATCGACGTGGGACGTCGGGAGGTGCGCGTGCCGCGGGTGCTGTGGCGCTTCCGGCGGCGAATCATCGACGACTATCACGTCCGCTACAACACGCGCGGCGCAACGCTGACGACCGCCCTGCTGCCCTCCATGTCGGGCTCGCCGCTGCGGCGTCTCCAGGACGCTATCGGCTACCGATGCGTGCCGGCCCCCCCGTGCAAGAGGATCGCTCGCGAGGAGTGAGCCCCTCAGCCGGCGAGGATTTGCCTGGCCTTTTCGAGGTCGGCGACCTTGAACACGGCGATGTTGCGCTTCACGTCGATGCCGGCCGTGCAGTAGGCGTAGAGGATGTTCACGCCGCCGTCGGCCAGCATCCTCGCGACTGCCGCGAACCCGCCCGGCGTGTTGCTCATGTCGAGGACGAGCACGTCGGTCTCGGTCCAGCGGTCGTGTTCCTTCCCGAGGACGGCGCGGACGGCGTCGGGGTCTTCGGAGACGATCCGCAGCACGCCGCTCTCGCCCGAATCGACGAGGCAGAGGGCCTCGAGGTTCACCTTCGCCTCGCCCAGGGCCGTGGTCAGCCCCGCCAGCACGCCGGGACGGTTCACCAGGAAGATCGAAAACTGCGTCTGCACGTGCATCGCGCGTTCCTTTCGTGTCCGTTTGCGCCGCGCATCGTACCGCCCGCCCGCGGAACGGGCAACCGCAAGTCGCGCTTCGGCGCGGCTACTCCTTGCCGGGGACGGGGTAGATCACCCGGTCGCCCACCTGCGGGGGCGAGGCGGCCTCGAGGATGAGCCCGGCCGCCTCCGCGGCCGCCACCGTGTCGATTCGCAGGTACCCGACGAACCGGTTGCCGCTGACGACGGCCATCTTCATGCCGGTGAGGACGCCGTGACTGCGCCCGATGTTGATGCTGGCGAGTTCGCCGCGGACGGCCGTGATCCGCCCGATCATGCTGCGCTCGAGCAGGCCGGGAACGCCGGCGATCTCGCCGCCGGCGCGATAGGCGGAGGCATCGCCGACCGGGCCGCCGACGGGGACAACGCGGTCGCCGGGGTGCAGAGGCCCGGCGGCGTCGAGGACGATGCCGGCGGCGCTTCGCGGCTCTACCACTTCGATGAACAGATGCCCGATGAGCTTCCCGTCGCGCGTGATGGCGAACTTCGACCCGCGCTCCACGCCCTGGGCGGCGCCCAGATTGATGCTGGCCAGGTCGCCCTTCGTGGCGGTGATGCTGCCTTGGCGCTGCCGGCCGAACTCGCGGACGGCCGGGCCGCCGGCGGGCGGGCCTATCGCCGAGCGCCCGTTCTCGCCCGGCGCGGCCGCGACCGGGGCGCCGGGCTTCTCGGTGCAGCCGGCCGGAAGCAGTGTGAGGGCCAGCGCGAGGGCGACATGCGGGGATTCGAGGGTAGTCATGGCGTTTCCCTTCGCTAGCGAGCGCCCAGCGGGCGAGCGCGCCCGGGCATGATACCGCGCCGGCGGGGGCGGCGTCAGGGTTTCGGCCGGCGGGGAGGTCGGCTAGAATGGCCGACATCCGGGACGGGCCTGCCGCCGCGTAGTTCGGGCAATAGGCCCCTTCGCCCGGCGTTAAGCGGGATGACGTGATGGAAGCCGAGCGGCTTCGCGCCATGATTGCGTCGGCAAAGGCCGGGCAGGCCGAAGGTTACGAGGCGCTGCTCGCGCACTATGGCCCACGGCTGTACGGGTACTTCTTCCGCAGCACCCGCAGCCACCATGACGCCGAGGACATGCTTGGGGAACTCACGTTGCGGCTCGTGCGCACGTTGAAGCGGTACGATGAGCGGGGCCGCTTCGAGCCTTGGCTGTTCCGGATCGCCGCGAACATGATCCGGGACCGAATCCGCCGGCGAAAGGCGAACCCGAAGCCCGTCAGCTTGTCGGTCGAGGGGGCCGGCGGGGACGCCATGGTGGACCGCTTGCCCGGCGCGGCCCGCCCGGTGGATGCCGGGATGCTGGCGGCGGAGGCGTCGGAAGAACTGAACGAGGCGCTGGACAAGCTGGACGCGACGACGCGGGAGATGATTCTGCTGCGTCATTTTGGGCAGATGAGCTTCAAGGAAATCGCCGAACTGTTTGAATGCCCCCTCGGCACGGCGCTGGCGCGCGTGCACCGAGGGATCAAGGCCCTCCGGCGAGTGATGGGTGGCACCGATGAACGTGCTGAAGGATGAGGGTTACGAACGAGTCGCCCGGTGGCTCGACGGCGACGGCCTCGCGCTGACGGCCGAGGAGCGCGCCGTCGCCGAGGAACTGCGGCGCGACGAATCCGCCGTGGGGAGTCTGCTCGACACCCCGCCCCCGGGCCGCGCCCTGGACCGCGCGCGCCGACGGGCCAACGTGGCGCTGAAGGGGCGGGTTCCACGGTGGCGCGTCGGCCTGTTGGGGGGCGCTGCGGCGGCCGCGGCGGCCGCGCTGGTGGCCATCGTGCTGTTCCCCGCTCCCGAGCCGCCCCCCACGCGGATCGCGGCCAACCCGGCGCCGCGAACGACCGGCACCGCGTTTCTGGCGGCGCTGAATGCCCTCGCGACGGAGGATGAGATCGACACGCTCGCGGGCGACCTGGACGAGATCGCCGCCGACATCGTTCTGACGGCCCGCCCCGAACTGCACGATCCGGTCATGGACGTCCGGATCGACATGCTGGAGCGGGAGATTGACGAAGTGTACGATGCGCTGGCCTGGCCGAGCGAAGGCTGAGGCCGACTGCTGAAGGAATGCAACATGTCGAGATTGGTCATCGTCGCATGGGTTGCGGTGTCGTTGTGTCTCCCGATTGCGTCTGCCGAGAACGGCGCCGGCAGGGAAGGACCGGGCGATTCGGGCGGCTCGGCCGACGGCGGCCTGAGCGAGCAGCAGAAGGCGGAGCTCCTGCAGTTCCTCAAGCGCGGCTGGCCGGACCGATACAAGCTGCTCGAGGACCTCAAGAAAGACAGTCGGCGCACCTACGAGCGGTCGCTGAAGCACTACTGGAAGTTCTACCGCCGGTGGAAGGGCACGCCGCCCGAGGTCCAGAAGGCCTGGATCACGATGACGGAGTCGCGCGTGAAGGCGTGGAGGCTGGTCGAGAAACTTTCCGGGGCCGGCCAAGGCGAACGGCCCGGCATCCTCAAGGATCTGCACAAGGCCGTCGGCGCCCAGGTCGATGCGGAGGTGGTCTGGAACCAGTACCGCCTGGCGCGTCTCGAGAAGCGCCTCGAGGAACTCCGCGCGGAACTCAAGCAGCAGGCGGAGAAGCGCAAACAGGTGGTCGAGCAGCGCGTTGAGGACCTGCTCGAGGAGGCCAGGAGCGAGGCCGAGGCCGGCGCCGACGAGCCGCAGCGCCCCACGACTCGTCCTGCGGGGTCGCAGTAGCCGGCCTAAGATGACGCGGCGGAGGGGACCGGGTTCGCGTCGGCCGGCGAGGCGCCGCGCGGCGGGTCCCGCGGCAGAATTGCCCGCATCCCCCGCCTGAAGGATTTCGCGCATGTCCACAGATGGTGTGATCCCTGCGCTCGACGGCGACCGGGCATTCGGCAGCGACGTGGTGGACCGTGTGCGCGCCGCGGGGAACGTCTGGGCGCTGCCGGGCGGCGAACTGCGGCTGCCGCGGGCGTTCGGCTTCTGCCGGGGCGTGGAACGGGCGCTGGAGATGCTCCAGGAGGCCGTCGCGCAGGCCGACCGCAAAGGCGAACGGCTGTTCCTGCTCGGACAGATCATCCACAACCCGTGGGTCAACGAGCACTTCGCGCGGCGCGGCGTGCGGATCCTGGCCCGCGAGGACCTCGACCGGCTGTCCGATTTCGTCGGCCCCGACGACTGTGCCGTCATCCCCGCTTTCGGCGTCACGCCCGACGTCGAGACGCGCCTCGCCGACATCGGCTGCGACGTGATCGACACGACCTGCGGCAACGTGCATCGCCTGTGGGCCTGGGCGAAGCGCGCCGTCGCCGACGGCCGCGGCGTGCTGATCTTCGGGCGCCCGCGACACGACGAGACCATGGTCACCAAGTCGCGCCTGGCGGCCGCCGGGGGCGCCTATGTCGTCGTCAGCGATGTGGAGCAGGCGCGCATGTTCTGCGAGTTGGTCACCGGCGAGCTGCCGGCCGGGCGGTTCCCGGAGGTCTTCGGCCCGGAGGCGACCAACGCCGACTCGCCGGCGCCGTTCGCGCGGCTCGCCCAGGTCAGCCAGACCACGATGCTCTATGACGAGACCATGCGGATTCGCGAACTCGTCCGCGAGGCGTTCGAGCGGCAGTTCGCCGCGGGGGGCGAGCAGCGGCTGCTGTTCGAGCCGACCGTGTGCCGCGCGACGCAGGACCGCCAGCAGGCGGCCGTTGAGCTGTGCCGCGAGGGGCTCCATCTCGCCGTGGTCGTCGGCGGGTTCGGCTCGTCGAACACGCGCCATTTGCACGAGGTGGCGCGCCAGTACGTCCCGGCCGTGTTCATCGAAGATGCCGACGCGATCCGCTCGTCGCGCGAGGTGGTGGCGTTCGATCCTGAGACGGAGGGAGCGCAGGTGGTCCCGACGTGGCTGCCGGAGGTCCGCCCCGCGCGGATCGGCGTTCTGGCGGGCGCCTCCAGCCCCGAGGTCGTCGTCGGACAGGTCCTCGAACGCCTCGCGGGGTTCCTCTCGTAGGGCAGGCCAGGCACGGCACGCGGCCTCGCGTGCGACTACAGGGGGAACCATGAGGACGGTCGGAACGTCATCCGGGCTGACTACTCGGTCGAATGGCTTGGGGAAGAGCAGTTCCAGCGTGAATTGGACCGACCCGTGAACGCGGAATTCGCGGCCGCGCTGCGAGAGGCCGAGGGGCCGTAACGCCGCTCCGTGGGCTTCCCTCTGGCGCAGCACAAGCCCCGCGCGAAATCTGCGCAATCTGCGGTTCGGGCCCTCAGCGGGCGGAGACGATGCCGCGGCGGATGGCGAACTTCACCAGGTCGGTCTTGTTGTGGAACGCCAGTTTCCGCATCAGGTTCGACCGGTGCGTGTCCACCGTCTTGACCGCCAGGTTGAGTTGCGAGGCGATCTGGGGGTTGGTGTTGCCCTCCGCGATCAACTGGAGGACCTGCCGCTCCCGCGTGGTGAGCTGCTCGTACGCGTCGCTGCTGCCCCGGCTGATCCGCTCGAGAATGCCCCTCGGGATTCCGGGGCCGAGGAAGAGCTTGCGGGCTGCCACCGAGCGGACGGCGGCCGCGAGTTGTCCGGTCGCGGCTTCCTTCAGCAGATACCCGTTCGCGCCGTAGTCGAGCGCCCGCGCGATGAACTGCTCGTCGTCGTACATGGTCAGGATGAGCACGGAGGCCGTTTCGAGCCTTCGGGACAGTTCCCGGCAGACGTCGAGCCCGTTGAGCCCCGGCATCATGATGTCCAGGATGACCACGTCGGGCTCGTGCTTCAGGACCTGTTCGACGACGTCGAGGCCATCGCCGCATTGCCCGACGACCTCTATCCCCGGCTCGCGCGCCAGCAGTGCCGCCAAGCCTTCGCGCACCATAACGTGATCGTCGGCCAAGAAAACCCTGATCTCTTGCTCGCCCATTTCCCTGTACACCCCAGACTGATGATGGGCAGGTCTTTCCGCGTAGCGCATTACCGCCCCTGGCGGAGGAACCGCCCGCAACAGCACCCTATCACTATACGCACTGCTCGGCAAGGCCCGCAAGGAAAATCCGGTCAGGGGAATACCTTAAGTCTATTGAGGCAAGAGGCTTGCGCGCCAGACGCTTCTATGGGCATCGCGTTCTGCAAGATGTGAGCCCCGCTGATGTTACGGTCCTCGCGCCTGCGGTGGCGCGACCGGCGTTCAACTGGGGACGCGGTCAGGAACCGAAAAATCCCGAAAATCGGCTGACTCCAGATCAGTCGAAGAACGCGCGAGCCCGGCTGAACAGGAGTTGTCCATCCGCCCGCTCCACGCCCCCGCGCGTCCAGCGCGGGTGGTGCGTGACGTCGATGAACCGCTCCGGGTGCGGCATCAACCCCATCGCCCGGCCCGTCGGGTCGCACAGCCCGGCCACGTCGTCGATGCTCGCGTTCGGGTTCACCGGATAGCCTCCGGGGCGCCCTGTGGCGTCGACGTACCGCAAGGCTACCTGGTCGCTCTGCCGGAGAGTCTCCAGCACGCCCTCATCACGTGGCACGAACTTCCCCTCCCCGTGAGCGACCGGCAGCGTGATGACCTCGCCTTTGGGCAGGAAGACACACTTGTCGGAATCGGCGCGGAGATAGACCCAACGCTCCTCGAACCGGCCGGAATCGTTCCACGCCAGCGTCACGTCGCGACCGGCCCGCTTCGGCTCCACGTGCCCCCACGGCAGCAGGCCGCTCTTGATCATCACCTGGAACCCGTTGCAGATGCCGAGGACGAGCTTGCCGGCCGCCAGGAAGGCGTTCAGCGGCTCGCCGAGACGGTACAGCATCTGATTGGCGAGGATCTTCCCCGCGGCCACGTCGTCGCCGTAGCTGAAGCCGCCCGGGATGACCAGAAACTGAAACTCCCGCAGGCGCTTGGGGTCTTCCATCAGCCGGTACACGTGGATGCGCTCGACGGCGAAGCCGGCCTGCTCCAGCGCATACTGCGTCTCCCGGTCGCAGTTCGTCCCGGCCGTGCGGAGCACGATCGCCCTCGGGTCACTCATAGCGCCACACCACCACAAAGGTCACAGGAACACAAAGGCCACGAAGTATCTACCAGAGAACCCCCGCTCGATGCAAAGAGCTTCGCCTCCGGGGACGCACGAGTTCCGGTGGGCCGGTCGGTTCGCCATCCGCTTCCAGTGCTCTTCGTGACCGGCTCAGTGATTGAAGTGCCGCGTGCCCGTCAGGACCATGGCCAGCCCCAGTTCGTCTGCGCGGGCGATGACGGCCTCGTCCTTCTTGGCCCCGCCGGGCTGGATGACGGCCGTGGCGCCGGCGTCGCGGGCCCAGTCGAGGCTGTCGGCGAACGGCAGGAACGCGTCGGACGCCATCACGCAGCCGCTTGTGTCAAACGCGCCGCCGCCGTAGGCCTGGGCGATACGGGAGGCAAGGAACGCGGAGGTCACGCGGCTCATCTGCCCCGCGCCCGCGCCGAGCAGGGCGAGGTCCTTCGCCAGGACGATCGCGTTCGACTTGACGTGCTTGCAGACCAGCCACGCGAACCGCAGGTCGGCCATCTCGCGGTCGTCGGGGGCACGCTTCGTGGCGACGCGCCACTGGTCCTCATCAAGGCCGAGGACGTCGCGGTCCTGGACGAGCAGCCCGCCGACGACGTACTTGACGGCTCGCCCGTCGCCGCGTTCGGCCGTCAGGGGGCCGGTCTCGAGCAGGCGGACGTTCGGCCCCCACCCCTTGCGTTGGCGGATGACCTCGACCGCGCCGTCCTCGAAGCCCGGGGCGATGATGATCTCGGCGTAGAAGCCGCCGGCGCCGCGCGGTTTGCCCCAGCGCGCGTAGGTTTCGACGATCGCCTGGGCCAGGGCCGTCGTCACCGGGTGGTTCACCGCGACGATTCCGCCCATGCAGGCGTTCACGTCGCCGAAGTACGCCTTGCGGTAGGCCTCGACCAGGTCGTCGTCGAGCGCGCAACCGGCGGGGTTCGCGTGCTTGATGATCGCGACGGCCGGTCGATCGAACTCCTTGACCAGCTCCAGCGCGCCGTTGGCGTCGAAATAGTTGTTGAACGAGATCGGCTTGCCGCCCAGGAGCCGGGCGCGGGCGACGCACGGCTCGTCGCCGCCGGGGGCGGCGTAAAACGCGGCCTGCTGGTGAGGGTTCTCCCCGTAGCGCAGGTCGCCGGCCTTGCGGTAGCTCAGCGCCAGCCGTTCGGGGAACCGCTCCCCGAGCTGCCCGGCGAGGTACGCCGAAATCGCGCTGTCGTAATGGCACGTCAGGGCGAACGCCTGCCGGGCCAGCTTCCGCCGCAACTCAAAGGTGACCTGCCCGTCATTGGCCCGCATCTCGTCGAGGACCAGATTGTACTGCGCGGCGTCCGTGACGACGGTGACGTATCGGTGGTTCTTGGCGGCCGCGCGCACCAGCGTCGGGCCGCCAATGTCGATCATCTCCAACGCGTCCTCCGGCGTGCATCCCTCCTTCGCGACCGCCTGTTCGAACGGGTACAGGCTGACGCACACCAGGTCGATCGGCTCCAACCCGTACTTGTCGATGTCCGCCTGGTGCTCGGGGTCGTCACGCAGGGCGAGAATCGCGCCATGCACCTTGGGATGCAGCGTGACGACTCGGTGGCCGAGCATGGCCGGGAAGCCGGTCACCTCGGCGATGTCGCGGACCGGCACGCCCGCGTCGCGGACGGCCCTGGCGGTTCCGCCCGAAGAGAGGATCTCCACCCCCATCTCGGACAGGGCGCGGGCGAACTCGGCGATGCCGGACTTGTCGAAGACGCTCAGCAGAGCGCGGCGGATACGCGTGTTCACGGGCGGACTCCCTTCCGGGCGGCGGCTAGTCGAGTCCCTTGCGGAGCACGTCGAGGGTCATCCGCTCGCTGGAAGCCGGCCGGAGGCAGTACACGCGCCCGTCTCGGGTGGCGGCATAGAGGGCGTCGGCCGTGGTGTTCGCCACGAACAGATCGAACTTGCGCAGCGGGATGCGTTCGGTCAGCTCGCCGGAGCCGGCGTCGAGCACCTGGAGGTCGCCGTGGGCGTCGAGCAGGTACACCGAGTCGCCCAGCACGCCCAGGACGCGCCGGCCCTCGGGCTTGGACCACAGCATCGCCCCGCTGCCGATGTCGATGGCGTAGAAGGAGTCGCCGCGGGCGTACTGGAAGACCATGTGCCGCGACACCTGGACCGGATCGACCAGCGGTTGGCGCGCGATGAAGGGCTCCCAGATTTTCTCGCCGCTGAACGGGTGGAACGCGTAGAGCCGTCCGTCCTCGCAAGGCACGTAGCAGCCGCGGCTGCCGGCCTCGAACTCGGTCACGACCGACCCGCCGAGTTCCTGCGTCCAGATCTTCTCGCCGAGTCCGGCGACTTTCGTGCAGTAGAACTTGTGGTCCTCGCTGGCGACGAACAGGTGCTCCTCGGCATACACCGCCGGCGCGGTGATCAGCGACTCGGTCTGCTTCTGCCACACCGTCACGCCGTGACGCAGCCCGATGCACAAGTAGCGCCCGCTGACCCCGCCGTAGTAATAGTTCACCCCGTCGCTCGCGCCGCCGCCGTTGGCCGGGTGGCCCAGCGGCACGTTCCGCATCTCGCCGCCGTTGCGGCGGTCGAGAACGATCAGCCGATCGATGGTGTTCAGAATGACCGCGTCGAACGTGACCTCCTGCCGGCCGTCCCGGAACTCCACGGGGAGCGTCACCGGGACGGGCGGGTGCCACGGGCGAAAGACCGGCTCGTCCTGCCGTTCGGTGACGAGGTAGCTCCATCGCGGCAGCCCGCGCTTGGCGTCGAGGGCGATCAGGCGCTGCCGGTCCGTCATCAGATACAGGTTGCCGCCGAGCAGGTAGGTCTTCCGGACGACTTCCCCGTCGTCGAGATCGGCCTGGGCTTCCCAGTAGTACTGCAGGCTTGTCCCGTCGAGTACCGGCGGTTCGAAGGGCCCCGCGGAGGGGGCGCACCCGCCGGCGGCAAGCAGTAGCGAGACAACGGCAACGGTCGCGACACAGTAGCGCATGGCTGACTCCTCGAATCCGTGTGCGAATGGGCGGCGCGGGGGCCGCAGGTTCAGGCGGCCCGGCCGCCGGGGACTATTCCAGCTTCACGTAGTCGCCGAGCCGGACCTCGTGCCGGCCCTCAAAGTCCCGGAGCCGCTGGATGCGCTCCAGGTCGTCGGCGATTCGGTGGGCGAGACGGAAGATGTAGGGCCGGCCTTCCAGGCGGGCCTTCAGGTCGGTCACCATCTCGTCCCAGTCGTCCTCGTACAACTCGCGATTCAGGACGACCAGCATCCTTTCTTCGCTGGTCAGGCCCTGGACGAACTCCTCAACGGCCTGCCGGACGTCTCCCGGGACGGAAGCCACGTCACCCACCTCATGCCTGAGGAGGCGCACCCGCCGTCGTGCCGGTCCGAGCGCCTCCGGGGCGTCAATCTACGCGGCCACAAGTTCCTTTGCAACCGGATTCTCCGGGCGGAGGCCCCGGCGCGCTTGGGGGGTCGCGCTGCGCCGGTGGCGCTGACGATTCGACACAGAGGTCCAGAGGAAAGCAGAGAAGAGACAGCGGGACCGATATCTGCCGTCGGCCCGTGTCCCCGGATGCGCCGGCGCGCGGCGTCCGGTAGTCTCTGCCGTTCTCTGGGCCTCTGTGTCGCATCGCTTCACGCCCGGCGCTCCGTGCACCTCGGGGCCTCGCTGCGCGAAAATCGCCTTGCAAAGACACAAGAGCGCCCGCAGAATAAGCCGATGCGTTGCGAGCGGCGGCGTAGCTCAGTTGGCAGAGCAAGGGATTCATAAGCCCTGGGTCACTGGTTCAAGTCCAGTCGCCGCCAATCTGGGCTGCACCGGAGCGCCGGCGAAACGGACGCACGACGGCGCTGCAACGCCGAAACCGAAGACGCCCGCGTCCGGCGCGGAAAACCGATTGTTCGTCACGAAGGAGACTTCCTGATGTTGGAACCCTTGGCAGCGTCCTGGTACCGCACGAGATTCCTGTGGGTCCTCGAGGTTTGGCAGCTTCCGCTGATCCTTCTGCTGGTCGGGCTGATCCTGTACTGGCGGCACATGCGGAACAAGCAGGTCTAGGACCGCGGCGGGCCCCGCGCCCGCTCGGAGCTCCTGTGCATCGCGGCGCTGTCGTGCCGGCGCGCTCCGGCGCGACAGCGCTGTTGTCAGCAGGCCCCCCGCCGATTCCGGCAGCCCGCATGTGGCCATGAGCGAACCGGACGTCAAGCCGGTGTACGTGCTTCACGGCAGTGACGGCTTTCTCCTCGATGCCCACCGCCGCGAATTGGTCGCACGCATCATCGGCGACGCCGACCCCCAGGTCGCCGTCAGCAACTTCGACGCCGACGCGCCCGTCGCCGACGTACTGGACGAACTCCGCACCGCGCCCTTCCTCGCGCCCCGACGCGCCGTCATCGTCCGCGACGCCGATTCCTTCCTCTCCCAGCACCGGAAGAAACTCGAAGGCTTCTTCACCAAGCCCCCGCCCTCCACCGCCAGCCTGATCCTCATCGTCCGCGTGTGGAAGAGCACCGCCAAGCTCGAGAAGCGCCTGCTCCAGATCGGCGAGAAGATCGAGTGCTCCGTGCCCGAGAAGGGCAGCCTCCGCGGCTGGCTGCAGAAGGCGGCCGGCAAGCGCGGCAAGAGAATCGCTCCCGACGCGGCCGAGCTGCTCGAGCAGTGGGTCGGCCGGGCCTACGGCACGCTCGACGCCGAAATCGAGAAGCTCTCGCTCTACGTCGGCGACCGCGACACGATCACGCTGGCGGATGTCTCGGCGCTGGTGGTGGCGTCGGCCGGGCCGCAGGCGTTCGCGCTGACCAACGCCATCACCGAGGGCGACGTGCCGGCCGCCCTCGACGCCCTCGGCGGCATGCTCAACCTCCGCGGCGAGGAGTTCAAGACGCTCGGCATGCTCTCGTGGCATTTGCGCCGGGCACTGAAGGCCAAGCGCGCGCTCGACGCCGGCGGCCGGATGGGCATCCCCCTGCCGCCGGATCGACGGGCCGCCTTCGGCAACTACCTGCGCCGCCGGCCGCTCGAGCGGTTCCACCAGGATTTCCGCCGCGTGCTGCGTGCGGACCTCGGCATGAAGACGGGCGCCGCCCCGCGGGGGACGCTGCAGGAACTCGTCATCGCCCTTTGCTCGTAGCAAGGATCAACGCGGATGAACACGGATGCTGCCGCTGTGGTGTTGAGGGGCTGCTTCAACTTCCATCGCCATCTGTGTCTGTCTGTGTTCATCTGCGGCCGGGCTGTGCCGTGGGCCCGCCCGAGACGGAGAGAAGCGGTATGACCGCACGGCGGGAACGGCCGCTGCGTGACGAGGAGGGCCCCGACGAGGCCGACGCCGACCTGCTCGACGACGCCGACGACACGGCCACCATCGAGTGCCCGCACTGCGGGGCCGAGATCTACGAAGACGCCCAGCGCTGCCCGCATTGCGGACAGTATGTCTTCTCCGACGCCGACCTCGACCTCCCCGCCCACCGCTCGCCCTCCTGGGCCTACGTCCTCCTGCTCGCCGCCCTCGCCGCCCTGCTGTGGCTGCTGCTCCGCTGACGGCCCGCGGCGCGTGAACTCGTGAATTCGTTGACTGGTTAGCTGGTTGACTCGGAGAAGCCCGGCCGCGGGGCCGGGGCACCGTCTTCGCGCCGGGCGCGGCGCTTGACGGAACGCCGGCGCCGCGATCAACTGGGGACTCTTCGGGAGACGCCCATGCGTTTGACCTTCGACCCCCGCGCGGCCGTCGGCTACAAGAGCCCCTCGCAAGTCGTCCGCCGCCTCACCGAACACTGGTTCGACGAGAACATGTACTGCCCCGCCTGCCCGGCACGGGGTCTGCGCCGCGAACAGGACAACACCCGCGTCGTCGATTTCGTCTGCCCCGAGTGCGGCGCGGAGTTCCAGCTCAAGGCGAAGGGCGGGTCGTTCGGCAGGAAGCTGCGCGATGCGGCATGGGCGCCGATGATGGAGCGTATCCGCGCAAACCGGTCGCCGCACTTCGCTTTCCTCCGGTACAGTCGTGACGACTGGCGTGTGCTGGGGCTGATGCTCGTGCCGGGGCATTTCGTGACGCCCAACATCATTGAACGTTGCAGGCCGCTGGCGCCGACGGCGCGACGGCCCGGGTGGGTCGGATGCAACATCCTTCTGCCGCGGATTCCCGCCGACGGCAGGCTTCACGTCATCGATGAGGCGCGGCAAAGAGACCCGAAGGCCGTTCGCGCTGACTGGCGACGCTTCGCGTGGCTTGCGGAGCAGCAAGCCGAGGCGCGGGGGTGGGTGACGGACGTGCTACGGTGCATCGAGGGTTTCCGGGGGCGCGCGTTCCGCCTGGATGAGGTCTATGAATTCGAGCCCGAGCTGTCGGCCCTTTACCCCCGCAACCGGCACGTTCGGCCAAAGATCAGGCAACAGCTTCAGGTCCTCCGCGACCGGGGCGTTCTGCGTTTCCTGGGTCGCGGTCGGTACGAGTTTGTCTGACTCCGCCTGCTGGCCGAGCACTTCGCGCGCCCACCCAAGCCACGTCAGCAGCGTTTGCGCGCGGCGCTCGCACGTTGTTCCGGATATCGGCGTACAGCCCGCCAGCATGGCGGCGACGCGCCGGCGCTGGCCCCGGTCCGTACGCACCCCCTTGATCTTGCGGAGGGCGAGCTGGACAAGGGGGAAGTTGAGAATAGCCCTCGCGAGAGCCTGACGGCGCGCATGAGGCGTTCCTGTGCCCGCTTTCCGCCCGAGGCGGGTCAAGACGGGGCCGTCGGCCGACGATACGAGCAGGCCCAGTGTTCGCAGCGCGTGCCGGTAGTAGTGAACCTGCCGGTGCGTGATGCCAAGCCGGGCCGACTGTGCGGGTACGTCTGCCAGGCCGGCGCCAAAGAGCCTGACGAGTTCCAGCATTCGATCGGGGTTGTCCGCCTGTGGGACACCGATGCACCGACGCTGGGAGAGGAAAAGATACTCGGCGAGCCGGTCGATTCCCAATGCGTTGCGCGTCATCCTCGCGGCGGCGATTGCGGTGGTGCCGGCGCCGACGAAGGGGTCGAGGACGGCGTCGTCCTCGTCGCTGGCGGCCGCGATGATCCGCTCCAGCAGGGCGAGCGGCTTCTGCGTCGGGTGTTTGCCGAAGACCTTCTCGGCCTTGCCCGGCGGGTCGATGGACCAGACGCTCTTCATCTGCTTGCCGTGGTTGAGGCGCTTCATGAGGGCGTAGTTGAACTTGTGGCGGCACTTGCGGTCGCGCCCGGCCCACAGGAGGGTCTCGGTGGCGTGCGTGAAGTAGCGGCACGAGAGGTTCGGCGGCGGGTTGGGCTTCACCCAGGTGATGTTGTTGAGGATCTTGTAGCCGAGTTCGTCCATGCAGCAGCCGACGATGTGGATGATGTGGCTCGTGCCCGAGACCCAGATGGAGCCGTTGGGCTTGAGCACGCGCCGGCACGCGGCGAGCCAGTCGCGCGTGAAGTCGTAGTTGCCGCGGAAGCCGCGCGAGCGGTCCCACTTGCCCTTGTTGACCGACACCATCTTGCCGGCGTGGCACGTGATGCCGCCGTTGGACAGGAAGTACGGCGGGTCGGCGAAGATGAGGTCGAACGACTCTTCCGGCAGGCGCGGCAGCAGGTCGAGGCAGTCGCCCTGGTAGAGAACGACGCGGCCGTCGGCGGCGACGAAGTACGGGCGCTCGCCTTGCGGCGCGGGCAGCGAGGCGGCGGGGTCTGGCGGGTCTCCCGGCATGGGGGCGATCCTTGATCGCCCGGCCGGGCGAGATCAAGATCATTCGGGGGAGGGCCGGGGAATACCGAACAAGGAACAACGAATATCGAATGTCGAAGTGAACAGCCAGGAACCGCTCCGCGTTCTCGGCGTCCTCCGCGTTGAGCATCGGGTCCATCCGGTTATCCCGTCAAAACTTTTCTTCCGGCCGGGGCGGAATTCTCTTGCAATCAAGGCCGAGAGTTGTATAGCCATGATATATCCACCGCCCGTCTGAGGCGCGGTGTGCTCTTTGGCAAGCGAACAGCGGCGGCGACAACCGGTGAGACGGGATACGGTGCGACTGAGGACGGCCGGTGGGACCGAAACAGGGCATGCGGTCCTGGGGTATCCGGCCGAGGGTCGTTCCCTCAGGCCACAGGCCACAGGCCTCAGACCTTGCGGAAAACTATGTTTCCCCCTTCCCAGCGCTAACGTTGGGCGGTTCTGGAGGGCCAGAAATCGCGCAAGCCCTTGTAAAGCGTCGGCTTATGCGAGAATAGCGCATGGCAGAAGATGGCAGCGGACGGACATGGTGGGATTTGGCGGGAAACGGAAGGAAGCGAAGAGAAATGGTGCGCAACGGAAGGAAATGGAGGGCGCAGGAATGCAGCGTTGCGACGGTTCGGTGCTTCTGCCGGACGCCATGAATAGCACGATCAGCGAGATCGGCGGAATCCCTATGGGACAGGTCTGCGGTTCGCGATTGGGGATATGCGATTCGCCGCCTAGCTGTACTCCCACAGCTCGTCCGGCACGTCGTCGGCCGGGTCGGGCGGAGCGGGCTTCGGCGCCGAGAACTCATCCTGCACGATGCCGATATCGGGCAGGGCCTTGATGAACGCGCGGCCGTACGGCTTCGTCGCGATGCGGTGGTCGAGCACGACGACGATGCCCGTGTCGGTCGTCGAGCGGATGAGCCGGCCGAAGCCCTGCTTGAATTTGATGACGGCCTCGGGGAGTTGATAGTCGGTGAACGGATTGCCGCCGGATTCGCGGATGGCGTCGATGCGGGCCTCGATGAGCGGATCGTCGGGCACGGCGAACGGCAGCTTGGTGATGATGACGTTGCGGAGGGCCTCGCCGGCGACATCGACGCCCTGCCAGAAGCTCATGGTGCCCAGCAGCACGCTTCGCCCGTGGGAGCGGAAGCGCTTGAGCATGGCGGTCCGGCGCAGCCGCCCGCCCTGGGCGAGCAGCTCGTAGTCCTCGCGCTCGCAGAACTCTTCGATCGCGTCGGCCATCGCCCGGAGCATGGCGTAGCTGGTGAACAGGACGAAGCATCGGCCCTCGGTCTTGCGGACGTAGTGGGCGACGGCGCGGGCGGCCGCCGGCACGAACGCCTTCAACTGGTTCGGGTCGCCGAGCCGCGTCTCGACGTAGAGCTTCGCCTGCTTGCGGAAGTTGAACGGGCTGGCGAGCAGCAGCTCGCGGCCCTCGTCGAGGCCGAGCCGACGGCGGATATGGTCGAACCCGTGCCGGCCGCCGCGGGCCGTCGCCAGCGTGGCGCTCGTCAGCACCACACTGTTGAGTTCGTCGAACACGCGCTGGCGGAGAACGGGCGAGACGTCGATGGGCGATCCGGACAGGCCGACAACCGTCCGGCCGCGGGCCTTGCGCCGCTCGACCCAATACGCGTACGACTCGTCCGCCTGGGAGATCAGCGCGTTGAGCGCGTCGGCCGTCTCGCGGCAGCGCTGCTCGTAGGCGAGCACATCGAGCGCCTGCGGGTCGTCGCGGCGTTGTTTGCGGAGGTCGGCGAGGCGGCGGGCGAGTTCGTTGAGCGCGGGCGTCAGCGGGTTCGGCACGACGTCGGCGTGGCGGACCCGGCCGTTGCGGGCGACGTCGGGCTCGCGGGCGGCGGCGAGGGAGCCGAAGAAGCCGTCGGCCGCCCGGTCGGCGGCGCGGACGGCGGCGATGGCGTGCTTGGCCTCCATGAGCGCCAGCAGGCCGCGGTTGGTGCGGTCGTTGTAGAGGCCCTGCAGGAGGAACTGGACGGATGACGACGCGACGGACTTGCCGAAGTGGTCGCCGGCGACGCCCTCGAGCGTGTGGGCCTCGTCGAGCACGGCGAGGTCGTACCGGCCCAGCAGTTCCGCCTGCTCCGCGACGAGGGCGAGGTCGGAGAAGAACAGCGCGTGGTTGGCGACGACGATGTTCGCGCCCTGGAGGGCCTTGCGGGCGGCTTGGTAGTGGCAGTGTCCGTACTGTGAGCACTTGCGGCCGCGACAGAGGCCCTGCTCGCAGCGGACCTTCTCCCAGACGCCGGGGTCGAGGCGAAAGTCGATGTCCTGGAGCGAGCCCTCGCGGGTGTCGGCCGCCCAGTCGGCGAGCTTCTGGAGTTGCCGCTGCTGGGATTCCGACGCGAACAGTTTGGTCCGTCCTCGGAGGGTCTGCTCGAGCCGGCGGAAGCAGAGGTAGTTGCCGCGGCCCTTGGCGAGCACGGCCTTGATCTTCAGCGGCAGCACGCGCTGGAGGAACGGCAGATCCTTGCCGATGAGTTGCTCCTGCAGGGCGATGGTGTAGGTGGAAACGACGATGCGCTGGTTTTCCTCGGCGGCGCGGAGGAGGGCCGGCACGAGGTAGGCGAAGCTCTTCCCGACGCCGGTGCCCGCCTCGACGATGAGGTGCTCGCCGGCGGCGAAGGCCTCGGCCACGGCCCGGGCCATGTCGAGCTGCTCGTCGCGCGGCTCGTAGCCGGGCAGTTCCTTCGCCACCCGTCCGCCGGGGGCGAGGATCTCGTCGATGGTCAGGCTCATCCGCCCCGCTCCCCCTCGGCGGGCGCGGCCCGCGCCGCGGGCTCGGCGCGGCGGACCGCGGGGTTGCGCAGGTGGTCGGCGAATGTCCGCGCGAACTCGTACGTCAGCAGACCCATGACGAGGGTCAGAAGGATGGCGATGATCGTGATGATCGCCCGGCCGCGGACGACGGCCGAGTGCATCGACGAGGTGATCCGGTCCTTCGCCAGCGTGAGCATCGCCAGCAGGATCGCCAGCACCGTCGGCCAGATGCTGATCGAGTGGACGCCGCTGACGAGAAACGATGTCCGCGAGACTTCGCGCCCCGAGTGGAGGTAGTAGGTTCGCGAGCCGTCGGGCTCGACGACGACGCGCCCGTTGACGGCCTCGCCGTAGAGGACGACATAGACGCCCCCGTAGGCCAGGAAGTTCGCCAGCCCCAGGAAAATGACGACCAGGCAGATCTTGGTCTTGCGGTCCATTGTTCTAGCAGGGATGCAGGGGATACAGGAGATGATAGCTGACAAGCGAACGGAATGGCAGGTCCTTTGGCATCGCGCGTGTTCGGCCGGGCTCGGGGCTGCTTTCGCTCTTCTGGTACCCGATGGATCCCGTGCATCCCTGCTAAGTCTCTGCCCCGATGACGCCCTCGACGGGGCTGCTCGCGGTGGCGTAGAGTTTGCGCGGGATGCGTCCGCTGCGGCGGGCGAGGTAGCCCGCCTCGATGGCGAGCTGCATCGCGCGGCCCATGGCGATCGGGTCCTCGGCGCCCGCGACGCCCGTGTTGAGCAGCACGCCGTCGGCGCCGAGTTCCATGGCGACGACCACGTCGCTGGCCGTCCCCACGCCGGCATCGACGATGATCGGGTAATCGGGGTCGCCGTCTTTGAGCTGTTCCAGGATGATGCGGATGTTCCACGGGTTCAGCACGCCCTGCCCGGAGCCGATGGGCGCCCCCGCGGGCATCACCGACGCCGCGCCCGCCTCCTTGAGTCGGAGGGCCATGATCGGGTCGTCGCTCGTGTAGCACAGCACCGTGAAGCCGTCGGCCTTGAGGGCCTTCAGCGCCTCCAGTGTGCCGACCGGGTCCGGCAGCAGCGTCTTCCTGTCGCCGAGGACCTCAAGCTTGACCCAGCCCGCGCCCTTGTTGCCGAGGCCCTCGAGCAGCTCGCGGCCGAGGCGGGCGGTGCGGACGGCGTCGTCGGCGCTGAAGCACCCGGCCGTGTTCGGCAGCAGCGTGAATCGCTCGGGGTCGATGAAGTCCAGGATGTTGCGCCCCTCGCCGTCGGTCATGCGTTCGCGGCGGACGGCGACGGTGACGACGTCGCAGCCGGTCTCGGCGAGGGCGTCGCGCATGATCTCATAGGTGGCGTACTTGCCCGTGCCGACGAACAGCCGGCTGCCAAGTTCGAAGTCTGCGATGCGAAGCGGCGGGATGGCGGTCATCTGCGTGTTGGTTCCTCTCGGGGCGGGCGGGTTCTGCGGGTCATCGTTCGCCGGCCACCTGATGGATGGCGGGGCGGTAGCGGGGCGTGGGGATTGGCTTGCCGACTTCCCTGGCGGCCTCGAGCCAGGCGGCCTTGGCCTGCTGCACCTGCTCGAGCGCCTCCTCTGGCGTCGCGCCGAAGGCCGAGCAGCCCGGCAGGTCGGGAATGTCGGCGACGTAGCCTTCGTCCTCGTCGCTGTAGAAGATGTTTATGTGATAGTCGGTCATCGCTCTCGCTCCGGCAGCGCCAGATTATACCGCTCAATCAGCGCCACGAACTGCCTTATCTGATACGGCTGGCTTGCCCGGATACGTTTGGGACGTTGACCAGTTCGCGGATGTCGCTGCGCCCGCAAACGTGATGACTGCCGCGGACCCGGATCAGCGAGAACCCGAAGCCTTCTGCCAGATTCGTGAAGTCGTTTAACGGCACGTTCTTCGCGGCGCCCTGCGTGATTCCGGCGAGAAGCTTCTTCCGGTTCATCGTGCCCCTTACCCGCCCCCGACCAGGGTGACAATCTCGAGCGTGTCCTCGTCCGCCAGGCGCGTGGCCGCGTGGTCGGCGCGGCGGACAATCTGCCGGTTCCGCTCGACGGCGACGCGGCGCGGGTCCAGCTCCATCGCCGACAGCAGTTCCGCCACCGTCAGCGCGTCCGGCCGCTCCTGCCATTGTCCGTTCACGTTGATCCGCATGGGTTGCCGTTCCGCCCCGCGTCCACGAGGCGATTATGGCCCCCGTGGCCAAGGCCGTTCAAGGCGAGCGGGCCCGCCGCGGCTAGCGGTTGCCCTCGGCCAGACCGTTGCCGACGAGGTAGTCGTAGCTTTCGCGCACGGCCGTCATCATGTCGCCGTCGCAGGCGTCGATCTCGACGGTGAGCCACTCCAGCACGTTCTCGTCGGCGGCCGCGATGACCGCCGGAATGTCCATTTTGCCCGCCCCGACGGCCATGTGCTTCTGGTCCTTCACCAGCGGGCCGTCCTTGATGTGCAGCAGCGGCAGCCGCGACGCGTACTTGGCGACCATCTGCGGCACGTCGATCCGCCCGAAGTTGCTCGCCCAGTACACGTCGAGTTCGCCGAACACCCCGGGCGCCTCTGCCATGAACACGTCGTAGGCGATTTGCCCGTCAAACTCCTGCATTTCCCACCAGTGGTTGTGGCAGCAGAGGCGCAGGGCGTGCGGGCGGGCGACCTCAGCGGCGGCCTGGAACTCGGCCGCGACCTGCCGCACGCTCTCCAGCGACTGCCAGCGGTCGGGGCCGGAGCCGACCATCAGCTTGTCGGTGCCGAGAATGCGGGCGGTGTCGGCGATCCGCTCGACGTTGTCGGCGTTGGGCAGCGGTGCGCCGAACGACGCGATCTTGAGGCCGAGGTCATCGAACATGCCGCGGACCTCGGCGGGCGCCTTGCCCTTGGGCAGGCCGGTCTCCACGCCGACGTAGCCGATGTCGGCGAGCTGCTTCAGCGTGCCGGTGTAGTCTTCCTTCAGTTGTTCGCGGACGGTGTACAGCTGCAGCGCGATGGGTTTCATGTTGCGTTCCTCTTCTGCGCCTCGGGCAGGCCGGGCACCCGCTATACCGACGCCGAACCGGTAATGCAAGCGCACACGGCCGTCGCTTCAGGCTGGAAATCCCCGCGGCCGGAGTCTATGTTGCCCCGTGCCCCCTTGCTGTCGCCAGGAAGGAACCTCCATGATTCAAGTGTACTGGAAGAACGCGACCTCGCGGATCGTCGGCGCGCCCAACGGCGTCCGGCCGCTCGATCTGGCCCAGATCGAGCCGCGGATTCAGGCCGCTCACCGGGCGGTACTCGCCCAGATCCGCGCAGACAAGCTCGGCTACGCGAAGCTGCCGGTCCGCACGGACTATCGCGATCAGGTGCAGGCCGTCGTGGATCGCTACCGCGACACCACGACCGACGTGGTCGTGCTGGGCATTGGCGGCAGCGCGTTGGGGAACATCGCCCTGCACACGGCGCTGACGCCGACGACCCACAACCACCGCACGGGCAAGCGTACGGGACGGGCCAAGGTGTGGGTGCTCGACAACATTGACCCGCCCGGCGTCGCCGATACGCTGCGGATGCTCGCCCGCCGCCTGCAGACGACGATGTTCAACGTGATCTCCAAGAGCGGCGAGACGGCCGAGACAGCCGCCCAGTTCATGATCGTCCGCGACCTGCTCCACCGCCGCGCCGGGGCCGATTACGCCCGCCGCATCGTCGCCACCACCGACGCGAACAAGGGCACGCTGCACGACATCGCCCGGCGCGAGGGGTACACCATGCTGCCGGTGCCCGACGACGTCGGCGGACGCTTCAGCGTGCTGTCGCCCGTGGGGCTGCTGAGCGCCGCGATGTCCGGCATCGACATCGACGAGCTGCTCGCCGGGGCGGCCGCCATGAAGCAGCACGTCGAGACGGCCCCGTGGCAGCAGAACCCCGCGTGCATCCTGGCGGCCATCCACTACCTGATGGACACCGCCAAGGGCAAGCCGATGCATGTGATGATGCCGTACTCCAGCCGCCTGTACTCGCTGGGCGACTGGTACCGGCAGCTCTGGGCGGAGTCGCTGGGCAAGCGGCTGTCGCGCGGCGGGCAGGAAGTCTTCGTCGGCCCGACGCCGGTCAAGGCGCTCGGCACCACCGACCAGCACAGCCAGGTGCAGCTCTATCGCGAGGGGCCGAACGACAAGTTCGTGGTCTTCCTGGAGGTGCTCAAGCACCCGCGCGACGCCCGCATCCCCGATGTGTACGGCGACGTGCCCGGACTGACCTACCTGCGGAAGGCGCGGCTGAGCAAGCTGCTCAACGCCGAGAAGCTGGCCACCGAATTCGCCCTGGCGCAATCCCAGCGGCCGAGCGTGACCATCCGCTTCGACGCCATCACGCCGCAGACCGTCGGGCAGTTCCTGTACCTGTACGAGTTCACGACGAGCCTGTGCGGGGAGTTGTACGACATCAACGCGTACGACCAGCCGGCCGTCGAGCTGGGCAAGCAGGCGACCTTTGCCCTGATGCGCCGCGAGGGCTATCACGACCTCGCCAAGCAGATCCGCCGCTACAAACGCGTGGACAAGAAGTACCTGGCGTAAGCAAGACGGGGTTCGCGAATGGAGGCCGACGGATGGCGGTCGGTCGGTGCGCGTGTCACATCCCGCGCGCCCCTGCGATTGCCCGGGGGCGCTGAGCCCGGTAGAATCGCCGCTTTCCCGCAACCCCGTCCCGCCGCAGCGGGCAGGCAGACAGGCTCGAATGATCCATCGCATCGAGGTCCGCAACAAGGAAGGCTTCGGCGACCCGCACGCCGAGGGCGTGGCGCATCAGATCGCGGAGCTGGGCATCGGCGCCGTCACGGCCGTGCGCTCGGCGAGGCTGTTCTTCCTCGCCGGAGACCTTCCCGACGACGATGCCCGCAGGGCGACGGAGTCGCTGCTCGCCGACCCGGTCAGCGAACAGTGGACGCTCGCGGGAAACGGGGACGAGACGGCACGGCTTGACAAGCAAGCCGTGGTACCCGGGACGACACCCGGGAACGTATCCGCGGTCATCGAGGTTCACCTGAAGCCCGGCGTGATGGACCCGGTGGCCGGCTCCGCCGAGAGCGCGATCCGCGACATGGGGCTGTCCGTCGATTCCGTCCGCACCGCCCGGCGGTATGAGCTTTCGGGCGAGGTCACGCCCGCCGAGCGCGAGACCATCGCCGTCCGCCTGCTCGCCAACCCGACCATCGAGGACATTCACTACGAGTCCCACACGCCGCCGGAAGTCCACGGCCACGCGTACGAACTGACCGTCACCGAGGTGCCGATCCGCGACCTCGACAACGCCGGGCTCGAGAAGCTCAGCCGCGACGGCGAGATGTTCCTGAACCTGACGGAGATGAAGGCCATCCAGGCGCACTACCGCGCGATCGGCCGCGAGCCGCGGGACGTGGAACTCGAGACCATCGCGCAGACGTGGTCCGAGCACTGCGTCCACAAGACCTTCCGCAGCGACGTGGTGGTGCGGAACGCCGCGGGCGAGGTTGTCGAGGAGATCCCGAACCTGATCAAGAGCACGGTCTTCGCCGCGACGAAGGAACTGGCGAAGCCGTGGTGCCTGAACGTGTTTGAGGACAACGCGGGCGTCATCGCCTTCGATGAGCAGTGGGCGGTGTGCTTCAAGGTCGAGACGCACAATCACCCCTCGGCCATCGAGCCCTATGGCGGGGCGGCGACGGGCATCGGCGGCGTGGTCCGCGACCCGCTGGGCACGGGCCTGGGCGCGGCGCCCGTGGCGAACACCGACGTGTTCTGCTTCGGCCCGCCCGACATGCCGTTGGCGGCCGTGCCCAAGGGCGTGCTGCACCCGCGCCGGGTCATGCGCGGCGTCGTCGCAGGCGTCCGCGACTACGGCAACCGCATGGGCATCCCCACCGTCAGCGGCGCCGTGTACTTCGACGAGAAGTACCTCGGCAACCCGCTGGTCTTCTGCGGAACGGTCGGTTTGCTGCCCGCGGAAAAGTGCCGCAAGCGCCAACCCGCCCCCGGCGACGCCATCCTGCTCGTCGGCGGCCGGACCGGACGCGACGGCATCCACGGCGCGACGTTTTCCTCCGGCGAACTCACCCACGCCCACGAGACCGAGTTCAGCCACGCCGTGCAGATCGGCAACGCCATCACCGAAAAGCGGATGCTCGACACGATCGTCCAGGCCCGCGAGGCGGGGCTGTACTCCGCGATCACCGACTGTGGGGCGGGGGGGCTATCGAGCGCGGTCGGCGAGATGGGCGAGCACGTCGGCGCCGAGGTGCACCTCGAGCGCGTGCCGCTGAAGTACGCGGGGCTGAGCTACGCGGAAATCTGGATCTCCGAAGCGCAGGAGCGGATGGTGCTGGCCGTGCCGCAAGAGAACGTCGAGCGGATCCTGCAGGTCTTCCGCGCCGAGGGCGTCGAGGCAACGGTCGTCGGCACGTTCGGCACGGAGGACCGGCGCCTGCGGCTGTTCTTTGACGGTCAACTGGTCGGCGAGATGGACCTGGCGTTCCTGCACGAGGGGCTGCCCCGCCCGACCAAGGAGGCCGTGTACGAGAAGGTGAGCCGCCCGTCGTCCGCGCCGCCCGCACGCGAGCGATACGACGAGACGCTGCTGAGAATCCTCGCCGCCCCGAACGTCGCCAGCAAGGAATGGATCATCCGCCAGTACGATCACGAGGTGCAGGGCGGCAGCGCCGTCAAGCCGCTGGTCGGTGTTGAGGGCGGCGGCCCGGGCGACGCGGCCGTCATCCGCCCCGTGCTGGACAGACGCAAGGGCGTGGCCATCTCCTGCGGGATGAACCCGCGGCTGGGCGAACTCGACGCGTACCAGTCGGCGCTGCACGCGGTGGATGAGGCGCTGCGGAACAACGTCGCCGTCGGCGGCAACCTCGACCGGATGGCGATTCTCGACAATTTCTGTTGGGGCAACTGCAACAAGCCCGACCGCATGGGCACGTTCGTGCAGGCGGCGAAGGCATGCTACGACGCGGCCAAAGCGTACGGCACGCCGTTTGTCAGCGGGAAGGACTCGCTCAACAACGAGTTCCAGACCGACACGGGTGAGACCATCGCCATTCCGCCGACGCTGCTGATCTCGGCGATGAGCGTGATCGACGACGTCTCGCGCTGCGTGACGGCCGACGCCAAGCATGCGGGCGACTACCTGTTCCTGCTCGGCCGCACCGGCGGGCAATTCGGCGGCAGCCATTGCTTGCTTGTCGAGGGCGCCGAGACGGGCAACGACGTGCCGCCCGTGGACCTGGTGGCGAACGCGAAGGTCGTGCGGGCGCTTCAGGCCGCCATCGAGGCCGGCTGCGTGCGGGCGTGCCACGACCTGTCCGAGGGCGGGCTGGCCGCGGCGGCCGCCGAGATGGCGTTCGCCGGCGGCTTGGGCGTGCAGATCAACCTGACGGCCGTGCCGACGCGCGGCGGCGGCGTGCCGACCGCGGCGCTGCTCTTCGCCGAGGATGCCGGACGGTTCCTCGTCGAGGTCGCGCCGGAACAGTACGATGCGTTCCTTCGCCACGTGAAGGACTGCCCCTTCGGCGAGCTCGGCCGCGTGACGGACGACCCGCGGATCGTGGCCGAGGCCGAGGGCCGCTGCTTCGTTGACACGTCTCTGGACGACGCCCGCGCCGCGTGGGGAGGGACGTTCGATTGGTGATGGATGGAGCCGCGGACGTGGCAGACTCCTACACAATCCGGGCCGCGACGAAGCGCGACGCCGAGCGCATCGCGGCGCTGTGGCGGCACATGGCCGACGACCACCGCGCACTGGACGCCGAGGTGTGGTGCTGGGCGGACGACGCCGTGGAGGCGTTCCGCGGCCACATGTCCGAGGTCGCCGGCAAGGAAGACTGGGTCATCCTCGTGGCCGAGACGCCCACGGGCGAGGTGGTGGGCTTCGTCGCGGCCGAGGTCAAGGACCGCCCGCCCGTTCATCCCCAGGGCAAAGTCGGCTTCGTCGGCGACTTGGTCGTCCACCCGAAGCACCGTCGCAAGCGGGTCGCCGAGGCCCTGATGCGTGCGACGTTCGAGCGGATGCGGGCGCTGGGGGCGGAGAGCGTGACGCTGCACGCGGCGTTGGCGAACCCGGCCGCGATCAAGCTGTACGAGTCGCTGGGCATGCGCCCGGTGATGTACCGCATGTTCCGGCGGTTGTAGGGGCTCCTTTGCGCTTGACGAAACGGGGCGGCTTCCCGACAATGCTCCGTTCTGCTCTGATCCCGGACGGTCAACCTACGGCGTGTTGATCCGAGGCCGGTGGACAATCTCAGGGACGCTCTGCGCTTCCCCGGACCCAGACGAAATATGAACGCGAAGAATCTACCGCTGAAGTTCGCCTTTGTGGCCCTGCTGGTGGCCGTGTGCATCTGGTCGCTCTACGGCAAGGGCCTGCGCTACGGCATCGACCTCCAGGGCGGGCATAGCCTGGTCTTCGAGATCACCACAACGGAGACGGAGATCGCCCAACTGAAGGAGCAGGTCACGCGGCTGGAAGCGCAGCTCGCCGAAGAGGAGGCCGCGGCCCAACAGGAGCAGCTTCAGCGAGAGATTGAGCGGGCGAAGGCCTCCATCGAGCGGCTGGAGTCGCGGCAGAAGCGCGAAGACACCGGTGACATCAGCCAGCGGATGATCGCGGTGCTGAAGAACCGCATCGACCCGGACAACCTTCGGGGCCTGGAATGGCGCCCGCTGAGCAACAACCGCATCGAGATCCGCATGCCGGCGGGCCAGGAAGGCACGCGTCTGGCGGAGGCGGCATACGTTCGTGCGATGGAAGACCTGGAGCGGCGGAACCTCACCCACCGCGCCCTCGGCGAGCTGATCCGGCTGGCCCCGGATGAGCGCGAAGCGATGATCGATGCCCGGTCGCACGGCTCGGCAGAGCAGGCGCAGCGGCTGCGCGAAGTCGTCTCGACGTACGAGCAGGTGGAGCAGGCGCGGCAGGACGCCACGGAGGCCGAGGCGCGGCTGGCGGGCGCGATCGAGGCGTTGAACGCCGCCCGGGGCACGCCCGATGAGGCGGCCGCCCGGCAGGCGAAGGACGAGGCGGCCCGCGCCGAGGGGCAAGCCCGTGAGGCCGTCGAGCAGGCGGAGGCCTCGCACGACGGCGCGCGGGGCGAGGCGCTGGCCCGTGGGCGAATCAGCCCCGAGGAGTTCCAGCGCGACGTGCTGTCGCTCTACATGTCGCCGCGCGACGTGGAAGCCGAACGCCGCGAGGGACGCAAGGGGCAGATCGAGCGGCAGCAGAAGCTGTTCGACGAGAGACTCAGCGCGTGGTTGTCGCGCTACCCGGCGCGGAAGGCGGAGTTGGAGTCGCTGGCGGCCGCGTACAAGGGGTGGTGGGACCGCCGCCAGTACCTCGACGACCCGTCCGACCTGAAGCGCATGATCGAAAAGGCCGGCGTGCTCGAGTTCCGCATTGTGTCCTATCTGCCGGGGGGGCGGAGCAAATTCGTCATCCCGCGCGAGAAGTTTCGAAGCTATCTGGACCTCCTGCTGCAGGAAGGGGCGGAGGCCGTCCGCAAGCGGGATGGGGAATTCATCTGGTTGCCGCTGCACGAGCCGCCGACCGAGGACGACTACCTGGATCTGCCGTACGCCAAGGGCAACGACGGCCGCTACTACATGCTGCTGCACAACCGCGACGGCTTCATGATGCTGCACCGGACCGGCCCCGAGGGCTGGAGCCTCACGAGCGCCCGCCCGGACCGGGACAACAGCGGACGGCCGTGCGTGCTGTTTGAGTTCGACGAGCGCGGGGCCAAGAAGTTCGCCCGCCTCACGGACGCCCACAAGCCGCGCGACGAGGAGCCCGGGCACGCGATGGCGATCGTCTTGGACGACGAGGTGTATTCGGCCCCGGTCATTCAGTCGACGATCTCCAGCAGCGGCCAGATCACCGGTCGGTTCAGTACGCGGGAGGTGTCGGAGCTGGCCCGCACGCTCGAGGCCGGTGCGCTGCCGGCCCGCCTGAACCCCGTGCCCGTGTCCGAGAACACGTTCGGCCCGGCGATCGGCGAGCGAAACCGGGAGATGGGCTTCACCGCCGCCCAGTGGGGTCTCATCGCCGTCGGCGTGTTCATGCTGGGCTACTACCTGCTCGCCGGCGGCATCGCCGACCTTGCGCTGGTGCTGAATATCATCCTGGTGCTGGGCGCGATGAGCCTGCTGACGGCCGTGTTGACGCTGCCCGGCATCGCCGGCGTCATTCTCACCATCGGCATCGCCGTGGACGCCAACGTGCTGATCTTCGAGCGGCTTCGCGAGGAGCAGGCGAAGGGCCAATCGGTGCGGATGGCGATCCGGAACGCGTACAGCCGGGCGTTCAGCGCGATCTTCGACGCGAACGTGACGACGCTGATCGTCTGCCTGATCCTCGGCTGGGTCGGCACCGAGGAGGTCCGCGGCTTCGGCATTACGCTGGGGCTGGGCGTGGTGTTCAGCATGTTCACCGCGCTGGTGGTGACGCGGTGGGTGTTCCAACTGCTGCTGGACAAGCGCGTGATCACGCAGCCGGTGAGGATGCTGGCGGCCGTCGGCACACCCAAGATCAACTGGATGTCGAAGCGGCATTTCTTCTGGGGCCTGTCGCTGGCGCTGATGGTGCTGGGCGTCGCCTCGCTGATCGGGCAGGGCGGTGACATCTGGGGCATCGAGTTCTCCTCGGGCACCGAGCTCGTGGTGAAGTTCAAGAACGACGCGATGCTCGAAGACCCCGACACGGGCGAGGCGGAACTGCTGAACGACGGGCTGGTGCAGCGGCGGTTCCAGGCGGCCGCGCGAGAACTCGGCGCCGAGAAGCTGCTCGCCACCGCCCGCGTGGAGAAGCGCATCAATCCCGCCCATGTTCGCGACTTCCTGCGCGACCACAACGCGGAGGCGGACGGGAAAATCCTCCTGGCCGGCTGGAAGGGCGACAAGGAGTTCTTCCAGCGTCTGGACGGCGACGGCGACGGGACGCTGACCCGCGAGGAACTCGCCGAGCGCCTGCCGCAGTGGGAGTACCAGATCGCCACGACCGTCACCGACGTCCAGCTCATCCGGGACGTCGAAGGGAAGGCGTTCGGCGCGGCGCTCCAGGAGCGCCAGCCCGTCGAGTTCGACTGGGCCGGTCCCGAGGCGGCGGCGGACGAATCGGGAGACAAGCGCCTGCGGCAGTTCGCCGCGCTGGCGGCGCAGGACACCGCCCGCCCCCCGGGCGTGGCGTGGATCACCCGAGGCCTGCTCGAGAAGGCCGATGCCAGCGACCGCTACGAACTCGAGGGCTACAGCGTGCTGTTCGTGGTCCACGGCCTCAGCCAGCCGATGACGCCGGCCGAGCTGCGCGACCGCATCCGGGAGATGCGCAACCAGGCCGACTACGCCGACCTGCGATTCAACCAGTCGCGCATCCTGCCGCTTCAGGGCGCCGAAGGCAACGAGGACGCGTGCACCGCGTTCGCCGTCGCCATGCGCCCGTCGGAGTCGCTCGACGAGAACCGCATGCGGACGTTCCAGCAGAAGGAGCAGGAGTTGCTGGCCCTGGCGTTCGGCCGGTCGGAGTCGGGCGAGACGCGCAACTTCGACGCCCAGATTGCCGGCGAGATGGCCGTGCGGGCGGGGATGGCGATCCTGCTGAGCTGGCTGGCGATCATCGGGTACCTGTGGTTCCGGTTCGGCAACTGGCGTTGGGGCCTGGCGGCCGTCGTGTGCCTCGTGCACGACGTGATCATCGTCGTCGGGCTGATCGCGGTTTCGGGCTGGCTGCACACGACGTGGGTCGGGCGGGCGTTGATGATCGACTCGTTCAAGATCGATCTGCCGATGATCGCGGCGATTCTCACGGTCATCGGGTATTCGGTGAACGACACGATCGTGGTGTTCGACCGCATTCGGGAGAACCGCGGCAAGCTGGCGAGCGTTTCCGGCGACGTGATCAACCGGTCGGTCAACCAGACGCTGAGCCGGACGCTGCTGACGTCGGGCACGACGTTCATCGTGGTGTTCATCATGTACGTGTGGGGGGGGCAGGGCATTCACTCGTTCAACTACGCGCTGCTGATGGGCGTGCTGTTCGGCACGTACTCCTCGGTCGCCGTGGCGAGCCCGCTGCTGATGGGCTTCCGCAAGGCCCTGGTGGCGCGGGTCGCCGGCGAGCCGTCCGTGCAGACGGCGAAGTAGCGGCCCCCAAGGGCGAACGGGCATGATTGCACGAGCGCGGAACCTGCTGATCGCCGTCGGCATTGCGGCGCTGTGCGCCGGGTGCGATAGGGCCGCGCTGCCGGCGTGGCTGGCCCGCGCGCTGGGCGAGCCCGCCGACGAGTCCGTTCGCATGGAGCCGTTGCCCGTGCAGCAGGCGCGGGCCTACCCCGAAACCGTCACCGGCGACTTCCTGCCGCTGGTGGATTTCGAGGATTCCGCCGACGGGCGTTCGGGCTACGAACAGGCAGCACACTTCTCCGTACAGCCCGCGAGAGCGGGGGCGGCCCCGCGCTTCGTGGTCAATCCGACGCGAACCGGCGCCGGCGCGCTCGAAGTGAACCTGCCGGCCGGGGCGGACCTGGTTTATCTGCTGTCCGACATCCACGACCTCCGCGGGTACACGCTGCTCAGCCTGGCGGTGCACAGCCCCGCCTTGCGCGACGACCTGCAGATCGCCCTCACCGCGGAGGGCCGGACCTGGCGCTCGCACCGCACGCTGGTTCAGCCGGGCTGGAACACCGTACTCATCGACATCCAGCGCCTGCAGGACAGCCGCGTCTTCGACATCTCGGACGTGCAAACGATCCGGCTGTCTCTGTCCGACGCGGCCGGGCCGGTGCGGTTGGCCCTCGACGACATCATCGTCATCAACAACCGGCGCGAACTCGGTCCGAGCCCAGAGGGGCTGACGCTGACGAAGACGGGCCTGAACTACGAGGTGACGTTCGCCGACGGGCGGGCGGCGATGTCGCTGTCGCAATCGCCGGACGGGCTGTGGCGGCTGGGCGACCGGCAGCCGGCGGTGCGGGTGGCGCCGCCCGGCGGGCAGTTGCCCGACACCGGCGAGGACCTGTCGCTGCTGGGCCCGCGGCGGACGGGGCGCGTGGAACTGCTCGAGGTCAACCCCGTGCGCATCCGCCTGGCGAGCGCGTGGTACTTCCCCGACCGCTCCGGCGAATGGGCCTCGATGAGCGTGCGGGGCATCCGCTGGGAACACACGATCTACGCGGACGGTCGGTGCGTGACGAACGCGGAACTCAACAACGCGGGCGGCCCGGGCATCGGCGCCGTACGATTGGCTGCGCCCTCGCCGGTCGCGTGGGCGGGCGCGGGCGTTCGCGACCAGGTGACGGTGCGCCCGTTCGCGGACCCCGTGGCACGCTGGAGCTATCTGTCCGTCAGCGGCGGCGCGACCGGTTCCGCGGCCGACGACTACCTCCAGCCGGCCCGAATCCTGCCCGAGCTTGCCGGTACGGCCGCCCCGGCCGAGGGCGACCGCGACAAGGACGGCTTCGACGAATCGCAGGGCTGTTACTTCCTTCGCGCCAGATCGGGACACTGCCGGTTTACCGTGGTCCCGCCTGAAGGCGGGAGTGTCAACCCCGTATTTCGCGTAAAAGGCGGGTGGGTCGGCCCGGTGAGCGTCAATCGGGAGGGCTTGGCGGTCCGCGACGTGGCGCGGACGCAGGACGGCGACGTGCTCTTCATGCTTCGCGGCAGGCTGGCCCGCCCCACGGCTGTCGAGGTGACGGGGCCGGTGTCGCGCCTCGCCGGCCGAAAGGCCCGCGCGAAGGGCTTTGTGGGCGGGTCCGACGACGGTATAATACCTCGCCGGCGCACGGGGGCCGTGTGTCCCGTTGCCAGGGACGGGTGATGCGTTTAGTGTTTGGCAACCCCTTACATTCAATCAAGATGGACAAAGCGATGGCCGATAAGCCCCTCAGTCACCGCCCTATGGAAGCGGACGATCGAGCCGCGCCCGAACCGGCGCCGGGCGGCGCGGCGATGATGGGAGTTATGCGCGAGCAACCAGGGAAGGTTGGCGTAGGCACGGCGTCTTCGCGCGCGGCGCGCGCGGGGTACCATGGGGGTTCCGGTTCGCTTCTCGCGCGGCGGCCGCGGCACATTGGGTTCCCGTGCTTCCGCGGGGCCGGTAACATGAAAGGCGGAACGTGAGAATCGCCATGCAGATCTTCAGCCGACGACTGCTCCTGCCGTGTTTCCTGGTATTGCTGGTCGGCGGGTGCAAGCCGGTGCAGGATTTCTTCAAGACCGACCGGCACCGTCTCTTCGGCCCGGACAAGGTCATCGTGGCCCCGGAAGACACGACCATCAACCCGATCCTGCCGTCGGTCGGCATGGGCGACGAGGCGCAGGAACTGGTTCCCAACGCCACGTTCCCGACCGAGGGCGACTGGTCGTACGATCCGAAGGACTACGTGATCGGCCCGACGGACGTTCTGGACATCTCGATTCTGGACCTGTTCCAGCAGGGGCTGGAGACGGTCCTGCGTCGGCAGGTCTCGGACAGCGGGTACGTGGACCTTCCGCTGCTGCCGCAGCGAATCCGGGCCGAGGGACTCAACCAGGAGCAGTACAAGGAGGCCGTCCGGGACGCGTACCGCGAGGCCAATATCCTTCAGGACGCGACCGTTTCGGTGACCATTGCCGCCCGCCGGCAGAACACGTACTCGATCCTCGGTGCGGTAGCGCGCCCGGGGACGTACAACGTGCTCAAGCGCGATATGCGGCTGCTCGAGGCGCTGGCGACCGCCGGCGGCGTGACGCAGTCGAACATCCGCCACATCTACGTCATCCGCCCCGCCCCGGCGACGCGGCAGGGCGCCGAAGAGCCCGCGCCGGCCGTGATGGCGCCGGAATCGCTGCCGCCGCTGCCGGAAATCCCGCCCGCCGCCCTGCCGGAGGCCGAGCCTGAGACCCGGCCGACCGCCACGCAGCCAGCGGAGGAAGCGGACCTCGACAATGAGCTGCGCGCGCTGGAAGAGGCTCTCCCCGGCGCGGGAGAGCCGGTGGCCCCGCCGCCGGACGAGACGCCGAAACAGAGCGTGCTGCCGATGCTCGCCGAGACGGCCGACGCCGGGGCCGCCGCGGACACGGGGCAGTTCCGCCGGGTGAAGTGGATCTACTCCGGCGGGCGATGGATCCGGGTGGAGGAAGACGCTCCCCCTGCGACGAGGCCGTCCGGCGAGGGCGCCACGCCCGTTCGCCCGTCGGGCAAGACGCCCACGACGCTCGAGAGCGGCGCGCCCCGCGGCGGCGCGCCCGCCGACCCGTACGGGTGGCGGCAGATGGAGCGCGCGGACATGGCGAGAATCATCGCCGTCAATCTGAAGAAACTCCGCGCCGGCGACCCGCGTATGAATATTGTCGTCCGCGACAATGACATCATCGAGGTCCCCACGCTTGAGATCGGCGAGTTCTACGTCGGCGGCGAAGTGCTCAGGCCGGGCGTGTATTCGCTGACGGGACGGCGCGTGACGGTGAAGCAGGCGGTGACGGCCGCGGGCAACGTCGGGCCGCTCGGCTGGCCGGAAAACTCCATCCTGATCCGCAGGATCGGCGACAACCAGGAACAGATCATCGCGCTGAATATCGAGGCCATCTTCAAGGGCCAGGACCCGGATGTCTTCCTGAAGCCCAATGACATCATCGCGGTGGGTACGGATGTGCGGTCGGCGTTCTGGGCGGTGATGCGAAACGCCTTCCGGATGACGTATGGATTCGGGTTCATCTACGATCGGAACTTCGCGGACCCGCTGACGGTGGCGCCCACGAGCAAGCGGTTCACGCGCTGGTAGCGAGCACGGGGCCCGGGGCGCTCGCGAGGGGACAGGCGGAGCGTCCGGAGCGGCCAAAGACCCATGACCGAAGAGCCGAAGCAAGCCGACGCCGCCCGACGGGCCGGCACGGGCCGGCTCGCCGATCTCGTCGGCGAGCCCCAGGCGCCCTCCTTCCGCGAGAACTTCCCCGTGGTCACGCGCGTCAAGGTCGTCGTGCTCGCGGGCCTGTTCGTGGCCTTCAATGCCTGGCAGTTCCCTGCCCTGTATCGCGGCTGGCTCGACCCCAACTGGTCCCACGGATTCGTCATTCCGCTGTTCAGCCTTTTCCTGATCTACAACCGCTGGCACGAGATCCTCCGCGCCCGTCGGCGCGTCTGTTTGTGGGGGCTGCCCCTCGTGATCCTCGGCATTCTGTTGACCATCCTCGGGTTCTTCCCGCTGCGCCAGTGGACCGTCAGCCAGTACAGCATGGTCGTGCTGATGTTCGGCCTCGTGCTGTATCTCGCCGGGCCGCAGATGGCCAGACTGCTGTGGCTACCGATCTTCTTCCTGCTGTTCGCGATGCCGATCCCTGACATGATCTACACGCGGATCGCCACGCCGCTTCAGGAGATTGCGGCCGCCGGCTCCACGGCGGTCCTGGGGATGTGCGGCGTGACCATCCACCGGACGGCGAGCACGATTGATCTGGTGAGCATCAGCGGCGTGGACCGGCAGTTGTCGGTCATTGAGGCGTGCGCCGGGCTGCGCCTGCTGATGGCGTTCGTGGCGCTGGCGGTGGCGACGGCCTATCTGACGGACCGGCCGATCTGGCAGCGGGTGGTGCTGGTGGCCGCGGGCATTCCCATCGCCGTCCTGTGCAACGTCCTCCGCGTGACCATCACCGCGACGATGTTCGTTTTCGACCGGCCCGAGTTGGGGCAGGACTTCATGCACAACTTCACCGGCATGTTGATGCTCGTGCCGGCGGGCGTGCTGCTGTGGCTGCTGGGTATGCTGCTGCGGAGCTTGTTCGTCGAGGTCGAGGAGGACGAAGGCGGCTCGAGCCCCGCCGCCCAGGAGGCCAAGGCATGACCGCCGCCACGGGAAACGCTTCGGCCCGGCGCAGCGTGGGCGCGTGGTGCCGCGCCAACGTGCACTTCCTGGTGGCGGCCGGCATTCTGCTGGTGGCGGCCGCGGGATGGAACCTCGTCATCGGCGTGCTCGAGTGGGCCATCTACAAAGAGCCGGTGGAATGGCCGGCGGGGGTGGAAGTGGATGAGGAGTTCCGCCTGATCAGCCTGCCGGCCAAGCTGGCCAGTCCGGACAGCGAGCGGGTGTACGTGTACGACGATACGCGGAACGACGCGGGTCAGATCCGAGGGGATTTGCCGATCACCGAGGACGAGATGGGGATTCTGAAGATCGGCACGACGATCGACAGGAAGCGCCGCCCCCAGCGGCGGAGCAATTGGATGTTCGCCCGGATGTACTTCGGGGAACAGGCCGTGCAGGGGGAGGTCTGGCAGCTCGACGGGTACTACTACACGGGCATGCTCGACCAAGTCCCCCACGTGCCGGACCGGTGCCTCGTCGCGGGCGGGGCGAAGCTGCTGGGGACCGAGAGCGTGACCTTCGAGATCGAGGGTGTGCCCGAGCCGTGGCGCCGCGTCCCCTTCCGCCGGGCGTTGTACGCCGTGTACGACCGCGGATCCGGCCTGACGCGGAAGTACGCCCAGTACTACACCTTCAGCATGAACGGACGGCCCGAACCGCGCTGGTGGATCGTCCGCTTCGAATTGACGTTCCCTTGGATTCAGTACTGCTATTTCGCAAAAATCCAGTTCGGGTCGCGCCTCCCCGTGGGCAACACCGAGGATGCCGACCGGGCGGCCGAGGCGTTCGCGCAGTGCTTCCTGCCGGAGGTCCTCCAGGCCCTGCCCGTGCCCGAAGACATCCCCTAGCCCGTTCCCGTCCTCGCGCGGACCCGGCGGCGACGGTTGGAACCGAGTCAGACATGGCGAAGAAGAAGAGACTGAACAAACGCGTGGTGGCGTTGCTGATCGCCTTGGGCGTGGTGGCCGTGGCGGCCGGAGGCTGGCTGTACGTTCGGAACCTGCCCAGGGACGCTGTGGCTTCGGCGCGGATCGGCGACGGGGCGCGGCAGCGAGGGGTGGAGCTGCTGGAGAAGGCCGGCAGCGAGGGCGAAGGCGACTACGCGCAGGTCCTCGAGGCGTTCCGCGAAGCCGAAGACGCGTACAAGGAGGCGATTCAGGCGGACAAGGAGAACCCCGAATACCCGTTCAAGCTGGCGGTGCTGCGGCGCGATTGGCAACGGGTGCCCTCGCCTCCGCTGACCCAACAGGACCAGCGCGTGCTCTACGGCGGCACGCTGGACGCGCTGAGCGCGGCCCTGCAGCGCGACGCCAACTATCTGCCGGCGCAGGAAATGATCTGCGAGATTCGCTGGCGTCAGGCGGTCGGCCTCGAGCTGGCGCGCCGGGGGGATCCCCGGCGGTCCCGGGACACCACGTGGGGCGACCTGGTGCCGGTGCTGGACAAGCTGATCTCGCTGTACGAAGCCCAGCGCCCGGAGGCGCGGCAGACCGCGAAACTCGCCCAGGCGTACTTCCGCCGAGCCCAGGCGCACGAGAACCTCATCAAGGTCAATGTGGCCCACGTTGAGCAGGGGCTGGCCGACCTGCGGAAGGCCGTTGAACTCACCCCGAACCGGGCCGAGTACTGGACGACCGTGCGCGACGAGCAGACAGGTTTTCCGATGACCGGCCTGCTGTCGTATCTGCAGGAGTACAAGCCCGATGAGGAGTCGCTCCGCGCGGCCTACGCCGAAGCGCTGGAGAAGAACCCCGACTCGGCGCTGCTGCACAGCCAGTACGCCAACTACCTGATGTTGTCCTGGAAGAACACCAGCGACCGGGCGGAGCAGGGCATGGCCACCGCCGAGCAGCTCGACCGGGCGCGGCAGGATCTCCAACTCGCCCGCAAGCACTACCAGGCCGCCGCGCAAGCGGAGCCGGACAACCCCCGCGCCAAACTGCTGGAGGCCACCTGGTACCTCCGCCAAATCGAAACGGACACGCCGGAGGCGGAGCGTGCCCCCCTTCTGGAGTCGGCGGAGGAACTTCTGCGGCAGGCCCTGAAGATCGACAGCGATTTTCACGGGGCCTACGCCGACCTGATGCAGGTCTACGCCCTGAAGAACGACCGGGGCCAACTCGCCAACGCGGCGCGCGAGACGTTGCGGACGCTGCCGCCGCTGCCGCCGTCGGAACTGGATACGGAACCGGCGCGCGAGAGGCGCCGGTACGTCGCCGCGCGAGCGGTGCAGATCTGTAGGACGTTGCTGTTGGCCGCGCGCTCGAGGATGGCGAACCGGGACGCGCTCATCGACGACGCCCGGAAGGCGCTCGGGAGGCTCGAACAGGCCGACCCGGAACATGCCCTGCTGGAACTGTTGCGGGGCCAGTTGGCGTTCACGACCGGCCGGGGCGAGGAGGCCGTCGAACACCTGGAAGCCGCGCGGCAGGCCGGACCGATAGACGCCGTCGGCGTAAACATGCTGATTCAGCTTTACCTGAAGTCGCATCCCGGCAAAGCGGAGAAGCTGCTGGAGCAGATCCTGCGGGCGGACCGCGAGAACAAGAACGTGTCGGCCCGTTTGCTGAAGGCCCGCTTGGCGATGCGGTCGCGCCGGTATGACGAGGCGGACGAGACGGTGGCCCGTGCGATCCAGATCGCCCAGCGGCACAACGACTCCGAGTCGCTCGCGGAGGCCCGGGGTCTGCGGCGGGTTCTCGATGTTCTGACCGGTCGCACGATGCGCCTGCCGAGCGAACTGGACGCCGAGGCTGTCGACGCTTCGGATGTGCGGGCCGCCCTCAGTGGGCGCGTGGACGAACTGTGGCGGCAGGGCGAGCGCGAGCAGGCCGCGGCGCTGCTGGCCGATCTGCAGAGCCGTTTCCCGAAAGACCAGCGCCTGCTGGGTACGCTGGTTCAGCAGTACCGCGCGCTGGGCGAAGAGGCGAAGGCCAAGCAGCTTCTGGAGGCGACGGCCGCCACGTACGCGGACGATCAGGCTCTGCAGACGTTCCTCGAGCAGATCCGGACGGAGGACCCGCAGGAGCGATTCGATCTGCTGATGAAGATTGCCGAGGAGCGGTCGGACCCGGTGGAGCGAGCCCTGACGAAGGCCGGCCTCTGCTCGGCGCACGGGAAGCCGGACGAGGCGCTGCAGTACCTGGCGGAGGCGGAGCAGGTCGATCCGGACCATCCCGCGGTGGTTTCGGCCCGGTTCGACGTGGCGCTGCGAACCGACCCGGTCGACGTGGAAGCGGCGGAGAAGTGCGTCCGCCGGGCGGCGGATGCGGATCTGGACGGCGTGGGCGGGCGCTGGTACGCCGCGCGCCTGGCGGTCGTCCGGGGACAGTGGGACGAGGCGATCGAGGAGTTGCGCGGAGCGCTCGAACTGCACCCCCTGCGGGAGCGCGAGCGCGTGATGCTGGCCGAGTGCTATCTCCGGACGCGGCAGCTCGACGAGGCGCGCGAGGCGTTCCGAGCGGTGGCCGAGGCGGACCCGGCGAACCTGACGGCCGTGATCGGGATGGTGCGCGTGCTCGGGGAACTCAACGAGGCCGAGGAGCGGGAGCAGTGGTTGGAGCGGGCGCATCGCTTGGCGCCGAACAACCCGCGGGTGAGCGCGTGGCAGCAGGAAGTGGAAGAGGCGAAGGCTGCCGATACGGCGCTGGGCCCGTATATCGCGAGGCGCCGGGCGCGATATGACGCGAATCCGGATGACGTGCAGAACGCGCTGCGTCTGGCCGTGCTGTACGAGCGGGCAAGGCAGCCGGACGAAGCGCAGAAGCTGTATCGGGCGTTCTACGATCGGGTTTCGGACAAGCTGTACGGCGCGAGCATTCTGGGCGCGTTCTACGTTCGCCAGAAGCGGTACGCCGAGGTGGATGCGCTGATGCAGGAGCTGCTGGCGCAGGCGCAGCAGGCGCCGCGCAAGTCGCGGATCTACGTGACCTGGGCGAACCTGCTGGCCAATTACAACGCCGAGCAGGCGCTGAACGCCTATGGGCAGGCCGTCGGGGCCGACCCCGAGAATGCCACAGCCTACGCGGCTCGGGCGCGCCTGCACGCGGGACGCAAGGACTTCCGGCGGGCCGCCGACGACTTGCGGCAGGTTCTCACGCTGCACCCCGAAGAGGTCGGAATCCGCCGTCAGTTGATCGCCTATCAGATCGAGCTGCGCGAGCTCGACGCGGCGGCCAAGCAGGTCGAAGAACTGCTGGCGGCGAACCCGGACGACGTCGTGGCGCTTCGGCTGAAGGCGGCCGTGGCGGCCGAGAGTGGGAAGGTGGACGAGGCGGAGCAGTGGCTCGCCCGGTCGCTGGAAATCCGCCCCGACGACCTGGATGCCCGGTATGACCGGGCCCGCCTGCGGCTTGCCCTGGGGAAGATGGACGCGGCGCAGGAAGACCTCGACGCCGCTCGCCAAACGGCCATTCGCAGCGCGCCCCAGGCGGTGCGGTTCGGCAATCTCTGCATGCGGGTGCGTCGCTTCGACCAGGCGGCGCAGATGTATCGGGAAGCGCTGAAGCTCTCTTCGGACTTCGAGCCGGCCATGCAGGGCCTGATCGCGGCGGAGTTGGCCAACGAGGCGTGGGGCCGCGCGCAGCAGGTGATCGAGCGCGGCCGGGCGGCGTACCCCGAATCGCCCTTCTATCCGCTGGCGAGGGCGCGAATGCACCGCGCCCGCAAGGAGACGCAACTGGAGGTCGCGGCGCTGACCGAGGCGCATCGGCTGGCGCCGGAGTCGGCGAGCGTGGTGCGGGAATACGTGACGGGATTGCTGCGGGCGGGCCTGCACAGCGACGCCCTGCGCGTGTCGCAGCGATACGTCGGGCAGCCGGGATACGAGATCTGGCTGCCGACGTTGCGGGCGCAGGCGCTGGCGAAGCTGGGACAGCCCGACCAGGCCGACGAGTTGTTCGTCGCCGCGTTTAAGGAGGCCGCGCCGAACCAACTGATGGCCTGGGCGATGTCGCTGGAGCAGGCGTACGGACAGCCCGAAGCCTCGACGAAGTTCGCCTCGTGGATCTCGAATCGGGCGAAGGAGCCGATAGCCCACATCGCGCTGGGGCATTCGTTCCGGCGCGCGGAAGACCTGAAGTCGTCTCTGGCAGCGTTCGTCAAGGCGGTGGAACTGCCGGCCAAGCCCCAGGTGAAGGCCACGGCGCACTCGCGCCTGGGCGGGGCGTATCAGGAACTGGCCGGGCGCGAGGGCGATCCGCAGCGCAAGAATGCGATCCTGAAACAGGCCCGCGAGCAGTACGAAAAGGCGCTCGCCATCGATGAGGACCGGGTGGAGGCGCTGAACAACCTGGCGTATCTGCTGGTGGACAGCGTCGACCTGCCGAAGGACGCCCTCGCATACTCGCAGCGCGCCGCTGAGTTGCGCCCCACCGACGGCAACATCCTCGACACTCACGGGTGGGTCCTGGCGAAGCTGGACCGGCTCGCGGACGCCGAGGGCATCCTGGCCAAGGCGGTGCTTTCCTCCCCGGGGGTGGCGCCGATACACTATCACCTGGGCTGGGTGTACGAAAAGACGAACCGACTGGAATCCGCGCTGCGTCAATATCGCCTTGCGCGGGAGCACGCGGAGGCCACGGACCCGTTGCTGCGCGTGCTGACCGACGCGATCCGGCGTGTCGAGAGCGCCATCGAGTCGAGGAGAAATCCATGACCGTGCCGACCAGAGAACAGACTACGCAAATCGTGCGTCCCGGTGGCCCCGTCCCGCCGGGCCCGCCCGCGTTCACGCGCCCGGGCACGCCCGCTTCGGGCCTGACCGGTCGCGATATTCTCCGCATCCTCCGCAAGCGGAAGCTCATGATCATCCTGTCCGTGGCGATCTGCACGGTCCTGGCGGTCGTGGGGACGCTGCTGTGGTCGATGTTCGCCCCGCTCTACACGGCCGAGGGCTACCTGATCGTCAACGCCCCGCGCGGCAGCGAGTTCGCCCCCAACGTGGGGCTGTACGGCAAGGAGATCATGGACCGTCTGGCCCAGACGACCGCGGAGACGGTGCAACGTCCGGACGTGCTGGTGCTCGCCGTGGGCGCCAGCGAGGAAAGCGTGCCCGACGACCTGGAGGGACATATCCGCGACGTTCAGCAGACGTCCTGGTTCAGGAAAGACAAGAGCCGGGCCGCCCAGCGACTCGAAGAAGAGATCAGCATCGCCCCCGTCGCGGGGACCAACCTCATCCGGGTCTCGTACACCGGGCGGAATCCGAAGGAAGCCCCCATCATCGTGAACGCCATGCTCGAGGCGGCCGAGTACTACTACGCGCGCGCGGTCCAGGGCGACGTCACCAAGGATATCAGGAAGCTGACGGAGGAACGGGAGGGAATCGAGGACAAGCGGAAGGCCGCGCTGCAACGCGCCCGCAACGTCACGCCCGGGTCGACCGCAACGGGGCGGATCGGCGAGTTGCAGCTTCAGGTGGCCATGTACCAGGTGGAGATGCGGGCGTACCAGACGGAGATTACGAAGCTGGAGCTGGAGAAATCGCGGGAGGAGACGGCGATGAAGAACATCGCCAACATGAGCGACGCGGAGTTGGCGCAGCTTCCGGAGATGGAGTTGGCGATCGCGAACGACCCGCTAATCCGCAATCTACGCGCGGCCCTGGTGAATCTTGAGGCCGAGCGCGAGAACGCCGCCGCCCGGCTCGCGCCCGAGCACCTGGTCGTCAAGAACCTCGGCGCCCGCATCGGCAGCATCACGACGCAGCTCGAGCAGCGGAGCGAGGAACTGAAGGCCACCCAGGCGAGGATGCTTCGCTCCGCGCGAGAGAGCGCCCTGGCGGCCGTCATGCAGCAACTCGCGCAGGTTCGCGCCGAGTACCAGGAGGCCGAACGGAAAGCCACCGACGCGGCGAAGCAGTTGGAGACCGAGGAGGCGTCGCTGGAGGCGGCCAAGCTGGAGCAGGAACGACAGGTCCGGGACGCGGAAGTCGAGGCGCAGTCGCTGGCCCGGCGGGTCGACCGCATCGACGCGCGCCTGGACGACCTGCGCGTGAAGGCGCGCGGCATGGAGACGCTTCAGGTCCGATCGAGCGCCGCCGAGCCCGAGGAACCCTCCTGGCCGAAGTGGACCGTCCTGGTTCCGCTGGGTGTGGTCGTCGGGCTCGTCATCGGGCTGGGCCTGGCGGTGACCCTCGAACTGGTGGATACCTCGATCAAGAGTCCCTCCGACGTGTCGCGGCGGATCGAGTTGCCGCTGCTGGGGATGGTCCCGCACACCGAGGACGTCGAGGACCAGATCGAGGACATCCGCCGGGCGTTCATTACGTCGCCGAGGTCGCTCATCGGCGAGGCGTACCGGCAGATCCGGACGTGCCTGCTGTTCAGCGGTCCGGCCGCCCAGCGGCGCAGCCTGCTGATCGCCAGCCCCCTGCCGGGCGACGGGCGGACGAGCGTGGCGCTGAACCTGGGGGCCTCGGTGGCCCGCGGCGGGCGGCGCGTGTTGGTCGTGGACGCCAACTTCCGCCAGCCTGCGGTCAGCCGCCTGTTCCCGCAGGCGCCGAAGGACGGGCTGTCCAGCGCCCTGGTCGGGCAGGCCGACTGGCGCGAGCAGGTGTATGCGGTCGAGGAGAACCTCTCCGTGATGCCGGCCGGTCCCTTGCCGCCGAACCCGGCCGAGCTTCTCGGCTCCGACCAGATGCGCGTGCTCATCGAGGAAATGCAGGGGCAGTACGACCAGGTGCTGTTCGACGGCGCGCCGTGCATGGTCCTCACCGATTCGCCGGTGCTGGGGACGCAGGTGGACGGCGTGATCCTGGTGGTGCGGGCGGGCGCCAACACGTACGGCATCGTGCAGCGCGCCCGCAGCATGTTCGACCGCGTCGGCGCGCACATCGTCGGCGTCGTGCTCAACGGCGTGCGCGTGACCGCCGGCGGGTATCTCCGCAAGAACTACGAAACGTACTACGAGTATCATCAGCAGCCGCAACTGCCGTCGGCCTAGGCCGAGCGCCGGCCGGGCGTTCGGCGCGCGGGATACTGACGGCACGGCCGCCAGCGTAGCTCAACGGTAGAGCACCGCTTTTGTAAAGCGGTGGTTGTGGGTTCGACTCCCTCCGCTGGCCTTGGGACAGCCACAGTCAGGAGTGGTCACGGGGCGCCTTTCTCGCGCAGGGTCAAAGACTTTCGGCGATTCCCGCCGGGCCGATCAAGCGTGCCGTTCTGCCAGGGGTTGCCAGGAGTCGTCAGCGACAGCCTGCCGTCCGGCACCGATTCGGTCACCGATCACCGGGCCGTCTGTGCCCGTCGCGGCCTGCTGGATCGTGTCCTGCCGGACGTCGCCGATGCTCGGCATCGCCTCCACAGCGCCGGCCGTGTCGATGAGCTGCAAGTGCGTGTACGTGTTCATCGTCAGGCGGATGTCGCTGTGGCGCATCAACTCCTCTGGCCTGCCCCCATTTCATGTACCAACCTGAGTGAGAGTCCTGCCTACGTCTACCGGCGTGTGCTGCGGAGGGCGAGGCGAAGCCGACCCCGACGGCGCTTACGCCGATCCCTCCAGGCGTTCCAGGAACCTGCCTTCCGCGTTCGCCTTGACCCGCCCATCCTGCAGCACCTCCGCCTCGGCCACGTACAGCGGGGGCTGCCAACGCCCCAAACGCCCGCGCACCGCTACGGGGCGGCGCAGATCGATGGGGTGCCGGAAGCGAACCTTCATCTCGCCGGTTACCGCAGTGACGCCGTGCGCGAACAGGCAGTTCGTCATGGCCCCGTCAAGCAGTGCGGAGGTCACCCCGCCGTGCAGCATCCCCGTGTAGCCCTGGTGAGCCTGGCGGCAGCGGAAGAGGGCCTCCACGCTGCCGTCGTCCTGAAGAGAGAAACGCAGCCCCAGCCCGCACTCGTCGGCCCGGCCGCACACCGCGCAGGACGGGTGGGCCGCCCCGCGCGTCCGCTCGAGAAGCGCCTGCGCGGGCTCAGTGGTCACAGACATTCTGGCCCACCGGAAGCGTGCCGGCGAGGTAGGCGGCCGCCACGTCTTCGGGCTTCTCCGTCGGGGCGCCGACCACCACCTGGATGCCGCTCTGCGAGAACAGGCCCTGCGCCCGCTGGCCCATGCCGGCCGCGATGATGACGTCCGCGCCCTGTTCGTGGAGCCATCGCGGCAGGGCGCCGGGCTCATGCGGCGGCGGCGTCAGAAAGCGGGTGCCGGTGACGGTCTTGCTGTCGTTGTCCACTTCGACGAGGGCGAACTGCTGACAGTGTCCGAAGTGCAGGCAGAGCCGGCCTTCGGCGACAGGGATGGCGATCTTCATCTTGGTGCTCTCCTCGGGTTGCGTTGGCAAGTTTGGGTTTTGGGTTTCGGCGGCCAGAATCGGCGCGACGACCGACGCGAACGCCCGCCCCGCCGGGCTGTCCGCCGCGACCTGGGCGAACGGTACGCCGTCGTCTCCGCAGGCGACGATCTTGGGGTCCAGCGGAACGCGGCCGAGGAACGGCACGCCCATCTCCTGGGCGAGCTTCTGTCCGCCGCCGCTCTTGAAGAGCTCCACCGTCTCGCCGCAGTGCGGGCAGACCAGGCCGCTCATGTTTTCGACGATTCCGGCGACGGGCAGCTTGAGCGTTCGGCAGAACGACACGCTGCGCCGCACATCGGCCACGGCGAGGTCCTGGGGAGTGGTGACGACCACCGCCTCGGCGCCCGCGCCCACGAGCTGCGCGACGGCCAGCGGCTCGTCGCCGGTGCCCGGCGGCGAATCGATGACGAGGTAGTCGAGCTGCCCCCACTCCACGTCCTTAAGAAACTGGCGGATCACGTTGTACTTCAGGGGCCCGCGCCAGATGACGGCGTCGCCTGCGCCCTCGAGCAGCAGCCCGATCGACACCACCGTCAGGTTCTCGTTCAGCGGGATCGGCGCGATGCCGCCGGTCGCCCCCGGGCCGAGACGCCGGCCGCTCAGCCCCAGGATCTGCGGGATGCTCGGCCCGTGCAGGTCCACGTCGAGCAGGCCGACCTTTCGCCCGGCTTGCGCCATCGAGATCGCCAGGTTGGCCGACACTGTGCTCTTGCCGACCCCGCCCTTGCCGGAGAGCACGAGGAGCTTGCGACCGATGCGCTCCATCCGTGCCTGCAGTTCGGCCGCTTCGAGTTCGCCCTGCGATTCATCCGGAGAAGACGCCTGTTGTGTCTGCTCGGTCATCCGACTCGCCTTTCTTCTCTTTCGCGTTCCGCGCACGGGATGCAGAGGCGCTGGCCGTCGCGGCGAAGAAGCCGCGTGGTCATGACGCGTTCGCCGCATACGTCGCACGTGGCGCTTTCGAGAATCCGCGCGGGGTCCGGCAGCGCGGCCAGGGCGTTGCGCCGCATGTCGAACAGGTCCCCGGGGTCGCGCTCCAGCATATGCTCGATTTGGCGGAGCCGGCGCCGGTCTTCGGGAACGTTTCCGATGTCCGGCGGGTTAACGTCGCGCAGAAGCAGGCGAACGGAGCGGCCGCTGCCGCGCGTCGCGAACGTGAAAACCATCTTCCCGTAGTCGCGGAAGCACAGGTTGCCCTTGCCGAACGTGCAGCCGGTGAGCACCTGGATGGCATCGACGGCGCAGGTGTCATTCTCGACGATGGCGATCAGTTCCTCGTCGTCGGCGCGCCCGGCCGCGAGTTCGCGCAGCGCCAGCTTCGCCGCGCAGTAGCCGATCACCACGCCCGGACACAGGTGCCCGTGAAACTCGATGCAGCGCTTGAGGTCGTCGGGCAGGTTCAGGTCCTTCATCCGTTACGCTCTCACCGCTTGTCGCCTCACCGTGGCGTGCGTGCCCACGGGCAGTCCCGCGTGTCCGGCGATGACCGGGCACTTGGCCTTGAACAGGAAGTACAGGTTGGCCGGCTCATCGCTCAGCGTCTCGAAATTGCCCTGTCCCTTGGCCACGATCAGGTCTGCTGCCGCGAAGCGCCGCCGGAACGCCTCGCTGCAATCGTCCAGAATCGTGCCCGGGGCGTCGGAGCCATTGTCGACGATCTCGGCGACTTCCGCGAGCCCTGCGGTTTCGGCGTCCGCGCGCGTGGCGTCGTTGAGGACCGCCCCGCCGCGCACGGCCACCGTCACCCGCCCGGGCGGCATCTGCTCGATCAGCAGCCGGTCGAACACGATTTCTCCCGCGTTGTCCGCGAGGTAGAGGATTCCGTGGGCGTTGCGGGTGGCCTCGCGGAAAGCCGCGATATCTCCCCGGAACGGCTCGTCCAGGGCGCGCTCGACGGCGCCACGGGCGTCGGACACGGTCAGCCCGCCGTTGACGCCGAGGTCGATCACGTTGCCCGCGACCGCCAGCCGCAGCGCCGTCGCGAACGGGTCTCCCGACCGCCGGACCTTGTCCCTCAGGTCGGGCAGCATGTCCAGCGCCAACCGATTGAAGCGATCCTTGGGTTTGCGGTACGGGTCGTCCGCGCCGGTCAATTCGCGCAGACGGCGGTGGATACGCTGTCCCACGCGCGGCGGGCAATCGGACAGGTCCATCTCGGCCGTCCAGCGCAGCACGTCGCGCAGAACCCGCTCGTGCACGGACGGGTCGTCCGTTACGAACCGGGCGGCCTCCAGCGCCTGCCGGAGGAAGCAGGGAATGCATTCGAGCGCCGTCTGCATCCCCGCTACACCCAATGCCCTTCCATGTCGGCGCCGGTCGAGGCGTTCAGCTTGCCGGCCTTGAACTGCTCGACGGCCTCCGCGACGGTGCCGGTCGCGCCGGTGAACACCTGCACGCCGCCCGCCTGGAGCGTCGCGAAGGCTTTCGGCCCGACGTGCCCCGTGATCACCGCCTGCACGCCGAGGTCCACCACGTTCTTGGCGGCCTGAATCCCCGCGCCCTGCAGGGCGTTGAGGTTCTGGGTGTTGTCGGCCGTCGAGGACTCCCCGCTGTCCGTATCCACGACCACGAAACACTTCGCCCGTCCGAACCGCGGATCGACGGACGCGTTCAACTCCGGGCCTTGTGATGTCACTGCCACCTTCATCAGACACTCCTTGCCGCGCCAGTAGATTGCAATCGCTGTGCCACGAGGTCATCCGCGCCCCGTGCTTGCCTGTAACTCGTTTCTGAGTTTCCTGTTATCGTCGTTACGTCCGCCGTCGATTCGTCCGTCGGCCGGGGTCCGCAGCCGGCGAACCGTGCAGGATGCGAGGCTAGCGCCGTCGCGTCCGGCCGTCCGTATCGGGCGTCTCGATCTGCAGGGCCCTGATCTTCCGATACAGCGTACTGACGTTGATGCCGAGGTCGCGGGCGGCGAGCTTGCGGTTGCCACCGCGCCGCTGGAGGGATTCGGTGATGAAGAGCTTCTCGATCGCCCGGAGGCTCATGGGCTGCCCGGTCGGACTTCCGCGTTCAGTCGTGGGGCGAAGCTCGGGGGGCAGGTGGTTCAATTCGATCATGCCGCTGCGGCACAGGACGAACGCCTGCTCGATGATGTTCTCCAGCTCGCGGACGTTGCCGGGATAGTCGTGCTCCATCAGGCGGGCGAGCACCTGATCGGAAACGCCGGCGAGGTCGCGCCCCTGAAGCCGGTTGAACTTGGCGACCAGGTGATCCACCAGCAGCGGGATGTCCTCGCGCCGCTGCGACAGCGCCGGCAGGCTCAGGTGGATCACGCGGACGCGGTAGTACAGGTCATCGCGGAACTTCCCGTCCTGGACCCGGGCGGCCAGGTCGCGATTCGTCGCCGCGATCACACGCACATCGACCGGGATCGGCTTGACTCCCCCCAACGGCTCGATCACGCGCTCCTGAAGCACGCGAAGCAGCCGGACCTGCATCGCCGGCGAAATGTCCCCGATCTCGTCCAGGAACATCGTGCCGCCCTCCGCCAGCGCGAACCGCCCCGGCTTGTCGCGCTTCGCATCGGTGAACGCGCCGGCCTTGTGGCCGAACAGCTCGCTCTCCAGGAGCGTGTCGGGCAGGGCCGCGCAGTTGACGGCCACGAACGGCTTGCCCTTCCGTGGCGAGAGGTTGTGAATCGCCCGCGCAAACAACTCCTTGCCCGTGCCGCTGGGGCCCTCAATGAGCACGGTGCTGCTGCTGTCGGCGATCTGGGGCAAAATCGCGAACAGGCCGCGCATCGCCGAGCTACGGCCGACGATGTCCTCGAAGGTGTACCGCGCCTGGAGTTCCTTCTGGAGCTGCTCGACCTGCGTGAGGTCCTGGAACGTCTCGACGCCGCCGACGATCTGTCCGTCGCTGTCTTTGAGCAGGGCGGTGGCGATGCGAATCGGCACGCGGTGCCCCTGCTGGTTGATGATGTAGGCGGTGGCGTTGACCACGGGCGCGCCGCTTCCCATCGTTCGCCGCAGGGCGCAGTCCTTCTCGCAGATGTTCGCGCGGAACACGTCGCAGCACGGGCTGCCGAGGGCCTCCTCCCGTGATACCCCGGTGATCCGCTCCGCCGCGTGGTTGAAGGCCGTGATCCGCCAATCCGGGTCCACTGTGAAGACCCCCTCGTTGACCGAATCGAGGATCGCCACCTCCCGCTGGGATGTCTTGGCCGCT